>X410_Impala__coassemble_104_pt1 | contig 17517 bp, 16 predicted proteins | sample X410_Impala__metabat2_high_PE_006 | metagenome-assembled genome bin X410_Impala | reverse complement strand
CCTTACGGGTATGAACCGTACGCTCTAGCCAGCTGAGCTACACCGCCATATTCTTAAGCACAAAAAATATCTTACAATCTGCTTGCCTCTTTGTCAATGATTTAAATATTATACATAATTATCAGATTATTACCATTAAATTAATGGCAAATTCTTGTCTGTTCCCTTCTTTCTTACACAGCTTTCAAGCGAAATGGATTTCCTTCCCGTCATTGTCTATTGCATTATGTTTGGATTTGCCCGTTCACAAGGAATGCCGTCGAACACTTTTTCATTGTCCATCCTTCAATATGACAAATTAATGAGCTTGTCCAATCTATAATGAGAGACATCACCAGTTAGGGGAGTGAAACAATGAGTAAAGTAGAAAATAATCATATGTTTGGATCAGTAACTGATGTTCAATATAATGCTGAGAAGTGGAATCCGGCCCATCTCATTGGGAGATATACGGCCAAGATTGAAGATATATTCATTAGACAAGGCTATATACTGGTCGTCCTGGGCTTCCTGCTGGGAAGAGCGCTCATTCTCTCGCAGCTGACGCCATTCTCGCTGCCGTTCTTTGCGGCGGTATATATGATGAAAAGAGAGCGATCGCCTCTGGTGATGGTATCGGCGATTGGGGGAGCTTTAACCATATCCTGGACAGCAGGATTAAGCCTATTTGCTTCCTGTGCGTTATTTCTCCTTCTTTATAAACTGCGACAGCCATCGGTGGAGAACCAATTCAAACTTGTCGGTATTTATGTCCTCATAGCCCTGGGAATTTCTAGCGCGACGGAGCGTTATCTGAGATATATGAAGTTTGAAATCTATGACGCCATGATGGTGGGAGTGGAGGCGGGGCTTGCACTGATTTTAACCTTAATATTTATCCAATGTATTCCCTTGATTTCCGTTCATAAGAGACCGCAATCCTTGAAAACGGAGGAAGTCATCAGCTTGATTATTATGCTTGCCTCTGTAATGACGGGGACGATTGGGTGGGCTTTCTACGATGTATCTTTAGATCATATTCTAAGCAGGTATCTTGTCTTGCTGTTTGCTGTATCAGGCGGGGCCTCTATTGGATCGACTGTCGGAGTTGTGACAGGCCTCATATTTAGCCTGGCCAATTTGTCGAGCTTATTTCAGATGAGTTTGCTTGCCTTCTCAGGACTGCTTGGAGGCTTGTTGAAGGAAGGAGGGAAAATTGGTGCATCCCTAGGGCTAATCATTGCAACCTTGCTGATTGGCCTATATGGCGAGGGATCACAAAATATATCTATTACCTTATATGAATCAATCATTGCCATCAGCTTATTCTTTCTAACACCTGCTTCAATTATAGGCCGTGTCGCGAAGCATATCCCTGGTACAGTGGAGCATGCCAATGAACAGCAGCAATATGTCAGGAAAGTAAGAGATGTAACCGCCCAGCGGGTGAATCAATTTTCATCCGTCTTTCTCGCTTTATCCAATAGTTTCTCCAAGATGGAGGAGAGCACGACCAAGGAGGAGGATAGGGAACGCGATATGGATTACTTCCTTAGTAATGTCACGGAAAAAACATGCCAGACATGCTTTAAGAAGGATTATTGCTGGGCGAAGAATTTCGATTACACATATGGAATGATGAGTGATTTGGTCGAGGATCTGGAAGAGGAGCCTGCCCAGGTTTCTCAGCAGACGGCAAGGGAGTGGAAAAAATTCTGTACCCGTTATGACAAAGTGACAGAAGCGATGCTGCAGGAGATATCCTATTTTAATGCAAATCAGAAGCTGAAAAAGCAAGTGAAGGAAAGCAGAAGGCTTGTGGCTGATCAGCTCCAAGGTGTATCGAAGGTTATGGAGGATTTCGCGAAGGAAATCACGAAGGAACGTGAGAATCTTCATATACATGAAGAACAATTAATGGATTCCATCCGTTCATTTGGATTGGACATTCATCAAATGGAAATCTATTCTCTTGAGCAAGGGAATATTGACATAGATATGCAGCTCAGTGATAACAAAGGAACTGAGGTTGGCGAGAAGCTGATTGCTCCGATGCTCTCAGACATACTGGGTGAGCATATTGTCATGCATAAGGAAGAAAAGGGAGCTTTCCAGCGGGGAATATGCAGGCTGACTTTCCGTTCAGCGAAGCGATACGCCGTAGAAACTGGAGTAGCCCATGCTGCGAAGGGAGGCGGACTTGTATCAGGAGACAGCTATAAGATGATTGATATTGGAAAAGGGAAATATGCTATTGCCATCAGTGACGGCATGGGCAATGGCCAAAGGGCACATAATGAAAGCACGGAAACTCTGCAGCTTTTGCAGACCATTCTTGAGTCAGGCATTGAAGAAAAGGTAGCGATTAAATCCATCAATTCCATCCTTTCATTACGAACGACAGATGAAATCTTCTCGACGCTGGACCTGGCTATGCTCGATTTGCAGGATGCAAATATAAAATTTTTAAAGGTCGGATCAACGCCGAGTTTCATAAAACGAGGGCAGCAAGTGACGAAAATACAATCAAATAATTTGCCGATAGGCATCATTAAAGAATTTGACGTGGATGTCGTGAATGAACAGCTGAAGGCAGGGGACCTGCTGGTTATGATGAGTGATGGCATTTTTGAGGGGCCGAAGCATGTGGAGAATTATGAAGCCTGGATGACTAGGAAAATACGAGAGATCAAAACAGAAGATCCTCAGGAAATGGCAGATATTATATTGGAGGAGGTTATACGAACAAGTTCTGGCAGAATAGAGGATGACATGACAATAGTGGTTGCCCAAATTAAGCATAATATACCGAAGTGGTCAAGCATTCCCATGGGACTAAGGCGCAAAAAGGCGCAATAGACCCTAAAATCCCCAACCAAGTCGTATAAAGCGCCATATAAAAGGCGAAGATGATGATAACATACGAGTAATGGAGGGTAATGGGATGAAGACAGGAACAGTGAAACAGATTCTTTTGCTGACAGACGGCTGCTCTAACAGGGGAGAAAATCCATCTGCCATGGCTGCCTTAGCAAGAGAAGAAGGGTTGGTTGTCAATGTAATCGGAGTGATGAGCAAGGACATCATAGATGAACGGGCAATGGGTGAAATTGAGCAGATTGCTACCGCCGGCGGAGGCATTCATCAAATTGTCTATGCTGAACAGCTATCTCAAACCGTACAAATGGTCACAAGAAAAGCCATGAACGAAACCATTCAGGGGGTAGTCAATAAAGAGCTGCAGCAGATTCTTGGGAATCAGCTTACGCTAGAGGAACTGCCTCCTGAAAAGCGGGGAGAAATTATGGAGGTCGTTGAGGACCTTGGTGAAACAGTAAGAATGGAAGTCCTTGTTCTGGTCGATACGAGCGCAAGTATGAAGCATAAGCTGCCAACGGTCAAAGAAGCCCTGATTGACCTTTCTATCAGCCTGAATGCAAGAAGCGGTGATAATCAATTCGCTGTCTATATATTTCCCGGGAAAAGAGCAGAAGCGGAGCTTGTGCTCGATTGGTCTCCAAGGGTAGAATCACTATCTAAGATATTTGAAAAGCTGACAACTGGCGGAATCACACCGACCGGACCGGCTATCAGGGAAGCAATTAGGCATTTCAAGGATAAGTCTTCTTTAAGGAGATTGGCAGATGATGATGAGTCATACAGTGAAGAGACCATGTAGCTTCCAGATAGGGACCTTCATTACAGGCAAGTGGCATCAAAATCATTATGAACTATGTAAAGAACTGGGCTTTGGCGCAAACGGAATTGTTTATATGGCCCATTCCTCAAACGGAACTGTCGCAGTAAAGTTCAGTGATAATAATGCCACGATTGCTAGTGAAGTGAATGTACTAAAATCATTTGCGAAGGCCCAAGGGGATTCCCTGGGGCCTTCTTTGATAGATGTCGACGATTATGTCGTAAATGGGAAGGTATATCCATTTTATGTAATGGAATTCATCAAAGGGGATTCATTGCTGGTCTATTTGCATAAGCGTGGCAATGAATGGCTGAATGTCCTTTCCTTGCAGCTCCTTGCCCAGCTTGAACAATTGCATCGGCTGGGCTGGGTCTTTGGCGACTTGAAGCCTGAGAACCTTATTATCCAATGGCCTGAGCAGAGGATCCGCTTCATAGATGTCGGCGGCACAACCCAACAGGGGAGAGCGATAAAGGAATATACGGAATACTTTGACCGCGGATATTGGGGGCTTGGCGGAAGAAAGGCAGAGCCGTCCTATGATTTGTTTTCTTTGGCGATGGTCATGCTGACGGCAGCCTATGGGAAAAGAGTGCCAAAGACAGAGGGCGGTCTAAAAGAATTGGGTGAGAGAGTTAAGTCGAAAAAGGAGCTTGCGGTCATTGAACCGGTTTTGATGAAGGCTTTTACAGGTAAATATGTAGGCGCGGGAGAAATGAAGCGGGAATTAGCAGATATCATCCATCGCCAATCCAGTACATATAATCGTCCGGTTTCAGTTAAAACGAGCCGGATGCAAATGCGAAAAGTGAAAGGGAAACAGAAGAAAAGCGGCCGTATGGCGGAAACACTTTTCCTCATTCTCCTTGTTAGCCTTCTTTATGCGATTTATATGCTGGGACTGATTGTATAAGTTCAGAATTTAGACAAATAATATAGCTGTCTTTCTTGGCAATTGCCAAGGAAAGTTTTTGTCAGTCCCTCCATAAGAGTGGTACGATAGTACATATTGAATTAGCGGGAAGGGATTGTCGATGTTAGAGAAAAAAGTTTCTGCTTTTATAAAGCAAAAACAGTTAATAAATCCCGGTGACTCTTGTTTAGTAGGCGTTTCAGGCGGACCCGATTCCATCGCTCTATTAGCTTATATGAAAGAGCTGATGCCAGTATATGGTTTGACAATTATGGTCGCACATGTGGACCATATGTTCAGGGGAGAGGAATCCTATCAGGACTACCAATATGTTGAGGGAATATGCGCCCGGTGGAATATCCCTTTTATGGGTGCCAGAATTGATGTTCCAAAGCATATTAGACAAACCGGAAAAAATGCCCAACAGGCCTCTCGGGATTGTCGGTATGCGCATTATAAAGCTATAATGAAGAAATATTCGGTGAAAAAGCTTGTTTTGGCCCATCATTTAGATGATCAAGCTGAAACCGTCCTGATGAATCTAGTCAGGGGAAGCACTGGCAAATCAAGAATGGGGATTCCTGTTAAAAGGCATTTTGCAGATGGAATGCTCATTCGTCCATTTCTGGCTGTGACAAGGGATGAAGTCATGGACTATTGTGAACGAATGAACCTGAGCCCTCGCTTCGACCCAAGCAATGAAAAAGATGTTTATACGAGGAACCGTTTTCGTAAATACATATTGCCAATCATCAAGAAGGAAAACAAGCAAGCAATGAATCATATTCAACGTTTCTCAGAGGAACTTGAGCTGGATGAGGACTATCTGCAAAGTCTTGCTCAAGAGAAATTTGAAAAGCTTGGCATGATGCAGGAAAATGGGAGGTGGATTGTCGAAATTGCCCGTCTTTCAGCAGTGCCAAAACCTTTACAAAGAAGGGTGATTCAACTAATATTAAACTATCTTTATCAAGTGAAACCTTTCGTGTTTTCATACGTACATATAGATAGTATTCAATCCTTGCTTGTGGAATCTCATCCTTCCATCTCCTTGCAGTTGCCTCTTGGCCTTCGAGTGACAAAGACATACGAACGGTTGCTTTTCCATTTTGGGGAGCTGCCTGTTTCATCTTATTCTAATGAACTCTGTATGCCAGGAATAACAGTGCTGGGGAATGGTTATGCGATTGAAACAGCATTATGTGACGGAGCTGTTGAGGATGTATTTCAAGAATCAGCGAATGCCTGCATTATCCCAATCGCGGAGGAAAGGCTTCCTTTGCTGGTGCGCAACAGGGTTGATGGAGACCGTTATCAGCCGAAAGGATTTGCGGGACATAAGAAGCTGAAGAAGCTATTTATTGAGCGCAAAATCCCGATTCATTTGCGCGATTCCTGGCCGATTGTCACTGATAAGAACGGCGACATCGTCTGGATACCAGGCCTGCAGCAGGTAAGTGCCGAACAGTCGCCGAATGCTATATATATCATGGTAAAGTATACTGAATTAAACTCCTAGGAGGACTACTGAATGACTATCCACAATGACATAGAAAAGATTTTGATTTCCGAGGAGGAGATCCAAGAGAAAATCAAAGAAGTGGGTGCCATGCTCACTGAGGAATACAAAGACAAAAACCCGCTTGTAATCGGTGTTTTGAAAGGCGCTATGCCTTTTATGAATGATTTGCTGAAACGCGTTGACAGCTATTTGGAAATGGACTTCATGGATGTTTCCAGCTATGGTTCCGCCCAAGTTTCATCTGGTGAAGTGAAAATTATCAAAGATTTGAACACATCGGTAGAAGGGCGAGACTTACTTATTATCGAAGATATCATTGATAGCGGTCTGACTTTATCTTATTTAGTGGATCTATTCCGCTACCGTAAGGCTAAATCGATTAAGCTCGTTACCTTGCTTGATAAGCCGTCCGGGCGCAAGGCAGATATACAGGCAGACTACGCTTGCTTTAACGTGCCGAATGAATTTGTTGTCGGCTATGGACTAGATTACATAGAAAAGTATCGTAATCTTCCATATATCGGGGTTCTAAAAAGAGAAGTTTATGAATCATAATTTTAGGGATATAAATGATTAGTGTACGTTCGATTCAGCAGAATAGACGCGTCCATTCTAATTATATAAAATATTAAGTAATAACCTAAATGCGCTATAGGCAAATACTATTTAGTTTCCTTTGGGAGGAGGTTAGGGATGAACCGTATATTTAAAAATACAATATTTTATTTATTTATTTTTGTGGCGATCATTGGGGTCGTGAGTGTATTTAACCAAAACTCCGAACCAACCACACAAATGTCAAATACTGAGTTCATAAACAAACTCGAAGCTGGTGAAATTAAATCTGCCGACTTACAGGTAGAGAATGGTGTATATGCTGTAACAGGACAAGAAAAAGGTGCTAAGGAAGATGAGTTTTATGTAACCTATATTCTTTCTGAACAAGCACAAAAGGTCTCTGATCTAATTGATGACCAGGACATTGCTGCTAATGTAAAAGGCGCTGAACAAACAAGCGCTTGGGTAACATTCCTTACTTCTATGATTCCGTTTGTGATTATCTTGCTATTATTCTTCTTCTTGCTGAATAATGCACAAGGCGGCGGAAACAAGGTAATGAATTTTGGCAAGAGCAAAGCTAAGCTATACAGCGAAGAAAAGAAAAAGGTTCGCTTCAAAGATGTTGCAGGAGCCGATGAGGAAAAGCAGGAGCTTGTTGAGGTTGTTGAATTCTTGAAAGACCCTCGTAAATTCGCTGAACTCGGTGCTAGAATTCCGAAGGGTGTCCTGTTGGTCGGACCTCCGGGAACTGGTAAAACATTGCTTGCAAGAGCAGTGGCTGGTGAAGCTGGTGTACCGTTCTTCTCTATCAGCGGTTCTGACTTTGTTGAAATGTTCGTTGGTGTTGGTGCATCACGTGTGCGTGATTTGTTTGAAAATGCGAAGAAAAATGCTCCATGTATCATCTTTATTGATGAGATTGATGCAGTCGGACGCCAGCGTGGTGCAGGCCTTGGCGGCGGCCATGATGAGCGTGAGCAAACATTGAACCAATTGCTCGTTGAAATGGATGGTTTCGGTGCTAATGAAGGAATCATTATCATTGCTGCGACTAACCGTCCGGATATCCTTGACCCGGCGTTATTGCGTCCAGGACGTTTCGACCGTCAAATTACGGTTGATCGCCCAGACCTAAACGGCAGGGAAGCGGTCCTTCGTGTTCACGCACAGGGCAAACCGCTATCTGATGATGTAGATCTTAAAGCGATTGCGATGAGAACACCAGGCTTCTCAGGTGCAGATCTTGAAAACCTATTGAATGAAGCAGCCCTTGTAGCTGCTAGACAAGATAAGAAGGAAGTTGACATGAGTGATATCGACGAGGCGACTGACCGTGTTATTGCCGGTCCTGCCAAGAAGAGCCGTGTCATTTCCAAGAAGGAAAGAAACATCGTGGCTTTCCACGAATCCGGACATACTGTTATCGGCCTTGTATTGGACGAAGCGGATATGGTTCATAAAGTAACAATCGTTCCGCGGGGCCAGGCAGGCGGATATGCAGTCATGCTTCCGCGTGAGGACCGTTACTTCATGACTAAGCCAGAGCTTTATGATAAGATTACCGGTCTATTAGGCGGTCGTGTTGCAGAGGAAATCGTGTTCGGTGAAGTTAGTACCGGGGCACATAATGACTTCCAGCGTGCAACAAGTATCGCTAGAAAAATGGTCACTGAATACGGCATGAGTGACAAGCTTGGTCCAATGCAGTTCGGTCAACCACAAGGTGGTCAAGTATTCCTTGGGCGTGACATCAATAGTGAACAAAACTACTCTGACAAGATTGCTTATGAGATTGATACAGAGATTCAAAACATCATCAAGACGTGCTATGAGCGTGCAAAAACAATCCTTACTGAAAACCGCGGTAAGCTTGATTTAATCGCTAATACATTGCTTGAGATTGAAACATTGGATGCAGAACAAATTCGTCACCTGGCGGATCATGGCACATTGCCTGAGCGCAAGAAAACGAATGGTGATGTAAAAGTGAACGTCTCTTCTAAAGAAAAATCACCAATTGTATCTGAAGATTTATCGAAAGAAGATGGGACAATCGCTGAAGGCAGGAATGATCAACAAAATCCGCCTGCCCCTCCAAATATGGAGACAGACGATCCGAATAAGCTATAAAAAGGAGTGCCCCTTAATTGGGGCGCTTTTTTATTGCACATGTTAAAATAAGTTCATTCTATAGATAAGGTGTTGTGGTCAGATGCTGCTCGTTTTGGAAGTAGGTAATACGAATATCTTGATAGGGATTTATGAGGATGAACGTTTGCGTTACTACTGGAGAATAGAAACGAATCAACGGAAAACAGAGGATGAGTATGGCCTTGTTTTCACTCAGCTGTTCAGGCACGCCGACATCGATGCCCAACAGATTGAAGGGATTATTATGTCTTCTGTTGTGCCGCCAATCATGCCTGCTCTTATCAATATGTGTACAAAGTATTTTCGGGTTGAGCCGCTTGTAGTAGGTCCGGGAGTTAAAACAGGTCTTCATATAAAGTATGAAAACCCCCGTGAAGTCGGTAGTGACCGGATTGTTAATGCTGTAGCGGCGATAGAAGAATATGGTGCCCCAATCATCATTGTGGATTTTGGAACAGCAACCACGTATTGTTATGTTAATGAACATAAACAATATATGGGCGGAGCCATTGCGCCTGGTATTGAGATTTCAACAGAAGCCCTTTTTGCAAGAGCCTCTAAATTGCCGCGCGTTGAGATATCGCGGCCAGATAGCATCATTGGCAAGACGACGGTTTCAGCAATGCAGGCCGGTATACTTTATGGAGTGATCGGTCAAGTTGAGGGGATTGTCAGCCGTATAAAGAAACAAAGCAAACAGCAACCTAAGGTTATCGCAACGGGAGTGTGGGCTTCCCTCATTGCTGGCGAGACGTCAGCTATTGATGAGGTGGACCCATTCCTGACGTTAAAAGGGCTGCAAATCATATACAAAAAGAATCGGCTGTAAGGCCATTCTTTTGGAAAGCTAGGAAGGAGCTTATCATGAACGATTATTTAGTAAGAGCATTAGCCTTTAATGGACAAGTAAGAGCATATGCCGTATCAACAACAAACACTGTTGCGGAGGCGCAAAGACGTCATGACACATGGAGAACTGCCTCTGCTGCACTGGGAAGAGCTATGACTGCCGGTGTTATGATGGGTGCCATGCAAAAGGGTGATGCAAAAATCACCATCAGTATTGAAGGGGATGGACCGCTTGGACCAATTATCGTGGATGCCAACGCGAATGGAGAGGTGCGCGGATATGTCACAAATCCTCATGTTGATTTTGCATCCCGTGAAGGGGGCAAATTAGATGTCCGGAGAGCAGTCGGAACAGAGGGGACATTATCCGTCGTTAAGGATGTTGGGATGAAGGATAACTTCTCTGGGAGGGTACCTTTAGTATCCGGTGAATTAGGAGAGGATTTTACCTACTATTTCGCTTTGTCTGAGCAAACGCCCAGCTCCGTTGGTGTCGGTGTGCTTGTAAATGGAGATGACACCATTTCTGTTGCTGGCGGGTTCATTATTCAGCTGCTTCCAGATACAGATGATGCTGTTATTACACAAATCGAGAATTCCTTGAATACTATGCCGTATATCTCCGAGTTGCTGCAGGAAGGTTTGAAGCCGGAAGAGATCCTTTATCAGATCCTTGGGGAAGAGAACGTAAAGGTATTGGATACGATGCCGATTAAGTTTGAATGTCAATGTTCAAAAGACCGTTATAGCAGAGCAATCATTGGTCTCGGCAAGGAAGAAATTCAGGATATGATTGAAACAGAAGGCGGGATAGAAGCCCAATGCCATTTCTGCAATGAAACATATGCATTCTCCGAAGAAGAGCTCGAGGAATTGAAAAAAGAAGCAAAGTAAGCTGTTTGGGGGAGTTGCTTTGTCTGTTAAACAGTACTCGGTTATCATAATTGGCTTGATTTTACTCAATATCTCAACGGTTGTGTATTTTCTTTATGGTCCTGCACCGAAGAGTGACTCAAATGAAACAGTTGCGTCTGTTGGAAATGCGGAAATAAAAAAGGCCGAATTGATAAAAGAACTCGATTCATTATATGGCCGGGACACACTGAAGGGAATGATCGATAATGAGGTCATTCGCCAGTTGGCAAAGAAGAATAAACTCTCTGTCACGGAAGAGGAATTGGGGATGGAGTGGCGGCTCAGGCAATTTGACTATGGATATGGCGGGGATGCCGAGCGTGATGACAAAAAGGTGATGGAACAGCTTAAGCTTTCCATCCTTTTTGAAAAGATGCTCACGAAGGATGTAGAAGTCTCCAAAGAGGAGGCAGCCGCCTATCTAAAGGAAAATGAACATCTCCATCAAACTCCAGATTTATACCGGGTTTATCACATTGCTGTCAGCAAAAAAGAAGAAGCGGAGCGTGTTATTAAGGACTTAGCGGCTGGAGCAGATTTTTTATCCTTGGCAATGGAGTATTCCCCAGCTGATCGGGAGGAATACGATTTAGGTTTAATCTCATTAGAGACAGATACCGTTCCAGGTAGCTATATAACCTCCTTAAAGGATTTGAAGGAAGGTCAATGGAGTAATCCTATAGAAACAGATAATGGGTATGCTGTTTTATATGTGGAGAAGTTCATTGAGGGGAAGGCCTACACGGATCAGGAACTTGATTCCTATGTCAAACGGCGTATTGGCATGGAACAATTAGATACTATCGCTTCTGTTAATCTATTTTGGGATGAAGCTAGGGTCAAATGGGTATATGACCAATAGGATGTAAGCACTAGCTAAATGTGAAAATAAAGCCCAGATTAGTGAGGATTAGTTGACAGAAAAGAAAAAAATGGATACATTGTATATAAAACCAATGAAGATACTATGGATTAGGGGTGGATGAATTGAGTAAAATAGCAAATAATGTGTCAGAATTGATTGGGAATACACCAGTTGTAAGATTGAACAAGATCGTTGAGGATGGTTCTGCTGAAGTTTATTTGAAATTAGAATATATGAATCCAGGCAGCAGCGTGAAAGACCGTATCGCTTTAGCGATGATCAATGATGCTGAAGAGAAAGGTGTATTGAAGCCAGATGCAACCATTATTGAACCAACGAGCGGGAATACGGGAATTGGTCTTGCGTGGGTTGCAGCTGCAAAGGGCTATAAAGCCATTCTAGTCATGCCTGATACGATGAGCATTGAACGCCGCAACTTGCTTAAAGCTTATGGAGCCCAACTCATCCTAACTCCTGGGAAAGAGGGAATGAAGGGGGCTATTGCAAAGGCAACTGAGCTTGCTGAGCAAAACGGTTATTTTATGCCTCAGCAATTCCAGAATGAATCGAATCCAGAGATTCACCGTCAAACAACCGGGAAAGAAATTGTGGAGCAGATGGGAGACCAGCTAGATGCATTCGTTTCTGGCATCGGCACTGGCGGAACCATTTCTGGTGCAGGTTCTGTTCTTCGCGAGGCGTACAAGGATATCAAAATTGTCGCCGTTGAGCCGGCTGATTCACCTGTATTATCCGGTGGTTCACCAGGGCCGCATAAAATTCAAGGAATCGGTGCAGGATTTGTTCCTGATACATTGAATACAGAAATCTACGATCAAATTATCAAAGTCGCTAATGAAGATGCATTCGAGCAAGCGAGAAAAGCTGCAAAAGAAGAAGGAATTCTAGGCGGCATTTCTGCGGGAGCCGCAATTCATGCTGCCCTTCAGGTGGCAAAGGAACTTGGCACAGGCAAAAAGGTATTGGCGATTATTCCGGATAATGGCGAGCGTTACTTGAGCACACCGCTTTATAACTTTGAAGATTAATAGATGATGATAAAAAGAGGCGAAAGCCTCTTTTTTGCTGGCTTCATTTTCATTCCTGACCATAAGTTGTGGTATAGTGTTGTCCATAGAAATGTGTTGCTGAAGGAGTTTTGGTAAATGAAGAATATAGTGGAATGTGGCCCGTATAAACTCGATATGAGCGGTCGGACGCTAATTATGGGAATCTTAAACATGACTCCGGATTCCTTCTCAGACGGCGGAAGATACAATGCGGTTGATACAGCCTTAGAACGAGCATGCCAGCTAGTTCAAGATGGGGCAGATATCATTGATATTGGCGGGGAATCTACGCGGCCTGGATATGAGCAAATTCCGGCTGAGGAGGAAATTGAACGGGTAGTCCCAATCATAGAGCGTTTGGCAAAGGAGGTCGAGGTACCGATATCCATCGATACCTACAAGGCTGAGGTGGCTCGAGCTGCCCTGAAGGCTGGTGCCCATATCATTAACGATATATGGGGGGCGAAGGCTGACCCGGATATGGCGAAGGCAGCGGCGGAAACAGGTGCCCCTATTATTCTCATGCATAATCGCAAAGAGAAGCCATATGAGAATTTCATAAGAGATGCCCTGAATGATCTGTATGAGAGTATACAAATAACGAAAAAAGCCGGCGTAAAGGACAGCCAAATTATCTTGGACCCAGGCATCGGCTTTGCCAAGAATCTTCAAGAGAATTTACTGATGATGAGAAACCTGCACGTGATTGCAAGTTTGGGTTACCCAGTCCTGCTTGGAACGTCCCGTAAATCAATGATAGGCAATACCCTGAAATTGCCTGTGGAGGAACGGATAGAGGGGACTATTGCGAGTGTTTGTCTTGGAATCCAGCAGGGATGCCAGATTATGCGTGTGCATGATGTAAAGGAAAATGCGCGTGCGGCAAGGATGATGGATGCAATGTTAGGGAGAGTGAAGATAGATGGATAAAATAATCCTTGAAAAGATGGATTTTTATGGATACCATGGTGTTTATCCGGAGGAAAATAAGCTAGGCCAGCGTTATCGGGTCGATCTTACGCTATATGTGGATTTAAAAACAGCAGGGCAGACGGATGATTTGAACAACTCGGTCAATTATGCTGAAATATACACATTATGCAAAGAGATTGTAGAGGGCGAGCCGTTCAATTTAATTGAAGCTGTCGCCGAAAAAATTGCTCAGGATATATTTGCCCATCACGCGAGGGTCCAAGCATGCATGGTTAAAGTAATTAAGCCAGACCCGCCGATTCCAGGGCATTATCAATCGGTCGCTGTGGAAATAGAAAGAAAGCGGGAACAGGCATGAATGTAGCATATATCGGAATGGGCACGAATCTTGGTGATAGGGAAGGCTATTTAAAGGGCGCATTACAAGAACTTGCATCCAATCCCTCCAATCGAGTTGTGGCCGTATCCTCCATTTATGAAACAGATCCTTGGGGATATGTAGAACAAGGTAAATTCTTGAATATGGTCATTTGCTTGCAGACAGAATTAACGGCTCAGGAATTGCTGGCATGCTGTATGCAAGTCGAGAAAGAACTTGGCAGAAAAAGGGAAATAAGATGGGGCCCGAGAACAATAGACCTTGACATTTTGCTATATAATCAAGAGAATATGGTAACGGAAAACCTGATTATCCCCCACCCGCGAATTATGGAAAGAGCCTTTGTTGCCATTCCGCTCGTGGAAATTGATAAGGACATCACTCTGCCAAATATGGACAAACCGGTAAGGGAAGTCATGGACGATATCCCCGACAAAAAAGGGGTACGGATATGGAAGCAGAAAGATGGGGAAGGCGCATTCGGGCCTTTCGAAAATTAAAGGGTTTTACGCAAGAAGAATTCGCTAAAGAGCTCGGTGTTTCCGTCTCCATGCTTGGAGAGGTGGAACGAGGGAACAGGGTTCCAGCAACCCCCTTTTTGAAGGAAGTAGCTGAGCATTTAGGAATAACTATGGAGGAACTTAAGCCTCCGGTTAATAGATGAATGAAGAAATGCGGATAGGGAGGTAATATCCATGCTGAGAATTGGGAATGTCGAAATAAAGAATCCCGTAGTGCTGGCACCTATGGCTGGAGTGTGTAATTCTGCCTTCCGTCTGACGGTTAAGGAATTTGGAGTTGGACTTGTCTGTGCAGAGATGGTCAGTGACAAGGGAATTGTTTACGGCAATGAGAAGACGTTGAGCATGCTCTATATTGATGAGCAGGAAAAGCCGCTTTCCCTGCAGATTTTCGGGGGAGAGAAGGAATCGCTTGTTAAGGCTGCACAGTATGTCGACAAGAATACAAACGCGGACATCATTGACATTAATATGGGATGTCCCGTTAATAAGATCATTAAATGTGAAGCGGGGGCTCGCTGGCTTTTGAATCCAGATAAGATATATGAGATGGTTTCAGCTGTTGTTGATAAAGTAGATAAACCAGTCACGGTCAAGATGCGTATTGGCTGGGATGATGATCATATCTTTATCGCGGAGAACGCACAAGCTGTAGAAAGAGCCGGCGGGAGCGCTATAGCCGTTCATGGGCGCACGCGCGTGCAGATGTACGAAGGAACAGCCAACTGGGATTACATTAAGCTTGCCAAGGAGTCGGTCAATATACCGGTAATCGGGAATGGGGATGTCCTTACGCCTCAGGATGCCAAACGAATGCTTGATGAGACAGGCTGTGACGGGGTCATGATTGGACGGGCAGCTCTTGGAAACCCATGGATGATGTATCAGACCGTAAAATATTTGGAGAGCGGCATTCTATTGCCTGAGCCTTCTGTCCGCGAGAAAATGGACGTTTGTGTGCTTCATCTCGATCGTCTTATCGCTTTGAAGGATGAGTACATTGCTGTTCGTGAAATGCGCAAGCATGCGGCATGGTATTTAAAGGGCGTGCCAGGCAATGGGAAGATTAGAAAAGAAATCAATAATGTGGAGACGCGTGACCAGCTTGTCGGTCTTCTTTATAGCCTTGTGGAAGATGCTGAAACGGAAGGACAAATTACGACGGCTGTTTGATAATTTGACAGTCTCACATCTAATAACTACAATAGGCTTGAATCAAAGCTGCCGGGTCAATACCGGCAGTTTTTCTGCTATTTTAAAAAATTCAAGTAGATACTGGTGTCTTATGGAGTTATTTTGTGTAAAATAAAAAACAGTATATAGCGATTTAGAGATGGAGTGAGTAGTAAATGAGCGAAGAATTAAATGACCAGTTCCAGGTCAGACGTGACAAGATGACTCGAATTGCTGAAATGGGTCTTGATCCATTTGGGCAAAAGTTCGTCCGTACACATTTATCTCAAGAAATTATCAATGAGTTCAGTGGCTTGGAGAACGAAGAGCTTGAAGCGAAAAATATTGAAGTATCCATTGCCGGCCGTATCATGACTAAGCGAGGAAAAGGGAAGGCTGGCTTTGCCCATATTAAGGATGTAAGCGGACAAATCCAAATCTATGTAAGAAAAGATGCAATCGGCGAGGATGCTTATGAGCTATTCAAGATTGCTGACTTAGGCGATATCGTCGGAGTGAAGGGAATTGTCTTCAAGACCAAAGTGGGCGAATTGTCCATTAAGGTAAATGGATTCACGTTCCTGACAAAGTCCTTACGTCCTCTTCCGGAGAAATACCATGGACTTAAGGATATTGAGGAGCGCTACCGTAAACGTTATCTGGATTTAATCACAAGTGAAGAGAGCCAAAAAACTTTTATCGCAAGAAGCCGTATTATCCAGGCGATGAGACGCTACTTCGACGATAATGGTTTCTTGGAAGTTGAAACGCCAATGCTTCATTCGATTGCCGGCGGAGCTTCTGCAAGACCGTTTGTGACGCATCATAATGCGCTTGATATGCCAATGTACATGCGTATTGCCATTGAGCTTCACCTAAAACGCCTGATTGTCGGCGGGTTAGAAAAAGTGTATGAAATCGGGCGTGTTTTCAGGAATGAGGGTGTTTCCACTCGTCATAACCCTGAGTTTACAATGCTTGAGCTATACGAAGCATATGCAGATTTCCATGATATCATGGACCTGACAGAAAACGTTATTGCCTACATCGCTCAAGAAGTGTTGGGTACAACAACCATTCCATATGGTGAATATGAGGTGAATCTTGCGCCGAAATGGACAAGACTCCACATGGTCGATGCCATCAAAGAATATGTTGGTGTGGACTTCTGGAAAGAGATGACGGTTGAAGAGGCGCGTGCACTTGCAAAAGAACACGATGTGCAAATTACCGAAACGATGGCAGTTGGCCATATCATTAACGAATTCTTCGAGCAAAAAATTGAAGAGAAATTGATTCAGCCAACATTTGTATATGGTCACCCAGTTGAGATTTCTCCGCTTGCGAAGAAAAATGCGGAAGATCCTCGCTTCACAGATCGTTTTGAGCTATTTATCGTGGCGCGTGAACACGCTAATGCCTTCACTGAGCTAAACGATCCAATCGATCAAAAACAACGCTTTGAAGCGCAATTAAAAGAGCGTGAGCAAGGTAATGATGAGGCTCATATGATGGATGAAGATTACATCGAGGCATTAGAGCATGGTATGCCGCCAACAGGCGGGCTCGGAATCGGCATTGACCGTCTGGTTATGCTTTTAACGAACTCTCCGTCTATTCGCGATGTACTGTTATTCCCGTTAATGAGACATAAATAATGAACTTTAAAAGAGCCGTGTCTGCCACGGCTCTTTTTTATATATACCTATATAGTTTCCTTTTGAAAATAAGAGGTTTAACTCGCTAAATATTTTAAATAAATTAACTATAATCTTTTTCATAAATAGCTATTGCAATATAAAATGACGAATGATATATTTATATACGTCGCCGCTGACCTACAGCAAACGACAAAAAAAGAATTAAAAAAGTTGTTGACAAGTGAGGCTGAACTTGATAAGATATTAAAGTCGCCAAAACGACAACGAAGAAAATTGTTCTTTGAAAACTAAACAAAACGAAACGCTAAGCAAGTCTTAAACAAGA
>X410_Impala__coassemble_102_pt1 | contig 17556 bp, 19 predicted proteins | sample X410_Impala__metabat2_high_PE_006 | metagenome-assembled genome bin X410_Impala | reverse complement strand
TTCATTTACCTATTTACTTAGCAGTTGTCATTGGATATAATTTACATGTAAATAAATTCAAAAGGAGGTCGAACACAATGATTCGTCATGTAGCTCATATCGTTCAAGTCAAACCTAATTTCATATTGCAAGTTCGGCCGCTGTCTTAGGTATTTCCCGCGAATATTCATTCGTTACGATACAAGCAATCCGCAGCGCTGAATGATGCTCTGCGGCTTTTTTATGCCTTAATAACGATAATAGGGACAATTATCCCTGTTTGTAACCGCAGAGCAAATCTGCGGTTTTTTTTGCTTGTCTCAGGAGGCAGATGCGTGTGAATGCTTAAAGAAAGGAGGACATTTTGTGATAGTTTTCATGGCTGCTAAAGATGGATTAATGAAGAGCTTTTTAAAAGGAGGAGGTGAATATACATGAGGATTAATATGATACTGTTTACAATCATGATTCAGGCTAACAAACTGAATAGCGAAGATTATAAGCAAATGAACGCGGTAAAAAATGAAATGCTTGACCGTAAAGCGGATAGCTTTAATAAGTTGTTCTAAGGTTGTTTGAAAAAATCAAAATCTAATGGAAAGAAGGGGTTAAATATGAAAAGCGTCCTAATTGTTGTCCAATCTAAAATTTTCTGGGTTTATAAGGATAGCGCATAACTTCGGTTAAGGAAAAAAGAGGAGGAGAATCCTCGGAATTCTTCTCCGTCTATTGTCCAATTTCAAGGGAATTTGCTTGTCCTATAAGAGGCGCCTTTTCTAGAATAAGACGTCCTGATATTTATCCATTTATTTAAAAAGAAAAACTTATGCCCCGACAGGCATAAGTTTTTTCGTTTATTTGGGCGGGGGACCATAATAGCCTCCTCCAAAGAAGACCCAAAAGCCAAAGATGAACAGAAGAATAAACAAGATAATTAATATGGCATAGCCTGCTCCGAATCCTCCCCTGCAAGGAGGCGGCGGGCAGAAGCCTGGCCCATATCCGGGACCGCCAAATCCATAAGGGTACAATAGCATCCCCTCCTTATATTTGATTATTGACAGTGTATGGGTTACAAGGAATTAGAGTTTGGGCGAATGACGGATATCCGGTAATTTTCATCCGTACATGCAAGAACTAGTTCCTCTTGTCATACATATCTAATAGGCGACCTGGTTGAAAACAGGGAGGAGATGATTCATTTGACAGGATTAATGGCAGCTTTCGGATATTTCATCAAGGAATTGGTTTTTCTCGTTTCTTATGTCAAGAACAACGCCTTCCCACAGCCATTGTCGGCTAGTGAGGAGAAAGCATGCCTTGAAAAGATGGCCCAAGGGGATGCTGAAGCCCGCAACCTCCTGATTGAGCATAATTTAAGGCTCGTGGCTCATATCGTTAAGAAGTTTGAAAACACGGGAGAAGACACGGAGGATCTAATCTCCATTGGCACAATCGGATTGATCAAGGCGATAGAGTCCTATTCATCTGGTAAAGGAACGAAATTAGCTACATATGCGGCCCGCTGCATAGAGAATGAAATATTGATGCATCTGAGAGTCATTAAAAAGACAAAGAAGGATGTATCTCTTCATGACCCGATTGGTCAAGACAAGGAAGGAAATGAGATATCTTTGCTGGATATCCTGAAATCGGAATCAGAGGATGTCATTGATACGATTCAATTGAATATGGAGCTCGAGAAGGTGAAGAAATACATTGATGTCCTTGATGACCGGGAAAAGGAAGTCATTGTCGGCCGATTTGGGCTTGATTTGAAAAAGGAGAAGACCCAACGCGAGATTGCAAAGGAATTGGGCATTTCAAGAAGCTATGTCTCAAGGATTGAAAAGCGTGCATTAATGAAAATGTTTCATGAATTTTACCGGGCTGAAAAAGAAAGAAGAAAGCAAAAATAGCACTAAACGGACAAATCTACCTGTCCGTTTTTTTTGCGTTCAAGGAAATAATACGAGTACGTCGCAAGGAGGACGATTGAGGTGGTTTTAACTTGTATAAGAAAGAGTCCTTGTATGGACGTTTCTCACGAAAGGTAATTAATCAGTCGAAAGTGATTCTCGTTTTATGGGTATTCTTTTTTTTGGGGAGCTTATTGCTCGCTCCTGCCTTTTTTAGCCGTTTAACACCGCCGCAGCTAAGTGTGAAAGGGTCTCCTTCATTTACGGCTGAGAGTCTATGGGAGAAGGAATTCTCCGGTCAGATTGAGGAGCAGGCGATGATTGTTTTTCATTCCGGCCGCTATCGGGCAGATGCCATTGAATATAAGCAAGCGGTCGAGAAGGTGCTGGAAGAGGTCGGAAGGATTGACGGAATATATAAGGTTATCTCTCCCTATGAGGATGGGCTTTCAGTTACTGGGACTCCTTATTCAGCGGATGGACATACGAGTTTTGCCCTTCTCTTAATGGAGGATGAAGGGAAAGAGGCAATAAGAATTGATAAGAAAATCAGGGATATTATTAAAGGAAATAAGCCTATAGAGATGTATTTGACAGGAAGGACAGCGACTATTAATGATTTATCTGCGATGGTCAGGAAGGATTTAACGGTGGCGGAGAGAACGGCTTTGCCGGTTGTCTTGGTCATCTTGCTGATTGTTTTTGGTTCGGCTGTCGCGGCAATTATTCCTATTTTGCTTGGGCTCGCCGGTGTTTTTATCACCTTTGGTTTATTGGCCATTCTGGGGTTTGAAAACATTGATATCTTTGTCCCAAGCGTTGTCAGCATGATAGGACTGGGGCTGGGCATTGATTACTCCTTATTTATATTGATGAGATATAAGGAGGAGTGCGAAAAGGGGGATCGGACCGAGGCGTTAGTTAAGGCGATGACTACGAGCGGGAAGTCTGTCATTATGTCTGGACTAACAGTGATGGCCTCCTTGGTGGGTTTGCTTGTAATCAGGGCAAGTCTTTTCGTGAATATTGCACTCGGGACATTTATAAGCATTGGTGTCCTGCTTGCGCTATCGGTGACATTCCTGCCGGCTCTTTTGCATGTGCTCGGAGACCGAATTGATTATCTTTCCTTTCGGAAGAAGGCTAGCGGCAATCCTCAGCCTAAGGAAAAGCTATACAGGTGGACGAAGCATATTTTGGACAGGCCGGGCTTTTATTTATGGTGCTGCTTGCTGGTCCTAATTCTCATGATATTACCTGCGTTTAGTCTGCAGCTAAAGACAGATATCAGTGATAAAGCGTTAGAGGGGTATTCATCGGGAAAGGCCAATGCCTTGCTTGCAAAACATATTTCTCCGGGGATATATGCCCCCGTTTATTTGATTTACAAGTCAGATGATGGTTCATTAACGGATAAAGATTTGATCAGAATGGCTCAAATCACTGACGATTTGAGAGAAAATGCAAGCGTCGCAAATGTCATCTCTGTCACGGATGTTCTTACCGACTTACTGGGAGAATTGAGTGTGGATGGGCTCGAGGAACTTGCTGCGATTGATGACACTCAAATGGGATCATCGATGCTCGTGAACAAGGAATTGAGCATGGCTCCAATTATGATATTGTTAAAGGATGCACCGGATGAGATGCAATCTATTCAGTTTATAGAAGCATTACGGAATCGCTATGGTGATGAAATGGCCCGGAACAAAGTGTATATCGGAGGAATGGCCGCCATGATAGCTGACCTTCATCAAGAAACCATTGATAAAACTCCTGTTGCTGCAAGCATCATCTTAGTTATTTCCTTTATCTTGCTCATGCTCACATTTAAGAGTGTGTTTATACCGTTGAAGGCGATTATTTTAAACCTATTGTGCATCCTTGCCTCTATTGGGACAGCGGTTTTTATCTTTCAATACGGCTGGGGCGAGCAGTTGTTTTCGTTTGAATCTACCGGCTATGTGCAGTCCTATTTGCCTGTCTTGTCATTTGCCATCTTGTTTGGATTATCAATGGATTATGAGGTGTTCCTCGTGAGCAGGATACGGGAAGAGAGGGATAAAGGCATGGGGGATGAGGAGGCGATTGCAAGGGGGATTGAATACACTGGACCGTTCATCACGCAAGCGGCGCTGATTATGATGGTTGTGTTCATTGCCTTCTTGTTTACTCATATGCTTGAAGTCAAGCAGCTTGGCTTCATGCTATCTGTTGCCGTACTTCTTGATGCAACAGTCATTAGACTTATACTTGTGCCCATCATGCTAAGATTGATGGGAAAATGGAATTGGTGGATTCCGAAGAAATCTGCTTAACAGGCAGAGCTAAAATTTTTCTTTCCATCTCGGGAAAGGAATAGTACACTGTAAGAAGAAAAACACCCGGGACCTTATTGGGTGTTTTTTGTTTTCCGTTTTTATGTGTATTCATGATAAAAATATAGTATATTTAACTTTCAGCAGAATATGAAATTTCTCCATCTACAGGACGGAATTTAAGGAATTTACATAGGAGACTGTCAATAGGACAGCCCTTTGCCGATGTGTGATTAATGAAAGCCAGTTATGTCAAAATAAGAAATTTAGGTGGATAAAGTGAAAGAAAAACTGTATCAATCATTGATTGAATTGACAAACGGCAGATGGTCTTCTTCTTTATTAAGAAGATTTGCCTTATCACCTGCCAGCAAGAGGATTGTTCCTTCTTTTGCAAAACAGTATAAAATCAACGTAGAAGAAATGGACAAGCCGCTTGAGTCATATGAAAGCCTTCATCATTTCTTCACGAGAAATCTTAAAAGCGGGGCACGGCGGTTTGACGGAGAAATAGACACGATAGCCAGTCCTGTTGATGCGGTACTAGAGGATATGGGCACCATTCAAGAAGATGCGACTTTTCAGGTGAAAGGGAAAGTCTATTCAATTGAAGAGATGCTCGGCGGCAAAAAAGAGGCCGAGAGATACCTGGGCGGCCAATATATGGTGCTGTACTTAAGCCCAAGTCATTATCATCGTATCCATTCCCCTGTGGACGGGAAAGTCATCCGCAAGCAGACACTCGGTAGCAAATCTTATCCCGTTAACCGGTGGGGGATGACACTTGGGAAATCTCCGCTTTCAAAGAATTACCGGGAGATCACGGAGATTGAATATGAGGGCGGAAGGCTTGCCTTGATAAAAGTAGGTGCCATGTTCGTTAACACGATAGAAAGGACTCACACAGGGGATACTCTACATAAAGGAGAAGAAATCGGCTATTTCTCCTTTGGGTCTACCGTCGTGCTCTTATTTGAAAAGGGGCGGTTTGCGGCTGCTCCAGTGAAGACTCCGGCACCTGTTTGGGCAGGAGAAACATTAGGAACCTATCAGTAAGACTGCGGAAAGGCTAATAAAAGGGGCTTCTATTATATAGCAGAAGTTAGGAAGCAAAAAGCCCTGTCAACCAGGGCTTTTTCATGGGATCTCTCTATAGTCTCGTTCGTAGGGAGCGCCGGTCAATTTCTCGTTCGATAAGGCGGATGAAATCTTTGCTAAGGCCTAGGTCTCTTGCTTTGTAATAGGATTCAATTAAAAGGGCATCAGAAAGTTTTTGCATTATGCGCACCTCCGATTTAGTGTTCTAACAGGGGTCCCGCTTTCATATAATGGTATGTTTGAATGAAGTACCCTTAATTTAACAAATTAAAAGCGGCAGAACAACCGTTCTCTTATCCACAAGTTAAAGTGTATAACTTGTGGGTAAAATGTGAGTATTCATATTATTTTCTTGTAAAGCCCATGAAAGTCACGTCTGAACAAGTGTGCATGCTGTGAATAAACTTATCCACATGTCAGAGAGAAGCTGAGGGGTGTCGAAACATTTTCTGTTTCGACAATATATTTGACATGAAAAGTCAAGAAGCTTATGACAGAACCGGGTTTATCCGTTATGATGAATAACAGTGATTAATGAATGATAGAGGTGTTTATTGTGTTGAAAGCATTTTTGCCTGCTCAGCATGTGAAGAGCATTTATGAGATTAAACCTAGTGATTTGAAAGAAAAGGGCATTAAAGGAATCATAACAGATTTAGATAATACGCTGGTGGAATGGGACAGACCGCTTGCGACCCCTGAGCTGATTACCTGGTTTGAAGAAATGAAGCGCCATGAAATTAAAGTGACCATTGTTTCAAATAATAAAGAGATGCGAGTAAAATCCTTTGCCGACCCGCTTAATATTCCGTTCATCTTTCGTGCGCGAAAGCCGATGACGAAGGCATTTAAGCATGCGGTGAAGCTTATGGGCATTCAAAAGGAGCAAGCAGTGGTTATCGGTGACCAGCTATTAACGGACGTCTTTGGAGGCAACAGAAGCGGATTCCATACAATCTTGGTTGTGCCAGTTGCTCAGACAGATGGCTGGGCTACGAAACTGAACCGGAAGATTGAACGCCGAATCCTGGCATGGTTCCGGAGAAATGGAAAACTAACATGGGAGGACTAGAATTGACAAACGAAGAAATCAGCTGTATTGGCTGCGGAGTAACCATACAGTCAGAAGATAAGAATAAAATCGGATACGCACCGGCCTCATCCTTGGAAAAAGATCAGGTGATCTGCCAGCGCTGTTTCCGTTTGAAGCATTATAATGAGGTGCAGGACGTTTCTTTAACGGATGATGATTTCCTGAAAATCCTAAACGGAATCGGGCAGAAGGATGCCTTAATCGTTAAGCTTGTTGACATATTTGATTTTAACGGAAGCTGGCTTCCGGGTCTGCAGCGTTTCGTCGGGAAAAATCCTGTTGTCCTAATCGGAAACAAGAGTGACTTGCTTCCTAAATCAGTCAAACCTAAAAAATTGATTGATTGGATGAAGGGAATGGCGAAGGAACTAGGATTGCAGCCGGTTGACGTCATGCTTGTGAGCGGTGCGAAGGGACAAGGAATCGAGGATGCGATGAAGCGCATCGACGAACTCCGCGAGGGCCGTGACGTGTATGTCGTTGGCTGCACGAATGTGGGCAAATCAACGTTCATCAACCGTATCATTAAGCAGGGCAGCGGGGTAGAGAATGTTATTACAACTTCCCATTTCCCAGGAACGACACTTGATATCATTGAAATCCCGCTTGATGATGAGAGAGCCTTGGTTGACACGCCGGGAATCATCAACCACCATCAAATGGCTCACTATGTCGGTAAGCAAGATTTGAAAACCATCACGCCGAAAAAAGAGATCAAGCCAAGAGTGTTCCAGCTGAACGCCGGCCAGACCCTCTTCTTTGGAGGCTTGGCTCGTTTTGATTTTGTTCAGGGTGAGCGAAATTCATTTACATGTTATTTATCGAATGAACTTGATATTCATCGCACGAAGCTTGAAAAAGCAGACGAATTATATAAAAAGCATGCCGGTGAGCTGCTTGTGCCTCCAGGGCCAAAAGATATTGAAGATTTTCCGCCGCTTGTTGGCCAGGAGTTTTCTATTAAAGAGGGAAAAACAGATATCGTGTTTTCCGGACTTGGCTGGGTAACAGTCAATCAGCCAGGGGCTATCGTGAAAGCCTATGTGCCTAAGGGAGTACAGGTGAGCATTCGTAAATCATTAATCTAAGGGGAAGATTCACATGAAGAAGCTGTATGGGGTGCTGGGGAATCCAATTGAACATTCAATGTCCCCATTGATTCATAATGATGCATTCAAGAGAAACGGAGTAGAAGGGGATTATCTGCCGTTTCTTGTTGAAGAGGATGCCCTAGAAAAGGCGGTCAATGGGTTAAAGGCTATTGGGGCAGGCGGCTTTAATATTACGGTTCCGTTCAAGGAGAAGGTCATTCCGTATATGGATGAGCTTGATCCATTTGCCAAAGAAGTGGGCGCTGTAAATACGGCTGTAATCAAGGACGGTGTCATTACCGGCTATAATACGGATGGGCCTGGCTTTGTCAAAAGTTTAGCCCCCCTTATTGATCATCTATTCAGCGGCAAAAAAGTCCTCGTCATTGGAGGCGGTGGAGCTGCCAGAGGAATTTATTGTGCTATGGCGAAAACGGAAGCTGGAAGAGTTGATATCGCAAACCGGACTCTTTCTGCTGCGCGTAAAATTGTGTCTGACTGCCATAATGGCAAGCCTTCTGATGTGTTAAGCTTGGCTGATGCGGAAAAGTCGCTGTCCATATATGACATCATTATTCAAACGACCTCAGTCGGTCTTTCTTCGTTAAATGAATCCCCCATCTCCTTATTGGGCATAAAAGAAAAGACAGTCGTCTGTGATATTATCTATAATCCGCTCAAAACAAAGTTCTTGCGTGAGGCAGAGGATAATGGCGCCATCATCCAAACGGGTGTCGATATGTTTGTTCATCAAGCGGCTCTTGCATTTGAGCTATGGACAGGCATCAGTCCGGATTGTGAGCGGATGAGGGAATTAGTGTTAGAGAAATTAGGAGGATAACTATGTTAACAGGTAAACAAAAAAGATTCTTGCGTTCTAAAGCGCACTCACTTCAACCGATTTTCCAAGTAGGAAAAGGCGGCGTAAATGAAAATATGATCAAGCAGATTGGAGAAGCGCTTGAAGTAAGAGAACTCATCAAGGTAAGCATTTTGCAAAACTGCGAGGAAGACCGTGACACGGTTGCAGCAGAGCTTTCAAAGGGTGCTCGTGCAGAGCTTGTACAAATCATTGGTAACACGATTGTACTGTATAAAGAATCAAGGGAAAATAAACAAATCACTCTGCCTTAATAATTGGTGTTAAAGAAGGGTGGATAACCATGAAGAGAATTGGCATTTTAGGCGGAACATTCGACCCGCCTCATATGGGCCATTTAATCGTGGCAGAAGGAATTCGGGAGGCACTCGGATTAGATGAAATACGTTTTCTCCCGAATAACCTCCCTCCCCATAAGGCCAAGACATCAACGACAAAAAAGGAACGGCTGGACATGCTTGAGCGATCTATTAAGGGAAATCCATACTTTCAAGTTGACACGATTGAATGGGAACGGGAAGGTCTATCCTATACGATTGATACGATTAGGCTTTTGAAGGAAAGGGAACCATCCGCAGAATGGTATTTCATTATTGGGGCGGACATGATTGAATATCTACCGAAGTGGAAACAGGTCGATGAACTGGTGAGTCTTGTGCATTTTACAGGTGTGAAGAGACCTGGTTATCGGGAAGAGACCAATTATCCCGTCACAATGGCAGAAATTCCTGAAATCTCTATTTCCTCTTCTCTTATTCGTTCGAAGATTAGAGAAGGGAAATCCATCAAATATTTAGTGACCGAAGAGGTCAAGCTATATATTGAGGAGAATCATTTATATGGATAAAACAAAAGCGCTTGAATTAGTCAAACAGCAATTGCCCGAGAAACGCTATATCCATACGCTTGGTGTGGTACAAAGCGCCAAAGAGCTGGCCCGCCGGTATGGAGTGGATGAAGACAAAGCAGAGCTTGCCGCCATCTATCATGATTATGCCAAGTATCGTCCATTGGATGAGATGGAGCAAATCATTAAGGATTATAGCTTGCCGGCTGATTTGCTGACGGCTAACACTGAGCTATGGCATGCTCCTGTGGGAGCGGTGCTCGTTCAAAGGGAAGCGGGAGTGGAGGATGAGGAGATTCTATCCGCCATCCGCTATCACACTTCTGGCCGTGCACAAATGACGGAATTGGAGAAAGTGATTTATTTAGCAGATTATATAGAGCCAGGGAGAAGTTTCCCGGGAGTAGATGAAGTGAGGGAGCTTGCCGCACGGAGTTTGGATGAGGCAGTGATGAAAGCGATAGCCAACACGATTGCCTTTTTGATGTCAAAACAGCAGACTATCTATCCGGATACCTTCCATGCCTATAATGATTTTGCCATGCACAAGGGAGGACATAGAAATGAATGAAAAAGAATTATTGCAGATAGCGGCAAAAGCTGCTGATGATAAACGAGCAGAGGATATGATCGTGCTTGATATGAAAGGCATTTCGCTCGTATCTGATTATTTTATTATTTGTCACGGTAATTCTGATAAGCAGGTTCAGGCTATTGCCCGTGAAATGAAAGAGAAAGTGGAAGAAGCAGGCTTTGACGTGCGCAAGATGGAAGGCTTTGATGAAGCTCGCTGGGTATTGGTAGACATGGGAGATGTTGTCGCTCATATTTTCCATAAGGACGACCGCTCATACTATAAGCTTGAGCGCTTATGGGGAGATGCCCCTTCATTGACTGCGCAGGAACTGAATTTATGAGCTATCAGAATTTCGCCTATTTCTACGATAATTTGATGAAGGATGCGCCTTATGAAGATTGGGTGGATTTTGTCAAAGAAATCGCAGAGAAATACTCATTAAGCGGGCGGAACATTCTTGATGTCGGATGCGGTACTGGTGAATTGGCGACCCGGCTATGTAGAGAAGGCTTTGAAGTAACAGGTGTGGACCTCTCAGAAGAAATGCTTGAGGTCGCCATGGCAAAAGCCTCGGAGGCTGGCGTTCAGATCCCATATTACCATCAGGATATGAGAGAGCTTTCTGGTCTGGGACAGTATGATTTAGTCTTGATTTTCTGTGATTCCCTTAACTATCTGGATGGGGGAGAAGATATCAAGAAGACATTTGCTGCAGTAAGCGGGCATTTAAAGCAGGAAGGGTTATTCTTATTTGATGTTCATTCCCTCCACAAGATGGAAACGTTATTTAATGACCAAGTTTATGCGGATAACGATGATGACGTCAGCTTTATTTGGAATGCCTGGAAAGGCGAGAAACCATATAGTGTTCAGCATGAGCTCACCTTTTTCATGTATGACGAACAGTCGGATGCTTATGTCCGATTTGATGAGGACCATGAGCAGCGTACATACCCAGTTGAAGATTATTTGAAATGGCTGGATGAGAGCGGATTTGATTGCCTAGAGGTTATTGGGGATTTCCGTGAATCCCAGCTTGATAAAGCGGAGAGAATTTTCTTTGTGTGCAGAATGAAATAAAGCAATTGATAAAGACTATCCTTTATGTCGGTGATTCATGGCATATAGGGATAGTCTTTTGAATTTTATTGGAGGTGAATAGGTATATAGGGCTGTTATTGAACCAGACTCATTAATATGAAGCAAAGTTTATTATGATTTATTTTATTTAACTATTGTTCGTCTTTCCGGATTGTTTATAAGTTATATCCCAGCCTTGATTTTTTGTTCATAGAAAAACGGCTAATAGATAGCCGCTTTGAAAAAAATTTATTCTAAAGAAGGATATTCGGATTTTTTATGGAATAAATTTAATAGTAAGTCACACCGAACTGCTCCTCAATCTCTCCCAAGTCCTCTTCAAATTTCTTTTCTGTCGCTTCGAATAATCGTTTGAAAACACCCTCTAACTCCTTATCAAGCACTTTAATGCCTTCTCCCGTGATCCCGCCTTTTACACATACCTTTTCCTGAAGGGCTGGCAGTGTGAAGTATTGCTTATTCAATAACTCGCCAAGGCCGATAAGCATGGATTGCGTCAGCTCAGTAGCCTGCTCCTGATTTATTCCTGTATGCAGAACGGCTGCATCAATAAAACTTCTTGCAAGGTAACTGAAGAAGGCAGGACCACAGCTGACGATATCTGATGTGACTCTTGTATATTGAGTCTCGATTTGTAATGGTCTTGAAAAGCTTGCAGCTAATTGGTGCAGATGCTCCTGCCACTCCTTTTTGCACGATTCCCCGAATGTGAGAATGGAGGCTCCCGATTGTGCCCGGTTCGTAATTGAAGGAATGAGCCGTGCGCAGGAACATGGGACCATTCTTTCGAGCTGTTTAGGTGAAAGAGGGCTGGTTATGGTGACAAGGCATTGCTCTGCCGTTAAATGCGGCTCCATGATTTCAATCAATGGATGTATTTCATGAGGTTTGACACAAATAAAAATCAACTTTGCGCTTTTGGCTATTTCAACACTTGAATGGGCAACACAGATGCCTGGATACTTTTCCTTTAAAGACTCCGCTTTTACAAGGGTACGATTGTTGATGATTAATTGATTCTGATTCAAAAATCCCGATGTGATCAGGCTCTCAGCCAAAATGGTCCCCATATTCCCCGTCCCGATTATGCCGGTAATCATGATTCATCTCCTCCTAATTGAATAGGCCCTATCCATTATTTCTTATCAAAATATATGCAAATATAGTCATTATATGAATCGGCAGGTGAATGTTATGAATGAACAACTCGCTGAAATTTGGCAAAAGCACAAAAAACTCCTTCTGGGAACGGCCCTTTTGATGGGTCTGGTTTTTTATTTTTACAGCCAGACAGATGAAAAAGCTAAGGATAAGAATGAAAACGAACAATGGACACAAGTTGAGGAAACAATTCCGTCAGCAAAAGATGATAAGGCTGAAAAAGAAGAGCCCCTGATACTTAAGGTGGATATAAAAGGGGCGGTCCAAAAACCTGGTGTTTACGAATTCAAACAAGGAGACAGGGTTACAGATGTTATTGGGATGGCAGGAGGCTTAAGTGAAGCGGCCGATAGTACGCAAGTTAATATGGCGCAGCTGGTTGAGGATGAAATGGTCGTTTACATTCCTATAGCAGGAGAGGAAACGCAGGCGGTTCAAGCGGCTGCGGGCGGAACGAATGGTGGAGGGAAAGAGGGAGGACTGATTGACATCAATAAGGCTACACTGGAGGAATTACAGGAGCTTCCAGGGATTGGCCCGAGCAAGGCAGCGGCCATTATCGCGAAAAGGGATGAATTAGGATCATTTAGTACAATAGAGGATTTAAAGCTTGTGAGCGGGATAGGTGATAAAACATATGAAAAGTTAAAAGACCTTATTTCAGACTAGAAAAATAATAGGGCTTGTCTGAGGCAATGTTTTCTTGTTAAATTGTAAGCAATACAGAAGAATAGGAGGAACATACATGGAGCGTATATCCTGGGAACAATATTTTATGGCACAAAGCCATTTGCTGGCTTTGCGCAGTACATGCACAAGATTGATGGTAGGCGCGAGCATTGTGCGCGATAACCGCATCATTGCCGGGGGATATAATGGCTCAATTGCAGGCGGTGTCCACTGTGTGGATGAAGGATGCTATGTCATTGACAATCACTGCGTGCGCACTATTCATGCAGAGATGAACGCATTGCTGCAATGCGCTAAATTCGGGGTGCCTGTTGATGGGGCCGAAATCTATGTGACGCATTTTCCTTGTCTTCAATGCTGTAAGGCGTTAATCCAAGCGGGTATTAAGACGATTTACTATGCCGAGGCATACAAGAATCATCCATATGCGGAAGAATTGTTTGAGCAGGCTGGTGTAAGGGTGATACAGGTTATCGTCGACCCGAAATGGATCGATTTTCACGACACTGGGAAGGCTAATCTTGTTTCAGAATTGATTGATAAACTGAGAGAATCGGGCATTCCTGAGCAGGAGATTGCGATGTACATGCAAAAGGCTGCTGAGCTGTTCCCGGCACATGAATAAGCATGAACACACGGTTCATGCATCATCTGGCTGTAACGGCCGTGTTTGCTGTTACAGCCTCTATGTATTCTAGCTTCTATTTAATATCCATTATCCTTCTGTATTTCCTCTTCGTATTCTCACGTTTTCCATTACGATATTGCACGTTCCTCTTTATCTTTTTTGTCTTATTTGCTGCTTATGTCTTTATCATAGACCGGATGAATGTGAGTACATTAAGCGGCAAAGAAACTGTTTTTAGCCTGCAATTCACAGGGATGCCTTCAAGAGATGGAGACCGGTTAAGCGGATTTGCCAGATTGGAATCAGGGGAGAGATTATGGGTTACTTACACGATTAAAAGCCTAGACGAGGCTCGCTTTCTCGATCAATCCATTCTTTCGGGAAAGAGCTTTATGACTTCAGGAGAATTGACCTCTCCGCCTAAGCCGACGATTGAGAACGGCTTTGATTTTCATACCTATCTTCGTTATAAACGTACTCATTACATTCTTGAAATGGAAAAGCTAAGCAATCTGGAAGAAGGGGATAGCGGATTGGTTACAAAGCTTTCCCGTTTAAGGGAGCAGGAGATTAAGCGTATTCGTGCCTATTATCCTGAACCAGCCGGAAGCTTTACGGAGGCCTTGATATTTGGTGAACAGGCTAATCTGCCGCATGAGCTATATGATAAATTCCAAAATCTAGGTATTGTTCATATTCTGGCCTTATCTGGCACGCAGGTAGGCCTTGTCGCCCTTTTCATCTTCTACCTTTGTATTCGCCTCGGTCTGTCCCGCTCACAGGCTGCTTTGTTTGTTGCAGCGGTCATTCCTTTTTATGCCATCATGACGGGTCTTTCCCCTTCCATTATTCGCGCTTCCTCAATGGCGACACTCTTCTTTCTTGCGAGGGCTTTTAGAATTAGCCTGGGGGCAGACAAGGTTTTAGCCATTTGCTTAATCCTTTATTTAATCATTGATCCTTATCAGCTCTTTCAGGCAGGCTTTCAATTATCTTTCGTGCTGACCTATGCATTGGTTTTCTCCTCAATCTTACTCCGAGACAAGAGCGGGCTCTCCCTTCTGTTCCTTATCACCGCTATCTGCCAAGCTGTCTCCCTCCCTTTTGTGGTCTATCATTTCTATGAAATTTCCCTTATTGGATTCCTCTCTAATCTTCTCTTCGTACCCCTATTTTCATTTTTGTTATTCCCTGCGACTGCCGTTGTGTATGGATTGGTTTTGATTGATTTTATGAAAGGGCCTGCTTCCTCTCTTCTGAACCTCTTATATCAGCTGATGGAAAGGGGAGCGAATATTATGTCTGATATCCCTTTTGCCGTTCTTTTATTCGGAAAGCCTTCGCTAACGATTGTCGCCGTCATTTTTCTTGGATTATTCATATTCCTTGCTCACTGGGAGCAGAGGTCAAGGATGCTATGGCTGAGCGGCCTTCTTCTTGTTGGTGTGCTATTTTTTCAATATAATCATTCGCAATTTTCAAGTGAAGGAGAGGTGACGTTTGCGGATATTGGGCAAGGGGATGCGACGTTGATAAAACTGCCTCATGACGAGGGGGTTTACTTAATCGATGCAGGCGGAGCCATGGTCTTTGAGAAGGAAAAATGGGCACAGCGTGAGGAGGAATATGACCCAGGAAAGGCTATCCTTGTTCCCTTCTTAAAGAGTAAGGGAATCAAACGTATCGATAAATTCATCGTGACCCATGCTGATCAAGATCATATAGGCGGAGGAGCTGCCATTCTGCAGTCATTTCAGGTACGGGAGCTCGTGATTCCCTTTGAACAGCGAGAGAACTTCAAATCATTGCCTGCGATTGAGCAGGCTGTAAAACAGCAAATTCCCATTAAGGAAGTTAGGGCAGGGATGAACTGGAATGACGAGGAAGCTGCGTTTCACATCTTGCATCCTTCAAGGAAAGAAGAGGAGAAGAATGAGTCCTCGATTGTCATTAAAGCATCAATAGCTGGTCTCGATTGGCTATTTACCGGAGATTTGGGGCATAGCGGTGAGGAGGAGTTGATGAGCCGGGCAGAATCCGTTAATGCAGACATCTTGAAGGTGGGGCATCATGGGAGCAAGAACTCCAGTTCAGAGCCGTTCATTCAGGCGGTGAGCCCGATGAGCGCGGTGATTTCAGCTGGCAGGAACAATCGGTTTGGCCATCCGCATCAGGAGGTAATCGATACCCTGGAGGAATCAAAGGTCTCGATTTATCGAACGGATCAGCAAGGGAGTATCAGCTATCGATTTTTTGAGGGGGAAACTGGCACGCTTTTGACCTATCCTCCATAGTATGAAGCATGTGAATGACAATAAAAAAACGGCCTAGGGGCCGCCGTGGTAACTTGCCTATAAAAGATTTAGCCGCCGATTAATTGGATTACTACGGCGATAATAAACATGGTCGCAAAAAATCCGAATGAAACTGTGATTCCCACGATGGAATCTGAGACATCATTCGTTTTTGATTGGACGTTCTTTTCAAACTCGTTCATCGAATCCACCCCCCTGACCTCTATACCAGTATAGAACAAATAGTTAAAAAAATCCACAATCACCATATTTTTATAAAAACTTTACAGATATTTGGTGAAGGGCTGTGAAATCAGTCAATACTTAAGCGCTTTTTCGCTTTCTTGTTTGGTATCCCGGGTCCGGCAGGAAGGCGTTAATATATATTTCAGGGGGGCCGGAATGTTTCGGTTTCCCTGTAACCTCTTGTCAAATATGGCTGCTATCGATTAGGATGAAAGAAGCATATTATAGTTAGAGGCGATAATTTTGGTCACTGATTTGTGGAATTCAATTAAAAGCGGACGATTCAGTCCGGTCTATTTGTTATATGGAGAAGAAGAGTATTTCATTAAAGAGACAAAGAAGCTTATATGCGAGCATGCTTTGGCAGATGAGGATGCTGAATTTAATCTCGCTACCATTGATTTAGAGGAAACACCGGTGGAAGTCGCTATTGAGGAGATGGAAACATTGCCTTTCATGGGAGAGCGACGTGTTGTCATCCTTCATAATCCCTCCTTCCTGACAGCTGAGCGCAAAAAAGAAAAGGTGGAGCATGATCTGAAACGTCTTGAAGGCTATTTAGCCAACCCATCCCCAACGACGATTGCTGTCTTCATTGCACCGTATCCTAAATTGGACGAGCGCAAGAAGATTACGAAGGAACTGAAGCGTAATGCAGCAGTACTTGAATCAAAGCCGTTGTATGAAAGGGATTTGGCAAAATGGATTGGCAGTCATACTAAGTCTCTAGGAGTGACAATTTCTCAAGACGGTATCGAAGCGTTGCTGGCTTTGACAGGCAATCATTTAATGATGGCAGCGACAGAGATTGAAAAGCTGGCTCTTTATGCAGCCAATGAGCAAGTGATTGATGGAGCAATGGTCGACAAACTTGTACCGAAGAATTTTGATCAGAATGTATTCGATCTTGTTGATTATATTTTAAACGGCCAGAAGAAAAAAGCGGTGGAGCTTTATAAGGAGCTATTGATGCAAAAGGAAGAGCCAATTCGAATTTTGGCCGCTATTGCCCGGCAATACCGGATTATTCTGCAGGTTAAGAAGCTTAGCTCCCAAGGTTATGGGCAAATGCAGATCGCGTCAAAATTGAAGATGAGCCCATATCCGGTGAAGCTCGCGCTGAAACGAATCAATCATTTCTCCGAAAAGAGCCTGCTTCGGGTACTAGGACAGCTCGCTGAATTGGATTATCGAATGAAAACGGGATTAGGGGATAAGGAAATACAGCTGGAATTATTTATCTTGCAATCATGAATAAAGAAGGTACCGCTCGCAATTGAGCGGTACCTTCTTTATATCTTCGTGACGGTGAAATTATCCTGAATGAGCAGCCAGTTTTGCGGGAAGGAGAGGCCGAGCTTCCAATAGCTGACACCACGCAGGTCAAGCTCCTTAACGAGATTGAACTTAGCCTGGATGGAGCGGGCATCCTCAAACCAGACCTCATGCTGCTGTCCATCTTCGTCTGTATACTTGAAAAAGGGTGCTTGAGCCGTATAGTCATATTTAATTTCTACCTTGTACTGTCTGGCAAGCGCAATGGCTTGCTGAGGGGAAACGGCTTTGGCAATCGAGCCTTTCACAAAAGGGAGGGTCCAATCATAACCGTATAAATTCTGTCCCATCATGACCTT
>X410_Impala__coassemble_101_pt1 | contig 17619 bp, 13 predicted proteins | sample X410_Impala__metabat2_high_PE_006 | metagenome-assembled genome bin X410_Impala | reverse complement strand
GGGGAAAAGAGGAAGAGAGCTCGCTATAAGCCATTATAACTGGCCTCGAGTAGCATATGATATTATGGAAGTTTGGGAACATACGATGCAAAAACCCCTTCCCGCAAAGCTGCCAGATGAATATATAACTCCAGAGGATGAAATCACCGAAAATACCACTCCTTTAGCTAGTGAAGATGGAGAGGTACTCGATAGTAATCAAACAAGCACTCTATTCACGGATGAATCGATTGATGGAAACGAGGACAAAAAGGAGAAAAAACAGCACAAGGATAATGGCAAAAAAGAATAATAACAGAAGTATTATTGTCATATTATAAATATCCAACCCATGCACAATCGCCTATTCCACAAAGCAGATGAACAAGGTCAGGAATATGGGGTATGGTGCTGATTTAATTATTAAACAACCCCTTTTACAACAATATACTCAATTTAAGTAAAGCCTCTGCTCATATCACCCCTTATAAACTAATTTATATAAGCTAGGGCCGATCTAGTTAAACTATATAAACTTGCAAAGTCAGCTACTGGGCATAACGATTTCAATACCCGCAAAAACCTAGAATTTATAGGAACCCCCTTAATAATCATCTATAAATCTGACGTATTAAAAGCACCGCTCTCTGTTAGCTGCAGAGCTAACAAATGATGGTGCCTTTAATATTTATGGTTGTATCCATCACACCGCTCGCCTGCGACGACAATCAACGATATTCTTGAACTCAGCCTTTTATTCTCTGTTCCATGTGAAACAATGAGGAAGCAATGCTATCTTATTTCAATCTCCCCTATTGTATAACGCAGATCATCCCTTTCCCCTTTCATTTCCATATGAATGGCTGGCTTCATAAGCTCAGGGTCGAGTATAGCTACATTGATTTTATAGATACCCTTCTTTAAATTCTGTGGTATTGGAATAGACTCTTTTATGGTATGACGGCCTGGAAGCCACTCCCGAATGTCGGCCGATGCCATTTTTTTGTAGACAATCTTTCCATCCCTATTGGCAAAAGATACTTCCAAAGGCCAGTCAAAATAAAACGGGGCAACTCCGCTATTTTCCCACTCCATATCCAACGATAGGTCCATTCCTGCGTCAGCAGACTTTTTATACTCTACTTTTCTTAAACGAAAGTGGTACCCGATTTTCTTTAATAGGTGATCAATCTTCCTTTGATATTTACCATTTTGGCTATAATACGCTGGTGAGCTGGGTCCGAGCCAACTCACATGCGTTTCTTGCAGCTGTTCCATCGTTTCAGAAATTGTACTGGAGGAGAAATAATCTCCCCATTCCTTAGTTGGTGCAAACTCTCCGCCGATTGGGGCGGTCTTCCAAGCATCATTCATCGGAGGATTTCTTTCACCGGTTAACCAAAACGTATACCCATTAGTCACCCAGCTATTAAATTCCTCAATGGTGTGATCCTTCCTTCCAAACATATCATTGTATAATCCCATATTATTGTTTATTGCTATCTGATGAGGTCGTCTCATTAACAATATTTTGTCAGTAAAACTTTCTGTATAATGCCTAACATAGGTTTCGGCGATGGGTAGCTTTGGAAAGGGAATATCAATCCCTTCCTGCTGCAAAGTATGCCATTCTCCCCAATGACCCAAACTCCCCAGCTCTATAAATGCAATAAAGGGGTCCTGATTATATTGCTTAGCTAATGCCTTTATTAGCTTTTCATGATATTTTATCAATTTGGGATTGTTATAATTGGGGCTAAACCCGCTGCCCCACTCATGCTCATACCAGTGACCGTCTTCCTTTAATTCATCGTAAAGCCAATCCGGTATATCCATATGACCCGCTGCTCCCGGATAATCTAAGACCACTCGAAAAATCAGTCGTTTATTATTAGCCCTCCAATAATCAAACTTAAATTTTCCTTCAATCTTATCAAAATCATAGACACCTTTTTCCGCCTCAAGATCCTTCCAGGTGAAATTGGCATATACAAGTGAATGAGCCTGTTTGTAAGAATCTCCCTCCGCAGGCGGCGCAAACCCCATGAATGGATTAATGATGGCTTCCCCCCTCTTATCACGTTTATCCTTTTGATCATGATATATAAGGACCAGCAGCAGAATGACGATACTAAGCGTGAAAACTATATATTTATTCACTCCATGTTTCCCTTCATTCTTCTAGTAGGTTAAGAAGATTATATAACTTGAATAAATGAAGGAGGATAGGCTATTTTCCTCTCTTTCCTCCATTTCCCTCATTCATCCGAAGTGCCATTCTAGCTAGAAAGTTGGTTTTTTCATTAGCAAACAACGGTTGAGTACAATAAGTATAATACTCAATATTTTTTCCATAGTGATATAATCTCCAAAAGGCAACAATCAGTCCGGCCAAGCCTGAGCAGAAACCAGCCAAACCGTAATTGCCTCCAACCAGGATTATTGCAGTCATGCTCAGCAAACTAACAGTCATATAACTGGAAATGACCATGAGCGCGCCTTTACGATCATCAAAATAAAGCAGGATTTGCATCAAGATGAACATGATAATAAAAAAGTAATTTCCAATGACCAATAGATTATATATATGAATCTGTTCAGTTGATAGAGGTATGACGGTCGCTCCAAGTGCTATAGCTAGAATCGTAAAAACCAACTGAAACTCCATGATATAGACCAATTCACGCGATAATACTTGGAACATTTTAGCCTTTGCTTCATTTATTTGGCGAAGGGAATACTCTCCGCCAACTTTCTCATAAAATCTTTTGTAAGCTTTGTAAAAGGATGTTTCCATGGAAACAACAAACATGACCATCGCAGGGATAAGCGTTAAATAAGCATAGAAGACTGGCACATCGTAGAATGGAGCCATGATGAAGGTATTGCCGACTACCGCTTGGATATCACTGCTCCAGACAATGAAAACATGGCCAAATAATGATATGGAGTAAAAGAAACCAATAAAAAATAATGATGGGTATTGCTGAATATAGGACAGAAAATCAAAGCTATTTTTATTAGCTCTTGGAAAGCGCTCTTTGACACTGTATATGAGAAAAACAATGGCCACGATAAACCCAGCAGCCATACATGCCAGTAAATGCTCAGCCTTTAGATAATCTGTCAGCTGCAGGCAAATCCACATTGAAAAACCTGCTGTAAGGGCACCGAGTCCATACGCTTTTACTATTTGCATATATTGTTTGACTGCAGATATATAAATCGCCAATATATTGACGATTAGCAATTCCATAAATAATAGATAGGCAACTATTTTGAAGAACATCCCTAATGGAGAAATGGCGTAAAAAGCAAATGCGGCCATACCTCCAATTAACATGATGATTGCGATTACACCATAGAGGGAGGAAAGAATATTTTCTTCCTTTTTTAAATAGATTTGATCAGATACATATCTAGTAACAATCATTAAGAACCCGCCAGTTAATAGCTGAGAAAATACAAAGCTATACATGGTTCCTGTCAATAGGAGTTCTCGCTCTGTAAAGGATGAGCCTGATTCCATTAATAGCCTTTGGCCAATCAGCAGCTGTATAATGCAGAAAATCATTGGTCCAGAAATGATGATAGATGAATAGGCAAAAGCTCTAAGACCACCGTAATTCTTCCCATTATCCACTAATTTTTTCAGTTGGAACCCTATCCCTGCCATTCAAATAACCCCTATTTTCATAAATTTTTCGGTACTGTCCGATGAAACTCTCCCAAGAGTAGAGAGAGTCTATTCTCCAACGCCCGCTCTCCCCCATTCTTGTTCGTAGGAGAGAATTTTTTGCAAGACTGATGATTTTTTGAGCCATCCCTTGAGCATCCATAACAGGGACTACATATCCTGCCTGGCCAAATGAATCTCCCCTTCCATACAATAATTCCTTGCAGCTTCCGACATCAGTAGAAACAAACGGTTTTCCGCTTGCCATCCCTTCAAGCAGAACAAGCGGCTGCCCCTCACTGATACTAGATAGAACCAATAAATCCAATTTCCCAATATATTCCTTTACATTCACCGTTCCAGTGAACTGGATGTCTTGGAGATCTAAGAAATTCACCAATTGCAAGCATTCCTCATAGTAGCCTTGATCCTCATCATTTGGACCAATGATATAAAACCTGGCGTTTGGGATTTCCCTCTTCACAATAGCAAAGCTTTGAATCATGGTCTTAATATCCTTGATTGGCACAACCCTGACCACGGCACCAATATCAACAAATTGTTTGTCCTCTTCTTTCTTTTGGGGCAATTCTAAGTAGTCATTAAGATTAACTCCATTTGGTATGATACATGTCTTCTCTTCTGGGCAGCCTATTTCAAGCTGGATTTCCCTGTTTTGATTGAACAATGTAATGACTTGATTGGCCGATGCATAAGCCCCCTTCGATAAACTATGAAAATATTTAATCCATAGCTTTTTAAGCGGTCCCTTTATTTGATCCGATTTAATGATTTCTTCCTCACGTTCTCTCGTATAAATTCCGTGTTCAGTTATGATAAACGGGCGACCATAGTAATAATGACAATAGGAACCGACGATTCCTGAATAGCCAGTTGAGATGCTGTGATACAGATCAGCTTGTGGAGGCGGATAGGAAAGAACGGAAAGTAAAGGCAATAGCATCGACCTTACAGACCAGTATAACTGGGTAAAAGGCAGCTCAGAGTAAGATTCGAGGCATAACTCCTTGACTACATCAAAGAAATCTTGGCTTGTAACAAGTTCAGCAGCTGAATCGAATTCCCTATGCCTTCCCTTAAAAAGTGAAAATACCTCCTCCCAGTTCCCATGGTCATTGGCAAGTAATGATTTAATGGCCTGTTTCTCTTCTTTTGTCAGGATATTGCTCTTCCCTTGTTTTCCAGCCCAATTCATATCGGAATTTAAAAAGATTTCCCGTACTTCAATCAAGTTCGCAGGAAGTTCATATTTAAATTTCCCCTTGTCTTTTTCATCTGCGCCAATTGCATAAATAATAAATTCATGCTCAGGCATTGCTGTCATCAATGATTGTACCCAGCTCGAAACTCCACCAACAACATATGGATAGGAACCTTCTGCAATCAGACATATTCTCATCATTCATCCTCCAGTTCAATAGTGAATGCAGATGATAGAGCGCGTATCAAATAATGGTCATCATCTATCTTCCTTACCTTACAGCCAGTGTAATCCGTGATTTTTTTGTCACTGCGGAAAACAAAATCCAGCTCTCCTTGAAAATCATTTATCAACCCTTCTACTTTTTGTTCATCCTCTGAAATAACTACTTGTGCATCCTGATATTTTCTCAATGACTCCGTACTCTCTATAGCCGTTTGGCTTTTCATCCACGGGTATCTGTCCTTAACATCCTTAAGCATTTCATTGTAGTTCTTGGACATTTCACCCCAGCCCTTCTGCTCACTTCGCTCCCCGTCCAAAATATCATCTGGATGAATGAAATGCGAAAATACCCCAAATAATGTGGCCCCGTTAGCTATGATCCATTGAACTTCAGCCTGATAATGATAATCTGAAGTTAATCTAGGAATTTCATAATATTGACCCGAATATTCATACTCTTGAATGTATGAAACAGCCATATCATCTGGTATAAATAGTGAAGCAAAATTGGAAATCGACGGTATAGCTTCTTGAATCGCTCTCTTTCCATCCTCGCTTAATACATTTGAAGGAGGAATATACGTTTTTAGGGTATGACCAGGAAATACATCCTGTACGAATTGATTCAGTTCCTTCAGGGAATCGACCATATCCCGGTTATCCTTCCATGCTGTATAGCCAAGGCCATCCACCTGCTTTTGATCCATCGTCAAGGATTGATGATTATAGCCGTGTACAGCTAACTCGCCACCCATCTGAATTATATCCCGCCCGAATATTTTTAGGTTTTCCTCCGACATCCGCTCATTAAAAGGACCATCAACATCATCGTTATAGCTCTCTATTATTCCTGCTGTATATTTCACATCATATTCCTTTGCTGCCCTCAGCATATCTGGCCACCATACCTGATGGAAGAAGCTTTTGATATCTGTTTTATATTCCCGATAGATCGTTTCATTTATCCCTTCTGGAAATGGGGCAGGAAAATCGTCTATATACATTACCTTTGAGTTTATAATTGGGTAAAGGAAATTATTATTTAAATAGCTTAGCGCCCCCACAATGAAGCCCCTGTTCATTTCCTGCTCCAGCATTGTGCCATTGAACACCATAAAGTTGCCCTTTTCATATGGGGTACTCCAAATAAATGGGATGTGATTAGTGGTAACCGCTAATACTTTACTATCTTCCTTCAAGCTAATATTCAGAACAGAGTTGGATAAGGCAATTTCATCCTCGAACGTCAATCCTTTTGACTTTAACAGCAAATCTGATTTCATTACGATACCAGAAGCTTCGCTGTATAACGTATCCGCCTCTGACTCATTAATGCCGAGAATTTCATGGATACGTTCATATGTTGGGCCAGTATCTGGCCTTATTCCAAAAAAGACATCTCCGCCTTCTGAAACATAGTTGGTTATGATAGAAAAGTCTTTAATTGACTCCAGCTTGTGAGTCAGGATGATGATATTTTTATAGTCCTGCAGATTTGATGGTAGTTGTGAAGCTGAAACGGTAGTATATGCTTTTTTCATATAAGCCATGGTCTTCTCGAAATTATCCTTTAAATCAGCACTCACCTTTATTTCAGGGTCATAGACAAGCAAGAATTTATCCTGATGCTTGTTTTGTATATCTGCTGACGAGATAACAGATTCCTTCTTTACCCCATCAGCTATTGCCGGACTATTATTCAAATTGAATAAGTGAACAGATCCCAGCTGTGAGATGAATACCACAATTCCAAACAGCACGAGGAACGTCAGCATGATAATTATTTTGACTAAATTGATTTTATTGATCACAAGCCATCCTCCTACGACCAAAAGTGTAGGGCATTTATCCCTGTGGGTGATAATTGAATCGGTGTTCTTTTCAGCTTATCCATGATTTCTTGAAGCGTTTTCGCGTTTTGCATCATATAAGATACTTTCATCGCTAGTAAATAGGACATCTCATCATCAGGAAATTCCCTCATAAACAACTGACTATAATGCTGAGATTTCTCCAGCTCTCCTATTTCCAAATCATTATTAATCTTTTCGATAAAATGCTTCTTGCTGCGGATTGGGCTTTCCAGCAGATGTTCGAGCAGCCCTGATAACTCGTTTCGGTATTGCATTTTTGCCTCTTGGTCGACCATATTACTGTCTACATACCTTTTTAATGTTTCCGCATACCTATCCATTGCTTCATAATCAGACGGATTCTCTTCCATTCTTTTCAACAATTCGTGAAGAGAGATAACAAATTTCTTTTGAATTTCCATTATAGAGGTCGCAGCATAATGCACTGTTTCGGTGTCATCGCTTTTTATAGCTGTATAGAAGATATCAATATTGTCCTTTCCATCCTTTAAACCATCAATGAGCATACTTCTTTTATGATTATTGTCATTGGAAAGCAGGACCTCCTGGTATGGAATAATATTAATTTCCTTCTCCACATTAATTTTGCTGTTTGAAAAAGAAGAGAATAAAAATTCGCCATGATTTTCTTCGCTGCCTGCATATTGAGTATTCCTCGGCTTTCTAAAAAGCAAGTAGGATAGAATAAATCCAAGAACTGGGACGAAGGTTATCAAAATCCCTTTAATCAACCCATTTTCTTTCAGATTCCAAAGTGAATAAATGACATAGCCAAGACAAAATAGGTAGTAAAGAATGAACCATTTAAACATTGGCTATCACCTTATTGGACACTCGATTATTTTCGCCCTTATTTTCCAGCATGCGCTGATGCTCATAGGCGCATTTCAGGGATGAAGAAACTAAGTCTCCCAATGTATTCAATATGTTAATGTAAAATAAGGATAGCTGTTCAAAACCTAGCCCATCCACGGTAATCACCCCTAATACTGTACCGTTTATATGCACTGGAACAATGACTGATGGGCAACTCTTCTCCAATGTCTTATTGATAAATGTCTCCCCACTTTTTAAAACCTCGGTAAAATGAGCCTCCTGCTCCACTATAATAAATTCATCTATTTCAAAATATTCAGACTTATCCTGCAGATGCAATTCACCTGTTGCTGGATTAAAAAGATAAAACGCGACCTTATCCGTCTTCAGTATATTCTCCACAGTATGAATTGAAGATTTATAAATTTTATGCGGTTCAAAACTATTTAGGTCCTTCATCATTCTTGATACCATTCCAACACTATTATCTGTATAAAGAATTTGCTTCTGAAGCTCTTCTTTTACCTTCATTGCATCCGTATATGTTAGCTGCAAGGAATGATATTTTTCTTTGATCTCATTTGCCTCATCGCGATAATTCGCAAGAAGAGCTTCCTTTTTGTCCAGTACATAGCGAATCACTATACCAGCGAATATGTACACACTTACATGCACAAGTGAACTTGGATCAATCAGCATAGAAATAATATCTCTTCCTATTGCTATGTTTTCAGCTAAGAACCAGACTGTCGCTAAGCCAATGGATAGCACGGACTGGGATTTGCCAAGCATGAAAGATGCTAAAATAATATAAACAAGCTGATAATCTATCATATAATAATGCACTTCTACAGCTGCATTAATTAGGTAGACCAGCATGAGCAGTCCTATATTCTCTAGATATGGCAGAACTGAATTGTACCGATTAAGCCACTCTGGCTTTTTTAATTCCCTTTTCTTTTTTTCCTTTTTTGGGATACTCTTATTTTCCTTAAACCAATGATAGGTTTTGGATAAGCCTTCCTCGTAAGTATGAAATGGTTTCCAGTCCAAGTCTCTCTTAATCTTAGTATTATCCAGGCGTGAGTGCTTTATATCTCCTTGCCGCTCCTCCTCATAGTTCACATTCTTTATATCAGCGAGCTCTCCAAGTGTTTCTATTAACTGATTCACACTGACTCCTGTATTGGTTGATAGATTATAGATCCCTGACAGATCTTGTTCAACTCCCTTATAAATGGCAGCCGCTACATCCTGAACATAGATAAAATCTCTCGATTGCTCTCCATCTCCATAGACAATCAAATCTTTTCCTTCAACAACTCTTTGGATGAAAATCGATACAACCCCACCCTCCCCAATTGTTCCCTGCCTAGGGCCATAAACATTAGAAAAACGGTAACAAAGGGTATTGACACCAAAGATTTCATTCCACTTCTCACAATACATTTCGCCGACCCATTTATTCATCCCATAAGGAGATACCGGGTCACACTGCGATTCTTCCTTCAATGGTATTTCTTCATTTAATCCATACACTGCCGCTGACGAAGCAAAAACAACTTTATTGACCCCATACTTCCTGGCAAGATTGAGTATGTTTGAAATACCGAGTACATTGTACTTTGAATCAATATAGGGATCATCCATAGAAACCGTCACATTTACTTGAGCGGCCAAATGAATCACAACATCAAACTTAAACGTTTTAAAAATCTCCTCACACTTTGGGTCTTCAGCATTGATTTGATAGAATACATGATTAAATTTTGCATTTTCACTGCTTCCCGTAGATAAGTTATCTATAATGTGAACTTCATGACCTTCCATAGCAAACATTTCGCCAACAAAAGAACCAATAAACCCATAACCTCCAGTAATTAATACTCTCAAGTCCTCACCTCAAATTTAGTATTGGGGCCTTTCTAGCAGATGGCCCTATCTCTATTTGAATCACTAGAACCCATTCCTTCAATGCTTGACGACAACTGTTTTGATTCCTTTAATCTTGATCCTTTTATCTAGCAGAAGCTTCTTCAGCATGTTAATTAACGGTTTCTCAAGACGAGAGTGAACGAGGCAGCCGATACTGATCATAATAATAAAGAGAATTAAACTTAAAACCCATCCTCCCAAAGCTTGGTATACGTAATACCGGCTAAACACTTCATTAAAAAAATCCAATGACAAATTATGCGATAAATAGATTGAGAATGCTGCGTTTCCCAAATAGTTCAATACTCTTGGGAGACGTATATCTCCCTTAAGGTCTATCGATGCAATCCCTATGATGAGAAAAATGGATGCAAGGCCTGTACCAAGGTCAAAGTTGATAGTGTAAATGGGGTCAAGTGAATTTTTCCACATAAACGGAAAGCCTAGTACGCCTGCAATCGTAAATAAAAATGAAAAGAACCAATTAATCCTAACGCGAGTCACAAAATAAGCGGCACACATTCCGCCAAGCAGGATAAGATTAATCTCGTTAAATATAAATCCCGTAATAAAATTGGTAATCGGAATGTAACCAATAAAGGCAGCGGCACACATTCCTCCCCAAATGACTAATATCGCTTTACCTATCCTTGGTTTTGACATAAACGAAAGGGAAAACATTAAATAAAAAAGCACCGTAAACTTCAGTGACCAGGCGGGAATAAGAATTGGAGGATCATCACTTGGATTCGGACTAAGCAAAAAGGATGAAATGATTGTGCCAATCTTTGTTTCATGCCCAGCACCATACCAGGGATACACAAGCAAAAAAGGCAGCAAGACGAGTGTTAATATCCAGTAAAGCGGATAGATTCGGATAAACCGATTAATAAAGTACTTCTTCAACTGTTTCGGCTTGCCAAAATGATTATGGTAGACGTAATACATCATAAAACCCGAGAGTGCAAAGAAATAACTCACCCCTCCTGACATCGGAAGTTGATATAATCCAAGCACATCAAAATCATAGTATTCATGCATGGATAAAGATAAGTGAAATAGCATGACCATAATGGGTACCAATGCTCGGGAAAATTGAATCATGTTTAATCTCTTTCTTGCCATTCATTCACCTCCTTCTTACAGTAATTCTTATACAGCCTTATTTTTGTTCTCGATAAAGAACCTATAAATACATGATATGCTTTATTGTAAATATTTACAATAATTTTTATTTATCATTTTTGTTACTTTTGATGGATGGTAGTCAAAAGAATTAACAGACAATCTGACCTCTTCCCGACAAATTATTTCCATAAACTTGAAATTGCATAGGAGTAACTATATAGAACATAATCAGATTCATTCAAGAATTTTATCTCTGCTAATTCTCTCATTTGCCTTCTCAACTATTTAATAAATCAATAGTCGACAAAATAACTATATAACGAACAAAAGTGTTGTCAAAATACGTTCCATAAGATCGATTTATCTCAGCACTCTAGCTGATTAGATACTCAGATAATCTGCTTATGATCTTAAAGATCGAAATGTATTCATAAAAAAACGAACTATCAGTTAAAGCTCAGATTAAGGTGAGCCTAAAAAATAGTTCGTTTTTATTTTTTCTAATCATCCTGTAATAATTCAGCATTGGAGCGGATATGGCAGCTATCCATCATTCATTTATTACATTGCACTGAGTAAAAGTAAAAGAATCTTGGAATCGGGCTTCTCCTAAAAGGTGATTCACTTATGATACGGTTCACCCCGATTAATCCGAAACGCTCTGTACACCTGCTCGACCAAAATCAGTCTCATCAGCTGATGGGGGAATGTCATCTTTGAGAACGATAGCGTATCATTAGCCCGCTTCATTACATCTTTGCTTAGGCCGAGCGACCCGCCGATAACAAACACGATTTTACTTTTCCCATATGTAGCGAGCTTGTCGAGCGTCTCAGCCAATTCTTCGGATGATTTCATTTTTCCCTCGATAGCGAGTGCGATTACATGAGCATCATCAGGTATTTTGGACAGAATTCGCTCTCCTTCTTTGCCCTTCACTTGCAGCATTTCTTGTTCGCTCAAGGTTTCAGGCGCTTTTTCATCGGGTATTTCAATAATATCAATTTTTGCATAGGCCGATAGTCTCTTCGAATATTCTTCTATTCCCTGTTTTAAGTATTTTTCCTTCAATTTACCTACTGTTACTATTGAGATATTCACACTTCATCCTCACTTTACAAACAACTTATCCACAAAAGTTATCCACATACCCACAGTCACTGTCCACATATTGTGTCCGAATGTTCGTTCGCCACAATATATACAGCTGGTTTTCCACAGTATTCACATGTAAAATCACTCGAATTGTTAGTAACTTCTTCATTTTCTTTATCAGAAAGGCTGTTAATAAACGGAGGTACTTCTGTCTCATCTACAATATTGTCGAGTCCTACCTCTACGTGCTCTGCGCAGCAATATATCTTCATTTTTTTCACTCCATTCTCGTTCATACGGAAAGCAGGGCACCGCTCACTGGTCCCTGCCGTCCAATACCTTTATTGTAAGTCAGCTTCAGCCAACGTCATTTCTACTGTTTGGGCCTTACCATTACGATAAAATTTCACTTTCATCGTATCACCAATTTTCTTCTCCGCATATAAATGTCTCCGTAATGTTGGCACATCCGGAACTGCCTTACCATCAAGTTCAACGATAACATCATATTCCCTCAGGCCGGCCTGTTCTGCTGGCGAACCGGGCTCCACTCCTGCGATAACGACCCCTTCTTTCACCTTTGCTGGAAGATTCAGTGTCTCGTCTTGCTGATAGCTGGTCACTTCATTCAAAGACCGCAATGAGGTGCCCATATAAGCCCGTTTGACTTTGCCATGTGCTTCAAGGTCCTGAATGATAGGAATCGCATAGTTAATGGGAATTGACAAGCCAATGCCCTCAACAGATGACTCAGCAATCTTCATTGAATTAATGCCAATGACTTGGCCGCTGATGTTCACGAGTGCTCCACCGCTATTGCCTGGATTGATAGCGGCATCTGTTTGGATAACCTCTGCATTCCAATCCTCGATTCCATCAGAATTAACGTCAATTGGAATCGTCCTATTCAAACCAGAAATGATTCCTTGAGTCACCGATCCAGAGAAATTCAACCCAAGCGGATTCCCAATCGCTATGACTGGTTCACCAGATTTAAGTTTATCAGAATTTCCAAACTCCGCAACGGTATCGACTCCTTTATCATCAATCTGTATGACCGCTAAGTCTGTCCAGACATCGCTTCCCAAAAGCTTAGCCTTTGTCTTAGTACCGTCTGTCAGGGTGACCTCTAACGTACTCGCTCCCTCGACGACATGGTTATTCGTCACAATATAGGCCTTTCCCTTTTCTTTCTTATAAATGACGCCAGAGCCTGTTCCCGCTTCCGTTTCTTCATTAAAGAAATTTGATCCTTGCATATTCGTGATGCCAATGACGGCATCAGCCGTTTTTTCAACAGCCTTTGTTACATCTGTTGTCACATCAAGTGAGACATTACGCGTTAAATTGGACGTTTCGTTATGCTGGTTCGTTATTGGATTCTGCCCATTTCCTCCGGTAAGATTTCCAGTCAGCAAAAGTACAATCAGGGCTCCTATAATGGAGCCAATAAGACCGGATATGAAATACCCGCTCTTGCTCTGATTTTTGTGCCGCCTGAACTGATTATCATCTTCATCATAATAGCCCATCCACATACATCCCTTTCAGCTCTAAACTTAATTTACCTTCTATTATTTGTTTTTTTTCATAATATAAACCGTAAATTGTTCTAGGAAATCTTTCACTTATTCTTTTCCCTGCTGAGTTAAAAAGTATGTTTAGGCAAAAAAATAACAGAGAAAAATCTCTGTTATACTTCAATTAATTCGGTTGGCTCATTCGGGTCGGTATCATATAAACTGAATTGCTCTCCGACACGAATGCCCTTAGTCTCTAATGTTTGCGCAACGGACATTTGCGCAAGATCTTTCATATTATTGTCCTTGCTTAAATGGGCCAAATAAAAACGCTTAGTGCGATCACCTGCAACTTCACTCATGGCAATGGCTGCATCTTCATTGCAGACATGTCCCACATCGCTCAAAATACGGCGTTTGACGCTCCATGGATAGCGCCCCATGCGAAGCATACCTACGTCATGATTGCTTTCGAATATATACATATCCGCATTTTGGATGATTCCCTTCATGCGGTCACTTACATAACCAGTATCCGTAATCGTCACGAGCTTCTTATCACCATGATGGAACACATAAAACATCGGCTCTGCGGCATCATGTGAAACGCCGAATGATTCTACATCCATAGCACCAAATGTCTTTACTGTCTCCATCCCGAACTCGAACTTTTGCTCTGTCGGAATCTCCCCAATCAGACCGTCCATTGCTCTCCATGTATTAGCATTGGCATAGATAGGCAAGTTGTATTTTCGCGCCAGGATGCCAAGTCCCTTAATATGGTCGCTATGCTCATGTGTTACGAATATACCTGAAAGGTCCTCAGGTTTCTTATTGATCTTCCCTAATAGCTCTACCATTTTCTTTCCGCTCAAGCCGGCATCGACGAGAAAGGAGTTTCCTCCGCATTCCACATAAAGAGAATTTCCCGTACTGCCGCTGGCGAGAACGCTGAATTGCATAGACATATTCCTCACTCCGTTAAATTCTCTTCTTCTGTATTTAGTACTTCACTACCGGTTCCTTCAACGAAATAATCCTCCTGGCCATTCACCTTGAAATGCCAGGTAGGCACAAGCACCAAGATTTCAGACTCTGTTACCTCTACTAGAGTATAATACCCAAGCTCAGGATTGGTCACCTCACTGCCATCAGATAAATAACCGTTTGTCAGCAAGCTTCCTAATGCATCCACAGCTGGTTTGATTGCTTGATTTTCGTTAAATTCTTCTATATTATCAAGCATTGTTTGCTCATATCCAACTACTTCATTCTTTTCGTTCAATTGGAATACAATTTGGGCATCTTGATTATCAAAGAGTACACGCTCATTATAAACTTGGCTATAAATAATGGTTTTGTCTTCCTTGCTCCAAAACTTATAGGAGGTACCTCCGGTAATCTCCTTCTTCAGGAATGCTTCAAGGTCAAAATATTTACCTTCATCCGTTCCGATTGCTATAGGTGTTTCAAGAGTAGAGACAATCGTATTCTCATCACCTAGAACCGCATTTTGATTCTTAAGTGTACTAATATCCTTTTCCGTGAACACTTTAGCCTTTGCACTGATGGTTTTCTCCGTTACTGACCCGCCTGGCATGGAGGAGTATTTTATCCCGGCATCCTCCAGCTTTTCCTCAACAGTCGATTCTTTGTTAACTTCAAGCTTTGTCATCTTGAAGCCAATAAATTGATAGAGAAGGAAGATATCTAACACGAGGAAGACAACAATGAATAGACTTTTTGTTTTATTCCAATCCATCCATGATGCCTCCCTTATCCATTATCTTAATCCAGGAATGGTCATATAAAAAGTACCAATTCGGCTTTAAGGTAACAATATCTTTATCTACAAGCATCATCTCATACCCAATTGTCATATCAGCCAGCTTGTCAGGATTATATTGTTTATTTATGCTTTCCTGAAAAGCGGTAAGGGCATCCTCCGCTCTAGGCAAGATGGCATCACTTTTTGTCAGAGCCTTATCCCCAAGATATATATATGGACGCTCATACATTCTCACATTTTCGGTGCCCCACTCCACATCGAATTCAGAAATGCCTATGTCACTAAAGACTGGCAGCCCTGAAATATATAGACGGTAGATAATTTCCCTTTCTTCCTCATCCATAGCCGCAAAGCGGTATCGCTTATCCCAGCCCGAATGGCTGTTAATATAATCAATATTCCTCTGCAGGATATGATTGTCGGTGTTCTTTTCTTCCTTTGCGCCTATAGCCAGGTTCTTGTATTCAATCATCCCTGTTTTGGAGTTCACCTTCATAAGGCTCACCCCATCTGTATATATATCGCCTTCCTGCTTTACGATTTCCGGGCTCGAGAACAAAGCCTTCTTGAGGTTTGTTGAAGGTACAGATTTGGTCAAATAACTGAATCCTGTCACTCTTTGTTCATTAGCCGGCACGATAACAGATCGACTATTCGTTATAGCCACTTTCTTATATTTCGCATATAGCTCTGTATCGGCAAATGCTGCACCAAACCTCTCCAAATCTTCTTTTTCTAGCGCCGCCGCTAAGACTGCATTCTTATCTTCAGAGATGAAATAAACTGAATGACCATCATCTTCACGCGTGAACACAACAATTCGGTCAAAGTAGACATCTGGTACAATGCTATCCTCGATTTTCAAAAACTTTTTATAGAAGGATAATGGCACTGAATCATTAAATACAACTTCAATTGCCCCATCCTTCTCCACTAATTCCCTTATGTCTTTTTCATCCCCATAGCTTTCCGATCGATCTTGAAGGTTAAAGAGGTTAACATTCTTAACCACCCCCATCATTTCGGATACTATTTCCTCTGAGTAAGTCCCATAATAGGAACCTCCATCATAGTACAGTATCTTAATCGGCTGCACAACCTCATCAGGCTCCACATTGCCATTGTCCATAAACTTTAGCTGGACATGCTGGGTCTGGGTATCAATTTCATAGCTTGGCTGATAAAACCAATATGACCATGTGAGCAGCCCGCTAATTACAATCAGGGAAAATAATAAGATATTTTTTAATCCTTCCCAGCTCATTCCCAATCATCCTCTTGTAAAGGTTCATATGGCAGTGTAAAGAACACGGTTGTCCCTTTGCCTTCCTCACTTGATGCCCATATTTGCCCTTTATGTGCTTCAATCATTTCTTTTGCAATGGCAAGTCCTAGGCCAGTTCCCCCCATTTTGCGGGAGCGCGCCTTATCGACTCGATAGAACCGCTCAAAAATCCTTGAGACATTTTCTTTAGGAATTCCCATCCCCTCATCACGGACGCTTACTTCAATATTCGTTCCAATGACTTGTAATTTAAAAGTAACCTGTCCGCCCTCTGGGGAATATTTTAAAGCGTTGGAAATTATATTATCGAGCACTTGTGTTATTTTGTCCTCATCAATTTCCACACCAATTGACTGTTCCGGAATGAGGCGCTTAAAGGTCACATTTCTTGATTTAGTCATCTCAAAACGATCAATTACACGATGGAAATAACGTCCGAAGTCTACCCAAGTTGTCGATAATTGATAATCTGTGCTATCAAGCTTAGATAGTTGAAGAAGAGCATTTACCAACCGGATCATTCGCTCCGTTTCTGTCTGAGCCGTGTTTAAAAATCTCGGGGCAAGCTCGGCATCATCCATCGCGCCATCTGCCAATGCCTCGAGATAGCTTCGCATTGTGGTTAAAGGTGTCCGCAGCTCATGAGATACATTGGCTACGAACTCTCTTCGTTCCTCATCGATTTTTTCTTGTTCTGTGATATCATGCAAAACGACAATCAATCCATTCACAAAGCCTGTTTCACGCTGGATGATGGAGAAATTCGCCCTCAAATATAATAGTTTCTTATCTGAGCTATGGTCTAAAATCATTGAATCCTTTTCATTTAATAGCTGACTAAAGGTATACGTATCATCTATTCCCAATACTTCCGTTATCGGCTTGGATAGCGATGTTTCACGTGAAACCTTCAGCATGGATAGCGCTGTATCATTAATAAGAATGACACGTCCGCGTCGGTCAGTGGTCAACACACCATCGGTCATATTCGTCAAAACAGATGAGAGCTTTCGTTTTTCAGCCTCTGTTGTTGCTTGAGCATCCTGCAATTTCTTCGTCAAATTATTGAAGGACA
>X410_Impala__coassemble_100_pt1 | contig 17632 bp, 18 predicted proteins | sample X410_Impala__metabat2_high_PE_006 | metagenome-assembled genome bin X410_Impala | reverse complement strand
GAAAAATCCCCTTCTCGCCTTTTAGCTGGAAGGGGATTTACTTCATTAACGTTCGATTATAACAGCATCTGCAATTTCTGCAAAAGGCTGGTCTTCATTAATATGATCATAGAACATCACACCATTTAAGTGGTCGATTTCATGTTGGATGACAATTGCCATCAATCCTGTTAAACGAATGGTAACCGGTTCACCGTCAATATTAAAAGCCTGGACTTTCACTTTATGATAACGAGGAACATAGCCCGGAACAGGTCGATCTACTGATAAACAGCCTTCCCCTGAGGATAAATAGGCTTTTTGAACGGAGTGACTGACAATCTTAGGATTAAATAAGGTATAGGAATGGAGTTTATCCTTCTCATCTGTTCCATAAATAGCGAGCATTCTTTTAGAAATATTAATCTGCGGCGCTGCTAAACCGACGCCTGCTCTGAGACCATATTTCGCTGCTACTTCTGGGTTTTGGCTGTTCTTTAAGTATTCTAGCATTTTGCTTAGAGTAGACTTATCCTCCTCCGTAGGAGGGATGGTCACTTCACTAGCCCTTTGACGAAGGGTTGGATGGCCTTCCTTGATAATATCTGCCATAGTAATCATTATGTTTCACCTCATGAACATCTGCATTAATACCTTCTAGTGTATCAAATGAATCACTAAATGTTAATTGGCTTGATGGTTTTTTCGTATCGTTTAGAATCACACAGGTAACATGATTTCAGTTGTCAAAATATGGCTGTTTGGATATAGTTATAGTGATGGGAGTGTAGAATAATGACAGGACAAAGAAAGTTTATGATTTTACTTCTAGGAATTGTGCTGGTTTTATCCGCGGCTGGGTGCAGCAACAAAACTCCTGAAGAGAAAAGCTACGATTCTTTAGAGGAGATAGCCTCTATTGAAAAAGGATATGAAGAGCAGCATGAACCGCTGCAAAAGCTCGAAGCAGAAGATAATGAGATTTATGCACAAATTATCGAATTGGGCATGAAAGAGATGGAGGAAATCACATCTCTGTCGAATGATGCAATTGAAGGAATCAAAAAAAGAGAAGAATTAATGAAGAAAGAAAAAGAAAGCATTGATGATTCACGCCAACAGTTCAGTGAGTTTGAAGAGCTGATTGGCAAACTTTCAGACAAGAAAGCAAAAGAAGAGGCTGAAGAGCTCAAAGAGATTATGCAGAAGCGTTATAAAGATTACGATAAGTTATATGACCTCTATCTTGTGAGCCTCGACGAAGAGAAAAAGCTATATGAGCTTTTTAAAGATGAGAATACAACTAGAGATCAGCTTGAAACACAAATTAAGAGTGTGAATAAAGCTTACACAAATTTATCAGAGGCAAATAATCAGTACAATAAACAAACAGAAAAATATAATGATAAAAAAATAAGCTACTATAAAACCGCTGGAATTGAAATTGAGAGTGAACAACCATGACCGCCGCTTAATGAAAGGCGGTTTTCTTTTTGTGCACACATCCTATTTGGAGAGGGATTTTTTACCTCTTTAATATATGACTAAAGGCAATGGGATATGAAGATTAACCTATATAACACCCTCTTTTTTGTAGTGCTTTCAATGGAAACGCAGTAAAAAGGTTCCAATTTTAGTTTTGAAATAATGACCCTTTTCGTGTTTTGTATGGAGTTAGATGGGGGAGTATAATACGGACAAACATATGAGGTATCTATGTTTGATGAATCTGTATTAAAATAAACTTCGCTTAATATATAACAGTTTAGGCTGAAAAGTCCAAATATTTCAGATGATTTCGGATAAAATCATTTTAATTGACTACTTTCGGGATGTTGAGTAAACTTACAGTATTCATACAATTGTACTAATTTAGCCAGAGGAAATATTGATACAGATGACTTTAATGACTTATCTTAGTTTTCCTGTGGAAAGCTAGTAGTTGTATATTTATTTTACTATTTACTATATTGAGAAAGGGAGATGTGGAATCTTATGGCTTCTAAACAACAAAAAGTCCTATTTGAGGCACAGAAGCAATTGGATAGCGTCAACGAGCAATTCAAAACGTTACAGATTTTGAATGAAGAGGGGGAAGTTGTTAACGAAGCAGCAATGCCTGAATTAACAGATGAGCAGCTTCAAGAGTTGATGAAACGTATGGTTTACACACGTATTTTGGACCAGCGTTCCATTTCCTTGAATAGACAAGGAAGATTAGGTTTCTATGCACCGACTGCCGGTCAAGAAGCTTCCCAGCTAGCATCACAATTTGCCCTTGAAAAAGAAGATTTCATTCTGCCTGGCTATCGTGATGTTCCGCAAATGGTTTGGCATGGCCTTCCATTAAGCAAGGCATTCTTATTCTCTCGCGGACATTTTGCCGGGAACCAAATTCCAGAAGGCGTTAATGTGATTTCTCCGCAAATCATCATTGGTGCCCAATACATCCAATGTGCCGGAGTTGCACTTGGCATGAAGAAAAATAACGCGAAATCAGTCGCTGTTACATACACAGGTGATGGCGGTACATCTCAAGGTGACTTCTACGAAGGCATTAACTTTGCAGGTGCTTATAAAGCTCCAGCCATCTTTATCGTTCAAAACAACCGATTCGCTATTTCTACACCTGTAGAAGCTCAATCTGCGTCTCGCACGCTTGCACAAAAAGCGGTTGCAGCCGGAATTCCAGGCGTTCAAGTAGACGGTATGGATCCGCTTGCTGTATATGCAGTCGTGAAAGAAGCTCGTGAAAGAGCCATTAATGGCGAAGGTCCTACATTGATTGAAACATTAACTTACCGTTATGGCCCACATACAATGGCAGGCGATGACCCAACTCGTTATCGTACAGCTGACCTTGATAATGAGTGGGAGAAAAAAGATCCGCTTGTTCGTTTCCGCAAGTTCTTAGAAAAGAAAGGACTTTGGAGCGAGGAACAAGAAAACGCAGTAATTGAACAAGCGAAAGAAGATATTAAAGTAGCCATTAAAGAGGCTGACAATACACCAAAACAAAAAGTCACAGACTTGATTACAAATATGTTCGAAACGCTACCTCCTAACCTAGAGGAACAATATGAAATTTATGCAGAAAAGGAGTCGAAGTAAGCCATGGCCCAAATGACAATGATTCAAGCCATCACAGATGCATTGCGTACAGAAATGCGCAATGACCCGAAAGTTCTCGTATTTGGTGAGGACGTTGGAGTTAACGGCGGGGTTTTCCGTGCTACGGAAGGATTACAAAAAGAATTTGGTGAGGACCGTGTGTTTGATACTCCTTTAGCTGAGTCCGGTATCGGCGGTTTGGCAATCGGTCTTGGTTTGCAAGGTTACCGTCCTGTCCCTGAAATTCAGTTCTTCGGATTTGTTTTCGAAGTGATGGATTCCATCGCAGGACAAATGGCCCGTATGAGATACCGTTCTGGCGGAAGATACCATTCTCCGGTTACAATCCGTTCACCATTTGGCGGCGGTGTTCATACACCAGAGATGCACGCAGACAGCCTTGAAGGCTTAATGGCCCAAACACCAGGTGTTAAGGTTGTTATTCCGTCCACTCCTTATGATGCAAAAGGTTTGCTGATTTCATCTATTCGTGACAATGACCCGGTTATTTTCTTGGAGCATATGAAGCTTTATCGTTCATTCCGTCAGGAAGTACCTGAAGAAGAGTACACGATTCCGCTTGGAAAAGCAGATGTGAAAAGAGAAGGTACAGATCTTTCCATCATCACTTACGGTGCAATGGTACAAGAATCTCTTAAAGCAGCTGAACAGCTTGAAAAAGAAGGTATTTCTGCAGAAGTTGTTGACCTGCGTACAATCAGCCCGCTTGATATTGACACAATCATCGCTTCTGTTGAAAAAACAGGAAGAGCAATTGTCGTTCAAGAAGCACAAAAACAAGCAGGAATCGCTGCTCAAGTCGTTGCTGAAATCAATGACCGTGCGATTTTGAGCCTAGAGGCTCCTGTACTGCGCGTAACTGCGCCTGATACAGTGTTTGCATTCTCTCAAGCTGAACCAATTTGGCTTCCAAACCACAAAGATGTTCTTGAAACTGCGAAAAAAGTTCTAGAGTTTTAATTGTATTCAGCGGAAGTCTCTCGCTTCTATAAGTGGCGGACGAGAGCGAGTTAACATGAGTGCAAGCTCCTGCTGAAATATTGTTAAGGCCTCGGAGTATGGAAAAACAGGTTTCGGGTGTGGTCCGAACAACTTTTCCGCAAAACTTTGAGGCGTTATGGATTGGCAGGGAGGAAATGCGGAAGCATTTCCTCTCCGCAATAGAAAATGTATGGAAAAAAGATCTTAGGAGGATGATAGCCGTGGCTTTTGAATTTAAACTTCCGGATATCGGCGAAGGTATACATGAAGGGGAAATTGTTAAGTGGTTCATCAAACCAGGTGATAAAGTACAAGAGGATGACGTGCTTTGCGAAGTGCAAAATGACAAAGCGGTCGTAGAAATCCCATCACCAGTTGAAGGAACAGTTGAAAAGATTTTTGTAGAAGAAGGTACAGTAGCAGTAGTAGGCGATGTACTTGTATCATTTGATGCTCCTGGATATGAAGATGTACAATTTAAAGGGGAGCATGGCGAAGAAAAAACGGAGGCTCAAGTTCAATCAACATACGAGAGCGGCCAAGACGTTGAAAAACAATCTGTGCCAACTGAAAAACAAGAGAACCCAACTGGTGCAGGCGGGCAAGTACAGATCGATCAAGCGTCAGCGTCAGATAAACGCGTCATCGCTATGCCATCTGTCCGCAAATTTGCTAGAGAAAACGGTGTGAACATTCAAGAGGTTTCTGGTACTGGGAAAAATGGCCGTGTGCTAAAAGAAGACATTGAAGCATTCATAAATGGCGGAAATGCTCAAGAAGCAGCGCCTGCAGAAACTGCTAAAACAGTTGAAACAGAACAAAAAGCAGCACCTCAGCCTATTCCTGCTGGTGAATATCCTGAAACACGCGAGAAAATGAGCGGTATTCGTAAAGCTATTTCTAAAGCGATGGTTAACTCTAAGCATACAGCTCCGCACGTAACCTTAATGGATGAAGTAGATGTAACGAAACTTGTTGCACACAGAAAGAAATTCAAAGAAGTGGCAGCGGAAAAAGGCATCAAGCTTACGTTCCTTCCATATGTCGTAAAAGCATTGACAAGTGCGCTTCGTGAATATCCAGCTCTTAATACATCACTAGATGATGCTACATCTGAGATTATTCATAAGCACTACTACAATATTGGTATCGCTGCTGACACGGAAAAAGGCTTGCTTGTTCCTGTCGTAAAAGATGCTGACCGCAAATCAATGTTTGCTATTTCAAATGAAATTAACGAGCTTGCTGGTAAAGCACGTGAAGGTAAATTAGCTCCAAACGAAATGAAAGGTGCATCTTGCACAATCTCTAATATTGGTTCAGCGGGCGGACAATGGTTCACTCCAGTTATCAACCACCCAGAGGTAGCTATCTTAGGTATTGGCCGTATTGCGGAAAAACCAATCGTCCGTGATGGTGAAATCGTTGCAGCTCCAGTATTAGCATTGTCCTTAAGCTTCGACCACCGTATGATTGATGGTGCTACTGGCCAAAATGCATTGAATCATATCAAGCGCTTATTAAATGATCCAGAACTACTATTGATGGAGGGGTAAAACATGGTTGTAGGTGATTTTCCAATTGAAACAGATACTATAGTAATTGGTGCCGGTCCTGGGGGATATGTTGCAGCTATCCGTGCTGCTCAACTAGGGCAAAAAGTAACAATCGTAGAAAAAGGAGAGCTAGGAGGCGTATGCTTGAATGTTGGATGTATTCCATCCAAAGCTCTCATCACTGCAGGACACCGTTATCATGATGCGAAAAATTCAGCTGACATCGGAATCACTGCTGAAAACGTAAAGGTAGATTTCTCTAAGGTTCAAAAATGGAAAGGTTCTGTTGTAGAGAAATTAACAAGCGGTGTTGGCGGCCTATTGAAAGGCAACAACATTGACATCGTAAAAGGTGAAGCATACTTCGTTGATGCGAACAATATTCGTGTTATGACTGAAACGAGCGCTCAAACGTATACATTCAAAAATGCGATCATCGCGACTGGTTCCCGTCCGATTGAATTGCCAGCATTCAAATATTCTAAACGCGTTCTGCACTCAACTGGCGCTTTGAATTTAGATCATATCCCGGCAAGCATGGCTATCATTGGCGGTGGTGTAATCGGAGTTGAGCTTGGTAATGTATATGCTAATTTCGGCACAAAAGTAACAATTCTTGAAGGTATGGATGAAATCCTTGCTGCTTTTGAGAAACAAATGTCTTCCATTGTTAAACGCAATTTGAAGAAAAAGCAGGTTGACATCTTTACAAAAGTAAAGGCTCAAGGTGTTGAAGAAACAGAAAACGGCGTAATCGTTACTTATGAAGAAAAAGGCGAAGAGAAGAAACTTGAAGCTGAATACTTATTGGTAACTGTCGGAAGAAAACCAAACACAGATGAGATCGGTTTGGAACAAGTCGGCATCGAGCTTGATGAGAGAGGCTTCATCAAAACGGATAAACAATGCCGTACTTCTGTTAGCAACATCTTCGCGATTGGTGATATTATCGCTGGACCGCAATTGGCTCATAAAGCTTCTTATGAAGGTAAAATTGCAGCTGAAGCCATTGCAGGACATGCTTCTGAAATTGATTATCTTGGCATCCCAGCCGTTGTGTTCTCAGAGCCTGAGCTTGCAACTGTAGGTTATACAGAAGCTCAAGCGAAAGAAGAAGGATTAGACATCGTTGCAGCGAAATTCCCATTCGCGGCAAACGGCCGTGCGCTAGCGCTAAATGCAGCTGAAGGATTCATGAAAATGATCACACGTAAAGAAGATGGTCTTGTTATCGGTGCCCAAATTGCTGGACCAGGAGCATCTGATATGGTTGCAGAGCTTGGCCTAGCCATCGAAGCAGGTATGACTGCTGAAGATATTGCTATGACAATCCATGCGCACCCAACATTAGGTGAAATTACAATGGAAGCGGCTGAAGTAGCTTTAGGAAGCCCAATTCATATCATTAAATAATTTATGAAAATAGCGCCTGAAAACCATTTGGTTTTCAGGTGCTTTTTTATAGGGATTTTATTCGCATTCTAAAGATGTGAGTGGTAAGATTTAGGTGTTGAGTTTATAAGGAAAGGAGCGATAAGCGTGAACTATATTCCGGCAATATTAGCTTCAGCTTTCCTGGTTCTTGCGGGGTGTTCAGAAAAGAGTCAAGGAGAGAATCCGCCGCAAACGAATGAAGAAGCTACGCTCCAAAAAGAGGAGAAGCAGAAAGAAAAACAAAAACAAGAGCAAGAAGAGAGAAAAGAACAAGAAATCAAGGATCAAGAAGCCATGTCACAGCCGGTGCAGGATTATGAAGTGAATACAAATAATTGGAGAATTGAGCCTGTCGGGGATGAAAACGCCAAGGTTGCTTTACTTACGATTGATGATGCTCCAGATGAGCAAGCTTTAGAGATGGCGAAAATATTGAAGGAGCTGGAAGTATCGGCTGTCTTTTTTGTTAATGGGCATTTTATAGAATCAGAGGAAAAGCAAGGTATTGTTAAACAAATCGCTGATATGGGATTTGAGATTGGCAACCATACATATAGCCATGCCTCTTTGCCTTCCATAACGGAACAAGAACAAGAAGAAGAAATTAAGCGGGTAAATAGTTTAGTCGAAAAGGCAACTGGTTCAAAGCCACGGTTTTTCCGCGCACCTTTTGGTCAAAATACGGATTTTTCTAAGAAATTAGCGGAAGAAGAAGGTATGCAATTGATGAATTGGACGCTCGGATATGATTGGGAGAAATCCTATCAATCAAAGGATTCTCTTGTCGAAGCCACATTGAATAGTGAATATTTGTACGATGGAGCGAATATTTTAATGCATGACCGTGCCTGGACGAAAGAAGCCCTTGCAGATATCGTGCGCGGTTTGCAGGAGAAAGGCTATGAAATTTTGGACCCAAAAAGGATAAAGTCATAGGAGAGAGTAATCCGTCTACAGAAAGCTTAGGTGCTTATATCAATCAATGATAAACCCTGAACCATTAGGTGATATTTTAATCTTATTACGCCTAATAGGTCAGGGTTTTATTTGTTTTCTATAGATTAGTATATTCTGCATAACTAGTGGAATTTCGCTGCGGCTACTCGACCCCTGCGGGAAATAGAGGAAAGCGAGTGGCCGCAACGCGGCTCGTTAATACGTAACAAAGTCTATTTTCAGGATCGTGTATATGTTCTGTCCCAGCCACTTTTCCATTTAAAATAAGTGAGAGCGGTCCTTGTATAATGGATGATGGTCTTCATTTTGAAGGATGAAAGTGCATTCTTCTGCCATTAAAGAGCTGAAGTTCTCCTTGTAGCTTTTTGGCCATATATTTGGCTAATTCATTAGCCTTACCTTTGTCAGCAAATGTGGAGCTCCGGGACAGGGTTATTTCAATAATAGGCGTTAAAGTGCCTTTCATTCCGGGTTGAGGTTCATCGCCAATTCCTATTATGATAAGGCGATAATCTGGGTCGTCTGAAGAGAGGTAGAGCAAATTGCCATCACCTTGTTGGTCAGGTGAAAGAACGGAATAGGGAAAAGCCTTCTCTTCATAAGGGTAGTCTAATTGTTCGCCTGTCTTTCGGACGGATTGCTGATAATCTTCAATCAGTTTTCTTACTTCTTCGATCGTGATTGGCTGATTGGACAATCGGATATAGGATTGTAGTTTCATATGAGCCTCCCTTTACTGCTTGGTAATACTTGTAATTGATTTTACCACGAAGAGATGGTCACAGGCTATTTCATAAGAGAAGTATTCTCAATAAGTATGTAATATTTTTTAATGTAACATACAATTTAGGCTTGAATTTTTAAATGTGTTATATTATTATTGATTGTATAGAAATAAAGCGCTTTCATAAAAAGCGGTTACTATTCACAAAAGGAGTGGAATGAATGGGTACAATCGTATGTACAGGATGTAATGCAACCATTGATCATTTTGAAGACGAGAAAGTGTCTGTATTATACGCAAACTGCGCTGATTGCCAACATTGTCACGGAGAGTAATCAATTGTCGCTAGACCGGTTCATTTCAATAAAGATATAGAAATAAGCGCTGATTCTGGTAAACATAAATAGACGATAATCAGCTTACAGTCATAAGGCAGCCGCACTTCATTTTGCGGCTGTTTTTTTGTGATTTTGTTTCAGTCAAATGAAATAAAAAATGGAAAGTATTGTATAATCAAAGTTATCTGCTGCTTCAATTTATAAAGGATAATATGATAATGGGAGGGAAAGGTATGTGGGAAACAAGAGTGACTGAGTTATTGGGGATTAAATTGCCGATTATCCAGGGAGGTCTCGCCTATCTTGCATATTCAGATCTGGCGGCTGCTGTTTCGAATGCGGGAGGACTAGGCCAAATTACCGCCTTATCATTAGGCAGCCCGCAGGAACTAGCAGAGGAAATCGACAAAGTCCGGGACTTGACTGATAAGCCTGTAGGGGTTAATTTTGCCATCGGGACACATGGAAGGGAATATGAAAAGTTTGTTCAAGTAGCGATTGATAAAGGGATTGAGGCTATGTCGGTCACTGGAGGAAATCCAGCGTCCTTCCTTGATATGCTGAAGGGTACCATGGTGAAGAAACTCGTTTTGACAGCGGGTGTCAGGCAAGCTGTAAAAGCGGAGGAACTTGGGGCGGATGCAGTCATGGTTGTTGGCAATGAAGGAGGAGGCCATCTTGGAAGAGATGAATTGAGTACGATGGTTCTTGTGCCAAAGGTCGTCGATGCGGTAACTATTCCGGTAATCGCTTCAGGCGGGATTGCAGATGGCAGAGGAATGATGGCTGCATTGGCGCTTGGAGCAGAAGGAATTGAAATGGGGACTAGATTTATTGCAGTGAGGGAGTGTGTTCATGCTCATCCTGCGTATAAAGAAGCAATCATTAATGGAACTGAGAAGGATACTGTCGTAATCAAAAAGACACTCGGAACCCCTGGCAGAGCAATATCTAATACTCATACTTCCTCTATCCTCTCCCTGGAGAATAAAAGCTGTACATATGAAGATCTAAAGGATTATATTAGTGGTGAGACGAATAAGAGGTTCATATATGAGGGAAATCCTAATGAAGGGTTTGGATGGGCCGGACAAGCAATCGGCCTCATTCATGACGAACCGACCGTTGCTGAATTATTTGAGCAAATGCTCATGCAAGCTGAATTGATTCGAAGCAAATGGCAGTACAGCTGACAAACAAGAACAAAGCAGAAGAGGTGTTAAGGATGGATTACCAATATCCAATCGATTTTACGTGGAAGACAGACGAAATCGTCCAAGTGATATCGTTCTTTCAAGGGATTGAGAAAGCCTATGAGAAAGGCATCTACCGTGAGGAGCTGATGGCGCTTTATAAGGATTTCAAGCGAATCGTTCCATCTATTGCGGAAGAAAAGAAAGTGTGCGGTGAGTTTGAAGAGGTAAGCGGATATTCAAGCTATCGGGCCATGCAAAAAGCTAAAAAATGTGCAGACGGTGAACTAGTTAAAATGTAAGGTTAATCAGAAGCACCTTAAAGATAATAGAGGTTATATTAAACCAGGCCAGCCCATTTTCTTAAATAGGCTGGCCTGGTTTTTGGAGTTTATTCGACATTATAGAGGGGTAATAAATGTACAAACACATCACGAATCATCTCAATTAGTTCGTCTCCGTGAATCTTTACAGCCTCGTCTCTCGGAACTTGGAAGCCGCATAGGAGTTCAGCCTTCTTCACTTTAGCTAATCTCTCGAACATATTGCTTAAGTCATCTGTCGATAGGGCATCGTGAGGTAGAACATCTGGTTTCATATGGTCTATTGACCAGACATAATTTGCCGGAATGGTTTGTTTGATCTCTGAGGCTTTTGATAAAAAGCGTTGTCCAATTGGTTCTTTTCCTTTTGCTTCATATATGACAGCGTACCAAATGAATAGATGGCTTTCCCATAATCCGATTTGGAAATGAGGGACCATCTTGTATCCGCGGGGATTGGATGAAAAGGCAACCCAAGTATCATTAGGCGGGTTGATTGTCCGTCTGGCATGCTTGGCGATATGCGCATACATTGGCTCATTTGTCATTACTGAAAGTTCTTCTGTGAATACATTGCTCAAGATTTCAAATTTGGGGCGGATAATGGATTTAATGGCATCCATACGAGCATCTAAGCCATCTATTTGAAATACATTAAAATCGTCATTCGTAAAGCCTTTAAATGTCATTTGATTCCCTCCTATTCTCAACTATTTTATCACATTAATACTATTGAGAAATAGGATTATGCCTAAACCGATAGGCATATGTGTATTTTGGTTGCAAATGTATGAAGGAAGACATACTATATATCAATCACAACCTAATATCTGAATTTTCAATATATATATCAAGGAGTGGATTTCTATGAAACAAGTAGTCAATCATGCTTTGAAAGCAACGGAAGTTGAAAGACATCGGAAAGCCGTCCTCAGAATGGAAATGGATTATGAGCTAGCGACGTTATTCGAGGCAATGGAACAGGAAAACGAAATGCAAAAAACAAAATCTAAACAAAAGCTCGAAAGAATCAGAAAAGAATTAGTCCGACTAAAAGCGATTTAATTAAAATAAGGGCATTTCCGAAATCTATGATAATGATGAAAAAGAAAAGACAGATTTCATGTGGGTCCATCATGGTCTGTCTTTTCTTGTTTATTTTGATTAATGGGATTAAACTGTAAATAATATACATAATAAGTCGTGTAGATTTTTAAAGATTTGAGGTGGGAGAAATGGCAGATATTGAAGAAATACATGCACAAGCCGTTCGATGGATAAAAGAAGCTGGGCAGAGAATCATTCACTCTTTTGAAACGATCTTGGATATTGAGACGAAATCTAATATGAATGATTTGGTCACTAATATGGATAAAGATGTCGAACATTTCTTTATAGAGAGGATAGCTGAACGTTTCCCAGACCATAAGGTGCTTGGAGAGGAGGGTTCAGGCCATGACCTTGATGAGCTCGATGGAATTGTTTGGATCATTGATCCGATTGACGGGACGATGAACTTTGTGCATCAGCAAAGGAATTTTGCCATCTCGATTGGCATCGTGGAGAATGGGGTTGGCAAGATAGGGCTGATTTATGATGTGGTTCACGATGAATTGTATCATTGTGTCAAGGGAAAAGGTGCATTCTTGGATGAAAAGAGAATTGAGCCGATGAGAGATGCGAAGCTTGAAGAATCAATCGTCGGTTTGAATGCGATATGGCTGACAGATAACAAGAAAATCGACAAGAATATTACAGCTAAGCTTGTAAAAGAGGTACGCGGGACAAGATCCTATGGTTCTGCCGCTCTGGAACTGATTTATGTGGCGACAGGGAGATTGGATGCCTATATTTCCATGCGTCTTGCTCCTTGGGATTTTGCCGGGGGAACAATCATTATCGAGGAGCTTGGCGGAAAAGTGACAGATCTTCAGGGCAACCCCGTCCATTATTTGAAAAAAAGCTCGCTGATCGCAGCTGCTCCAAAGCTGCATCAAATCATTATGGAACGGTATTTATCCTAATTTTATGAGGCATACGAAAAAGCCAGCAAGGACACCCTTTGCTGGCTTTTTTGTGCACCTGTATTAGTGCAGGAATGCATTTATGTTGCAAAAAGAAATAAAATGTGGGAGAATTGCCTAATTATTGTTAAAGTTTTTCTCTCCATCGCTTTTTGAGGGTAAAACCGCTTCCCATAACAGCTATGAAAGCCACTAAGCTTACTATGCTTAAGAGGATGCTTTCAATTGATATGGAAATGGCAATTCCTGAAAGACTGACTACAGCTAATATGGATAATGCCAAGAAAACAATTTTAATATTCACAAGTATCACACTCCAATCTTATTCATCATTGTACACAAAATGTTGGCGGTTTTCTACTTTCAGTATGGTATAATGGGAAGGTTGGTTACAATATGCATAAAAACTGGGAGTTGAAATAGGTTGCAATACAGAAACGATATTAAGAATATAGCGATTATCGCTCACGTTGACCATGGGAAAACAACATTGGTTGACCAGTTGCTAAAACAAGCGGGTACATTCCGTTCAAATGAGCAGGTCGCTGAAAGAGCAATGGATTCGAATGATCTTGAAAGAGAACGCGGTATTACCATTTTGGCGAAAAATACAGCGGTTAACTATAAAGATACGCGCATCAATATTTTGGATACACCAGGACACGCTGACTTCGGCGGAGAAGTGGAACGTATCATGAAGATGGTTGACGGAGTACTTTTAATCGTTGACGCCTATGAAGGCTGCATGCCGCAAACACGCTTTGTTTTGAAAAAAGCGCTTGAGCAAAAATTAACACCAATCGTTGTCGTCAATAAAATTGACCGCGATTTCGCAAGACCAGAAGAAGTAGTTGATGAAGTTATCGACTTATTCATCGAACTTGACGCGACAGAAGATCAATTGGAATTCCCTGTTATCTATGCTTCAGGTATTAACGGAACGGCATCATTAAGCCCAGATCCAGCTGATCAGGAAGAGAACATGGAGTGCTTGTTCGAATCTATCGTTCAAAACATTCCATCTCCTGTTGATAACCGTGAAGAGCCTCTACAATTCCAAGTAGCCCTTCTTGATTATAGCGATTACCTAGGAAGAATCGGTATTGGCCGTGTATTCCGCGGAACGATGAGAGTAGGCCAGCAAGTATCCTTGATGAAGCTTGATGGCACGGCGAAAAACTTCCGCGTAACAAAAATCTTTGGTTTCCAAGGGTTGAAGCGTGTCGAAGTAGAGGAAGCATTCCCTGGTGATTTAGTAGCAGTCAGCGGTATGGAAGATATCAACGTAGGGGAAACGGTTTGCCCTGTTGATGCACAAGATCCGCTTCCAGTCCTACGTATCGATGAACCTACACTGCAAATGACATTTGTCGTTAATAACAGCCCGTTTGCAGGACGTGAAGGAAAATGGGTAACTTCCCGTAAAATTGAAGAACGCTTGATGGCTCAATTACAAACAGATGTCAGCTTGCGTGTAGACCCTACAGATTCACCTGATGCATGGATTGTATCCGGACGCGGTGAGCTGCACTTATCCATCTTGATTGAGAATATGCGCCGTGAAGGGTATGAGCTTCAAGTATCTAAGCCAGAGGTTATTATCCGTAATATCGATGGTGTCAGATGTGAGCCTGTTGAGCGCGTTCAAGTGGATATTCCAGAGGAGTACACTGGTGCTATCATGGAATCCCTTGGGGAAAGAAAAGGCGAAATGCTTGATATGATCAACAATGGAAGCGGACAAGTTCGTCTTGTCTTCAATGTCCCTTCCCGCGGTTTGATTGGTTATACAACAGAATTCCTGACTTTGACACGCGGATATGGAATCTTGAATCATACATTTGATTCCTATCAGCCAATGCAAGCGGGTCAAGTTGGCGGAAGAAGACAAGGTGTGCTTGTTTCGATTGAAACAGGAAAAGCAACTCAATACGGCATCATCCAGATTGAAGACCGCGGCGTGATCTTTGTCGAGCCTGGTACGGAAATTTATGAGGGCATGATTGTCGGAGAACATAATCGTGAGAATGATTTGACTGTTAATATTGTTCGTGCGAAACAACAAACAAATGTGCGTTCAGCTACGAAGGATAACACCGTGACAATGAAGAAACCAAGAATCATGTCACTGGAAGAGGCGCTTGAGTATTTAAATGATGATGAATACTGTGAGGTTACTCCAGAATCCATCCGCTTGCGTAAGAAAATCCTTGATAAGAACGAACGTGAAAAGGCAGCTAAGAAGAAAAAACTCGCTGAATAATCATTACCTTTTGGGGAGAGGGAGTGCTATTTCGAGTGGATATTACAAGTAATTTGCCGTTCTTTGCCGAGTTATACAGGGTAGGTGACCCGGAGTATACACAGATTGGAATGTGGGCTTTATACTTGACCATTGTTCTGCTTAGCGGCTTAGTTTTTAAGCTTGGTTTTGCGAGAAAACTTACATGGGGTAAAACAATTATTGTCTATGCCATTATGGCGTTTTCTTGTTCGTTCCTGACGTTTCTGGCCTTGTTCCTGCCTGTGACAGAAGTCTTGGCGGTGGCGGCGGTATTCCTTGCCATTTATAAATACCGCCTTCATAAGGATACAAAACAAGGTCTTGGAGAAGAAGGAAGGGACGCCGGCTGATGAATAGTCTTATGGATGCAGTCTATAACTGGCTAACCATACGAATCGTTTATGATGCTCGGCCTGAAGATACGGCAGCCCGTGATACCGTTCATTTGTTTGAGCAAACATTAGAGGCTGATCATGGAATTGACCGTTATTCCTATGAGAAAAAGGATGGCTGGTATACGGTCGTCTTCACAAAGGATGGAAGTGCTGATAAGCTCCGCTTTCGCGAGGAAATGGTTGAGGTCATGCTTAAGCAGGTCCTTAGCCATCCGGAAAGATATGAGCAATTTCCATCAGAATAATCTATTTAGCTGTCGGCTTAGTCGGCAGCTATTTTTTTGCTGTTTTCATTTTCAAATTCCGCTTAATGCAGGGTTGATGCCTTTATGCCTTCGGATAAGGAGTGTATATGGAATCATTGAAACCATTCTAATGATTAGTCTTCCTCAAGTAAAGGCTTTCGCGAGGGGGCTGTCCATCCCTTTTAAGGTACTGCGAAAAATAGCGAATGTTTATCACGAGACAGACATAAAAAAACAGGAAGACCAATAGTTCTATGGTTTTCCTGTTTTTATTTGGAAATATCATTCATTTACCAATTATCCTCGTTTTTGGCGGCGCGATACAGGCGGAAATTCCCGGTTTCGATTCTGGCGTTTGTCCGTTCCTTAATCCGCTCGTTGCAATCCTTGCACATATATGTATGAATGGGACGGTTGCGAAGCCTCTTGGCCATTAATGTTTCGTCCTCGATGGATTCAATTTTATCGCAAATGACACATTTCACTCTCATGATAACACCCCAATCGATTTCCTCTTTCTTAAGTATATCATTTTTGCCTGGACTTGTAGATAGGCCCCGAGTTTTTTAAAAAGAAGACAAGTAACGGATTGTGTATTTTTTGTTATGGTCTTCTTTTTTTGAAATAAGGCTCATATATTTAAGCATGGAGTTTGTCCCGAACATAAATTGTTATAGAAGTTTAAATCATGCCTGGATAATCTACTGGGGACAGGAGGATATAGTTTGAGCAAAATCTATGTTCTGGATACGAATGTACTGCTGCAAGATCCAATGTCGATTTATTCATTCTCTGATAATGACGTGGTTATTCCGGCGGTTGTGTTGGAGGAATTGGATTCAAAGAAAAGAAATATGGATGAAGTGGGGAAGAATGCCCGTTATGTATCAAGGCTTATCGACCAGCTTCGAACTACCGGAAAGTTGCATGAGAAAATCCCTCTGCGAAACGGGGGGAATCTAAAAATAGAACTGAACCATCGTTCCATTCAAAATGTTCAGGACTACTTTCTGGAGAAATCCAATGATAACAGGATATTGGCAGTCGCCAAAAACCTCTCTTTGGAAGAGGAGGCAAAAAAGGATGGCAAGGCTGTCATATTGGTCTCAAAAGATATCTTAATGAGAGTGAAAGCAGATGTTATCGGCTTGATTGCAGAAGATTTCTTAAGTGATCGGGTCGTGACGGTGAATCAGCTTTATGCAGGTTTTAAAGAAGTCTATGTGGAGCGGGAGGCCATTAATCAATTTTATTCTTCAGGGGAATTACTTCTAAAGGATACATCGATTGGAGATTCTGTATACCCTAATCAATTCATGATTATGAAAAATCATGAAGTACCTTCCTTGTCTGCCATTGGGATTGTACGAGAGAGGGACAGGGTCGTAAAGCAAAGGTACAATCACGAACAGATATGGGGGGTTAAGCCGCGAAATGCCCAGCAGCATATGGCCTTTGAGCTCCTTCTTCGCAAGGATATTCAGCTCGTGACCATGACCGGCAAGGCAGGGACGGGGAAAACCTTGCTGGCACTAGCAGCCGGACTTTTGCAAACGGAAGATCTCGGTGAATACAATAAGCTTCTTGTCTCAAGGCCTATAGTGCCAATGGGGAAGGATTTGGGCTTTTTGCCGGGAGAAAAGGAAGAAAAGCTAAGGCCATGGATGCAGCCAATCTATGATAATCTTGAATATTTGTTCAACACGAAGAAACCGGGTGAGCTTGATTCCATTCTGGCAGGCATCCATTCAATCGAGGTGGAAGCATTGACTTATATCCGTGGCAGAAGCCTGCCAGATAGCTTCATTATCATGGATGAGGCTCAAAATTTAACGAAGCATGAGGTGAAAACCATTCTTACGAGGGTGGGTGAGCGCAGTAAAATCATCCTGCTTGGTGATCCGGCTCAAATTGACCATCCTTATTTAGATGAAGGGAATAATGGATTGACTTATGTGCTTGAGAAGTTCAAGGATGAACCGATAGCCGGCCATGTTAACCTTGTAAAAGGAGAACGGTCAGAATTAGCTCAGCTTGCTGCAGACTTATTGTGAGGCGGAAATTTGC
>X410_Impala__coassemble_99_pt1 | contig 17667 bp, 18 predicted proteins | sample X410_Impala__metabat2_high_PE_006 | metagenome-assembled genome bin X410_Impala | reverse complement strand
ACAATACACTGCCAATATCAAGATTATGGATTGATGATGCCATTTACCATATCACTAACCGGGGAGCAAGAAAGGAACCGATATTCTTAAATAACATTGATAAATACCGGTTTCTATTGATTCTTACAGAAGCCCATCATAAATATCAATTCAAGCTACATGCTTACTGTCTCATGAACAACCATTTTCATCTCCTCATCCAATCCGCTACACATTCCCCAAGTAAAATCATGCAAACCATTCAGCAACGCTATTCCAGTTATTTCAATCGCACATACCAAACCCAGGGGCATGTCTTTCAAGATCGCTTTCATGCTGTCCATGTAGATCAAGAGAATTATTTTCTCAATGTAAGTAAATATATCCACCTAAACCCTGTAGTAGCTGGAATGGTTGCAAAGCCGGAAGACTATCAATGGAGCAGCTATAACTCTTATATTAAGAACTCGCAAAGAAATCACCCCTTTATCGAAACAACCAAGACCTATGCCTGCTACCAGCATAATCCGAGAGAGATGTACCGAAAGTTCGTAGAAAAATAAAGCAGAGATGAAAGGCAAGGGTATAGCCCTTGCCTTTTGTTGATGAAGGATGGGAAGAGCAAGCAATGCCCACCCTTCGCCCATGCAAGTGGTAGGAAGTGTGGGGAAAGGGTGGGAGAAAGATGGGAAAAGCCACGCATATCCCACCTTTTGCCCAGGAAAGAGGTAGGGAGTGTGGGAAAGGGGTGGGAGAAAGATGGGAAAAGCCAGGCAATGCCCACCCTTCGCCCATGCAAGTGGGTAGGAAGTGTGGGAAAAGGGTGGGAGGAAGATGGGAAGACCCACGCATAGCCCATCCTTCATCCGGACATAGGATAAACATCATCAGAACAACCCTCACCCATCATCAATCATCCACAAATCACAAAAAAAACACCCCCCTACCAGGGGGTGTCCAATATTCCTATCAAAACTGACTGCTGAAGAACTCCCGTGTCCGTTCTTCCTTCGGGTTATCGAAGATTTGCTCAGGTGTGCCGCGTTCGAGGATGTTTCCTTCGTGCATGAAGAAGATCCAGTCGGCGACTTCGCGGGCGAAGGACATTTCGTGCGTGACGATGATCATGGTCATGCCTTCTTCGGCGAGTTCTTTCATGGTGAGGAGCACTTCACCGACGAGCTCGGGGTCGAGAGCGGATGTCGGTTCATCAAAGAGCATGATGTCGGGCTTCATGGCGAGGGCTCGGGCAATGGCGACCCGTTGCTTTTGCCCGCCGGATAGTTTGCTTGGATAGACATCGGCTTTGTCCTCTAAGCCAACCTTGCGCAAGAGAGCCATTGCTTCTTTTTTCGCGGTATCCTTGGATACTTTTTTGACTTGAACCGGTGCTTCGATGACGTTTTCAAGAACGGTCATGTGCGGGAAAAGGTTGAAATGCTGAAAGACCATGCCGATTTTTTGGCGCACTTCATTGATGTTGTGTGTTGATGTTTCGATTTGCTCGCCTTCAATGATGACTTTCCCGCTGTTCTTTTTTTCGAGATAGTTGATGCAGCGAAGCAGGGTGCTTTTGCCGGAACCGCTGGATCCGACGAGGCAGACGACGTCGCTTTCATGGATGGTCATGTCGATATTTTTTAAGACTTGAAGGTCTCCGAATGATTTGTTCAGTTTTTCGATTTTAATCATTTCTCGTGCCATGTTTTGTTCCCCCTTACTGGTCACTGATGGACATTTTCTTCTCTAGGGCGCGCAATCCGAGTGTAAGGATGGCGACTAGGATTAGGTAATAGACAGCGACGATGAGCAGGTAGTTCATTTCGTCGAAGTTGTTTGAACCAAGTGTGGTGGCCACGTTGAATAATTCATTCAGCGAGATAAAGGCCGCCAAGGATGAGTCTTTTAATCCGATGATAAATTGGTTGCCAAGCGGCGGAAGGGCTCTTCGCAGGGCTTGCGGAAAGATGATCCGGCGCATGGCCAATCCGCGCGTCATCCCGAGTGAACGGCCGGCTTCCATTTGGCCTCTGTCAATGGATTGGATGGTTCCGCGGAAGATCTCGGCAATATAGGCACCATTATGGAAGGCGAGCGCGAGTGAGGCAGCCCAGAAATCCGGTATGAGGAAAATGCCGCTGAACCCAAAGTACAGGATGAAAATTTGGACGATGAGCGGTGTGCCGCGGACAAGGTAGATATAGGCATCAGAGAGATACCCAAGAATTTTGATGCGTGAAATCTTTAATAATGCTACTACTAAACCGATTATGATACCGATTAAAATAGAAACTACCGTTAATTGGAGTGTTAATATCATAGCGTCGAAAAAGACGCCGCGTGTATCAATTAATGTGTTGAAAAAATGCGAGAAACTCGGCAATCGAAACAACATCCTTTCTATCTATTATTCTGGTTTTGTCGTAATATCTTCTCCAAAGTATTTCATGCTGATCTCCTTCAATGTGCCGGCTTCGCGGAGCGACTCAAGCGCATTGTTCACTTCTTCAAGCAGAAGGGGATTATCCTTCGGGATAACAACAGCTTGCTCACTTCGTTCAATCAGCTGCTGGCCGACAATTTCAAAGCCTTCCTTCGCGGCTGTTTTGCCGGTGACGAAGTCAGTGATGACGGCATCATGACGGCCGTTGCTAAGTGCCTTTAAAGCGGTTATGTCACTGTCATACATTTTAATGTTTGACGTGTATTGGCTTGCGGTATCTGCATATGTAGATCCTTTGGCAGCGGCGACTTCTTTTCCTTTTAAGTCCTCGGCTGTCTTGATATTGCTGTCAGGGCGGGTGAAAATCTGCGGACCTGAGTAGTAGTAGGGAGTGGAGAATAGGACATGCTTAGCACGTGCGTCATTAATGGTATGGCTTGCGACAGCCACATCGGCCCGGCCAGTTTTGACTCCTTCTACGATTCCTTTAAACTTCATTTGTTTCTGGACAGGCTCAAGGCCTAACTCCTTCGCAATAGCTGCTCCGACCTCAATGTCAAAGCCTGTCATGGTCATATCATCATTCATATAGCTGAATGGCTTGAATTCACCTGAGGCCGTATAAACGAGTTTTCCTTCTTCGATTAATTCAGCGCCGCTTTCCATCTTGTCTTTTTCGGCACAGGCCGAAAGAATGCTAATTAATAAGAGCAGGATGGCTAGTGACATGTATTTCAATTTCATGTGGCAAGGTCTCCTTTCGACAAAATATGAAATCCATCCTTCTTTTACCCTAATAGACCAACTGGGTAACCGATTTTTACCTATTTTTACAAAAACGGGGCTAAGGAAGCAGTTTATATATGGTGAAAAGGGGAAATACTCTTCTTTGATAGCATTTCGATTAGATGAAGAAACTTTTTTCGAGTATAATCATCTAAAGGGGTGAAACGGATGGAATATACTGATCAAATGAAGAATCGCGTTAAGCGGATGGAAGGTCAGCTGCGCGGTATTTTAAAGATGATGGAAGAGGGCAAGGATTGTAAGAATGTAGTGATGCAATTATCTGCTGTCCGTTCTGCCGTAGATCGGACAATCGGAGTAGTTGTGAGCGAGAATCTCGTTGAATGCGTGAAGGCCGCCGAGGGTAAAGAGCAGGAAGCTTTAGTGAATGAAGCCGTCAATTTATTAGTAAAAAGCCGATAGTTAAATGATTGGCTTTTTTTGATTACATTTGTTATACCTATAGGGGTAAGTAGATAATGGGAGGGTGAGCAATATGAAAACGATTGACCCACAAGAAGTACAGGCTCGGCTCGAAGCAGGAGAACAGTTGAATATCATTGATGTACGTGAAGCAGATGAAGTGGCAGAGGGCAAGATTCCTCAGGCCATCCATATTCCATTGGGTCTTGTCGAGTTTAAAATGAATGAATTGGATAAAAATAAGGAATATCTTGTTGTCTGTCATGCAGGCGGGCGTAGCGCCCGGGCAGTACAGTTTTTAGAATCTCAAGGGTATAATGCCACGAATGTAGATGGGGGCATGCTTGCTTGGGAAGGCGAAACAGAATAAATACGGGAAAAGGCGGCAAATTATTGCCGCCTTTTTTATGTCGCTTTTTTGATTTCCATATAGAGAATATGGTATTCTTCAGCCTCTGAAATAGTAAAGATATATCCTTCTTCTTTAATGGAATCACCGATAACGACATCCATTTTATGCGTAAGATACCAGCCGCCGATAGTGTCTACATCAGGATTATCTAAATGGGTGCCGAGCAAATCATTTATCTCTGATAATAGTAATTTAGAATCCACGATGTAATGGTCTTCACCTAATTTACGGATTTCAGGAAGCTCGTCATCATCAAATTCATCCCGAATCTCTCCGACAATCTCCTCTAGAATATCCTCCACGGTGACAAGCCCGGAAGTTCCTCCATACTCGTCAATCAAGACGGCCATATGGGTCTGTTCCTGTTGCATTTTGATGAGCAGATCATGAATAGGAATTGATTCAATGACAGTGATGATTGGTTTAATAAAGGGCTTAATGGTCATTTCTATCTTCATCCTGGATTTGAGGCATTCTGCCATAAGCTCCTTCGTATTTATAAGTCCGATAATGGAATCTTTATCACCATCGGCGACAGGAAAGCGAGTATGCTGCTGATTGTAGAGCTGTTCAAGGATATCCTCAATCTTGTCCTCTTTTTGGAATACATCAATTTCAGTACGTGGCACCATGATTTCTCGCGCCAGCCGATCATCGAATTCAAAAATATTATTCACATACTTGTATTCGGTTTGATTAATTTCTCCTTTTTGGTAGCTATCGCTCAAAATCATCCGAAGCTCTTCTTCGGAATGGGCGACATCCCCCTCTGATGTAGGCTTAATGCCGAACAGGCCAATGATGAAACGGGAGGAATGGTTGAGTGCCCATATGATTGGAAAGGTAATCCGATAAAACAAAATTAAAGGGCCGGCAAAATTCACTGTAATGGCCTCAGCCTTTTGGATGGCGACAGATTTTGGAGCCAGCTCACCGACAACTACATGTAAGAATGTGATGAGAGAGAAGGCAATCATAAAGGAAATCAATGTGGCTGCGGACTCTGGTATATTCAATTTAATGAACAAGGGCTCTATAATGGCCTTTACAGTAGGTTCTCCCAGCCAGCCGATTCCAAGGGAGGTAATGGTGATGCCAAGCTGGGTAGCCGATAAATATTCATCCAAATGAGTGATCACCCGTTTCGCATTAATCGCTTTTTTATTGCCTTCTTCGATTAGTTGATTGATTCTCGTTGCACGCACTTTGACAATTGCAAACTCGGATGCCACGAAGAACATGGTGCTTGCAAGCAAGATGAATAGCGCGATTAAGTTAGCTGTGTACATTTGTCCTCTTCAACGCCATTTAAGGGAAGAAGATTCACCGCCTTTCTACTAAAAACTCTATATTCTCTTTACCATTCACGCCCAACTTAAACACGTTTTAGAGGTTAGATAAAATAATCAAGTTCGTGACAGAGGAGTCTTCAATGTGATACCATAAAATAGAAAAAAGCCATGAATGATGGGCATTCAATGGCTTTATAAGAATCCACATCCTGTCAGGAGACAGGGGAACAGGCCTCTTTCTATTAGCAGGGGGCCTATTTTTTTATCGTAATAATGCTTAGCAGCAACGTGGCAAAGCCGAATGTGACCATAAGGGTTTCAAAGACGCTCAAAGTTTATCACCCCATTTCTTTTGGGAAATTCTCGCATCTAGGATGTGGTCTTGTTTGTCCATTATAGCAAATAATCTGATAAATAAGAACATACGTTCGCTATTTTAGCTAAAAAATGACTTTTGGCTTAGTGGTCTATAAATGTGTTATGGAAAACTATAATTGGGTTCAATAGTATTCATATCCAATACCATTTAGTGGAGTGAAAAAGGCATGCGTTAAAAAAACGCATGCCTTTTAAACTGATTTAATTAGGTGTGCACTGGCTTTTCCGCAATTAATATGCCATCATCATCTGCATATACATACTGACCGGGGATCCAATCAACTTCCCCAAAGGAGAGGGGAATGTTTTTTGTCCCTTCACCCCTTTTCTTGCTTTTAAAAGGGCATGTGCCAATTGCTTTAACGCCGACAGGGATAGCAGCTAATTCGGAAGAGTCACGGACACATCCATTAATGATGATACCGCTTATCTTGCGGTCTGCAGCAATGCCTGCCAAGAGATCGCCAAGCAGGGCACAGTTTCTTGAACCTGCCCCATCAACGACTAGAACGGTTTCGGGTTCAATGGTTTGCAGGCTTTCTTTCACTAAGGAGTTATCTTCAAATACTTCTACAGTCCGTATGAATCCGTGAAACTCTTTTTTTCCGCCGTATGAAGAAAGTGATAGCTTACAGAGCTTAAGCTGGTCTGCATACTTATCGCATAAGTCAGCAGTTTTCATATATCGCACTCCTTTGTCTGAAAAATCAATCTATTTTACAATTATAGTTAAAACTAACCTATCATACCAGCACAATGGTTTCATATTGAGGCATATACGGGAAAATAACCAAAAATGAATGAGGGGAAGTTGATGGTTATGTATAACCATGCTCTATTTATATACAATCAAGCAGCTGGTCAGGCTAATACCGAGAAAGCTCTTGCGGCTGTTCTCCCGGAAATTAGCGTTCATGTTAAAGAGCTGCAGATTATACAGACAGAGCGGGAGGGCGAAACGACGGAAATATGCAGGGAATGGGGCGAGAGGACCGAACTTGTCATTGTCCTCGGTGGAGATGGAACCGTTCATGAAGCCATCAATGGATTGGCTGAATTGGAGATAAGACCGATTCTTGGCATACTGCCAGGGGGTACCTGCAATGATTTCAGCCGGATGCTTCGTATTCCGCAAAACCTAGCAAGAGCCGCTAAAAGTCTCATGCAGGGCAAGACTCAGCTTTTGGATGTTGGGAAGGTGAATGATCACTATTTTCTGAACTTCTGGGGAGTAGGTCTTGTAGCAGACACTTCAACGAATATTGATGCCGGACAGAAGAAGGTGCTGGGTAAATTAAGTTACTTTCTAAGTGCTTTGAAGACTGTGCAGGCAGCAGAGCCTTTTCATTTCACCCTTGAAGCAGATGAGCATCGCCTAAAAGGGGAGGCTGTCATGATTCTTGTTATGAATGGACGGTACATTGGAACGAATCAAATTCCGTTTCCAAATATGAAAATTGATGACGGTCTGTTTGATGTACTAATTGTACGAGGTTCCACCTTCGGATCTCTTATTGAAGTATTCAATCTAGAGGAACTTCCCCCGAATGGTGCAGAAGCGGCAGGAAATTTGCAGCATTTCCAAACTTCATCGCTCTCCGTGCAAACGAATCCGGTTCTTGAAGCCGATACAGATGGAGAGATCTATTCAGAAACACCTTCAGAATTAATCGTATTGCATAGGCATATTCAAATGATAGTCGGAGATTAAGTAAGCCTTTGCTTAAAGGATAAGAGTATAATAGAGGAAAATGATGAAAAGAGAGTGACCCATGAGCAGTTTAATAGAACAAACTCCCTTCCCAAGAACAAGAGATCAGCTGCGAAAGGATTTACGCGAACTTGGAGTGGAACCTGGCATGACGCTCTTAGTTCATAGTTCATTATCCTCTATTGGGTGGATTAATGGGGGAGCAATCGCGCTTATCCAAGCATTGATGGATGCTGTAACCGAAGAAGGGACAATCATCATGCCAACGCAATCGGCCGATTATTCCGACCCGGCAGAGTGGCTTTTGCCGCCAATTCCGTGGGAATGGTGGGATACGGTCCGAAGCACAATGCCTGCCTATGAACCGGACATTACACCTACGCGGGGGGTCGGCAAGGTTCCAGAGCTTTTCAGAACATTTAAGGGTGTAGTAAGAAGCAGCCATCCTCATGTCTCCTTTGCGGGGTGGGGAGCAAGGAAAGAAGAAATCCTAAACTTTCACAGTCTCGAATACGGACTTGGAGAACAGTCGCCCCTTAGAAGGATGTATGATTTAGATGCCTCTGTTCTGTTTATTGGGACGACCTATGAGACGAATACATGCTTTCACCTGGCAGAGTACAGAGCGGGCAACCGGGAGGAAACCGTGAAGGGAGCTCCTCTTTTGGTCGAGGGCAGCAGGAAGTGGGTTGAATTTCAGGATCTTGATTATGATGATACTGATTTTAATGAAATCGGGGAGGAATTTGAGCGAACGCATCTTGTCAAGAGAAGCAAGATAGGCAGTGCTCACTCTCGATTGTTCTCAATGAGGGAAGCAGTAGATTTCGCAGAGAAATGGATGAAGAATCCGTCATGAATGAAATGCGGGCGAGACACCTTGTATGGTGGCTCGCCCTTTCAATTTCCCGAGATTATTCTACATGCTGCATATCATTTTCAAAAATTAATTTCAATTCTTCATCTGTTACTTCAAGCTTAAAGAGGCTGGTATTGCCTGGAGGAGTGGATTTAAAGACATCTGAAAGCGGAATATCTTTAATGTAGGTCATAAGAACACGAAGGAAGATAGAGTGTGTGACGATAAGGATTGTTCCTTCCTTGTTTTCTTCAATGATATGCTCCAAGGCCCTAATCGCTCTTTTGCGTACATGCTCAAAGGTCTCGCCGGAATTCCGGTTATAGAGATGGGGGGTTTCCCAGAATACCTTAAATTCATCTGGATATTCCGCTTCAATCTCCTCGCGGATACGTCCATCCCAATCTCCAAAGTTTATCTCGCGCAAATCGTCCATTTGAATGAGGCTAATATCTCTGTCCCCAATGATATATTGGGCTGTTTCATAAGCCCGTTTGGAGGAACTGCTATACACTTTATCAATCGGCACTTCCTTCAGGCGTTTACCGAGAGCCTTCGCATCTTTGATGCCCTTCTCTGTTAATTCACCATTACCCCATCCTTGCATGCGCCGATTCACATTCCATTCGGTTAGTCCGTGTCTCGTTAAATAAATGGTAAGCAAAATCCATATCTCCTTTTTCCTGTAGATGACTTTATTATATCTCACAATAATGCTTTTGAGAAAAATGACAAAATAATGGGATTCTAGAGTTTCGATTTATTGCATACCTTATGGGGGTATGTTATCGTGAGAATAAGTTGAAGGAAGGGGAGGCTAAGAGATGAATGATAGTCTTCGGGAATCATTAAATAGCTGTGAGCATAAAGCAGTTAGATCAAGCCATCATTCAGAGGAAACAAAGCGAAACTTGGTTCATCGTCTCAACCGGATAGAGGGACAAATAAGAGGGATCAAGGGCATGATTGACAAGGATATCTATTGTGATGACATCATCACTCAAATTGCGGCAACACAATCAGCGCTTAATTCGGTGGGGAAGCTCCTGCTTGAAGGACATATGAAAAGCTGCGTCCTTGAGAGAATTCAAGATGGTGACACGGAAGTCTTGGATGAAGTGTTAATTACTATACAGAAGCTAATGAAAAAATAGGAGGACAAGAATATGAAAACAGAAGTATTGAACGTAATCGGCATGTCTTGCGGACATTGTGTAAAGGCAGTAGAAGAAAGTGTTGGAGGCTTAGCGGGTGTAAAGTCTGTAGTTGTTGATTTAAGCTCAGGCAAGGTTGAAGTATCGTATGATTCGAGTGCGGTGACGCTTGATTCTATTAAAGAGACGATTGATGACCAAGGCTATGAGGTAGAATAATTCTTACCGCTATAGCTTGTCAGGTCTTGTGCTAGAGAGGTGAAAGGTATGAAGGAAGTTCGTTTTCAGGTAACGGGAATGAGCTGTGCTGCTTGCTCTGCAAGGATAGAGAAGGTTCTCGGCAAAATGGATGGGGTAGAAGAGGCGAATGTAAACCTTGCGACAGAAACCACTACGGTCCAGTACGATCCGAAAAGAGTGGCGGTACAGGACATCAAAGAGAAAGTGGAGAAAATCGGATATGGAGTTGTCACAAATCAAGCAAATCTCATTATATCTGGCATGAGCTGTGCAGCGTGCGCGACAAGGATTGAGAAAGGCTTAGCCAAGATGGACGGAGTTATTGGGGCCAATGTGAATCTAGCCTTAGAGGAAGGCACGATTGAGTATATCCAGGGCCAGATATCAGAAAGAGATCTGATAGCAAGAATTGAGAAGCTTGGTTACGAGGGGTCTCTTAAAAAGGAAGCAGAGAAAGAGGTTAATCCGAGAGAGAAGGCCATAAAGAGACAGCAACGTAAATTTATGCTCTCGGCCATCCTTGCATTTCCTTTGCTGTGGACAATGTTTGGTCATTTTTCTTTTACGTCATGGATGTATGTGCCGGATTTCCTTATGAACCCATGGGTGCAGCTTGTGCTCGCAACACCTGTCCAGTTCATCATTGGATGGCAATTCTATAGCGGTGCTTATAAGGCATTACGCAATGGGAGCGCCAATATGGATGTATTGGTCGCACTCGGAACATCGGCTGCGTATTTTTACAGCTTATATGAAGCCATCAGGAGTATAGGGCATGGGCATCATCCTGCGCTTTATTTCGAAACAAGCGCCATCTTAATCACGCTAATTCTTCTCGGCAAGTTATTTGAAGCAAAAGCGAAAGGTCGTTCTTCAGCGGCAATTAAGAAGCTGATGGGCCTTCAGCCAAAAACAGCGACTGTTCTTCGGGGGAATGAAGAAATGGCGGTTCCGCTTGAGGAGGTTCAAGTTGGGGATCTCATTTATGTGCGGCCTGGTGAAAAAATTCCGGTTGACGGAGAGGTCATTGAGGGTGCTTCAAGTATTGATGAATCCATGCTCACGGGAGAAAGTATTCCTGTTGATAAACAACCGGGTGATTTAGTTTATGGAGCAACAATCAATCATAATAGTTACCTTAAGATCAAAGCAGTCAAAATTGGGAAAGATACAGCTCTTGCCCAAATTATTAAGGTTGTCGAGCAAGCCCAAGGCTCTAAGGCACCAATCCAGCGAATGGCCGACAAAATTTCTGGGATATTCGTGCCGATAGTCGTCGGTATAGCCGTTCTCACCTTCCTTGCATGGTATTTCATCGTTTCACCTGGCGATTTCAGTGAAGCTTTAGAGAATACGATTGCTGTGCTCGTTATCGCCTGTCCATGTGCCTTGGGGCTAGCTACACCAACCTCTATCATGGCTGGTTCCGGCCGATCGGCTGAACTGGGGATTTTATTTAAGGGCGGAGAGTATCTGGAAACCTTCCAGCAGATTGATACCATCATTTTTGATAAAACAGGCACACTTACACACGGGAAACCGGCTTTAACAGATATTCATGTGCTTGGTCAATGGAATGAAGAGGAGGTACTACAGTTAGCAGCATCTGTAGAAAGGCCCTCTGAGCATCCACTGGCAAAAGCTATTGTTGAAGCAGCAAATGAGCGCCAGCTGGAAACATTGGCGGTCACTTCCTTTAAAATACTCCCTGGATATGGGGTTACGGCCATATTGGACGGACGGCAGATACGTATCGGCACAAGGCGTTTAATGGAGCAGGCTCATCTTTCCATTGATAAAAGCGTGTCTTTAATGACCGAATTAGAAAGCGCCGGGAAGACAGCCATGATTGTTGCCATTGACGAAGAGATTGCTGCTGTTATAGCTGTTGCGGACACCATCAAGGAATCCTCGGCAAGCGCCGTCAGGAAGCTGCAAGCGCAAGGGATTGATGTATGGATGATCAGCGGAGATAATCAGCTTACAGCTGAAGCGATTGCTAAGCAGGCGGGAATTATGAATGTCATTGGGGAAGTGCTTCCGGAAGGGAAAGCCGATGAGGTACGAAACCTGCAAGCGCAGGGCAAGAAGGTTGCCATGGTAGGGGACGGAATTAATGATGCGCCAGCACTTGCACTGGCAGATATCGGAATCGCTATTGGCACTGGTACAGATGTAGCGATGGAAGCAGCTGATATCACCCTTATGAAGGGCGATGTGCAAGGAGTTTCCGATGCGCTAAATATTAGCAGGCAAACAATGAAGAATATTAAGCAGAACCTTTTCTGGGCATTTGGGTATAACACTCTTGGGATACCAATCGCCGTTAGCGGTCTGCTAGCCCCATGGCTTGCGGGGGCAGCGATGGCGTTCAGCTCAGTCAGTGTTGTCTTGAATGCATTGCGCCTGCAACGATTAAAGCTCTAAAGAAAGAGTGTAAGGCGGCAGGGAAATGCTTCTCTGCCGCATGCAGTTATACATATCATTCGAAAAGGAATGAAAGAAATCATAAATGATCGTTCTAATGCTGATAACCTATATGAAGCCAGATACATGTTCCTCGACTTAGGTATTTTATCCTGTTACGATATATTAATAGGGGATAATATGTCCGAACTATGGACAAAATCCTTGAATATGTCTAAACAATGTTACAGCCATTTTACAATATGATTTTTTTCCTGGTTTATGAATCTTTTTGGTGTTTATTTCGTCTAAAATATATATGGAGAAGGAATATAAAAACAATCTGCTTGAAATAAGTGTTTCGATGTTTTAAATAGATTGGCAGTTGCACGCTCAGACAGGTATTCCTGAATTGGTAAATGTCGAAGGGGTTTGTGATAATGAAAAGTGTTAAGAGAGATTTTATCTATCTTCATAAACAAGAGGCAGAGCATTTCGTCGCTTCGTTTGGGATTGATTTTTGCTCCTTTATGCAGGCGGTGAATGAGCCGCCCGAGAATTTATTATTGTTGGACCATCCTTTTATGGATGTTGAGTTTGACATGCATACACATTTTAATTATGTAACCTATCCATCTTATAAAAGGTTCTGTAAGGAGAATGGGAAAGAAATCGAGCGGCTTGCCTGGATGGATTTTGAGGATATCGATGGGCTCGAGGAACTCGCACCGTGGGAGATTGCCGAGATTTTGTACGTGAGGCATACCTTTAACCATTTGCGCTCCCCTTTTTACCAGAAGATGAATAATCGGTTTGTCTACTTAACACAAGAGGACGGCCTTTATAATAAGATTTATTATCGGAGCTGGGCTGATTTCTATGAGATACTTTCTGCAATCATTCCGGAGCAGGCGGATTTGAACAAGGCGGAGAGAGGTTTATTTGGAGCGAAGAGGAAAGTCAGTCTTCAGAATGTTCCTCAAGAGATGATCAAGCAATTATCGCCGATTTTTGATGAAGGTGCTATTATCAGCTTTGAGAAATCGACTAATACACGGCAGGCGGCGGAAATTCCTATATGGTCAGTCGGGGATTTTTCTCATGAGGATGATCTTGAGTATGAGCTTCGAAATATCTATCGGACGAAACAGACAGCTAAGCTTGTTTTCCAGAAGAAACAAAAAGAATGGGCACTTATTCGTTAATGGACTGACCTCCCTGTAAAAAGGGAGGTTTTCTCTTTTAAATTATTCACAATCCTTGGGCAAAAACGCATATAATAAGATGAATGGAATGTATGATTTCCCAAAATGGGATGATTCCGCTTGTTGGATTCATTTCATGTTATAAAGAGGGATGATACAATAGACTAAGGAACCAATCAATGGAGGTACGTTTAAAATGAAAATCAGACTAGGATTATTATATGGCGGAAAATCAGCTGAACATAAAGTATCCATGCAAACAGCACTTGCGGTAATCAAGGCGCTGGATGCTACTAAATTTGATATACACCCGATTTACATAAATGAAGAAGGACAATGGATTAAAGGTCCTCAGCTTGACGGACCTGTTGATTCTGTGAAACAGCTTGAATTTGGAGCGAACGAAGGCGTTATTGAGGCAACTGGATTCAATAGCATTGTTGCACAGGATTCGGGCGAAGGTTTTGACGTTGTATTCCCGCTCTTGCACGGACCAAATGGTGAGGATGGAACGGTACAAGGATTATTGGAGCTATTGAATATCCCTTATGTGGGAAATGGCGTTCTTGCCTCGTCTGCTGGAATGGATAAAGTCATTATGAAGAATATTTTTGCACAGGCAGGACTTACTCAAGTTGGGTACTCATCCTACCTGCGTTCTGAATATACAGGCAATGAAGAGGCCGTATGTGATGAAGTGGAAAAAGAAATCGGTTATCCTTGCTTTGTCAAACCGGCTAATCTTGGTTCAAGTGTCGGAATCAGCAAGGCAGATAATCGTGAAGAGCTGCTTGCTGCTTTTGCCGAAGCATTCCAATTTGATCGCAAAGTCATCGTTGAAGAAGGTGTTAAGGCGAGAGAGATTGAGCTTGGCGTAATCGGTAATGACCATCCGGAAGTATCTGTCGCTGGAGAAATTATCCCGAAAAAAGACTTCTATGATTATAAGGCAAAATATGAAGACGGAGACACAGCATTAGTAATTCCGGCTGAAATCACGGAAGATGAATATGCGAACCTGAAGGAAATGGCTGTTAAGGCGTATAAAGCATTGGATTGCTCCGGATTGGTGAGAGCTGACTTCTTCTTGGATGCTGAAGGCAAAGCATATATCAATGAAGTGAATACAATGCCTGGTTTCACGCCATTTAGCATGTTCCCGCTTCTTTGGAAGCATACAGGTGTTGATTATCCGCAATTAATTGAAAAGCTCATTCAATTAGCGCTTGATCGCCATGCAGAGAAACAAAAAATTAAATATACCATTTAAGTCTTAAATGGGGCAAAAAGGGTAAGTACATACTAATTGGTATGTACTTACCTAAATTTCAGGGATGAAAAAGTGTAATGGAGGATTAAAATGATTAAACGTACACTAGCTGAAATAGCAGCCATGGTAAAGGGACAGATTCATGACTCCGTGAGAGATGTCATGGTCGTCGGCGTAACGAATGATACAAGAAAAATCACGGATGCTAATCTTTTCGTGCCGCTCCAAGGCGAGAAGAGCAATGGACATGATCATGTCCTGCAAGCATTTGAGCAAGGAGCTTCGGCGAGCTTTTGGGAACATAATCAGCCAAACCCGCCGGAAGGGGCTGCACTCATCTTTGTTGAGGATAGCCTGCAGGCATTACAGCAACTTGCGAAGGCTTATTTAAATGAGCTTGAAGCAAAGGTGATTGGCATTACGGGCTCTAATGGAAAGACAACGACAAAGGATATGACAGCCTCCATCCTTGGAACAAAATATCGCGTGCATAAGACAAGCGGGAATTACAATAACCATATCGGTTTGCCGCTGACCGTTTTATCCGCTCCCGAAAATACGGAAATGCTTATCCTAGAGATGGGGATGAGCAGCCGCGGAGAGATCTCCCTTCTATCTAGAATTGGACAACCCGATGCAGCCATCATCACAAACATAGGGGAATCCCATCTGCTTGATCTTGGTTCAAGGGAGGGAATTGCCGATGCAAAGATGGAAATTGTTGAAGGACTCAAATCGGAAGGCGTTCTCATCTATAATGGTGATGAACCGCTCCTTATAAATCGAATAGGGGAGGTTGCATCCCGAAAAATCTCCTTCGGAAGAAGTATCACGAATGACTATTACCCTGCTGATATACAACCTGGCCAGGATGAAATGAACTTCACGATCGATAAGGAAGGAATGCACTCATTCCAGCTGCCGGTACTTGGAACTCATAATGTGCTGAATTCCTTGGCAGCTATCGCTGTTGGAAGGGAAATGGGCATTTCTTATGAAGAGATTGCCAGAGGGCTTCGTGAGTTAAAGCTGACGAATATGCGTATGGAAGTATCCTTCGGCGCAAACGGCGAGAAAATCATCAATGATGCCTATAATGCGAGCCCAACCTCAATGAAGGCGGCGATTGAGCTTGTTAAGGGAATGACAGATGCAACGAAGAAGATTCTCGTGCTAGGTGATATGCTCGAGTTAGGACCAGAGGAAGCGGAGTATCACTATAAGATGGGTGAACTCATAACCGATGAAATTGATTATGTATTGGCTTATGGAAGTCTGTCTGTGAATCTGGCAGAAGGTGCGAAGGCAAACCTTGGACCTGAGCGAGTCTTCCACTTTGAGGACAAAGAGGAACTCGTTCATAAATTAAAAGAGCTGACAGAGCCCCATGCTCTTGTTCTCGTGAAAGCCTCACGCGGCATGAGACTTGAAGAGGTAGTTAAGGCCCTATAGACTTGAGCCAAAAGAAGTCATCCATTCGATGCTAGAAGCATGAAAGGGTGACTTCTTTATTATTTTTATAAATGACATTATAATTAAAATAAGGAAATGGGTAATATATTATAGAGACAAATTAGGGGTATATAAATGATTGGATGCCTTTTTATTCATGGATTTACTGGTTCTCCGTGGGAAGTGGAGCCATTAATGGAATATATACAGGAGCACACAAATTGGAAAATAGCCTGTCCTGTCCTTCCTGGACACGAAGAAGGAGGCAGTCTGAAGGGTGTGTCCTATACAGAATGGCTTGATGCCGCGAGCAAGGCGCTTGATGAACTACAGAGGCATTGTGATACAATTTATTTGATCGGTTTTTCTATGGGAGGCATGATTGCTTCGACTTTAGCCGTTAATCAATCGATTGATAAATTAGTTTTGCTCAGTCCGGCAGTCTTTTATTACTCGCCGAGGCAGCTCGTCATTGAATTAAAGGGTCTAATGCATGAAATGCTCCAAGGAAGACTTAAGGAAAATGCCTTATACATCCGCTACCATGCAAAAATAAAACAGACCCCGATATCCGCAGCCATGCAATTCAGAAAGCTGGTCAGGAAACACAGGACCCATATGCAAGATATCTCGATGCCTGTCTTTATCGCGCATGGACTGCAAGATGGTATTGTCCACTATAAAAGCACACAATACCTCTATGATACCGTTTCATCCAATGATAAGACGGCCCTTTGGCTCGATGGATGCAATCATTTGATTTGTCATTGTGAGAATAATGAATGGCTCTTCAAACGAGTATATGAGTTTTTGCGTAAATAAAGCGCCCAAACATATATTAGCAGTACACAATATTTGCAATCCGGCAATGTATTTGTTAACATAAGTTAAATACATGCGTTTCATGAACATTTTCCAAAATAATTGGACCTTATGAACTCATGCTGCCGGAGGTAATTTCGGCCGCTTTTTTTTATGAGATCGAACCCTGTGCGACAGGTATGATAAACCCACACTTTATCCTGTTAGACAGGACTGAAAAATATATTGAAGCAATTGTTAAAATAACACCTATTGAAAAAGGGGTAGAAAAATTAATGGCATTATTTAGTGAATTAGGAATTAGCCGTAACACGTTGAAAGCAGTAGAAAAAATGGGCTTTGAGGAAGCAACACCAATCCAATCTGAAACGATTCCACTTGCATTAGAAGGCGGAGACTTAATCGGTCAAGCACAAACGGGTACTGGTAAAACAGCCGCATTTGGTATTCCAATGATTGAGAAAATCGATGTTTCTAAGGATGAAATCCAAGGTCTTATTATTGCTCCGACACGTGAGCTTGCAATTCAGGTTTCAGAAGAACTTTACAAAATTGGCGCAGGCAATCGTGCGCGTGTACTTGCTGTTTATGGCGGACAAGATATCTCTCGCCAAATTCGTGCGTTAAAGAAACGCCCGCATATCATTGTTGGGACACCTGGCCGTCTTCTTGACCATATCAACAGAAAGACAATCCGTTTGAATACTGTTCATACAGTTGTCCTTGATGAAGCAGATGAAATGCTAAACATGGGATTCATTGAAGACATTGAATCAATCTTGTCTTCCGTGCCTGATGACCATCAAACATTGCTTTTCTCTGCGACAATGCCAGA
>X410_Impala__coassemble_98_pt1 | contig 17681 bp, 16 predicted proteins | sample X410_Impala__metabat2_high_PE_006 | metagenome-assembled genome bin X410_Impala | reverse complement strand
CCTCAAACATCGGGACTTCACCATCGTATTGGTTATTGTTATTTTTCGGGGAATACCCGCCGGCAAATTCGGTTTTCTCATCAAGCAGTAAATCCTTTATTCCATAGCCCTCTTCTAGTGCCGGTGTATAAACGGCAAGCGGCTTCATCGTTGAGCCAGGCTGTGCTTTAAGCTGGGTCGCGCGGTTATAGCCGAGGAAAACATGATCAGAACGCCCGCCGACTAATGCCCTGACTCCTCCATCATTAGGATCCAGCAGCACCGCAGCGCTCTCCGGCTTTTTATCCGGATTGGATCCTTCCGTGAAATTCGCATCCTCTGCATATACTTTTTCCACAGTTTCCTGCATATTTCGATCTAACTCTGTATATATTTTGTATCCTCCTGTTAGAAGATCATCCTGCTCTAGCCCGTATTTGTGAACAGCTTCATAGATAACCTGATCCACATAATACGGATACTTCCCTTTAAGCGGATCACTCAGCTCTTTCAGCTGAATGTCTTCAACAAGGGCCTTTTCATATTCGGCCTCGTTTATCTCATCAAAAGCCTTCATTTGAGCCAGTACTACGCCTTGCCTTTTCTTCGCTGATTCAAAATTCTTGTATGGGTCTAAGGCAGACGGCGAATGGATTAATCCAGCTAACATAGCCGCTTCCGCCAGCGTGACGTCCTCCACATTCTTGCCAAAATAAACCCGGCTCGCATTCTGTATTCCCCATGCTCCATGGCCGAAATAGATTTGGTTCAAATACATTTCAAGAATCTCATCCTTCGAATACTGCTGTTCTATTTGACCGGCAATAACGACTTCCTTTATTTTTCTTTCATAGGTCTTCTCTGGTGTAAGAATCGTATTTTTGGCCAGCTGCTGGGTAATGGTGCTTCCGCCTTGGACAATGCCGCCAGCAAATAAATTTTCAAAGGCCGCACGTATGATTCCCTTCACATCAATTCCATGATGCTCATAGAAACGATGATCTTCTATAGATAGTACTGCTTCAATGACATGTTCAGGCACTTCATTTATCGCTACGCCTTCCATTTTGTTAGCGGTGATTTTACTTGCTTCTTCATTATCCTCATCATAAATGATCGTGGGTTTCATAAGCTCTGTATCTAAGTTGGATAAATCAACTTCTTCGTTTAATAAATACGTTAGATAAATCAACCCTATTAATGTCAATAAAGATATGCTGAGCAAGAGGATATGGAACACCTTAGAATGGTCAAGGATATTCCCCAGCTTATTCAGTATTTGTTTCATTCGAGACATAGTTCCTCCTTGCAGTCAGGGTGTAAATTTTCTTTCTATCTACCCCAATTCCACAAATTATACACAAAAATAAAAACAACTGGTATCCAGTTGTTTTACCTATTTTTTATTATCATGTCCATTATTCTCTATTTATTCCTTCTGTCCGTTATGGCATTATCCGTTGAATCTACCTCCTGACAGAGGGTCTCCATATACATATAAACAATTTGCTTCAGCTTATCATCCGCTCCGAGTATATCTAGATGGGTCAAGCATCTCCTGATAATTGGATGCATGTCTGCTGGCGTTGTTTTATTATCCAATAGCCCCATCACCTCTTTTTTTACATTATAAGCCTTGCTATTCACCATTGTCATTGGCCTTTTGTCATGTTTATTCATAAAAGTACGAAATAATTGTTTTTACCTGAAAAAGAATACCGTAAACGTCAGAAAATGTCTCTTATAAAATGTTTCTGAAATAAACATTTAGGATAAATGATAAAGTACAAGGATAATAGAAGGGATGTGTAGCTATGTTTAATCATATTGTCGTTGCATTCGATGGATCTGATTCAAGCAAGAAAGGCTTATCATTGGGGATGGATCTTTGCAAGCATAAGGAGGATTCCATACTATCCATCGTCCATGTATACGACCAGTCAGATGATACGCAGAACTATCCAGTAGGGACCACTCCGTTCGATGGCAAAGCTCCTTTATATGTAGACCAATCACAAGGCCAGACGATGACTTTGCCTGACCAGGATATCAATGAGCCATATACGGCAGATTCACGGTTAGTAGAGATTGAAAAATATGTGAAGGGCATCACTGATAATAGCCTTATCACCCCTCATTTTATTGTATTGGAAGGGGATAGAGATGATGCCATACTGAAATATGCCGAGAAAGAAGGAGCAGATCTCATTATTGTCGGTAATAGCAGCAGCTCAACATTAAAAAGATTATTCCTCGGAAGCCTTTCACAGAAAATCACCAAAAATGCCAGCTGCCCAGTCATGGTGGCTAAATAAGACGTATTAACCTACCTGCTCGCAGCAGGTAGGTTTTTTATTGTGAGAAGACAAAAAATCCTCGGCTAAAAAAAGCCGGGATTTCTAGATGCCCACTTTGACAAACGCTTAAATAACCTTACCCAACTCGATTCACCAGTTCCTTATACTTCTGTTCCGAAACCTCTCTGTCCAAGGAGCTGAATATACGATATTGATCGTCATCTAAAATGCGATAATGCTGGCTGATCATGTTTTGTTGAAGTGTATAGCCTTTCTCCGAGGAAAGATCCTTCCACCACATCTTCCCTCCGAGCATTTTTTCCTTCCGATAATCAATGCTCTCTCGCGATACCGTTTCTATTACTTCAAGCGGGTCTCCACCAAATAATGTTTGGACCGTCAATGTTTCTCGAAAGAGTGAGACGACAGCCACGACGGTTGTCCAGCTGGCCTCATTTCTTTCCTTTTCAATTTGTACAAGTGTTTTCTTGGAAATACCGATAATCTCTGCCATCTTATCTTGTGTATAATCAACCTCAACTCGGATTAGCCTTATGCGCTCTGATATTAAACGAATTATTTCATCCTTCGTCATGCTATCCCTCTTCTCAATTAGTGTATGAAAACATGTTATAGTTATGGAATATTTTATCAATTATTGACCCGTTATAAATATTATAATTGAAATAAATGGAAATTTGTTGACAATTTGTATATATTTACTGATTTTTTTATTCCCTTGAATGATAAAATGAAACCTAATGTTACTTAATAGTTAGTTATTTTATCGTCAATTCATATCTTTTGTATGAGTTTTGACAGGATGCTCACAATCATCCTTTATCTTAGCAGTCCTTCTATCAGGAAGAGTTAGCGCATTATGCAATTCTTTACACCCTAATAGGTTAAAAACATAATAAAAAGCCGAAGAACCTCTCTTCCCAATTTAGGAGGATTCTCCGGCCTTATCATCTTATTTCTTTTCCAGCTCATCTTTATATTCAACCCATTTTCGTATAGATAACATAACATCCTTCAATGCTTCTCCACTAGGTGTCAATTCATATTGAACTTTCTTTAAAGAACCATCTAAATAACTCTTTTTCACTAATTCCTCTTTCACTAATTCATTCAATCTTTCTGTCAGGACCCTGTCAGAAATCCCTTCAATCAACCCAATTAATTCATGATATCTTTTCGGTCCATCCAGCAATGAGTATATGATAATCCCCATCCATTTTCGGCCGATAAATTCTATTGTCTTATGAAAATCACTGCATATATGTAGCTTTGAACCATGATCTGCGGCTTCTGGCATAGATATCGCCTCCATCTTTATGCTCTTATTATCATAACATGAATCTTATGCATTGACATGTTAACTTACTAATGGTAAGTTAACGAATATACAAGAAACTAACTTTAAGTAAGTTTATAAGGAGAATGATCATGTCCCAATTAGAACAAATTATCAAACAACGTAAATCCGTTCGAAGCTATGATCCCCAATTTCAGATTGACAAGAGCGAAATTCTTGAATTATTAAGCATTGCATCCAATGCACCATCATCAAGCAACCTGCAGCCATGGCGCTTTATCGTTATCCAAAACAAAGAGCTTCAAAAAGAGATCCGGGCACTTGGCTTCAACCAGGCGCAAATCGAAGAGTCTTCAGCAATCGTTGCCGTTATAGGTGATAGTGAAGCTTACAAAAACGTAGAGAAAATCTATTCCCTTAATGTTGAAAAAGGCTATATGGACCAGTCTATCGCTGATCGGACAATCAAACAAACATTGAATGCCTATCCAGCAATGCCGAAGGAAGGATTAAAGGAAATTGCAGCTTATGATGCCGGTGCAATTGCCATGCAATTCATGCTGCTCGCCAAAGATCGCGGCTACGACACAATCACGATGGGCGGATTCGACAAAGATGCTTTCGCCAAACGCTTTGACCTGCCAAACAATCTCTTCCCAATTACTTTAATTGCTATCGGTAAGGCTCTAGCACCTGCATTCAATACTTCACGCCTGCCAATCGAATCTTTAACAACCATCTTTGATTAAATAGATGAGACCGCAAGAAAAGGTTAGCCAATAACCTTTCCTGCGGTCTTTCTTTCCTCCATATTAAAAAACATTAATGAGCTGCCTTCTTTAAGAGTAATCTTGGTGCCGAAGAGAAGAGCAGCATAATAACCCCGCCTGATACAATTACGCTCGGAAGCAAATAAGACAGATTATATAGCAGGGAGAAGATGATAACAGACTGCCCGTCCGCAGCCCCCGCTCCAAAGAAGACGACTCCTGCAATAAAGTGGGCAAGAAAACGCAATGAACTTCCTATCAGAATCCCGCCTGTTACATAAAGAATATTCTTACCTCGATTGTTTCCATTTGGTTGGACCAGACTAAAAAGGAGTCCTGATACACCTACCGCTGAAAAAGCCACAATATAATCTAGAATACCTTGAACTGGAGTCAGAATATAGGCAGTTCCTGATACGACTTGCAACAGACCCAATAACAGCCCGGTTACGACACCGCCTTTTACTCCCCACCGCAAGGCCATCAAAAAGACTGGTACCATGGCAATTGATACGCTTCCTCCTTGTGCCCATAAACTAAAAGACATGATGTTTCCAAGCAAATCAAAAATAAATGCCATGGCCGCAAAAATAGCCACCTCAACCAAATACAATAAACGGTTATTTCTCATCATTGTTCCCCTTTCTTTTGGAGGAGTACCTGAATCATTCGAGAAAACGGGCTTTTAAAATGCAAAAGAGCAATGCATGTCAAAAATGGCACACATTGCTCTCTCACAATTAGCATATATCCGCCACATTCCTACGCTAGAATTATCTAACAGGTTCGGAGGGTCAGAATTCGAACATTCACTCTCAGCCTCATGGGCTCCCCTTGTGGAATAAATTATATTCATTTTCTTATATAATACTAGAAGGAATTCCCAATAGCAAGAAGATTTCCTTATGCAGTCATCTCTTCTATCTTTTCGGGCGCTTCCTCTTCATTAGCTTCATATTTCTTCTCAGATTGAGCAATAATGACAGCACAGGAAGCATCACCTGTAATATTTACCGCTGTACGCGTCATATCCAATAAGCGGTCAATACCAAGAATAAGTCCAATTCCCTCAACCGGCAAGCCCACCTGTTCAAGTACCATGGCGAGAAGAATCAATCCGGCTCCTGGCACACCCGCTGTCCCGACACTGGCCAGAACCGCAGTCAGGATAACTGTTATCAATTGAGGTACCGTCAAATCAACCCCGTATGTTTGTGCAATAAAGACAACCGCAACACCTTGAAGGATACCCGTTCCGTCCATGTTAATCGTTGCCCCAAGAGGCTGCACAAAGCTGCTGATGTTCTTTGGCACGTTTAGTGCTTTTTGGGCTGTCTCCATTGCAACTGGAAGGGCAGCACTGCTTGAAGACGTACTAAAGCCTACAGCAATTGCCGGGAAAAACTTCTTAAAGAAATCCAGTGGATTGCAGCGTCCAAGCAGGGATATCGCTCCCCCATATACAACAACTGTATGAATAAAGAGAGCCAACACAACCACAATCATGTAAAGCCCCATGCTTTTAATAGCAGCAATTCCTTGGCTTCCGACTGCTGTTGCTACAAGAGCAAACGTAGCATAAGGAGCCGCCTTCATAATCATGTTGACAAGGTAAACCATTAATTCTTGTCCTTGTTCCAATAAGTCAATAATGCCCTTCGTTTTTGAACCAAGGGCAGAAATTCCAAGCCCAAAGAAAATAGACATAACAATTACTTGAAGCATATTTCCTTCTGCCATGGCTTGAATAGGGTTTTTCGGAATGATGTTAATGAGAGTATCAATTACTGAGGGAGCTTGACTAGCAGTGTATTCAGCAGCAGAGATATTTACTTGAGAGCCGGCACCCGGCTTAATTAACAAGGCAAGTCCAATACCGATGGTGATGGCAAAAGCAGTTGTGAAAAGGAAATATAACATTGTCTTTCCGCCAATACGGCCTAGTTTTTTTGGATCGCCAAGACCAGCTGTTCCTAAAGTGATGGAAATGAGGACGATTGGTACCACTAACATCGTGATAGCATTGATGAATAAGGAACCAACTGGTTCAAAAAGATATGAATCAAAGATTTTAAATAGTTCAGGTGAAAATTGATTGAGACCTAAACCAACCAATATACCTGTAATTAATCCTGTGATGATTTTTATTGTTAGCTTCATAGATGACCTCCTCTTAACTCTTCAATAATTGCAAGCTATAAAAACATCCCCATTGAGGGAGTCATTAAAACTTTACTAACATAATATTAGACAAAATTTAGTGAAACAACAATGGTAATAATTACAGTGCTTGCACAGAATTCCATATTAATCTAAATATGTATTAAATATTTAAAAAAATAAATAGTTTCAACCACAGCAAAAAAGACGCCGAACAGCGTCTTGTAGAGTAAATGACTTATGATAAACACACTTTCGTATGTATTATGCTTTAATGGCTCTTGACCTCAATTTGTTTCTTCAGGGAATAGGAATTCTGCAATAATTCGTTAAATGTCGGCTCTGAACAAACTACGCTAGAGAAAATTTCATTCCGGGATTTTGTTTTTTCAATTTTTACACCCTGTATCTTAAACTTAGATACGATATCCATTCTCACATTCTCCACCTTCTGATTTTTTGCTGACCAGTACCCATTTACCCAAAAACCTTTTACCAAAACATCAATTGAGCAATAAGCTTGACTTTTGGTCAGGGTTTATTCTTATAGTTAAACTCTGTCGCAATCATCCTTATATATTCAAATGATGTACTATTTAGGTACAGTACTAATAAACTCACAATATTTAAATTGTACTAAACTCTGCAGAAAAATAAAGGGAATATTTTCTTAATTTTATTAAATTTGATTTGTTTTTAAAAATGTGCCTAAAACAAATGCTATTCATCAAGAAATTTAATATAATTAAAATTAATAACTATTTTCCACTTACTTCTCTTTATTAATAAAAAGGGGGGATTTGCATGGGAAGTTGATGGCCAGTAAACCTACCGACACTTTTTATCCGTTAACGATTAACCATACAGCTGTTAACAGCTTATTATCACAGGAGGTGACTCCTTCGCCGTCTTATCACGGTTGAAGGAAATTTATTGGACATATGGAATTTGGTTTTTATAGCCATTTTGATTGCGCTAACCGCATTTTTTGTTGCATCAGAGTTTGCGATTGTTAAGATTCGTTCTTCTCGAATTGATCAGTTGATGGAAGAAGGCAACCGAAGAGCAATAGTTGCTAAAAGCATTATAACCAATCTGGATGAGTATTTATCTGCCTGTCAGCTAGGTATTACCATTACGGCTCTTGCTTTGGGATGGATTGGGGAGGAAACCTTTGAATCTCTTCTCGCTCCTTTATTCGCACTGCTTTCATTGCCTGAATCTGTTACAACGCCACTCGTCGTCTTGATCGCTTTTCTGCTGATTACATTTATTCATGTGGTAATCGGTGAATTGGCTCCAAAGACGATTGCTATTCAAAAAGCGGAAGCAATCTCTCTTCTATTCTCAAGACCTCTTATGGCATTCTACAAAATTATGTATCCATTCATTTGGCTGCTTAATGGCTCTGCCCGTTTGATTGTCCGTATGCTTGGACTTCATCCAGCTTCAGAGCATGAGATTGCCCACACGGAAGAGGAATTGCAGATTATACTTTCAGAAAGTTATAAGAGCGGCGAAATTAACCAATCTGAATTTAAATATGTAAATAATATATTTGAATTTGATAACCGGGTTGCAAAAGAAATCATGGCTCCTCGTACCGAAATGGTTTCCTTATCTAAAGAGGATACCATTCAAGAGTTCATTCAACTGTACCATGAGGAGAAATTCACTCGTTATCCGGTCATTGACGGTGACAAGGACCATATCATCGGGCTGGTAAACGTTAAAGAGGTACTAACCGATGTTGTCGTCGATGACAGTATTTCAAATTCAACTATACAAGATTATATAAGGCCGATTATCCATGTCATCGATACCATTCCAATCCATGATTTGCTTGTGAGGATGCAATCAGAACGGATTCATATGGCTGTTTTGATGGATGAATATGGCGGGACATCCGGATTGGTCACCATCGAAGATATCGTCGAAGAAATAGTTGGCGAGATTCGAGATGAATTTGATAATGATGAGATACCTGAAGTACGCAAGAATTCTGACGGGTCTTACATTATTGACTCGAAGGTATTGCTCAGCGAGATTAATGACTTGCTTGGCACTGATCTTGATGATTCTGATATAGACACAATTGGCGGCTGGGTTCTGACAGAAAAATACGAAGCGAAGCTTGGCGATATGCTCGAGATTGGCGATTATGAGGTAACCATTATCGATATGGAGGAACATCATATCCGTTATCTTGAAATCCGGAAAAAGCCGGTGAAGGTTCAGCCGCTTCCTGCTTCGAGCGAACCAACCGAAGGAGAAAACAAGCTGTTCACTCAACCGCTATCAAGCAGTACTGCCGATTAATCAAAAAACACACGTTTTGCAACGTGTGTTTTTTTGATTTGTTCCTATCCAATATGAGAATTGCCACAATCAAACATCATCCGTAATGACCGCATGCCTTGCCCGGTAGAGCTTAACGAGCCGGACAATATTCTTCGTAATTGTTTTGACAACTGCATACGTAGGGACTGCAAGGATCATCCCAAGAATACCCGCTAATGAGCCGGCAACGAGCAAAATCAGGATGATGGTCAATGGATGGATATTTAAGGACTTTCCGATAATCAATGGTGAAATAAGATTTCCATCAAGCTGCTGAACAATAACAATGATTAAGATAACGAGAATGGCTGCCAAGGGTGACTGGAATAAGCCGACAAGTACCGCCGGAGCCGCACCGATGAACGGACCTACATACGGAATAATATTTGTAACCGCAATAACGAGTCCAAGCGTTAAGGCATACGGCAGATCGATCAGCAAGAACCCGATAAATGAAGCTGTCCCAACGAAAATACATACGATCATTTGTCCTTGTATGTAATTGGCTAATGTTTGAGAAGTCTCTTGAATGACAACGAGCCCTTCCTTCCTGAATGAAGAAGGAAGAAACTTCATTATAGCTCCAGGCAATTTATCGCCATCCTTCAGCATATAGAAGAGGATAAACGGAACCGTAACAATGATTAAGGTCAAACTGGTGATGAATGAAACCACCGCTGTTATACCTGATGTAATATTACTTGTGATATTCGTCGTAAACTCAAGCAAACGATCCTTTATTTCCTCAAATTTAATGAAATCCTGCTCAACAACATAATTGAACCAATTTGATTTCGATGCATCCTCAATAAATGCGACCACATGGTCGACTGTCTCCGGTGTTTGTTTTGCAATATCCGTGACTTGGTCGGTTACAACTGGCACAACTTTTGTGATGCCAATCGTGATTAGTCCAATAAGCGCTAGATAGAGAATGATGATTCCTACTATTTTTGGAACCTTCCATTTCATAAGCTGCTTCAGCATTGGATTTAGCAAGTAAAACAAGAATCCCGAAATTAATATCGGGAAAAACAATGTTGAGATAAAAACCCCAATTGGATGGAAAACGAAGGAAATTTTTGTGCCTATATAAATAATGATCAACAGCAGCAATATCTCCAAAGTCCAGAACTGTAATTTAGATTTCAACGATTTCTTCCACTCCTTAGCATTCTTCCATCTATTATAGCTTAAATATTAAAAGATACACTACCACTTATTTAATAAAAGAGGCCATGGGTCCTAAGACCCTTGGCCTGAATGATTAGAATGCCCAGTTTCCGCCGCGGAAGATTGGTTCGAGTGTTCCGTCAGCAAGTTCGCCATCAATATCCATTTCGGCAGAGCCAATCATGAAATCAACATGGGTAATGCTATCATTAACTCCATTTTCAATAAGCTCTTGCTGTGACATTTCCTTCCCGCCTTTTAAGCAGAAGGCATAGCCTGAACCAATGGCCAAATGATTAGAGGCGTTCTCGTCAAACAATGTATTATAAAACAGCACATTCGTATCAGAGATAGGGGATTGATGCGGCACAAGAGCCACTTCTCCAAGATATCTTGCTCCTTCATCTGAATCAAGAAGGCCAAGAAGTACATCTTCTCCTACTTCTGCTTTTGCACTTACCGCCTTACCGTTCTCAAAGGTTAAGGAGAAACGGTCAATGACATTACCGCCATAGCTGAGCGGCTTCGTGCTTGAGACCGTCCCATTGACTCCTTCTTTAAGCGGAACCGTGAATACTTCTTCAGTAGGCATATTCGCCATGAAAGACTGGCCATTAGCGTTGATGCTTCCCGCTCCGCACCATTCATGCTTATCAGACAGCTGGATTGTTAAATCTGTTCCTGGTGCGCGATAATGCAGGGCTTTATATTTCTTCTCATTTAAGTAATCTGCCTTTGTACGTAAGTTATGGTCATGCTCTTTCCATGTTTGTACAGGGTCGTCTGAATCCACTCGAACTGCTTTTAGAATGGCATCCCATAGCATATCCAAGCTGTTGTCTGCATCCGGGAACACTTTATCTGCCCATTTTTGACCAGCAGCGGCGATTACACTCCAGCTGAATTTATCAGCTTGCATTGCTTGGCGGAACTTATTAAGCGCTGTACCAGTCGCCTTTTGATAATTGGCAATGCGCTTTGTGTCTATTCCCTTTAAGGCATCCGGACTTTGGGAGACTACAGAAATAATCGCGCCGCCTTTTTCGATTAAGTATTCTCTATGTGCGACTAGCCATTCCGGTACTTCATGGAATGCATCTTCCGGAGCAAGTTCAAACTTAGCTCGCGTCACCTCTTCATCGCTCCAGTCTACATATACATGACGTGCTCCTGCCTCATAGGCTTTCCGGACAAGCTTGCGGGTAAATGAAGCTACCTCGATGGAAGATGATATATATAATATTTGGTCCTTCTGAATATTAACCCCGACCTTTACTGCTAATTCAGCATATTTATCTAATCTTTGATCTAAATTCATCTTTCCAGCTCCCTTACTAAATTTATCAATACCTATTCTACCATTAGTCAGCCTACTTAGGCATTACAACTATTCAAACATTCTAAAGATTCTCTGCAATCACTCGCCAGAATGTTTTTGCAGCAGTTGGATAAGTCCGAGCATGCCAATAGACATAAGGATCATTATCCCAACCCAAGCCCACGCCAACTCTGTTTTACCCGATTCAAAGGCCATATAAATAGCAATCGGCATTGTTTGAGTTTTCCCTGGAATATTGCCCGCAAACATTAGGGTGGCTCCAAATTCCCCTAAAGCGCGCGCAAATGTCAGGATAGCCCCAGCTAAAAGAGATTTTCCTGCAAGCGGAATGGTTATCTTCCAAAAAATTTTCCATTCTGTTCCTCCATCTATCCTCGCCGCATCCTCTATCTCAGGATTTACGGACCCAAATCCTGCTTTCGCGCTTTGGTACATCAATGGGAAAGCAACCACCATTGATGCAATCGCCGCAGCAGTCCAGGTGAAGATGAGAGATTGGTCGAACAACATAAAAATCAGCTGACCTACAGGGCTATTATGGCCAAATAGAACAACAAGCAAAAACCCTATAACCGTTGGAGGCAGAACAATTGGCAAAAGGAAAAACGTTTCTATCAGCATTCTTCCCTTAATGTCAGCATGCCTTAGCATTATCCTTGCAGCAAGAATTCCAAGAAAAGCAGCCAACATTCCGGAAAAGGCTGCAATTTCAACAGAGAGTTTGATAGGTGCCCAAAATTCTATTTGCATCTCTTACTTCATTCCCTTAAAACCATACTTTTCAAATATTTCAAGTGACCTATCTGATTGCAAATAGGCATAAAACTTTTTGGCTTTTTCCTTCTGCTTGCTCGAGGAAATAACTCCTGCAGGATAGATAATCTCATCATGGGTATCATCAGGGATATCTATGACCTTTACCTTACTAGAGCTCTTGGCATCCGTCGCATAGACAAGGCCTGCCTCAACATTGCCAGTCTCAACATATGTAAGAACTTGTGTTACATCTTTTGCGAAGATAAGCTTATCTTCTATCGTTCCCCACAATCCCAGTGCCTCTAGAGACTGTTTAGCATATTTCCCAGCCGGTACAGAATCAGGTGAGCCTATGGCAATCTTGGATACAGACACCAGATTCTCCAATCCCTCTATTTCCGTTTGTTTCCCTTTAATAAGCACCAATTCATTGCTGAGGAGATTACTGTTCGCCTTCTCCTCAATCAACCCTTCATCCAGAAGAGTCTCGAAAGGTTCAATGGCTGCAGAGATAAACAAATCAGCTGGAGCACCGTTTTGTATTTGATGCTGCAATGATCCCGAACCTCCGTAATTGAATACGAGGGAAATATCCTCATTCTCTTCTTCATAAACAGCCTCTATTTCTGTGAGAGCTTTCTGAAGGCTCGCCGCTGCACTTATGACAAGTTCGCTCTTCTCCTTCTCTGTCTCCCCTTTACTAGACTGACAGCCTGCAATGACTAGGAGGAAGAGAAATGCCAATATATACAGACCACTTCTTCCCTTTATCATCCCTTTTCCCTTCTTCCCCATCGCCTATTTATTTTCTACTATATCATTACTTAAAGGGAATAAACCACTTGGACTAATTACAAAAGCCAACCTGCACCCCATGGCACAGATTGGCTTCACTTATTCCGAAAAATAGGGATTAAGATGTATCATTACTTCCTCAATTTGATCAAATTTATCCTTTAACGCATCCTTGATTTCATGCGAAAGATCATGTCCTTGCTTTATGGTCTTATCTTGATCAATGGAAAGGCGGATATCCATAATAAGATAATGGCCATGCTCACGTGCGCGAATCCTGTCTATGCGTTTAACATCCGGGAATTGATAAACAACTTCTTTGAACTGATCCATGAGATCCTGGCTTACATTTCGCTCAATTAAGATATGAAAGGCCTCAGTCATCATTTCCTTAGAAATCTTGAAAATTAAATAAGCGACAAATATACTAGCAACTTTATCTCCATACAAAAGAAAAACGATATCATACCTGTCCCCAAGATATGAGATCAATACACCAATTGCCGCTGCCAAGGAAGCCACGATATCTGCCTGATGGTCATATGCTATTGCCTCAATTGCTTTACTGTTCATTCTCTTGCCGACATTCATCGAATAGCGAAACAAGCCTACTTTGGCAATGTATGAAAATAACCCTACCCAAAAGGCAATAAAGCTCGGAGCTTCAACAGGGTGAAAGAAGCCGGCGATTCCTTCGTATACAATATAAAGAGAAACGAGGAAGAGCAGAATGCCGATGATTCCAGATACAATTACCTCGGCTTTTCCATGACCATATGGATGCTCCACATCTGCCGGCTTATTAGAGATTTTTATGACTAATAATACAATGACAGATGCGAACACGTCAGCAGCCGAATGGATACCATCTGCAAATAACGCATTACTGGCAGCCAATAACCCAATAACCAGTTTTCCAAGCGTAAGAATGACATTACTCCAAACACTAATCCAAGCCACCCGCTTGGCCGCATTTTCTCTAATTTCCATAATTGATTCACCCGCTTATTTGAACAGCTTCTCCTGTTCAACCATTATTTTTGCTTTCTTATCTCTTCAAACCTAGTCTTCCCCAAAAAAAAAGATAGCGTCCGCTATCTTTAAAAGTACTTCTTCTTCCAAAATATAATGGTTGTAATAGATGATAATAAAAGGGCTACAAATATGACGCCCGCAAATGCATAAGGGTTGTTTTGATAAGGCAAATCAACGTTCATCCCATATATACTGGCAACAATCGTCGGAAAGGACAGAATAATCGTGATTGAGGTCAAGAATTTCATGACGATATTCAGATTGTTTGAAATAACGGATGCAAATGTATTCATCATACTCGTTAAGATGGAATGATACGTTTCAGCCATCTCAATTGCCTGTGTATTTTCGATAATCACATCCTCGAGCAAATCCTTATCCTCTTCATACATTTTCAGATGATTAAGACGAAGCATTTTCTGCAGCACAATCTTATTAGATTTAAGCGATGTCGTGAAATAAACTAAACTCTTCTCCAAGGAAAGGAACGCATACAACTCCTCATTCTTCATAGATTGATGGAGCTCTTTCTCTATGTCGTCCGTTTTTCGATTAATTTGCTTTAAGTAGCGTAAGTAATATGTGGAGATATGGAATAGAATTTGCAGGGCAAAACGGGTCTTCTTATACGTAAAGAACCCTTTAATTTTTTTATTAATGAAGTCCATAATAATTGGATTTTCAATTAGTGAAATGGTAATAAAGCATTCTTCTGTCACAATCAAACCAATCGGGAGCGTTTCATAGACAGGAAAGCCCGAATCATCATAAATAATGTACGGGAAGTCCACGATAATCAATACATGATTATCCTCTTTCTCCAAACGGGAGCGCTCCTCATCATCGAGCGGATCCTTGATAAAGTCTTCCGGTATGTTTAGCCGTTCTGATATGAGCTTAATCTCTGATTCGCTCGGTGCAACCATATTCACCCAGCAGCCTTTTTCCAGCTTATCAATTTTCTGCAGTGTATTTGCTGAGTCTGTAATGTAGTATTCCAACATGTAACAAAAACCTCCTCTTTAGAGGGAAGCACCAACTCTTTTGCCAGGATTGATTATTATCTTTCCCCACTTTTCAAAAAAAGCACCGTTGGGTTTCCCAATCATACTCGTGTCCGGGTCACCCGAATCGTAGTTACTCAATAATATCAACTCCTCTTTCATTAGTTATTATGCCTATTACATCTTATACCTAACTTTCATGAATGTGCAACGGGAAAATCAGTATATAAAAAAAGAAGCCCGCCCATAGATAAGGCAAACTTCCTGTCATAACTGATTCTAGATAGACAGATTAGCCATTATTGCTCTTAACAGGATTGTTTCGGTTTTTGGCAGCTGTTTCTCCGCCTTTTCTTCCAATCTCCCGATAGAAGTTCTTATCAAACTTCCGAGCAGTTGAGCTTCCGCCCTTTTGGCCGATTTCTTTATAGAAATCACTTGTATGCTTTTCGGAGGTCGAGCTTCCGCCCTTTTGACCAATTCCTTGATAAAACTCTTTATCATGCTTATCAGCTGTTGATTTACCGCCTTTTTGTCCTATTTTCTTGTAGAAATCAGGGGAATGCTTCTTGGCGGTGGCAAGACCGCCTTTTCGGCCTGCCTCAGCACGAGTCATTTTCAATTTCTCTTCTTTGTTGTCCACTTATTCCCTCTCCTTGTTCCAGGTTGTTACGCTTCTTATAGCCCCTTGCCGCTAAACTAAACAGATAAATAACTCCTTTAATCTTTTTGTAATGAGTCTGATACAAAAAAAGGAGTTTATTGCTGAAATCGGGAATATATTCCTAAGAAAAGGGGGGAATGTTCGTTGGAAAGAGATGATATTTTCATTTCGCATCTTAGAAAGCTTTATCGCAATGGACTCATTACAGATAAAATCTTTAAACATGTATATTCGGCACATGAACAATTTCAAGCTGCGGCGCAGGAGGTACATGTCAACAGTACTGCTGCTCAGCAGCCTATAGTCAAACCGCCCAATAGCACTGCTTCAGTTAAGCCAGCCAAGCAAAAGGCTTCTAAATCAAAGGAGGACGTGAGGGAGCGCAATATTACTTGGTCATTGATTGCTGGAGTTATCATGCTTCTGTTTGGCGGGCTGATGTTCGCCACAAATAATTGGAGTTCTTATTCACCTATGGTCAAAACCTTATGGGTAGTTCTCATATGCCTATTTTTTTATGGTATTCACCTCATAACTGATAAGGTCTTTAAGATTATGAAGAGCTCATTCAGCTTTTTAGTCTTATCCAATTTATTTTTTCCTGTCATTTGGATTAGCGCAGGCTACTTCCAATTATTTGGTCCTTGGTTTTCTATAGAAGGCGAAGGGAGATATATTTACGGTTTCGCATTTTCTTTCATCACGACTGCTTTATATATGTACTTCATGCGCAAGTATTCTTCCTTGCTGTTTACTACCCTAGTTTATGCCGGAATTACCATTACGGCTGGTTTCCTCATTAAATCAATGGTCAATTCGCAGGACTTATTCTTTCTCTGTATGACAATGACTAATTTTCTTCTGCTTTGGGGCAGGAGACGAATTACCGACTGGGTCAATCACACATTATTTACACAGCACTTCAATCTATACTTACAAGCTAATCTTGTGCTCGTCTCACTTTTCACCTTATTCATCTATGAAAGCAAGACCATCAACGGGATCAGTATTCTTCTCTCAAGCGCGCTATACCTATTGGTAAGCCAATATCAAAATCGGAAAGAATATTACTACATCTTCCCGATCTTACTGATTTATGGTGTGTATCAGACCGTTGACCACCTATCCCACGAAGCGACCATTCTTCTGCTTGGAGCTTTAGGGTCCGTGTTTGCGGCACTTATCTATTTATACCGTGAGCGCGCATCATCTGAGTGGGAAACCTTATTTCGATACACTGGCATGGTCGTCACTATTATAGCCTTTAGTTACGTCTCTCTAGATACTTTCTTCATACAAAACGGAAATGAATGGGCTACCGCGATTGCTTATTTCCTCATGTTTGCAACCATTATTGCACTCACAAGGGAAATCCGCATCATCCCGGTAGCCGTATTCGGAATCGTTTATTTTTTGTTGGGATGCTTCTCCCTCGGGCTCGCTTTGTCCGATTGGATAAGATTAGATATCACCTGGCCATTCCTGCTCATTACCAATCTCATTATGTATGGTGCAGTTCTATTCTCTCCTTTTGACTACATCCGGAAATATAATATGCTTTATTACTGTGCAGCTCATATTACTTTCCTGCTGTTGATCGGCTATGCGGCGATTGATGACATCTCCTTTGGCATTTGGCTGGTTACCATAATTCAAGCCTTTCTCCTGTATGCCGAGAGGCAATCTCTCTTTGCAAAAATCGTACCATTCCTTTTAGCGGGAGGCTGGGTTTCCTTTTTCAGTGAATTCGCAGCTTTGGAGGGAAAATGGATTCCCTTCTGCCTATCAATCATTCTATGGCTCACTTCACTTGCTGCCTACAGGCGGCTGCCAGATATTCGTGTGTTATTTGATTACCTTTCGGGAGGGTTTTATGCCCTAGGCGTACTCCTCTGTTTTCCTCCAGCAATCATCGAACCCGCTGGCTTTTTGCCTGTAGCCTTTTTATCGTTCGGAATGATGTTTTTTAGCCATATGGCAAAAATCTATCGTATTCAGTATTTATGGATTGGAGCTGGGGCGGCCTTTCTGTTCACTTATTTTGCGGCCAT
>X410_Impala__coassemble_97_pt1 | contig 17875 bp, 20 predicted proteins | sample X410_Impala__metabat2_high_PE_006 | metagenome-assembled genome bin X410_Impala | reverse complement strand
ATATTCACGCGATAAGGGAGAAGGCAGAAGAGTCCCCTGTCCGCTGTCTTGATGAGGAAGCTGGTATTCAAATGATGGCTGCCATTGATGAGGCGAAGAAAAACGGGGATTCACTCGGAGGAGTGGTAGAAGTGATTGCCACAGGCATGCCAAGCGGAGTCGGGAGTTATGTACATTATGACCGCAAGCTTGATGCCAAAATCGCAGGAGCCGTGCTTAGTATCAATGCGTTTAAGGGAGTCGAATTTGGTATTGGGTTTGAAGCGGCGCGTGTGCCGGGCAGTAAGGTGCACGATGAGATTATCTGGGATGAGGAGGCAGGCTATAGCAGAAAGACGAACCGTCTAGGTGGATTTGAAGGAGGAATGACCACCGGAATGCCGATTGTCGTTCGCGGAGTAATGAAGCCGATCCCAACCCTGTATAAACCGCTCAATAGCGTGGATATTGAGACGAAGGAAACATTCGCTGCCTCAATTGAACGCTCAGATGCATGCGCGGTCCCAGCTGCCGCAGTGGTGTGTGAGCATGCTGTTGCATGGGAGCTCGCGAGCGCTATTATGGATCAATTCTATGCAGACCGCCTTGAGACATTAATTGAAACAATCAATGAACAACGAAAATATGCGAGGGAATTTTGATGGTCAGCTTTGAGATTCAGACAGCTTCAAAAATCTATCCCATTTTTATAGGAAATGAAGCTGCAAAGAAATTACCTGAAATTTTGCAGGAAAAGTTTCCGGGAAGGAAGAAACTGTATTTAATTACAGATTCTCATGTATCTGCTTTGCATGCAGATTCTTTAACCGGCTTATTGAATCAATCCGGATACGATACGCTTGTTCATATCGTTCCGTCCGGTGAGACAGCAAAGTCGCTTGCAAGCTATGAGGAATGCATGACAAAGGGATTTGGGCATCATATTGGCCGGGAGGGAATCATTCTCGCTCTCGGCGGTGGTGTGATCGGAGATTTAGCGGGATTTGTCGCGGCAACTTATATGCGGGGAATTCCTTTCATTCAGCTTCCGACAACCCTTCTGGCCCACGATAGTGCGGTTGGCGGGAAAGTAGGCATTAATCATTCCCTTGGCAAGAATCTGATAGGGGCTTTTTATCAGCCTGAAGCGGTTGTCTATGACATTTCCTATCTTCAAACGTTGCCGGTGCGGGAATGGAGAAGCGGCTTTGCGGAGCTGATTAAGCATGCCTTCCTCTCATCTGAAGCGTTTTATCATGAGCTGCGTAATGAAGTTAAGAGCATGGAGGATTTAAAGAATCACCCTAAGCTTGGCGAGTGGATTGAACAGGGGATTAAGGTTAAGGCTTCGATTGTCGCTGAGGATGAGCGGGAATCAGGCAAACGGGCTTTCCTTAATTTAGGACATACCCTTGCCCATGCCATGGAGGGGGCAGCTGGTTATGGCGAGCTAACCCATGGTGAGGCTGTTGCATTTGGCTTGTTCTCTGATTTATATTTAAGCAGGAAATATACAGGATTGGATATAGACTTGGACAGCCTGTTTCAATGGCTCATTAATCTGGGGTATTTAACGGTTTCAAGCGATGTGCTTGATATAGACCGTTTGATTCCATATATGAAGCTTGATAAGAAGAATCAGGACGGCAAGATTGCAACCATCCTGCTAAAGAATTTCGGCGAGCCTATTCTGTCAACATTTGACGAAGAGGAAATCCGTCAAGATTTCGCCGAATTCATTGGACATTATTTTGCAGTTTAAGTTAGGAGAGAAGATTATGTTAAGAGGCATAAGAGGGGCCATTACGGTATCGGCTAACCGCAAGGAAGAAATTGAAAGCCAAACCGAACGATTGATGCGAGAGATGATTAAACAAAATGATTTGGACAGCGAGACAATCGCTTCGGTTTTCATTTCTGTGACTGATGACCTTGACGCCGGATTTCCTGCTGCCTCAGTCCGGAAGATTGATGGATTCACTTATGTACCTGTGATGTGTATGCGCGAAATTCCGGTGCCCGGCTCATTGCCGCTTGCGATTAGAATCATGGTGCATGCGAATACCGATCGCAGCCAAAGGGAGATTAAGCATGTTTATTTGGAGGAGGCCGTTAAGCTAAGGCCTGATCTGCTGGATAACTAAGAATAAAGGGGGAGCTTTGCGATGAAGTGGAAGAAACATTTATATACTCTTAAGCCATACCAGCCTGGTAAACCGATTGATGATGTGAAACGTGAATTCGGCCTGACGGAGATTATCAAATTAGCCTCCAATGAAAACCCATACGGCTATTCTCCGAAGGTTAAGAAGGTTCTCAAGGAAACCGATTGGCAGCTTGCTCTTTATCCTGATGGAGGTGCTGTGAATCTACGGGAGGCTGTTTCTTCATTTTGGGGAGTGGAAGGGAATCAATTAATCTTTGGAAACGGTTCTGATAACCTGATTCAAATGATTACGAAAGCGCTGCTTTCACCAGGTGTGAATACAGTTATGGCTACCGGAACCTTCAGTCAGTATAGCCACAATGCAATTTTGGAGCAGGCGGAGATTCGGGAAGTACCTCATGTGAACGGCCGCCATGATTTAGATGGGATGCTAGCTCAGATTGATTCGAACACAAGCGTTGTTTGGCTTTGTTCTCCGAATAATCCGACAGGAGAATATATTCGCGAGGCGGAGTTATTGCCATTCCTTGAGCAAGTACCTGAGGATGTTCTTGTTGTATTTGACGCTGCTTACTATGAATATGTGACCGCTGAGGATTACCCAGCATTGATCCCCTTGATCTCTCGCTATAAAAATGTCATTATCCTGCATACTTTTTCTAAAATCTATGGGATTGCGTCTCTTAGGGTCGGATATGGGATTGCGGATGAGTCAATCATCCGTATGCTTGAGCCTGCAAGGGAGCCTTTTAACGTCAATTCTGTTGCTCAAAGAGCTGCAATGGAGGCAATCTCAGACCAATCGTTTATCGATGAGTGCAGACAAAGAAACAGAGAAGGACTGCAAGCATTCTATCAATTTTGTGAGAACAATCAATTATCCTATTATCCTTCACAAGGGAATTTCATCTTGATGGATACCGGTTATAAAGGCAATGAAGTCTTTCAATATTTACTTGAACGGGGCGTGATTGTCCGCTCTGGGGAAGCACTTGGTTTTCCTACATCAATTAGGGTGACAGTTGGTTCAGCAGCAGAGAATGCACTCGTTTTGAAGGAACTTGAAGGATTCCTTCAGACCAAGAAGAGTGAAACGGCAAAATAGAAGAATGTAAGAGAGGTGCCTCCATGCGCGGCAATGTATTGATTATAGGATTAGGACTGATTGGAGGCTCTATTGCACTAGGGATTAAGAAAGAGCATCCTGATGCAAGAATTTTTGGTTATGATACAGATAAGCAGCAAGCGATGCTCGCAAAGGCGCTAAAAATCATCGATGAACCGGTTGATGACTACCTGGAAACGGCGAAAGCCAGTGATTTGATTGTCATATGTACGCCTGTGAATGCAACCGTACAAGTGATTGAAACGCTCTCCAGACAGCCGTTAAAGGAGACCGTTATTCTGACGGATGCAGGAAGCACAAAGAAAAAGGTAATGGATGCGGCCGAACGCCATTTTGGTGCTCGGCAAGTCTTCGTTGGAGGGCATCCGATGGCCGGCTCCCATAAGAGCGGAGTGGCTGCTGCAAAGGAACATTTATTCGAGAACGCCTTCTACATGCTCACACCGTCCAGATTTGCTGGAGTGAGGGAGATTGGCCAGCTAAAGATGTGGCTGAAAGGAACAAAGGCAAAATTTCTTGAGGTTAGTGCCGAGGAGCATGATTATCTGACTGGGGTTATCAGCCATATGCCTCATATCATGGCAGCTTCCATGGTTAACCTTGCCGAAAGTGCTGAGCAGGAGCACGAGATTATCGCCCGTCTTGCAGCAGGGGGGTTTAGGGATACGACACGAATTGCCTCCTCGAGCCCGGAGATGTGGAAAGACATTCTTCTTCATAATGATCAGATTTTGATTCCCCTGCTGGATTCATGGATTAGGGAGATGGAAGAGGTTAAGGAGTGGATGATCAACAAGGATAGCAGGAGAATCTATGATTTCTTCTCCGGTGCCAAGCGTTATAGAGATGCCCTGCCAGTACACGAGAAAGGGGCTATACCCTCATCTTACGATCTTTATGTGGACGTTCCTGATTATCCGGGCGTCATTTCAGAAATTACCGGGTATCTTGCTGAATCGAGCATCAGCATAACGAATATTCGTATTCTTGAAACACGGGAGGAAATTTACGGCGTGCTTGCGATATCCTTCCAAAGTAACAAGGATAGGGCTCTTGCAGTAGAATGCCTGCAGCTTAAAACTACATATGATACGTATTTTGATTAAACCGTCAGGAGGAATTACATGGGTAGAAGATTGGAGTTTACACATCCATCATTAAAAGGCAAGCTGGAGGTTCCGGGAGATAAATCAATCTCTCATAGGGCCGTTATGTTCGGGTCTGTTGCAGAAGGTATTACGACAATCAGCCATTTCTTGGAGGGGGAAGATTGTCTAAGCACCATTGATTGCTTTCGCAAGCTTGGGGTAATCATTGAACAAAATGGAACGGATGTGAAGGTATATGGAAAAGGATTTTCCGGGCTCAGTGCTCCGAGTGAGGTCCTTGACGTGGGGAATTCAGGCACATCCATTAGACTTCTGCTCGGTTTATTGGCCGGAGTGCCTTTTGATCTAACTTTCACAGGGGATGAGTCGATTGCTAAAAGACCTATGAAACGGGTGGTTGATCCCCTTCGTCAAATGGGAGCACAAATTAATGGTCGGGATGACGGGAATCTTATTCCGCTGACAGTAAAAGGATCAGCTCTTACAGGAATAGAATATGAGCTGCCTGTTGCGAGTGCCCAGGTGAAATCAGCGATATTGCTTGCGGGTCTGCAGGCAGACGGCGAGACGACTGTCATCGAAAAGGAGCGGACGAGAGATCATACAGAGAAGATGATTCAATCGTTCGGGGGCCATATTTCTGTTGATGGGCTGCGGATTACCGTGAGGGGCGGCCAATCCTTAAAGGGAGGTCATATCTCCGTTCCAGGAGATATTTCGTCAGCTGCCTTCTGGCTTGCAGCTGGCGCCATTGTACCTGGCAGTGAGATTACGATTGAGAATGTTGGTCTGAATCCAACCCGTACTGGCATTATTGATGTCTTGCGGGAAATGGGTGCAGATATGGATGTCCATGTCGATGAGGAAGCAGGTTTGGGAGAGGAAGTTGGAACCATCACTATCCGTTATTCCAAACTGCGAGGGATTACCATCGGAGGAGATATCATTCCAAGGTTAATAGATGAAATCCCCATTATTGCCCTAATGGCCACACAGGCAAAAGGCCAGACAATCATCAAGAATGCCGAGGAATTAAAAGTAAAGGAAACAAATCGGATTGACGCAATTGCTACACAGCTGGGCCGGCTAGGAGCCATGATTACCCCGACAGACGATGGCTTGATTATTGAGGGGGATCAATCCCTGCGCGGCGGAAAGGCAGATAGTCTCACTGACCATAGGATTGGCATGACGCTAAGCATTGCTTCTTTAATATCGGACGGTCCTGTGGAACTTGAGAACGAGAGCGCTATCTCCGTCTCATATCCAAGCTTTTTTGATGACCTGGAAAGGTTAATAAACTAACATGCTTAAAGGCATTCAGACTCTATTGAAGCTGAGTGCCTTTTTGTATGCAAGGATAGATGTTTTTAATAGGCTAGAGAGCATCTATGAAATAATCTCGTAAAATTGCTCCATCATTTTAACAGGCATGGTGCTAAAACGGAGGAAAGGAACATAGCATGTCTTTAAGAGAATATCAATGAGAGTAAGCTAATGGACTTTACTATCGAATAAATATTTGGTAGGGTGGTGAATGTCGCAGGAATACTAGACCGGCATCTAGATGTAATTAAATCTATTCCAGATATCGAAAATTGGCTATACTGTATATACAGGAAGTGATTATTTTCATGCCCAACATCCACTAATTTTCCTCTGCAGCTATTCATTTGGTTTTTACCACAGGAAAACAGCATGTCTACATAGAATACTTTCATAAGCAGGTTCCTTTGGGAGCGTTTGCATACATGGATAAGGTGATGTTTGTAGCGCGATGATGATAAACGGCTGGAATAAATGCCGTTTCACTGCTTACAATTGATCCAAATTAACCGTTCGAAATGAGCATTTGGAAAGGAATATCAGGAAATGAATATTGAAACAATCAGAAAAAAACTTTTGCAAGGTGAATGGGAAGAAGCAAAAACACATATAAATTTAATTAAGGAATCCCAAAACGACGAGGATATTTTTACATTGGCAGAAGAACTAGCTTCTTTAGGTTTTATGGAAGAGGCAAAGGAATTGTTTGAGGAGCTTGAGAAACGGTATCCGGAGGAAGGAGAGGTTCTTTTCTCACTGGCAGAAGTCTCAGCAGAACTGGGCAATGAAGAGGAAGCGCTATTGTATTTGGAGAAAATCGAAAATGATGATCCGATGTATCCGGGGGCACTGTTGCTGCTTGGCGACCTTTACCAGGCAATGGGAATGGAAGAAGTAAGCGTTCGAAAGCTGCAGGAAGCTAATGTTATCCTGCCTGATGAGCCTATTGTGAAATTTGCCTTGGCAGAACTTTATTATCAACAAGGAAATTTTCGTGAAGCCGTAGAATTATATACTTATATTTCTCAAAATGATTCAAGCATTAATGGCATTTCCATTAATAAGCGTTTGGCTTTATCACTCGTATCTCTTGGTGAATTTGAAGAATCATTGCCATATTTTAATAAGGCAGAACGAGAGGACAATGACAATGATGTAAACTTGCTGTTCGAATATGGGTTTGCCGCATTTCATGCCGGTGAATATGTCACGGCCATTGCCAAGTTCAGTGATTTGAAGGAGATGGACCCGGCTTATCATTCCTTGTATATGTATTTAGCTATGGCCTATGAGGAGAATAAAGACCTGCAGATGGCCATTGAAGTGGCTGAAGAGGGAATGAAAGAAGACCCGTTCAATAAAGAAATCTTCCTTTATGGAGCAGAATTGGCATCCAAGAAAGGCGATTCTCCTAAAGCGATTAAGTGGCTTTCAGAGGCCATCGCGATTGATCCTGGTTATTTGGAGGCAATCTTGACACTGGGCAAATTATACCTGCATGAGGAGCAATATTCAGAGGTTATTGACTTAGTCTCATCTGTGCGTGAAATGGGAGAAGAGGATCCGCAATTTGATTGGTTGATGGCAACGGCCTACTCAGAGCTTGAGGAATATGAACAAGCGCTTTCGTCCTACCGTGAAGCTTATCAGCATTTCATGGAGAATAAAGAATTTTTGCATGAGTTTGGTTACTTCTTGCTTGAAGACAGTAAGTTTCAGGAAGCTCGATCCATCTTTGAGAAGCTATTGAAGGATGATCCAAGTAATGATGAGTATCTGGATATTCTAGAGAGAATTTAAATTATATGTGCAGAGGAGGGCTCCACCATTGAAAACCCCTGTATCTGTCGATGAGAAAAAAGAATTCATCCGTTGGTTTCTGAATAATTATCAATTAAAGCGGCGTGAATGTGTGTGGATATTGAACTATTTGATGAGTCATGATCAGCTGATGAGGAATGTCCACTTTGTGGAGGGAGCCAAATATTGCCCAAAAGGGATGGTTATGTCCACACATTGTGTGGATGACGTGCCATTTCGATTCTATAAGAGCAATATCATGACAACTGATGCAGAGAAATCCTTTCATGACATCAGATTAAACCGAGAGGAAGACATTTATATTCAATTGAACTTTCGAACAGCGTATTCTTCGTACCAATATGCAGCTGTCTTGGAGGAAAATCCGTTTTTGCCTAAGAATCTGCCAGGGAACGAGCAAGATCAGCATATCGCAGAGAGCATTTTGGAAGAAAGCCTGAGTCGTTTTGAGGAAGAGCGGCTGCTGAAATTGATTGACGTGGCGATTGATGAAAGAGACCATGCTCAATTCACTTTATTAAGTAATCGCCTGAAAAGGCTCCGCACAAAGAAGAAATCACTGACATAAATCACGTCAGCAAATAAGCCAGTTTGCTTAGCATTTGAGACAGCTAAGCGACCTGGCTTTTTTTATGCGTTTTTATATAATTTTTACCATTTTTAGTTTACAATGAAATGGACACAAGGGGGGATTACATGAAATATCAAACTGGTGATATGGAGATGTTCAAGCTTTCAAGGGAATATGTTGATACCGTTATCATTCCGTTGAATGCGATTACATTTGAGAAAGGCGTCAACCAGGCTGTGGCATCCTATGAGTATCTGAGCCTGCTGACCTATGAGCTGGAGAGAGAGTTGAAGGGGAGAATTTTTCTGGCACATCCAGTTCCTTATATGAAAGAAAGCGGACAAGAATTCAAGAACAGCTTGTTAAGCCAATGGAGAGAATTCTATAGGGACGCTGGATTTACCTATATTCGCTTCCTTACGACCGATAATAAATGGTTAAGCGCTTCGAATCAGGAAGAGATTCTTTGGTTTCCCTCCATTCAGACCGATAAAATGCCTAAAGAGGCGATCAAGCAAGTCTTGGATGACCATACAGAGCAAATTACAGAGCTGTTGAGGGAAGCTTGGAACACCGATTGAAAATACTTACATAATAAACCATCTATTTCCTTAATTGGGAGTTTGTTGACCTATCAAAAATATTAGGATATTATTGTAATGTCCTAGTTTTATAAAGTTTGTACAATTCTGTAATTTTGTCAGACTTTCCATATAAGGGGGGAGAAATTTAATGAGCAGCCAAAAAGTTTCAAGACGCCAATTCTTGAATTACACACTCATGGGTGTAGGGGGATTCATGGGTGCGGCAATGGTTATGCCGATGCTGCGGTTTGCGGTCGATCCTGCCTTAAAGGCTAATGCCTCAGGTGACTTTATCAATACGGGCTTAAAAATCAGTGAGATTACGGAAACACCGACTCGCGTCGATTACAAGCTGAAAGTCCAGGATGGCTGGTATGAAGCAGAGGAGACGAGAACAGCGTGGGTTTACAAGGATGAAGGAGGCGATGTTGTCGCTTTATCTCCTGTTTGTAAGCACTTAGGCTGTACAGTCAACTGGGAGGGTGATGAGAAGCATAAGAATGAGTTCTATTGCCCTTGTCATGGCGGCCGTTACGAGAAGAACGGCAAGAATATTCCGAATACACCGCCGATCGGTCCGCTTGACTCGTATGATATGCAGGAAAAAGATGGAGTGTTGTACTTAGGCAACACAAAAACAACTGAGGTGTAGGGAGGCGTAATCATTGCTGAATAAAATGTATGATTGGATTGATGAGCGGCTGGATATAACGCCACTTTGGCGTGACATCGCTGATCATGAAGTCCCAGAGCATGTAAACCCTGCCCATCACTTTTCGGCATTTGTTTATTGTTTTGGGGGATTAACATTCTTTATTGTTGTTATTCAAATTCTATCCGGCATGTTCTTGACGATGTATTATGTGCCAGATATCGAGAATGCATGGAATTCTGTGTATTTCTTGCAGAATGAAGTGGCTTTTGGTCAAATTGTCAGGGGAATGCATCACTGGGGAGCTAGTGTGGTAATCGTCATGATGTTCTTACATACAATGCGCGTGTTCTTCCAGGGAGCTTATAAAAAGCCGCGTGAACTAAACTGGATCGTTGGAGTTCTTATTTTCTTTATTATGCTAGCTTTAGGACTGACAGGTTACCTTCTTCCTTGGGATATGAAAGCGTTATTCGCGACGAAGGTAACGTTAACGATCATAGATTCGGTTCCGTTTATCGGCCCTTACTTGATGACACTTTTAGCTGGTGATCCGACAATTATCGGAGCTCAAACATTGACCCGATTCTTTGCGATTCATGTATTCTTCTTGCCAGCAGCCTTGATCGGGCTGATTGCAGCTCACTTCCTGATGATTCGTAAGCAAGGAATTTCCGGGCCGCTATAAGATTTTTCTTTTTAAACTGAGAATTGTAAAGAAGGAGGGGATATCCATATGCATCGTGGAAAAGGTATGAGATTTGTAGGCGACTCGAGAATCAGCGCTGACAGAAAGCCGAATATTCCGAAAGACTATTCTGAGTATCCAGGGAAGACCGAAGCATTCTGGCCAAACTTCTTGCTGAAGGAGTGGATGGTTGGCGCCGTTTTCTTGGTAGGTTTCTTATGTTTAACGGTGGCGCATCCATCCCCGCTTGAGAGGATAGCCGATCCGACGGATACAGGCTATGCGCCATTGCCAGACTGGTATTTTATGTTTTTATACCAGCTTCTTAAATATTCATATGCATCAGGACCTTATAATTTGATTGGTGCACTTGTTATTCCGGGATTAGCGTTTGGTGCGTTAATGCTTGCGCCGTTTTTGGACAGGGGACCGGAAAGACGCCCTGCAAAGCGTAAGTTTGCGGTAGGCTTTATGCTTTTAGCGTTTGCCGGAGTTTTCTATTTGACGTGGGAGACCGTTTCCACACATGACTGGGCAGCGGCTAAATTGCAAGGACAAATCATTGATGATTCAGCTATCGATAAAGATTCTGATGGGTATAAGATCTATCAGGACCAAGGGTGTATCAGCTGTCATGGTGACTCGCTTCAAGGGGGCGCAGGTCCAGGTTTGCTAGCAAGTGAGCTGGAGGTCGACCAAATCTCTGAGATTGCCGTAAACGGCACAGAGAGCGGTAAAATGCCGCCTGTCTTTAAGGGGTCGGAAGAAGAGCTGAAGACTTTGGCTGAGTTTATTAAAGGCTCTGGTGCCGAAGGCGGAGAGCAAACAAGTACAAGCACAGAATAATCAATGTGGATTGTCCAATCGGGGACAGTCCATATAGGTAAAAAGGACATCAGAGTAGTGATATTCTGATGTCCTTTTTTTATATTCTAAATACTAGCGAGCGATAGACAGCGCTATATGTATGATTCCAGAAGGTATAAGGACAGGGTATTAAGAAAATCATCATATAGAAGCTTGTCAGCAAAGCCGGCTAACAGCTATCATGAATGAAGAAGTACTTATTTTGTTTGGAGGCTCAATACATAAGATGAAAAATTGGATTTATGCCATCCTCTCTAATCGGATGGTTCTATGGGCTATACTGGTCATCAACATTTTCGGCACCATTTATGGCTACTACTGGTATAAGAGTCAGCTTGAGGTGACTCCGCTCCATTTTATCTTGTTTGTGCCTGATAGTCCGACGGCAAGCTTGTTCTTTGTCATTGCACTGGCAGGAATCATGATGGGCAGAAACTTTGGGCTATTCGAGGCTTTGGCGGTTGTGTCTTTGTTCAAGTATGGAATCTGGGCGGTTGTGATGAATTTGTTTTCGTTTATCGTTGATGGTTCATTCTCCTTGATTGCTCTCATGCTGATTGTTTCTCATGCGGCTATGGCCTTGGAGGGGCTGCTTTTTGCTCCGTATTTCCGTGTGAAGCCATGGCATTTAGCAGTCGCTGCCATTATCCTAGTCCATAATGAAATCATTGATTATGTATTTGGGATGATGCCGACCTACAGTGTTCTTTATCTTTATATGGATGAAATCGGCTATTTCACCTTTTGGCTAAGTATTCTTTCCATTGGTGTTGGCTACTTGGCCACTGTAAGGAAGGGCCATACGGTTTATACACTCCCGACAAGATGAAATATATTTAAGTTCTTGCCTTGTCCCTTTTCACATACATATTAGTATGGTGAGGAGGGACATTTTTTATGAAGTTGCTAAAAGGGATCATGGGATCCGTTATCATTCTTGCATCACTATCCATACAGGCTATGGCTGCCAGCCCTGCAGAAGATGAAGCCATCGAAACGATTGCTGACCGATCCTTACAGTTTGTGAAGGTAGACCGCAGGCAGGAAGCGGAAGAATTGCTGAATGTTTTTTCAGAGAGGTTTTTAGATGCGGCTTCTGAGGGCAATCTATATTCAATGGATGAGATTAATGTTGTGACCATAGCACTTGATGATGCCATGAAGACTATCCAGGATACCGAGAAATCGAATCAGGAAGCAGTCAATGAGATGACGAAATTCAGATTAGCCTATGATGCAGTGAGCCATGAGAAAAGCCCATTATGGACGAAGATGAGGGGCCAAATCATGACCGCGGCACAGGATACGCGAAAAGCTGTTAAGGATCAGGATTCTGTTGCTTTCCAAGAAGAGTTGAATCGTTTGCTGGCCATTTATAATATTTTGTATCCTTCCTTGAAGATAGATGTGACTCCGGAAAAATTTCAGCAGGTCGATGCCCATCTTAAATTTATTGACCAATACCGCCCGCAAGTATTTTCGGATAGCAGCAAGCAAAAAGATATAGCTGATCTGGAAGGACAGCTCCGTGATATATTTGATGAAGCAGAGAAGGATGATACAGATCCATCCCTTTGGTGGGTGATTATCTCGACCGGCAGCATTATATTGATGACTTTATCCTATGTGGGATATCGCAAATATAAGGCAAGGGAAGAAATCATTCACACAAAGAAGAAAAATCGCGATATTTGATAAAATTTTGAAAAGTATCTATCCATTGACAGATGAACGTTTAAATTATTACAATAATATTAATCACAATAAAAATGGAGGATATAAATGTCGTTTCTAATTTACTTTATCTTGATTTTGATTATACCGATTTTCGCTCAAATGAAGGTCAGAAGTGCATATTCCAAATATTCTAAGGTTCCTGCGTCTAATGGATACACAGGAGCTGAAGTGGCAAGAAAGATTTTGGACGAAAATGGATTGTATAGCGTAAAAATTGAAGAAACACATGGTGTATTAAGCGACCATTATGATCCGACAGCGAAGGTTGTCAGATTATCCTCTGACATTTACCATGGTCATTCTCTTGCTGGTACAGCTGTAGCAGCCCATGAAGTTGGTCATGCCATTCAGGACAAAGAGGGATATACCTTTATGCGAATTCGTCATAAATTAGTCCCTGTTGCGAATATTGGTTCTAACTTCTCGTGGATTTTGATCATTGCTGGGATGATTTTCTCAATCTACAATCTCGCCTTGCTTGGCGTTCTATTCATGGCAGCAGCCGTGTTGTTCCAATTTGTCACATTGCCGGTTGAGTTTAATGCTTCAAGCCGTGCGATGAAGCAAGTGGTCGCGCTTGGCGTTATAGATGCAGGCGAAGAGAGAGAAACGAAGAAAGTATTGGATGCGGCGGCATTGACTTATGTAGCAGCTGCAGCAGTTGCCTTGCTTGAACTGCTTCGTTTTGTGCTCATGTTAACTGGAATGAATAATGAAGATTAACAAAAAGAGGGGAGATCATCTCCCCTCTTTTTTTGGTATTTTAAATCCTAATTGTCGAGCGGTTTTTTATCCTCATCGAGCGTAAAACCTTCACCAAGAACATCATGGACGACTGTGACGGATGCGAACGCGTGCGGGTCAACAGATGTAATCAAGTTTTTGAGGCGAACGATTTCGTTTTTGCCTACGACACAATAGATGACCTCTTTCTCAAGCTTTGAAAATGATCCATACCCCTTCAGGAAAGTGACGCCGCGTTCCATTTCTTCGTTGATTTTTTTGGCGATCTCCTGGTTGGATTCACTGATGATAAACGCCCCTCTTGCCGCATAGGCCCCTTCTTGGATGAAATCGATGACTCGGCTTCCGATGAAGACAAGAACAAGTGTATACATAGCTTCTTTGTAGTTAAGATACGTTGCCAGAGATAGGGTAATGACACAGAAATCAAAGATAAACATGGTCTTTCCCATGCTATATCCTTTGTACTTAAAGACAAGACGGGCAATAATGTCCACTCCGCCGGTCGTTCCTCCATAGCGGAAGATAATTCCGAGTCCAACGCCAATAAAGACCCCGGCAAACAGGGCAGCAAGCATTAAATCGTCCTTGAGCGGAATATGAAGCTGATATTTTTCAAATATCGCGATAAAAATAGATAGGCCGACTGTTCCGATAATCGTGTAAATAAAGGTCTTCTTGCCCAATAGCTTATAGCCGATCAAGAATAAAGGCAGATTTAATAAAATATTAGAAATGGATGGGCTTAATCCAGTCAAATTATAGATCAGGAGGGTAATTCCCGTAAATCCTCCTTCGGCTAACTGGTTTTGCATGTTAAAATGGACGAGTCCAAAGGCCATGATGGCCGAACCGGCCAAGATAAATAAAATATTCTTTAGTTTTAAATTGAAAATCATATGTAAACCCCCTTCCTTGCTATTTGATAATATCTATGGTGTACAATTAAGTTATAATCATGTCATTATGCCCTAATGAATTTTATCATATGTGTGTGCTAATTGCTCGAAAATAGATAGATGGGCTAACATGTAGAAGTGAGCATAAGAATGGATGTGGAATAAGTGAGCAGCAAAAAAACGATGGAACAAATGCAGCAAGAGGTAGATCGCTATATCGGGCAATTTAAGGAAGGTTATTTCAGCCCTCTGGCGATGACGGCGAGGCTTACAGAGGAACTAGGGGAGCTGGCGCGTGAGATCAATCACCATTATGGCGAGAAACCGAAGAAATCAACAGAAGAAGAGAAAGCGATAGAAGAGGAAATGGGTGATGTTTTGTTCGTGCTGATTTGCATGGCCAATTCACTTGGGGTAGACCTGGAGCATGCTCATGACCTTGTTATGGAGAAATTTCGGACGAGGGATCGAGACCGATGGACGAGAAAGGATGAACAAGAATGATTAACATTATTATTGCTGGACCGAGAGGGAAGATGGGAAGAGCAGCAGTACAGATGGTTCAAGAAACCGAGCATTTCCATTTGGCAGCAGTCCTTGACCGCAAAAACGGGGGAAAATACTTGAATGAAGTAGATGGCTTTGCTGGAATCGGTTCTGATGTTCCAGTTTATGAGGACCATGAGGAATGCTTCTCTGCCATTGAAGCAGACGTGCTAATCGATTTAACCACTCCAGAGGTAGGCAGAATACATACATTATCAGCCCTTGCACATGGGATCCGGCCAGTTGTCGGCACGACAGGTTTTTCAGACGAAGATTTAGATGAGCTGCGCACAATGACAAGGGATAAGGGAATTGGCTGCATTATCGCACCGAACTTTGCCATCGGTGCTATTCTGATGATGAAATTTGCGCAAAATGCAGCGAAGTATTTCAGCGATGTGGAGATCCTCGAGATGCACCATGACCAGAAGCTAGATGCACCATCTGGTACGGCTATTAAAACGGCCCAATTGATTTCCGAGGAACGCACTGCGAAAAAGCAAGGACATCCTAATGAAAAAGAAACCATCACTGGGGCGCGAGGCGCTGATTTTGAGGGCATGCGTATTCACAGTGTTCGATTGCCGGGTCTGATTGCCCATCAGGAGGTCATTTTTGGCGGGGAGGGGCAAACCTTGACGCTCCGTCATGATTCCTATGATCGGAAGTCATTTATGTCAGGTGTGAGAGTATCTGTTGATACTGTCATGAATTTAGATCACTTAGTATATGGATTGGAAAATATCCTCGATTGAAAGGACGTATAGATTTTATGAAAATTGCCTTGATTGCACATGATAAGAAAAAAGATGATTTAGTTCAATTTACCATTGCATACAAACATATCTTAAGCCAGCATCAGTTATTTGCTACTGGAACAACAGGATTGAGGATTCAGGAGGCGACTGGCCTTTCGATTCATCGCTATCAATCAGGCCCGCTTGGCGGTGACCAGCAAATTGGAGCGATGGTGGCACAGAATGATATTGATGCCATCATTTTCTTGCGTGATCCATTAACCGCACAGCCGCATGAGCCGGATGTGTCTGCCTTAATTCGCCTGGCGGATGTTTATTCCATCCCGCTTGCCACAAATATGGGGACTGCGGAGCTCATCATTCATGGACTTGATCGCGGAGACTTAAAATGGAGAACAATCGTAAGAGAAAAGGAGTAAATCACCTAGAATGAAAACAGATATATTATGTTTTGGCGCCCATTCAGATGATGTTGAACTCGGTATGGGCGGCACATTGGCGAAATACACGAAACTAGGAAAAACAGCCGTCATCTGCGATTTGACTGAGGCAGAGCTATCGTCAAACGGCACACCGGAGAACCGGAAGAAGGAAGCGGAAAGAGCAGCCAAATGCCTTGGGGTGAGTGAACGAATCAACCTTAATATGGGTGACCGGAATCTGTTCATCACCCCAGAGAATATTGCGAAGGTGGCGGCTGTAATCCGTCGCTTTCAGCCAAGGCTCATATTCGCTCCCTATCATATTGACCGTCATCCTGACCATGGACGGGTGAGTGAATTGGTCTTTGAGGCGGTCTTTTCGGCCGGAATCCGCAAATATGCCGATCAAGATAATCAAGAGCCGCATAAACCGGAGGCTGTATATGAATATATGATTAACAGCTTCCACCGCCCGGACTTTTGTGTAGACATCAGCGATAGCTTTGACCGGAAGATAGAGGCGCTGAAATGCTACCAATCTCAATTCGAGCGCTCAATTGATGGTGTCATAACGCCTTTGACAGAAGGGTATCTTGAAGCGATTGAAGGACGGGAGAGAGCTTTTGGCCGGGATGCCGGGGTTCTTTTTGCTGAAGGATTTAAGACAAAAAAACCGCTTATCCTGGATGCGGACTTGTTTGGAGTGTCAAAATGAAGAAATTGAAAATAGGCATTGTTTGTTATCCGACTGTCGGCGGTTCCGGCATACTGGCCACAGAGCTTGGCATCTCGCTCGCTAAACGCGGCCATGAAATTCATTTCATCACTTCAAGCATGCCGTTTCGTCTGAATAAACGCTATCCTAATATTTACTTCCATCAAGTGGAGGTTAATCAATATGCAGTATTTCAATACCCTCCCTATACATTATCCTTAGCGAGCAAAATCGCTGAGGTTGTGAAAAATGAGGGCTTGGATATTATTCATGCACATTATGCGATGCCGCATGCGGTATGCGGCATTTTGGCAAAGCAGATGACGAATGAGCGTCTGAAAGTCGTCACAACCTTACACGGAACGGATATCACGGTTCTTGGGTCTGATTCCTCGATGCAGGATATGATTAAGTTTGCTATCGAGAAATCAGACGCTGTGACGGCAGTGTCGAATGCTCTTGTAAAAGAAACATATGATTTAATCCAGCCTGACAAAGAAATTAAGACCATCTATAATTTCATTGACTATCCAGCACCTGCGGACAATTCCGACATTGACTTGAAAGCAGAGCTGAATATTAAGGAAGATGAAAAAGTCATCATTCACGTATCCAATTTCCGTAAGGTCAAACGGATTCCAGACATCCTGAACGCATTTGCAGCTGTGTCTAAAAGGCTGCCGTGTAAGCTCGTACTTGTGGGAGACGGGCCGGAGATGGGCACTGTTAATAAGCAAATCAAAAAGCTCGGGTTACGTGAGCGGGTTATTTTATTAGGGAAGCAAGAGAATCTGCATGAGCTTTATGCCATTAGTGATGCTTGTGTCCTTATGTCAGAGAAGGAAAGCTTTGGTTTAGTGCTTTTAGAAGCAATGCTTCATGGCGTACCGTGTCTTGGAACCAACATTGGAGGAATTCCTGAGGTTATACAGGATGGGGTGAACGGGTATATTGTCGAGAAAGGCGATTCAGACGCGGCAGCAGAAAAGCTTTATGACTTATTGAAAGATGATAGAAAAAGACAGGCAATGGGCGAGAATGCCATCCGAATTGTCCGGGAGCATTTTGAAACGAGCCGCATAGTCGATCAATACGAGGACTTGTATGCATCCGTTCTATTGGAAGAGAGGCCATGATAATGAAACAGGAATTTGTACGGGCTGT
>X410_Impala__coassemble_96_pt1 | contig 17993 bp, 20 predicted proteins | sample X410_Impala__metabat2_high_PE_006 | metagenome-assembled genome bin X410_Impala | reverse complement strand
TGATTGGCTTTTTAATGAGGCTTAAACGGTCCCAATCAGCAAATTGATTGCGCAGTTCCATTTGGACGGCGCCCTCTTCTGCCATTTCATCAATATCGGCTCCCGCTGAAAAGGCTTGTCCATTTCCTGACAAGAGAATGACCTGCACGTTAGGGTCCTGGTCAAATGCCTCTGCGGCCATAACAATTTCATGAATCATCTGCCTATTCAAGGCATTATATTGCTTCGGCCGATTCAAGATAATGAATCCGATTTTGTCCTCCATAGATGTTTCAATGAATGACAAAGATTCCATCTTACACTTCCTCACCAATCATCAGTGTGACCAAGTCACCCGCAAATCCCATCAAATCTTTGCCTGAAGCCTTTCCTTCTGCCGAGCGCATCCCGTTTTGAAGGGCTTCTTGATTCTCATAATACATTTCACAAAGAATATAAAACTCAGATTCTTTGCCCATCGGTGTGCCGACAATCTTTGTCACTTCCATTCTTTGCAATCCAGGGATTTTTTCCGTGATTGGTCCGTGCACATTGAAATAGTGTTCGTCAAAAGCCTCTTTATCCTTTGGTTGTTTGTATAGAGCGATTAATTTGATCATGTTTATTCCTCCATTTTCTACATTGTTTTTATCATTGGCTTCATGGCCTCAAACGGATTCTTGCAGGACCTGCAGTACAGGATGCTTCTGCAGGCAGTCGGTCCAAAAATATTATCTAGTGTCACGTAAGTCGAGCCGCAGTATGGGCAATCCACATGCCAGGAGCCATCTTCAGCCATATGCTTCGGGGGAGGGGAGATGCCAAATGCCTTTAATCCGGCTTTCCCTTTTTCCGAGATGCGGTCAGATGTCCAGGATGGCGAATGAAGGAACTCCACCTTCACCTCTTCTACATAGGTAAGCGTCTTGACAGCCGCCTCCACATTCTTTTGAATGATTGGCAGCGCTGGACAGCCAAGGAAGGTCGGAAGCATCTTCACGGTAATATGGGAGTCTGCAATCACCACATCCTCTACCATCCCTAAATCAACGACGCTGACCGTATTGATTTCAGGGTCCTTCACGTCTTCAAGGGCTTTATATATGTCAGCTGATGTCAGTAAACGATTTGTCATTTTTCTTCCCCCTCCCTCTTGAGCATTACCAGGCTGCTGCTTTGTCGATGGCATAGACTTCCCTTAAGGTCTCAAGCGCTGTCTCTAAATCCTTTGTATGAATGCCTTTGCGGCCATCTCCCAATGCGAGTCCTGCTTCCACACGGCCAAGTCCAACGCCCTCCAATACAGGCGCAATGGCTTGCTGCCATCTTTCGAGCAAAACGGCCTCATCTTCAATTAAGCCTTCCTGAACAAATGAATCATGATGCCCGCCATAGGAGAATACCCCTCTTAAGTCAGCGGATGTCTTCTCTATTGCTGCTTTCATTCTTGTCACAGCCTCCTCATGACCAGAGCCCATCAGTTGAATGAACCAGGTTTTCCAGTGCATCAGGTGATAATAAAGCTCCATTCGCACCTTCACGGCAATATCGGCAAGCGGCTGATAAGAGCTGTTTTGCAGGGACTGAATCTTGGTCATTTTCGCCTGTGTATAGAAGTAGTTTCGCACAACGGCAAAGGCCCAATCATAGACCGGTTCGCCCATATAGTGGCCAGGCCCGTTCTCAAGCTCGAGAATAATTGCATTTTTTCGTTCGGATGCCTGACGGTCATGGGCTAATTGGTTGGCATCCCCTTCACCAAGCTCTTCAAGCAATTGATAGAACATGGCTGCATGCCCCATCGTGTCCTGCGTAATGGAAGATGCCGCTACATCCTCTTCAATATGCGGGGCAAGGCCCAGCCACTCGGACCCTCGATAGGAATGGATGAAATCATCATCCGCTAATTGGTACAGCAGTTCTCTCACTGCAGCTGTTTCCTCATTTGACATTCTTCACACCCCCTGCCCAGGACATGATCTCTTTCTCATCGAGCATTTCCTGCTCATAATGGCGCCATTTCTTCTTTAAATAGCCATATCCTTTTGTGGTCCGGTAATCCTTATTATCTAGGCGGGTGAGCGTTTGCTTCTCCTCATGGGTCATCTTTCGGATATTCTTGCTTTTCACGACCCAAATGTCCGCCACCGCTTCACGGCGCATGAAATTCTCCTGGGCCATCATCAGCGCAATCTCTTCATTTGGCGCAAGCAGATTAAACTGGTATTGGACCGGTCCAGTCGGTGTCTTGCGGCTGAACACATCAAACTCCTCATAAAAACTTCCTTGCTCGTTCGTCATGATCCTCACTCCTTTAATTTGCCTTTGGAGCCAGCGCTTCTCGCACCCATTGGTTTGCTTTATAGGAGCTTCTTCTCAGGTTTAAGCGCTCCTGTGATTTAGGGCCTTCATTCTTGGCAATCTGCTTTAATTTCATCCAATCCGGCTGCTTATAGATCCATTTGCCTGTTTCCTCATCAAATCTTAATGTCTCATCAGGAATCGTGAATCCAAGCGACCGTATTCTCTTCACATATTTAGTCAGGAAGGATTGACGCAGCTCTTCATTTGTTTTGGTTCGGATACGGTATTTAATCGTGATGTCCTGTTTGGATGCACCGACCTCATTCTTGCTCGGCGGTCCGAAGAAGAGCAGCAGCGATTCCCACCAATAATCAATCGCATCCTGCACCATCTGCCTTTGTTCGTCTGTCCCCTCTGCGAGAGCCATGATTATCGCCTCACCATGCTGGGCATGGAAGACCTCCTCCGCACAGATTCTTTGCAAGGCACGCCCATATGGTCCATAGGAGGCGCCGAGCATATCTGTCTGGGTGATGATGGCGGCACCATCGACTAGCCAGCCGATCAAGCCCGCATCACCCCATGATTTTGCTTCCATATGGAAGACATTATGAAACTTTAAATCTCCGTTAAATAAATCCTGAAGGATATCATCCCGCTTCTTTCCGTACGGTTTCATCAAATCCTCGGCAACACGCAATAATAATTGGCCATGGCCCATTTCATCCTGAACCTTCGCCATGATGCCAAGCTTCCTTTGAAGGGTTGGCGCTTTCGGCACCCATTCCTTCTCCGGCAGGGCGCCCATAATCTCACTAATGCCATGCATCGAAATCAGCTTTATCAAGGTGTTGCGGTAAATATCAGGCATCCAGTCATCTGCTTCAATCTTTTCTCCATTGGCGATTCTACGTTCAAATTGATGCAGCTTTTCTTCCTCATCTGTCATTGCCGGAAGCATTTCAGCCATGTTTCTTCCCACTCCTTTGTAACGATATAAAAATTATCGTTAAATATTTGTTATATTCATATGCAGCAATCAGCCCTGCGTTTCCAATTGGATACCCTCAGCTCGTTTGTCTATGATTCTAACGGCTTTTCCTTCTGAGCGTGGAATGCTCTTTGGAGGCAGAATCTGAATCGCCATTGCGACGAGACAGTTATTCTTCATCGAATGCTGAATTGCCTTGGCTAACATTAAAATGTCTGGATGATTCATATCGCTTCCTATGGATAAGTAGAACTCCTCACTGAGCTCCACATGCAAGGCCAGTTCATCAAGCACACCGCTCTTATGCAGATGCACCTGATAATACGGGGCTAATTCAGCCATTTTCAGCAGATGATGCTCTATTTCTGAAGGAAATAGATTGACTCCGCGGATGATGAGCATATCATCAATACGACCCTTGATTCTTGCCATCCTTGTGGTCGTCCGTCCGCATTTGCATATACCTTTTTGAATGGAGGATAGATCCCCCGTTCTGTAGCGGATGATTGGCAGAGCTTCTTTTGTCAAGCTAGTGAAAACAAGTTCCCCTATCTCGCCGTCAGGAACGGGCTCGAGTGTGTTTGGGTCAATGACCTCCACGATAAAATGGTCATCCGCGATATGAAGCCCGTCTTGTGCCTCATGACATTCCATCGAAATCCCCGGACCCATCACCTCACTCAGCCCATAAATATCACACGCTTTAATGCCAAGCTTCCCTTCAAGCGTCCTTCTCATTTCCTCCGACCAAGGCTCAGCACCAAAAATGCCATATTTCAGCGATGTGTCTGCAGGATCCAATCCGAGCGTCTCCATTTTCTCGATGATATTCAAGATATAGGACGGCGTTCCCGCGATGACAGCCGGATTAAAATCTTGAATCAAGCTGATCTGCCGCTCGGTATTTCCCCCAGAAACAGGCACTGTTGCCATCCCGAGGCATTCAGCCCCATAATGCAGACCCAGTCCTCCAGTGAATAATCCATACCCATAAGCATTATGAAAAATTTCTCCTGGTTGGCCGCCAGCAATCGCGATGGACCTGGCAACAAGCTCTGCCCACATATCGATATCCTTTTTCGTATAACAGACAACGGTCGGTTTCCCGCTCGTACCCGAGGAGGCATGGATTCGTACGATATCCTTCTGGTCAACAGCCATTAGTCCAAAGGGGTAATGCTCTCGCAAATCCGTTTTTTTCGTGAAAGGAAGTCTCTTCAAATCGGCTAATGTTTGGATGTCACTAGGCTGAATCGCCGCCTGATCGAACTTATCACGGTAAAAAGGCACTTTCTCATAAACATTCCGAACAGTCTCTTGCAGTCTGGCTAGCTGAATATCTTTCATCTCAGCTTTAGGCAAAGTCTCATTTTCATGGAGAATCATCCTATTCCTCCTTCATAAATAAAGCGCTTTCATTGAACGTGAAAAAAATATATAACAAGATATTTATCTTCGATGTAATTCCGTTATATAAAAATTAACACATCGCCACAATTTTGTAAATAATTAGAAAACATTTTTCTCCTATTTTAAAAAAATCTGTTTTCGTAAGATTGTTGCTATTGATTCATGCTTGTTTTTGAGATGCAAACAGCCACCTCCAAAAAGGAAGTGGCTGTACTAGTTATTGGACTAATGCTCCTGTTTGTTGCTTAAGAAAAAGCTATCTAAATGATAGCTCTGATTTTCTGTTATAGTTTTTTATCAATTATCGTATCAAGGAACATATTATTTTTGGTCGGATAATTTTTCGCCAGTTATTATTTCATAAAGTTCTGTTGACTTATCTTGGTTTAGCTTAGCATATTTACTCTCTGCATCTATAACGAGTTCCACTTTATCTTTATTTGGGCTTATCCAAAGTTCAAATAACGCAGATTTTGCTTCTATTTCAGGATTTTTATATTGAAATGAAAAGTTGTAATCAGCAGGGCGGGCCATATCTACCTTTGCTTTTTCCCAATCAATATTATCTATTATCTCGCTAGCCTTTTGAACTTGCTCATTATTGGTTACTACTTTAAAGTCTTCATAATTATTTTCATCGTTAATACGCTTTGAAACTTCAATTTTCATATCTTCATTTTCCGTCAAAATTGCACAGCCTGTAATAAAAATGGAAATGAGACTAATGGAAACAAGTATATATTTAATATATCTCAAGGTAACCTCCTTTAATATAATCGGCGATTGTGATTGTCATTGTATAAAGTCCTATTTTTCTTTTACCAACAATCTTAATAAAAAGTAGCCTTTCTTAAACGGTATCCTATAAACACTATACTACTTTCTTCTTCCGCTAAACTGCCCCTTTTCTTCTTTAAGAAATTCTACGCAAAAAGGCATTAATCCTTCTTAGATCAACGCCCAGTTACTTTAAGTACGTCTTTTTACAAACTTAATCAGCATTTTTCATTTGCCCAGAATTTCATTTTCTCTTTTTCTTTAATACATAAACCACGGCAAATATTATCAATCCGATTAATACGAAATTCATTATTTGCCACAGTAGGGTACTTGTATGTAAGCTCACCAATTTTTCCTCATTCCCTGCGATGATTTGTAAAACTAATCTTTAATAAAACTACTGCTTGCAGAAATCCTTCTTCCTCTATTCTGCCGCATTTGTTGAACAAGTCATCCTAATTCAACTGTACCTCAAATTGGAAATTCATATCCCTTTATTCAAAAACAACATTCTATGCGTAAACCTCCTTAAAAAAAGATGAAAGAATGGACAACAAAGCCCACCCCTTCATCTGCATTTCCGTTATTGTTGATTCAGAATCTCCTTGAATTCCCGCCCCTTTTGGACATAGGTCTCGATCGACAGCTGAATGAGCTGCAAATCCTTCTCCCCAAGCTCCCTCACTACCTTCCCCGGAGAGCCGACCACTAATGAACGCGGAGGAATTTTCTTTCCCGGTGAGATCAATGTGTTGGCCCCGATGATGCACTCTTCCCCGATTTCGGCCCCATCCAAAATAGTGGAGCCCATGCCGATTATGGAACGATTGCCAATCGTGCAGCCATGGAGGATTGCATTATGGCCAACGGTGACTTCATCTCCGATTGTCAGCGGCTGTCCCTCATATAAATGCAAGGTTGAATTATCCTGAATGCTTGTCCGTTTTCCAACTACGATTGGCCCCTCATCTCCGCGCATGACCGCATTGAACCAGACCGAGGATTGTTCCCCGATTGTGACATCTCCGATGATGAATGCTCCTGGTGCTACAAATACAGACTCATCAATGACTGCCTGTTTTTTTCCGTATGGTACCAGCATACAAATACCTCCTAAAATTGCCATAATTTTCATTTTATTATAACATAAGTGAAAAAAGGAGAAGATGATTTGAAAACAATTCATGAATTGCTCCACATTACCTATCCGATAATCCAGGGGGGCATGGGAAACATCAGTAACGCCCAACTCACTGCCGCCATTTCTGAAGCGGGAGGACTCGGCACGATTGGTGCGGGCACCCGTACACCTGAAGAGGTAGATCAAATGATTCAAGAGGTGAAGGAACGAACAAGCAAGCCATTCTCACTCAATATTCCGATTACCGTCACCAAGTATGCCAAAGAAATGGTTGAGCTGGCGATTGCCCATCAAGTTCCTGTCGTGAGCCTTTCAGCAGGAAACCCTGGGAAACTGATTCCCTTCCTACATAAAGAAGGCATTAAAGTCATCGTTGTCGTCGCCTCTGTTAAGCATGCCCAAAAAGCTGAAGCGGCAGGCGCTGATTTATTGGTCGCCGAAGGCTTTGAAGCCGCCGGCATTAATTCAAGCCTGGAGATTACAACGTTCACCTTGATTCCGCAAATCGCCAATGCAGTGAAAATCCCCGTCATCGCAGCTGGCGGCATCGGGGATGGCCGCGGGTTGGCCGCTGCCCTCATGCTTGGAGCAAGCGGCGTGCAAATGGGCACACGCTTCATCGCCACAAAAGAAGCACCAATGCATGAAGCATATAAGGAGCGGCTGTTGAATGCATCTGATACCGATACCCTCATCTTCGGACGAACGGTTGGCAGAGTGAGACGGATTCTGCATACCCCTTATGCTGAAAAGCTCCTCCAGATTGAACAGCAAGGATTAACCCTAGAAGAATATGCAAAGCTGACAGATGAGGATAAGCATGTCCTCGCCGCCATGGAAGGAAATCTTGAGGAAGGCTTCCTCAATAGCGGTCAGGTGGCAGGCTTGATCACGTCCATTCCATCAGTAAAGGAGCTGCTCGCAGACATCATGAAAGAAGCGGATGAACAGCTTCAAAAAGGAACGGCTCTTCTTAAGGCATACAGCCATTTATCCTAAAACTCATAAAAAACCATGGCTCTTAATATTGGAGGCCATGGTTTTTCCTATTATAGAACCGCCTCTTCTTCCTTAACAGCCGGCTCCTTCTCACGAAATTTCACGATGGATATGGTAATCAGAATGCCTATCGTCAACAGGCAGGTAATCACACTTGGCCGATGGCTCTCATTAAACATGAAAATGACGGTAATTACGCTTAAGGTCAATGCCGTAAATCCTGAGATATACGGGTATCCCCATATTCTAAAGCTCGGCTGCAAAGGATAGGATGGACGAAGTTTAATCTGTGCAAGGGTGACGCTAATCCACACTAAGGATACGACGAATCCCGGGAAGGCCATCAATAAGGTGAACACCCTGTCCTGTGCAAAGAAAGCAATCATTGAACCGCCAACCAGGACAGCAGCACTGAACATCAAGCTATAGAACGGCACCCCTTTTGAGGTCACCTGACCAAAGGACTTAGGTGCTTCACCCCCGGCAGCCAGGGAATGGAGCATGCGCGTGCAGCCATATAAACCAGAGTTGGCGGCAGAGAGAACGGCCGTGATTAAGATGAAGTTCATGATATGTGCGGCACCCTGCAGCCCGGCCATCGATAATACTTGTACAAATGGACTCGATTGGTCGCTAATTTGGTTCCAAGGAATGAGTCCGCAAATGACCAAAATCGGCAGCGTATAAAAGAGGATGATTCGCCAAATGAAGCTTTTGATCACCTTAGGGAGAATCCGCTCGGCATCTTTTGCCTCATTCACGGTAACCCCAATCAATTCAGAGCCCCCGTAGGAGTACATGACAATGAGCAGGGCCGCAAAGATGGACGTCCAGCCATTCGGGAAAAAGCCGCCGTGTCCTGTGAAGTTCTGCAAATAATTCGATTCATTACTTGGAATGAGTCCAAATAAAATACAAGCCCCAAGGATGATAAAAAGAATAATCATCGTGATTTTGATTCCGGCAAACCAGAATTCAAACTCCCCGTAATTTTTCACATTCATCATATTGATGCCTATGACAAAAGCCGTGCAGACAAGGCTTAAGGCCCAGAGCGGAATGGATGGGAACCAGTATTGCAGGAAGCTCCCTGCCACGACCACCTCAATGACGCACACCGCAAGCCACATAATGCAATACATCCAGCCGACGACAAATGAGACCCGTTTTCCGAACGCTCTATGTATGAAGCCCTTCATATTCGTATTTGGATACACGAGGGCCATTTCAGCTATGGCTCCCATCACGACAAGCAGGAGGAGCCCTGCGAACACATAGGTTAAGATGACCCCCGGTCCTGCTAATGTCACCGTTTCGGCACTTCCTTTAAAGATACCTGTACCAATCGCTCCGCCCATTGCCATCATCGTAATATGGCGGGGCAAGAGTCTTTTTTGAAGAGTTTCATTTTGGTTCGAATTCACACACACTTCCTCCTTCAATCTATTTTAAAATGGAACCCCCCGTATATCATTATCTATGTTTCTTATTAAGCCATATCAATCAGCCATAATGTTGGATTCTCGATGTATTGTTTAAATGCGTTCGTAAAGGCAACGGCGGTTGCACCGTCCGCGACGCGGTGGTCAAAGGACATGGAAACATTCATCATACTCCGGATGGCGATTTCATCATTCTCCATCACAACCGGCATTTTCTTTGTTTTATGAAAAGCAATCAGCCCCGTTTGCGGGTAATTGATGATTGGGGTGGCCCCCATGCTTCCGAGCGGTCCAACATTGCTGATTGTGAATGTGCCCCCTCTCATGTCGGCACCTGTCAGAGTTCCTTCCTTCGCTTTTAGCGTCAGCTCCTTTTGCTTTCTATGAATCTCTTGGACTGACAATCGGTCCGCATGATGAATGACCGGCACTACCAGGCCATCCTCTGTGTCAGCGGCAATACCGATATGGTACTCTTTTTCGAGAATGATGACTTCCTGTTCTTCATCCAGCTTGGCATTGAAAACCGGATATTGTTTCAAGGCTTGGGTGATGGCCTTAATTAGGAAGGCTGTTACCGAAACCGATCTTCCCATCGCATCAATTTTCTTGCGGTAGGCCAAAAGCTCCGTCATATCAACCTCCTCGAAATGTGTGACATGCGGAATGGTGTAGAGTGATTTCACCATATTTTTGGCAATCTGCTTGCGGCGTCCTCTGAAAGGAATGGTCTCTGTGTTCGGGCGGATGCCTCGCTCATCCACTGTCTCTTTTGCCTCAGGGGCTGCTGGAAGAGAGGTGACTTCCTTTTTCTCTTCTTTCACCTCTTCTTGTCTATTGCCTTTCGCAAAATTATAGACGTCTTCGACGGTAATGCGGCCATTCTTTCCCGTTCCTTTGATCTTTTGTATATCCACGCCGACTTCTCGTGCAATCTTTCGCGTATATGGTGCCGCCTTAATAAAGAGGCGCTCTGTTTTCTTATTTGGCTGGGCGATGTATTCGAGCATCGGTTCTGCAGAGAGCGCCTTTTCCTTGCCGCCCGCCTCTTCAAGCACGAGCAGCGTCGTTCCGACCGAAACAGTATTTCCTTTATCAATCACGATGTCTTTGACGACACCGCTCGCTGGAGAAGGAAGCTCAGCCACCATCTTATCGGTCTGCACCTCGACCAATGGCTGGTCCGTCTTAACGGCATCTCCCACCTTCACGAAATAATGGAGGATTTCCCCCTCTGTCATCCCTTCCCCTATATCATGCAGTTTCACTTCGACCACTATATTTCCCTCCTAGAAATTGATTGTTTTTTTGATGGCATGATAAACCCTTGCCGATGTTGGCAGATAATGTTCCTCAAGGGCAAAGAATGGCACCGGAACATCAAATCCTGCGATGCGTTCAATCGGGGATTTCATATAAAGGAAGGAGTAATCATTAATAATGGATACAATATCATTGCCTACCCCGCCAGTTTCATGTGCCTCATGTACAATGACGGCTCTCCCAGTTTTCTGGACTGATTCAGTGATGATGTCCCGGTCGATTGGATATAAGGTTCTTAAGTCAATGACATCACAGCTGATTCCTTCCTTCTCGGCTTGCTCGGCCGCCTTCATGGCCACCTGCACCATCGCTCCCCATGCGATGAGTGTCACATCCTCCCCTTCTTTTACTTTTTTGCCCTTGCCGATCTCTACCATGTATTTCCCTTCAGGCACCTCATCCCGAACGGAGCGGTAAAGCTTCAATGGCTCTAGAAATAAGACCGGGTCAGGATCTTCAATGGCCGCGATTAGAAGCCCCTTCGCATCATGAGCTGACGATGGGCAGACAACCTTAATCCCAGGCATATGAGTGAATAAGGCCTCTACACTGTCTGAATGGATCTCCGGTGCACGGATACCTGCTCCATAAGGAGCGCGAATGACCATTGGCACCGTATAGCGTCCCATCGTTCTCATACGCAGCCGGGAAACATGGGTCATGATTTGCTCATAGGCCGGATAGATGAACCCGAAGAATTGCATCTCGGCAATAGGCTTAAACCCGTTAACCGCAAGGCCGACAGAGGTGCCGATAATCCCTGATTCGCTAAGAGGCGTATCCATGACACGCTCCTGGCCAAATCGTTCCTGCAAGCCATCGGTCGCACGGAAAACCCCGCCGTTTTTGCCAATATCCTCACCTAGCAGGAGTATGCGTTCATCCTCTTCCAGCATAGTTCCCAATCCGTCTGTTATCGCCTGAATGAGTGTCATGTTCTTTGTCTTGATGCTTGCTGACAGCTGTTCTTCTTTTAACGCCATTAAGCTTCTCCTCCTAACAATTGGAAATACTCTTCCTTTTGCTTCGCGATTGTCCAAGTAGGTGTTTCAAATACATAGTCAAACAGATCATCTACCTTCGGCTTCGGATAGCTCTCCACTTCTCGGATTGCCTGCTCGACCTCTTCTGTGATTTGATTCTGAATCTGAGTGGTCCACCCTTCATCCCAGATGCCCTCGTTCTTCATGTAGCGCTCTAAGCGCATAAGCGGATCGCGTGTTTGCCTGATTTCATCGCTCTTTACCTGATTGCGGTATTTGGTCGGATCATCGGCTGTTGTATGTGCCCCATATCTCCAGGTAACCGCCTCAATCAATGTCGGTCCTTCCCCATCACGTGCTCTGTCCAAGGCTTCCTTTGTCTGGAAATAGACCGCGAAAATATCATTCCCATCCACCCGGACGCCTGGTATGCCATAGGCAACCGACTTTTGCGCTACCGTTTCAGAATTCATTTGTTTATCAATCGGAACGGATATGGCAAAGCCGTTATTTTGATTAAAAAAGACGGCTGGGACCTTGAATACACTCGCCATGTTCATTCCCTCATGGAAGTCTCCCTCTGAAGTGGCCCCATCACCGAAATAGGCAATCGCGGCATTTTTCGTCCCTTTTCTCTTCTCAGCCAATGCAGCGCCTGCCGCATGGGGAAGCTGTGTCGCAATAGGCACGGCTGGCGGAAAGATTCTCTTTCCTTCCTCCGGCACACAGCCTTCCACCCGGCCATTCCAATATAGGAAGGTCCGTGCCATATTGGCGCCGAAGGTTAAGGTTGCTCCGTGGTCGCGATAGGTGGGGAATACCCAATCCTCATTTCCGAGAGCGAGCGCGCTTCCCGCCTGCGCTGCCTCCTGGCCCTCAAATGGCGCATAGGTTCCTAATCGTCCCTGACGCTGTAAACTGATGGCCTTTCGGTCAAACGTTCTGATTCGAACCATATGATAATAGAACTCTCTCACCAGCTCATCGGTTATTCTTTCTTTATCGCCCTCTCTTACAAGCTGCCCATTTTCATTCATCATTTGATAGATTGGAAATTCAATAGTCATCCGATCACCTCATTATTTTTCTAGTTATTTTCGTACATCCCATTTAGGCGGCTTGCTGTGAGAGAAGAAATGATTGAGTCTCTTTCGGTCCTCGATTCTCTTTTCACACAACCGATCCGCTGCCTCGGCTGTTGTCATATTATCTAGCTCAGCCTGCCTATATACTTCAAGCAAGGAATGATAGATGGTTTTCGTTTTGGTCAATACGCGTTCCTTGTTCGCTCCATATAACTCATCAGCCACCTGGATAAGGCCTCCGCAATTGATCATATAGTCAGGCGCATAGAGAATCCCCTTCTCCTTCAATTTCTCCCCATGCCTGTCGTGAAGGAGCTGGTTATTGGCTGAACCAGCTATAGCCTTCACCTTCATGACAGAGAGCGTCTCATCATTGATGACTCCTCCGCCTGCACACGGGACGAACACATCGGCCTCCGCCGCATAAATCTCCTTGCTATCCAGGCTCTTGACCATTCCTCCATGATTTCTTGCCAGTTCCATTACTTTCTCTACAGCTTCATCGTTAATATCCGTCACATATAAATCTGCCCCTGCGATGAGAAGCTGTTCAGCTACCTTTAGCCCAACCTTTCCAAGACCTTGAATAGCATATGCTCGGCCAGCAAGCTCATCTGTCCCGAATGTCACCTTATTGGTAGCCTGCAACCCATAGATGACACCTAATGCGGTTGGGACTGATGAATCCCCGCCGCCTCCATAAGTCTCCGGAATCCCCGTGATGCAGCTCGTTTCTCGTGATGCATGAATGAAGTCCTCCATATTCGTTCCCATATCTGTTCCGGTATAGAATCTTCCATTCAATGAATCCACAAAACGCCCGAAGGCTCGAAACAGGTGAGGCGTTTTATCCTTTAACGGATCACCAATGATGACTGCCTTTCCTCCGCCAAAATCCACATCCGCTGCCGCACATTTATACGTCATCCCTTTTGAGAGGCGCAAGGCATCCTGAAGGGCATCTGCCATTCCTTTGTATGGCTGCATCCGGCATCCCCCCAAGGCCGGACCGAGCGCCGTATTGTGAATGGCAATGATGGCCTTAAGGCCAGTTGATGGATCGTTGCAGAATATCACCTGCTCATGCTCCTGCATATTTTCTAATATCATTTCATTCATCTGCACTGTTTGATTGACCGCGTTCATTCGCCATTCCCTCCATTATTTATCTCTATATAGAAAGCGCTTACAAATCACTATTCATTAATTGGATTCTTGCGTTGTCATGGATTGCTTTAACCGGGACTCCATCGTCTCCTTCAAAACGATGCCCTGCTTAACCTCGCCTATTCCGATCAATCCTGACTCATTGCGTATCTCAACGGCCGTCACGATTACATTTGGCGTCAATTTGGTCACAACAGCTTTCACATAAACCATCGTCCCCTCAGCGGTTGGGGCAATATGCTTTACAGATACAGCTCCGCCCACCCCCTCCTCATGCTCTTCCAGATAGGGCAGGATAATCTTTCGTGAGGCCCATTCCATGTGATAAACCATCGCTACAGTCGAATACGCACGATGGACAATATTCCCTTCAAATTGAGCAAACATCTCTGGAGTCACCATGGCCGTCACCACTGCCTCTGCTCCAACTTTTAAGCCTGTTTTCATCTAATCCTCCTCACATCAGCCAGCGTTCTTACACAAATTTCATTAAAAATTTAGAAAATTATGTTTATATCACTTAGAATACGCTATAATAAAATTCAGTAACATAACAAATTGTATAAATTTCCAAATGCAAATATTTATTTTGCATAAGTTTTCTATGAATAAACTTCATTTTAAAACGAGGAATGGATTATGGATCAATTAGACTTTCGCCTTCTAAGTATTTTACAAAAGGATGGGCGCATAACGATAAGCGATCTATCCAAGCAATTAGCCTTAAGCAGACCAAGCGTAACCGAACGATTAAACCGGCTCCGGGAAAAGGGCGTTATCGAAGGCTTCAGCGCCAGGGTATGCCCGCGTTCTGTCGGACGAAATATTGTCGTCTTCATCCAATTAAGTGACTTCAAGACCGCTTCCTACGCTGAATTCGAAAAGAAAATCCTCGATGACCCCGATATCATCGAAATTCACCGCCTGACCGGCTCTGTCAGTTATCTTCTGAAGGCCGCCGTCCCTGGGATGGAGCAGCTCAACCAGCTAATTGAAAAGCTGAATCCCTATGGCAATGTCAACACATCAATTGTCCTTTCTTCTCCATTGTCCTTCAGCCCCATTACACCTGTTCAGGATGAACTGAAATCCCGTCCCATTAACTGAACAATCTAAAGGAGGGAAGGTGATCTGCGGACACCTTCCCTTCCTTTGTGTTTAATGGAATCTTTATATAGATTGTTATACGAGTGAGAATACATTCAAGAGGGGGATTCAAAGAGTGGAATTCAATTTTAGAGACATAACTATTATGCTCCCTTCTTTACCCATAACGATTATCGCCATAATCATCATTGTCCTCCTAGTAAGATGGAGCAAGCAATTAGAAACGAGGCGTTTCACGATTTTCGTTTATTTTTTGATAAGCGCTTATATCACTCCCATCTATATCAGCGGTACAAACGAAGGCGTCTTTCAGCTATGGCTTCCTATAGGCTTTATCATCGTTTTCCTTTACTTGAAGGGCAGTAAAAGAAACCATCCATCTAAAATGAAAGCTTCTATTTTAGGACTTTGCATAGCCTTGTCTCAGATGGCTCTTCATTATGTCAGCTAGTTTTTTTAAAACTCCACTGAGGCAGGAGACGAAATGATCAAATCATCGCAGGAAATAACATAAGCTAACGAGGAATTTGGGTAATGCAGCTAAAAGCTGCCTTTTCTCTTAACCACTAGTACTATTAAAAGAAAAGGAGTCATTCATGCATAAGAGAAAATATGGCGAGCGTCCAGACTGGAGCCGCATTTTACAAAAAAGTATGCCCAAGCCTATCTTGAGACAGACGAATTTAAAGGGTATATAACCTTGCTGCACATGGTTCAACTAACTGAACCCTTATTTGTTCAATATGAAAAGAAGGAAGTCTGCATAGCCAATGAAGGGTATTTTTGGCTTCAGCAATTTCCAGCCGATCAGCACCACTCCGTAACGACCATGTTTAACGCAGAAGGAACTATTATTCAGTGGTATATTGATATTTGTCTCAGAAATGGTTGTGAGGATGGCAAGCCATGGATGGATGATTTATATTTAGATATCATTCTCTTCCCATCAGGAGACATGTTCGTGAAGGATGCCGATGAACTGGAGTCAGCCTATTCAAAGGGGATAATTGACATAAACTTATATGAACTGGCTTGGAATGAGGTTCGGTTGATTAAAAGCTTAATAGAGAAAGAACAATTCCCATTGGTAAACCTGTCATGTCTGCATAGGGATATGCTTATGGATAAGCTTAAATGAAGGTTGTTCTCTTATAGCGAGAGTAAATAGAGCACTAACCGCATCTGAATCAATGCTCTTGTTTGACAGAAATATAGTCGTACCAGATGATCATACTCTAATGGTTGAATGGTAATCTTGGATTCTCATCTTGATAGACAGAATAAGTGGTTCCTTCACTTTCCATTTTCGTGCATTGCTCATCACTGCAGGAAAAAAGATAGGTCTGTTTATCGGTACGGACACTGACCATCATATAATATGGAAAGACCCCTCCTTTATTTTTATCTACACCTCTATCAATGGCGATTACATCCTCTTGTTCAGCTATCTTTTTATAGTCTTCACTGCTAACGGTTTTTTGAACCATTTCACTTAAAATAATCCTTTCTTCTGAATCAGCTTCATACCATTGGTCCATTAGAAGCCACTTACCAATTAGATATGTATTCACACCTAAGCTGATTATGAAGAGAATGGTTACTGGCTTTTTTAACATACTAGCACCTCTTGTCCCTTCGCATTTTCCCCTTATAGTTATCGCTAATTCCTGTCGCCTATTTTATAAAAACTTGTTTTTTCGGTAAATCCGCCTTTGTCTTGCTGGTAGTCTTTTTATATGGCAGCCCACGATTGTTTTCTAAAATAATTTGTTTATCAATGCCATCTCTCATCATGTTTAATACGAGAATAGACAAAGTAAACATCACTAGTGGAGCTAAAATGATCCAAGGAGCTGTCCAAATTTCATTTCGATCTATTCCGATTAATCCTGACCACTCATTACTTAAGGAAATGATTTTTGTCGTATCAGTCAAACTATCATAACTCGCTATTCTTCCCCCAATAATTAGAGAGAAAAAGCCCATTTGAACGAGTAGCATCATCAACTGTGATGATTGTTGGATAAACAATAAGACCAATTTTCGCTTCATATAAGGAAAAACATGTTTACGGATCAAGTGCCATTTAGAAGCCCCTAACATTTTGGCGCTAATGATATAGTCTTTTTTTAAAAATAAACGAACCTCTTCACAAAGATACATCGATAACATTGGTAAAAAGACAATAACTAAGACGAACATTTGATAGAAAACAGCCTTTATCATGTGTCCCTCAAATAATTCTATGTTCGTAAATAAAGGGGAAGAAAATACAAAAACCCAAATAATCGGTGGTATGTAGTAAAATACCGCAAAACTTTTTCTAATCCAGGCTGATAGCCCAGGTACAAATAGAGCTAATATTAAGCCAATGATAGATGAAATAACCATTTGCATGGTAACCGTAACAAAGACGATAATCAGCGTATATTTCGCCCCATCCAAAACTTTTTCTCCTAAAGATACACCTGAACGATCTGATCCAAAAGGTGGTTTCTCGATTGGTGAAAAAGGTGCTTTTCCTACTAATTCACCTTTTTCATCATACATCAGAAGATCTGACGTATGAATGGTTTGGTCACCGTATATCGTATAAATGAAGCTGCCAATCATCAAAGAAATAAAAAAGAACATTCCAGCCAACAACCGCTTTGATTTCCATATCTTTGGTCTCATGAGGTGAATACCCCCGTTGTTTTGGCTATGTATAATTCGGAAATTGTAAATAGGATATAAAAGGGAATGAACAACATGAACGCCCACATAATCAAGATACCTGGCTCAATCATCGCATCATTTATAATGAACGTCATAAAGCCATTAATATTAGACAGCCCTTCAACAACAAACAAAGTAGATAACATAAACAATAAAATGGTTTTACCGTGATTCAAAATATTGAAAAAAATATTCCTGAACATATGTTTGAACAAAATTGTCCGCATGCCTATTCCTTTTGCACGAGCATACTCAACATACCTTTGCTCCAATTCTTCATCTAAAGACAAAATCATCATTTTATAGATCATGATTGCTGGAATAACGGTAAGGCTGACAAGCGGAATAACATACACGCGTTCATCACCAAATGCATATAAATTCGTTATCTCGAAACCTGTCAGTCTAAAAATCTGTATGACCGACAATTGAAGAATAAGGACAATCATTACATCTGGAATTGACTCCATCATTTTCAGGATAGCTTTGCCCACTCTTTGCATTTTTGTCGGCAGGATGGTATATAAAAACACCAAACCAACCGCAGCTGCCAATGCAATGAAA
>X410_Impala__coassemble_93_pt1 | contig 18279 bp, 16 predicted proteins | sample X410_Impala__metabat2_high_PE_006 | metagenome-assembled genome bin X410_Impala | reverse complement strand
CTCCTTGCTCGATTAACTAATTCGGGGGTGAAGGAATGGGTAAAGTACGTGTATATGAATATGCGAAGAAGAACAATGTATCTAGTAAAGTAGTGATCAATAAATTGAAGGATATGGGGATTGAGGTCAGCAACCATATGACCGCTTTAGAGGATAATGCCGTTGAGAGACTTGAGAAATTATTCAACCCTGCTCCGGCAAAATCACAGCCTTCAACGAATGCTGCACCAGCTAGAAACAGTCAACACCAGAACCAAAACCGAGTGAATCAGAACGGGCAACAGAATAGGCCGCAGCAGAATCGTGGAGGGCAAGGAAACCCAAGGCCATCCGCTAATGCGGCGCAAGGTCAAAAGCAAACCCAATCTGGGGGAAGAAACAGCCAGAATTCAAATCAAAATACAAAGAATAAACCGGCAACTAAGGGTAATGAAGGGAAAAAAAGCGTGCAAGATAATCAAAGAAGAGGAAACTTCAAAAATAATAGAAATAACAAAAATAAACGTGGCAACCAACGCCATCAAAATAAATCACAGCATCAGCCGACACCAAGGAAAGAACGTGAATTACCAGAGAAAATCACGTTTACAGAATCTCTTTCTGTCCTTGAACTGAGCAAAAAGATTTACCGTGAACCGAGTGAAATCATCAAAAAATTATTCATGCTTGGTGTAATGGCAACCATTAACCAAGAGTTGGATAAGGATGCGATTGAATTAATCTGCGCAGATTACGGTGTAGAAGTAGAAGAAATCATCAAAGTCGATGTAACCGATCTTGAAGCGGTTATCGCAGAAGATGAAAATCCAGAAGAAAACACAGTGGAACGTCCAGCAGTTGTAACAATCATGGGACATGTTGACCATGGTAAAACAACTTTGCTTGATGCAATCCGTAATACAAAGGTAACAGAAGGCGAAGCAGGCGGGATTACCCAGCATATCGGTGCCTACCAAGTAGAGGTTGACGGCAAAAAAATCACCTTCCTTGATACACCAGGACATGCCGCGTTTACAACAATGCGTGCCCGCGGAGCTCAAGTAACAGATATCACCATTATTGTCGTTGCAGCTGATGACGGTGTTATGCCGCAAACAATTGAAGCGATCAACCATGCAAAGGCTGCTGAGGTGCCAATTATCGTAGCGGTCAACAAGATGGATAAAGAGGGCGCAAACCCTGATCGTGTAAAACAAGAGCTGGTAGAAAATGGCCTGGTACCGGAAGAGTGGGGCGGGGATACTATCTTTGTTCCGATGTCTGCAAAAAAAGGCGAAGGAATCGATCAATTGCTTGAAATGATTTTACTTGTCAGTGAGGTAAATGAATATAAAGCAAATCCTAACCGTAAAGCGATTGGTACGGTAATTGAAGCAGAGCTTGACAAAGGCCGCGGTTCTGTTGCCACTCTATTAGTACAAAACGGTACACTTCGTATCGGTGATCCAATCGTTGTCGGCGATACATTCGGTAAAGTACGTGCTATGGTCAACGACCTTGGCCGCCGTGTGAAGGAAGCTGGCCCATCTACACCGATTGAAATCACTGGTTTGAATGAAGTGCCTCAAGCCGGCGACCGTTTTGTCGTATTCGCTGATGAGAAAACAGCTCGTCAAGTCGGGGAAGCACGTGCGCAAAAACAAATTCTTGCGTCTCGTAATGAAAGCTCCCGCGTAACACTTGAAAACTTGTTTGACCAGCTTAAGCAAGGTGAAGTCAAAGAAATTAACATCATCGTAAAAGGTGACGTACAAGGGTCTGTTGAGGCTGTCGCTGCTTCTCTGCAAAAAATTGAAGTAGAAGGCGTAAAGGTTAAGATTATCCATGCTGGCGTAGGTGCCATCACGGAGTCTGATATCATCCTTGCTGCGGCATCTAATGCGATTGTCATCGGCTTTAACGTTAGACCAGATGTGAATGCTAAACGTGCAGCTGAATCCGAGAAAGTGGATGTACGCTTACACCGTATTATTTATAAAGCGATTGAAGAAATCGAAGCGGCAATGAAAGGGATGCTTGATCCTGAATACGAAGAAAAAGTAATCGGCCAAGCAGAAGTTCGCCAAACAATCAAGATTTCTAAAGTCGGTACTATTGCCGGAAGCTATGTAACAGACGGCAAAATCACGCGTAATAGCGGTATTCGCCTCATTCGTGAAGGCATCGTTATCTTTGAAGGTGAGCTAGATACGCTTAAGCGCTTCAAGGACGATGTGAAGGAAGTTTCACAAGGATATGAATGTGGTATCACTATTAAGAACTTCAATGATATTAAAGAAGGCGACGTCATTGAGGCATATGTAATGGAAGAAATTAAGCGAGCATGATTGGAGCTGCAGAATGTGAATGTCTGATTCCTGATGTGCATTCATTGAAGGAAAAAAGAGCTGTTCTGCAAAGGGTCATGACACGTCTGAAACAGAAATTCAATGCTTCTGTCGCAGAAGTGGACTTTCAGGATACGTGGCAGCGAACGGTGATCGCCATCGTCGTTGTCTCTTCCTCTAAGGCCGCAACAGAAAAAGAACTGCAAAAGGCCATTGCCTACTTGGATTCTTTTCCTGAAATCGAACGAACGCTTACATCAATAGAATGGTTTTAAAGAGGTGAGAATATGAGCCTTAGATCGACACGTGTCGGGGAACAAATGAAGAAAGAGCTTAGTGATATCCTCGGCCGCAAATTGAAAGACCCGAGGGTAGGATTTGTGACGGTCACAGATGTAGAAGTATCTGGCGACCTTCAGCAAGCGAAAGTGTTTATCTCTGTTTTAGGAGACGCTGAGAAGAGATCAGACACACTCAAAGGGTTAGAGAAAGCAAAAGGATTCATTCGGTCAGAATTGGGACAACGAATTCGTCTGCGCAAGACACCAGAATTATTGTTTGAATTTGACGAATCCATCGATTATGGTAACCGAATCGAAAGCCTTCTCCACCAAATTCATAAAGAAGAGAAGAATGAGGAAGAGTAGGATAGACATATATGTCTATCCCTTTTCTCTGTGGGCGAAATTTTATGAAATGATGTGATGAAGTGAATGAATTAAATGGAATCCTCATCCTGAATAAGCCAGCTGGAGCAACCTCACACGATTGTATCATTAAGGTGAGAAAAATTCTTAGGATGAAAAAGGTCGGCCATACAGGTACACTTGACCCTGACGTGACAGGCGTTTTGCCGATTTGCCTTGGCAAAGCAACCCGGGTAGCTGAATATATTACCGATGCCGGCAAGGAATACATAGGGGAAGTAACGCTTGGCTGGTCCACGACAACAGAGGATGCCTCTGGCGATATCGTCGCTCGGAAAAAAGTGGACAGGAAGATTGAGCGCGAGGAAATCCTGAAGGTGCTGCAGTCCCTTACAGGGGAAATAACCCAAACGCCGCCGATTTATTCAGCAGTGAAGGTGAATGGAAAACGCTTATATGAGTATGCGCTTAAAGGTCAGGAAGTCGAAATCCCTTCAAGAAAGGTTCAAATCTATGAGATTGAGCTTTTAGATGACCGGGATATTTTCGAAGGCGAATCCATTTCATTCAAATTCCGGGTTGCCTGCGGGAAAGGAACCTATATCAGGACCTTATCCTGCATGATTGGGGAGCAATTAGGCTTTCCTGCGCATATGTCTAAATTAGTGCGCTCAAGGTCAGCACGCTTCACGCTTGATGATGCAATAAGCTTAGAGGAATTGACTGAGCTAGCCGGAAACGGGGAAGTCCAAGAGGTTTTAAGACCTATTGAAGAAGGAATAGTGGATCTGCCGAGGATTAGCGTGCCAGCGGCTTTGGCAGCAAGAGTTCAAAACGGAGCGGTTCTGACTGTTCGCGACCTCATGGCTGAAAGCTTAAAAAGCCCATTTGCCGTCTTGGATGAACAAGGGAAGCTATTGGCTGTTTATCAGCACCACCCGGAAAAGAAAGGATTATGCAAACCTGTTAAAGTTATTCCAAATGTATAGTAAACTATTTGTGGAGACTAGATAAAAGGGGAATCATTATGGAAATAATCAATATTCATCATCCCCATGCTTTTACAGGGGATGAATTTCCCCCATTGGCCATTGCGCTTGGCTATTTTGACGGCGTCCATGCCGGACACCAAAAAGTCATCCAAACGGCTATTGAAGCGGGAAAGGAAAAAGGACTGCATACCGCTGTTATGACATTTGACCCTCACCCTTCTGTCATTTTAAATAAGGAGGTCAAGCATGTCAGGCAGCTTACGCCCGTGAAGGAAAAAGTGGAGCTTCTCGAGCAAATGGGCATTGATTATTTATTTATCGTGCATTTTACGAAGGAGTTTGCGGGATTAAGCCCTCAATCCTTCGTTGAGAACTATTTAATCTCCCTGAATGCCAAACATATTGTGGCTGGATTTGACTATACATACGGCCATCGCGGTAAAGGAACGATGGAGGATCTGCCATCTTATTCCGAGGGGAAATTAGCACAAACAATCGTTTCTAAACAGGAGCTGGGTGCTGAGAAGATAAGCTCTACGAGAATAAGGAAGGAACTTCTCGCCGGGAATATGGAAGAGACCGCTCGCCTTCTTGGAAGAGGATTCACTGTGAAGGGGCATGTGATTGACGGTGAAAAGAGAGGGCGGCTTCTCGGCTTTCCGACCGCCAATATTGAGGTCGGAAAGGATTATTATTTGCCTGGCGTAGGTGTATACTGCGTTAGAATGCTTGTAAAAGGCGCTTGGCATAATGGTATTTGCAATGTAGGCTATAAACCTACCTTCCATTCTGAAAAGGATGAGATACCGACTGTTGAGGTCCACCTGTTAGATTTCGAGGATAATATATATGGTGAAGAGGTCTGCATTGAGTGGAACACAAGAATACGAGATGAGAAGAAGTTTGACGGTCTTGAGGCTCTTGTGGCACAGCTCGAGAAAGACAAGAAGTACGCGATAGAATATTTCGAAAACTTTTAAGTACTTGCTTTTTCAAGCGGATAGTAGTATTCTAATAAACGTATTAAATGAACCTTTCCTTGGCTGTGCGCATCACCAACGTCTGCTCAGGAACAGGGGATTGAAAAATTAGGAGGTGAATTAGGATGGCATTAACGCAAGAGCGTAAAAATCAGATCATCAATGAGTACAAAACTCATGAGAGCGACACTGGGTCTCCAGAAGTTCAGATCGCTGTCCTTACTGAACAAATCAACACTTTAAACGAACATTTACGCATGCACAAGAAAGATCACCACTCTCGTCGTGGCCTTTTGAAAATGGTAGGTAAACGTCGTAACTTACTTACTTATTTGCGTAACAAAGACGTTACTCGTTATCGCGAACTAATCAACAAGCTTGGTTTACGTCGATAATCTACTCAGAAAAAGCGGGATTTATCCCGCTTTTTTGTTATACATAGAGGGTAATGGCCCGCTTTGTGGACACTTTAGCTTTTTAAACTGGGCAATAATAGAGTATACTAATAGTAATTTGGTGTTAAAATCCCACTTTTGTCTGCAAGGACAAAATATTAGGATAAATTATGTATGTTAACGCAGTAGAGAGGAGTTTTGAAGAAATGGAGCAAACAAAACGCACATTTTCTTTAGATTGGGCAGGCCGTCCATTGACGGTAGAAATTGGCCAATTAGCAAAGCAGGCTAATGGCGCTGCCTTAATTCGTTATGGCGATTCGGCAGTATTAAGCACAGCCGTTGCGTCAAAAGAACCGAAGAATCTTGATTTCTTCCCATTAACCGTAAGTTATGAAGAAAAATTGTATGCAGTAGGAAAAATCCCTGGAGGATTTATTAAGAGAGAGGGCAGACCGAGTGAAAAGGCTGTATTAACAAGCCGTCTGATTGACCGTCCAATTCGCCCGCTTTTCGCGGATGGATTCAGAAATGACGTTCAAGTAGTCAGCATGGTTTTATCAGTCGACCAGGATTGCCCGACTGAAATGGCTGCTATGTTTGGTTCTTCCCTTGCTTTATGTGTATCAGACATTCCGTTTGAAGGCCCGATTGCAGGCGTTATCGTTGGCCGTGTGAATGATGAATTCGTTATTAATCCGACGATTGAGCAGCTTGAGAAGAGTGATATCCACTTGACAGTTGCCGGAACAATGGATGCCATCAATATGGTTGAAGCCGGAGCAGATGAAGTGCCGGAAGAAACAATGCTTGAGGCAATTATGTTTGGACATGAAGAAATCAAGAAATTGATTAAATTCCAGCAGGAGATTGTTGAAGCTGTAGGAAAAGAAAAGCGCGAAATCGTTCTTTATGAACTAGATCAAGCTTTGGTGGAAGAAGTTAAAGGCATGTGCCTGGAGGAAATGAACACTGCGGTTCAGGTTCAGGAAAAGCATGCGCGTGAGGATGCCATTACTGCAGTAAAAGAGAAGGTTCTTGCAGTATTTGAAGAAAGAGAAGCTGATGAGGATACGGTTAAGCAAGTAAAAGAAATCCTCAGCAAATTAGTGAAGGATGAAGTACGCCGTTTAATTACGGAAGAAAAAGTTCGTCCAGACGGAAGAAACCCGGAAGAGATTCGTCCGCTTTCATCTGAAGTTGGTCTGCTGCCACGCACACACGGTTCTGGACTATTTACTCGCGGACAAACTCAGGCGCTTTCTATCGCGACGCTAGGGGCTCTCGGAGACGTTCAAATTCTTGACGGCCTTGGCCTTGAGGAATCAAAACGCTTCATGCATCACTACAACTTCCCGCATTTCTCTGTCGGTGAAACTGGGCCTATCAGAGGACCGGGCAGACGTGAGATCGGACATGGAGCATTGGGTGAACGAGCTCTTGAGCCTGTTATCCCGAACGAAAATGATTTCCCTTACACGATTCGTCTTGTGTCAGAGGTGCTTGAATCCAACGGTTCCACTTCACAAGCTAGTATTTGCGCAAGTACATTAGCGCTAATGGACGCTGGTGTTCCAATTAAAGCCCCAGTTGCCGGAATCGCTATGGGTCTGATCAAACAAGGTGAACATTATACCGTCCTATCTGATATTCAAGGGATGGAAGATCATCTTGGCGATATGGACTTCAAAGTAGCAGGAACGAAAAAAGGTGTTACTGCCTTACAGATGGATATCAAGATTGCTGGACTTACACGCGAGATCTTGGAAGAAGCTCTTATGCAGGCTCAAAAAGGACGCAATCATATTCTTGAGCACTTAATGAGCACGCTTGATGAGCCGCGTGAACAGCTTTCTCAATATGCTCCGAAGATCTTGACAATGACAATCAAGCCGGATAAAATCCGCGATGTTATTGGACCAAGCGGAAAGCAAATCAATAAAATCATCGAAGAGACCGGTGTTAAGATTGATATTGAGCAAGATGGAACAGTCTATATCGCTTCTACCAACCAAGAGATGAACGAAAAAGCGAAGAGCATCATTGAAGACATCGTACGCGAGGTTGAAGTTGGTCAAATGTACCTGGGTACCGTTAAGCGCATTGAGAAGTTCGGCTGCTTCGTCGAAATCTTCAAAGGAAAAGATGGACTTGTTCATATTTCTGAATTGGCTGAGGAACGTGTCGGAAAAGTTGAAGATGTCGTGAAGATTGGAGACGAAATCCTTGTCAAAGTAACAGAAATCGACAGACAAGGCAGAGTAAATCTCTCAAGAAAAGCAGTCTTGAAAGAACAAAAAGAAAAAGCAGAACAGCAGTAAATGCAATTGACGGCTAGGAGACACATGTTTCCTAGCCTTTTCATTCATCTTATGATCATTATCGGCGGCTTAGAAGCGAATGCTGCAGAATCAGCAGGGCATGTTCACGCTTGTGCGGATGCTTTGATAAGAAGTTCTAACCTGTCCAACCCCCTCATACATTCTCATTATAGGGGGGAGTACACGGTGAATAAAAAAATGTCGCAATTTCTTGCAATATGTATCATTGGCAGTTTATCATGGGTGTTGGTGCAAAATCCATGGACAGAAAATTATCTGGCCAGTATAAATAGGGAACCGGCAAAGCTTGTTTCTGTTAATGACCGTTTGTATGAAGAAATACAACAGGCTTCAGAAAAATATAATGAAAAACCTGAAGATGCAGTCATTGACCGTGTTTGGAAAAAGACGCCCGGGTACAATGGGATAGAAATTGATGTAAATAAATCCTATAAAAGGATGAAAGCAAAGGGTATTTTCAATGAAAAGCTGCTTATTTTCAAGGAAACCTCACCTGCAGTCCATCTAAAGGATCTGCCGCCATCACCCATATACAGAGCTAATCCTAAGAAGCCTTCCGTTTCTTTTATTATTAATGTGGCTTGGGGGAACGAATATATAGGCTCCATGTTAGACACATTAAAAAAGCACCATATTAAGGCAACGTTTGTGCTTGAGGGACGCTGGGTCAAGAACAACCCAGAGATGGCAAAGACCATTACCAAAGAAGGGCATGAGCTCGGTAATCATTCCTATACACATCCTGATATGAAAAATCTTTCGATGCAAGCCTCTGTGAAGGAAATTAAGGATACAAATAAAGTCATTCAAGAGGTGACGGGAGTTAAACCGGCTTTGTTTGGACCGCCAAGCGGAAGCTTTAATGATACGACAGTTAAAGCAGCAGCCAGCTTAGGGATGGAAACAATCCTCTGGACGGTAGATACGGTAGATTGGCGGAAACCTGCCCCTGAAGTATTGATCAACAGGGTCGTGACCAAGCTTCATAATGGCGCTCTCGTATTAATGCATCCAACGGACCCCACATCAAAATCACTGGAGACATTAATCACGTCCATAGAGAAAAATTATAAGATTATGCCAGTGGGCGAGGCACTTTCTGAAAGACGAAGCAAGTGATAATTTCTTACCCAATTAGGGAAGTATTCTCTAATTTACGGTGATATGTACATACATAATGGGTATGGGTATAAAGAGCAACATGAATAGGAGGAAGAATCTTTGATCACTAAATATACATGTCAAAATGGCGTTCGCATCGTATTGGAACCCATTCCGACCGTTCGCTCAGTAGCGATTGGCATATGGATAAAAACTGGCTCTCGAAATGAAGGACCAAGCAACAATGGGATTTCTCATTTCTTAGAGCATATGTTCTTCAAGGGAACGACAACACGAACAGCTAAGGAAATCGCTGAGTCATTTGACCGGATTGGCGGGCAGGTGAATGCCTTTACTTCTAAGGAATACACTTGCTATTATGCAAAAGTCCTTGATAATCATGCTACCTATGCGCTTGATGTGCTTGGGGATATGTTTTTCAATTCAACTTTTGCTTCAGAAGAGCTGAAGAAGGAAAAGAATGTTGTTTGCGAAGAGATTAAGATGTATGAAGATACACCTGATGATATTGTTCATGACCTTTTGAGCCAAGCAGTATTTGAGAAGCATCCGCTTGGGTATCCGATTCTTGGGACAGAAGAAGTGCTCGAAACGATTACAACTGATACGTTAAAGCAATATGTCTATGATCATTATACCCCTGATAAGGTTGTCATTTCAGTTGCCGGAAATGTGACTGATGCATTCATTAAGCAGGTTGAAGAATTATTTGGCCAGTACGAAGGCGGGAAGGCCCGTCCGGAACTTGAAAAGCCATCCTTCCATGCTAATAAGCTGGTCAGGAAAAAGGATACAGAGCAATCCCACCTATGTCTTGGCTATAACGGCTATGATGTCGGCCATGAAAATATCTATAGCTTAATTATCTTGAATAATGTGCTTGGAGGCTCTATGAGCAGCCGTCTCTTCCAAAGTGTAAGGGAGGAGAGGGGTCTTGCTTACAGCGTATATTCCTACCACACTTCTTATCAGGATAATGGACTTGTCGTCCTTTATGGCGGTACCGGTGCTAATCAGGTAAATGAGCTCTTCTCAACTATTCAGTCTACACTCGATCTAATCTCGCGTGAGGGAATTACAGCGAAAGAACTTGAAAATTCAAAGGAGCAGCTGAAAGGCAGCCTAATGCTAAGCTTGGAAAGCACAAATAGCCGAATGAGCCGAAACGGCAAGAATGAGCTTTTATTAGGACGTCATCGCTCTTTGGATGACATTGTTGAATTAATCGATAAGGTATCAATAGACAGCGTTAATCAATGTATTGAGGATGTATTCAAGGGCCCTTATGCTGCGGCGCTTATTGGACCTCAAGATACATGGAATTTATAATATAGCCGCTTACTTATCGGGGCTGGGATATAAAAATTCAGTCAATAATAAACCCGAACTATTAGGTGATATTTTAATTAATATTCGTCTGATAGCTCGGGTTTTTTAGTTATGTTCAATAGATTTGTTCATTTGCATCCCCTTATCCATAACTAGTGGAATTTCGATGCGGCTACTCGACTCCTGCGGGAAAATAGAGGGAAGGCTGAGACCCCGCAAGGCACAGCCGAGGAGGTAAAGCCTTTCTCCCCGCGGAAAGCGAGCGGACGAAAGCGCAATGGAACCGACTTGTTCTTCCACCGTAACTCATTCATAAGAAATAAAGATTATTATGATATATTTAGATTTCGTTCGTGTTTCGGGAGTGTTTATAAGGTATGTCACAGCCCCTTTTTATGCTCACCAAACCTCCCTCAAGATTCATCTATGAAAACCGCTTCTAATCAAGCATGAATGCCATATAGATTATATATAAACTATTCTTTTGCAGAAAGAAGGTAAAGCATGAAGCTAAGTGAATTAAGCGGGAAAGAAATCGTCGATGTGAAGCGAGCGGAAAGACTGGGAGTGCTGGGGCAGACTGATCTTGAAATCAATGAATTAACTGGTCAGATTACCGCTTTGATTATACCTTCTGGCAAATGGTTCGGTTTCAGAAAGCACGGCAATGAGGTTAGGGTACCTTGGACACATATTCAAAAAATCGGCACGGATATGATCATTATTGATATCCCTGCTAATGGAGATTTTCAAGTTGACTGAATTGAATCCACCCAAAAAAACGCCGATAGGCGTTTTTTTGTTTATCTATACATAGCACCCCTCAAGGAATCGGTCATATGATGTGAGAGAACTATATGCACGTAGTGAATAACTGCGTTAAAGTGATCTCCAGCATACAACCAAACAAAGAAGAAGGTGAAACTCCTCCATGCTCACAGGGATGCAGATTGCTGTCCTTGGCGGTGACGCCAGGCAGCTTGAAGTGATTCGTAAATTGACGGAATTGGATGCAAAAGTGTTTTTAACCGGTTTTGAACAATTGGCACATGCCTATACAGGAGCGGTGAAGGAATCGCTTGAGGACCTTCCTGTCAATGAACTGGATGCCATCATTTTGCCGGTAGCGGGAACCAATATGGAAGGCAAAATAGAGACAATCTTCTCTAGCAGCCAGGTAGTCCTTACAGAGGATTTCTTGAACAATACACCAGAGCATTGCACGATATATTCGGGAATTAGCAATGACTATTTATCTGAATTGACCGCTAAGGCTAATCGAAAGCTTGTTCAGCTCTTTGAAAGAAATGATGTAGCGATTTATAACTCTATCCCAACGGTCGAGGGAGCCATTATGATGGCCATTCAGCATACCGATTTCACCATCCATGGCTCGAATGTAATTGTGCTTGGTCTTGGCAGGACAGGAATGAGTGTCGCGCGCAGCTTTCATGCACTCGGAGCCAAGGTAAAGGTCGGCGCCAGAAAAACAGAGCATATAGCCAGGATTAGCGAAATGGGACTAACTCCTTTTTTTACCTCGGAATTGGAGAATGAAGTGGATCATGTGGATATTTGTATTAATACGATTCCACATAAAATCATTACGGCCAATGTTCTAGCGAAAATGCCGTCCCGTACATTGATTATCGACCTTGCCTCAAAGCCTGGTGGCACCGATTTCCGCTATGCTGAAAAACGTGGCATAAAAGCGATTCTAGCCCCCGGCTTGCCTGGCATTGTTGCCCCAAAAACAGCTGGTAAAATCCTGGCGAATGTCCTAGGCCAACTTTTGTATGAGGAATTTGAGATAGGAAAGGGGAAACAATCATGAAGATTAAAGGCAAGCGTATAGGCTTTGGGTTAACTGGTTCTCACTGCACGTATGATGAGGTATATCCTCAAATTGAAAATCTCGTGAATGGCGGTGCTGAGGTCATTCCTGTTGTAACCCATACAGTTAAGAATACAGATACGAGATTTGGAAATGGTGAGGATTGGGTAGCTAGAATTGAAAAACTGACGAATCGCAAAGTCATTGATACAATTGTAGATGCTGAGCCGCTCGGGCCAAAGATGCCCCTTGATTGCATGGTCATTGCCCCGATGACCGGAGTTTCCATGAGCAAGTTTGCCAATGCGCAAAATGATTCGCCGGTTTTGATGGCAGCGAAGGCAACATTAAGAAATCATCGCCCGGTTGTGCTTGGAATCTCCACAAATGATGCCTTAGGTCTTAATGGCGTCAATTTGATGCGATTATTGAGCACAAAGGATATATTCTTCATCCCGTTTGGTCAGGATGATCCTCATAATAAGCCAAATTCAATGGTGGCGAAAATGGATAGCTTGATTGAAACAGTCGAATATGCCCTCGAGATGAAACAAATTCAGCCGATATTAATCGAAAGATTCTCATGAAAAGCACGATGAATCGACAAAAATATAGTATAATATATTCTTAAAAGAACGAATTATCACCAGCAGGGAAAAATTGTTGCTCTTTTTAATAATCGATATGATAATAGTTGTGATAATTGTTTAAATTTTTTCTACAGATATAGCTCATAAATCTATATATAAATGTTCACGGAAGGGGTAACAAACATGTCTCAAAAACAATTTCATGTAGCCGTAGTAGGCGCAACTGGCGCTGTTGGCCAGCAAATGATTGAAACGCTCCAAAAAAGAAACTTCCCAATCGGGGAAATCAGTTTATTATCCTCTTCTCGTTCTGCAGGAAAAGAAATAGAATTCAACGGGGAAAAGGTCATTGTCCAAGAAGCGCGTCCAGAAAGTTTTGAGGGCGTTGATATAGCTTTGTTCAGTGCTGGAGGAAGCATCTCAAAGAAATTGGCTCCTGAAGCTGTGAAGCGCGGGGCTATCGTGGTTGATAATACAAGTGCATTCCGTATGGATGAAAATGTTCCGCTTGTGGTACCTGAGGTCAATGAAAGTGATCTTCATGGACATAACGGAATTATCGCTAACCCGAATTGTTCCACCATCCAGATGGTTGCGGCTCTTGAACCGATCCGTGAGGCATTTGGGCTCAAGAAGGTGGTTGTCTCCACCTATCAGGCCGTTTCTGGAGCTGGAGCAGCGGCGATTGAAGAATTGCATATTCAGACTGAGGCGATTCTAAATAATGAAGCGCCTAAAGCTGAAATCCTGCCAGTTAAGGGAGCAGAGAAGCATTATCAAATCGCGTTCAATGCTATTCCTCAAATCGATGTGTTTACGGAAAATGGATTCACGTATGAAGAAATGAAGATGATCAATGAAACAAAGAAAATCATGCATATGCCTGAACTGAAAGTATCCGCAACGTGCGTGAGACTTCCGATTGCTGTCGGGCACTCTGAATCCGTCTATATTGAAATTGATCAAGAGGGCGTCACGGCTGAGCAGATTCAAAAGCTGCTGAGTAACGCTCCCGGTATCGTTCTTCAAGATAATCCATCCGAGCAGGTATACCCTATGCCAGCGGATTGTGTCGGCAAGAATGATGTATTTGTCGGTCGTATCCGGAAAGATTTGGATGAAGACAAGGGATTCCATATGTGGATTGTTTCCGATAATCTATTAAAAGGAGCAGCATGGAACTCTGTCCAAATTGCTGAAAGTCTTGTTCGGTTAGAAATTGTTAAATAACTTGAATTTATAAGAATTGTGTTTATATCCATCGGATTTCTTGAATTAACCTGAGTGTAGTATATCCGGCCTTTTTGATTGTTGCAGATCAAAAAGGCCGATTTCGAGGTGTAAAAATGAAAATTATCATTCAAAAATTTGGCGGTACATCCGTTCGTGATCCAAAGAGCAGGGAACTTGCCTTAAATCATATTCAGAACGGATTGAATGAAGGATATAAAGTTGTCGTTGTTGTATCTGCCATGGGCAGAATGGGAGACCCTTATGCGACAGATACATTGCTTTCACTTGTTGGTGGTTCAGCTACACTTTTGAATGAACGGGAACAGGACTTGCTTTTATCCTGTGGTGAAGTCATCTCATCAGTGGTATTTGCGAATATGCTTCTTCAAAATGGGATTAAAGCAACAGCTTTAACCGGAGGACAGGCTGGGTTCCGCACGAGTCAGGATTATACGAATGCGAAGATATTGGAGATGGAGACCGATCGCCTCTTACAAGAACTTGAAAGCTCTGATGTCATTGTTGTTACCGGATTTCAAGGCGTGGCCGAAAATGGTGATGTCACGACCATTGGCCGTGGTGGCAGCGACACGTCAGCGGCAGCTCTCGGTGCAGCATTAGGAGCAGAATATGTAGATATATTCACTGATGTGGAAGGCATCATGACAGCAGACCCGCGTATTGCAGAAAAAGCGCGCCCGCTGTCTGTTGTAACTTATACGGAAGTGTGCAATATGGCCTACCAAGGAGCAAAAGTGATTCATCCTCGGGCAGTTGAAATTGCCATGCAGGCAAAAGTACCAATGAGGATTCGTTCCACATATACTGATGGGGAAGGTACATTGGTTACCAGCCATCCGAAGCATCGCCGCGGAAGTGATATCCAGGAGCGGCTTGTTACTGGGATTGCCCACGTTGGCCAAATTACGCAAATCAAGGTCCAAGCAAAGGAAGGGCAATATGATTTGCAGACAGAAGTATTCACGGCAATGGCCAATGCCAAAATCAGCGTTGATTTTATTAACATCTATCCGAATGGCGTAATCTACACGGTTTCAGACAAAGACGCCGATATGGCCATCTCTGTCCTAAAGGATCTCGGTCATGATCCGGCTGTCGAGCCGAATTGTGCTAAGGTATCGGTTGTCGGTGCAGGAATCACAGGTGTACCTGGTGTAACTGCCAAGATCGTGACACCATTATCGGAGAGAGGAATTCAAATCCTTCAATCGGCGGACAGTCATACAACCATCTGGGTACTTGTGAAGGAAAAGGACTTGGTGGAAGCTGTAAATGCCCTTCATAGCGCATTTAATCTTCATCTTGAGGACGAAAGCGCCATCGATTGGGTATCCGATTATTGAGATAAATCTTAACTAAAAGGGAGTGGAAGTATGGGTCTATTTGGCCGCGTATCCACAGCAATGGTTACTCCTTTTGATAATAAAGGGAATATTGACTTTGCTAAAACAGCTAAATTAGTTGATTATTTGATTGAAACAGGCAGCGACTCGCTCGTTGTCTCAGGAACAACAGGAGAATCTCCTACATTGACGGCAGAAGAAAAAGTGGCATTATTTGAGTATGTCGTCAAAATCGTGAATAAACGAGTGCCAGTCATAGCTGGTACAGGGAGCAATAATACGTATGCCTCCATCAGCTTAACGAAAAAAGCGGAACAAGCAGGCGTTGACGGTATTATGCTTGTTGCCCCTTACTATAATAAACCGAATCAGGAAGGACTTTATCAGCATTTTAAAGCAGTCGCTGATTCTACTAGCCTGCCAGTGATGGTCTATAATGTTCCTGGCAGAACGGTTACAAATATCTCTCCTGAGACAGTGATTCGTTTATCAGAGGTTAAAAATATTGTGGCGATTAAAGAAGCTAGCGGTGATTTCAGCGCTATGACAAAAATCATAGCCAACACACCGGATGATTTTGAATTGTACAGCGGGGATGACGGATTAGCGCTGCCAGTGCTGGCGATTGGCGGAACCGGTGTCGTATCCGTTGCTTCACATATCATCGGCCGGGACATTCAAAATATGGTTCAAAAATTCCTTTCCGGTGAAAAAGAGGAAGCGGCAAGGATTCATCAGCGCGTTCTTCCAATCATGGAAGGATTATTCATGGCTCCAAGCCCTGCACCGGTAAAGACTGCCTTACAAATGAAAGGAATAGACGTAGGCTCTGTTCGCTTACCTCTTGTACCGATGAATGAGGTCGAAAGAAACACGCTTATCAAGCTTTTAAACACGCTATAAGTCTCTTTTTATCCTATCGATTCAAATGGACAAAAGCCAATCCAGCGCGATTGGCTTTTGCTACAGTTTACATATAAATACATATGGCTAAAAAAACGTCAAGAGTGTTAGCAATTGAGTGATTTATTGAAAAAGTCCGTCTGGGTAGCGTATATGAGTGGATATCGGTTATAATGGTTTCAATTGGAAATGGACGAGCAGTTAAATACAGGAGGAACTAAATTGGTTAAACAACAAACACAAAATATTAAAGTAATCGCCTTAGGCGGTGCTGGGGAGATCGGAAAGAATATGTATGTCATCGAAGTGGATGAAGACATATTCGTTCTTGATGCCGGATTAATGTTTCCGGAAACCGAGATGCTCGGAATTGATGTCGTCATCCCTGACATCAGCTATTTAATTGAAAATAAAGAACGTGTTCAAGGAATTTTCCTGTCACATGGTCACGAAGACCATATTGGCGCATTGCCATATATCATTGAGGAACTGGATGCACCTGTGTATGGAACACGTTTGACCATTGAATTGGCTAAAGCCAAAATTGAAGAAATTAAAGGAAGAGTGGATGTTGAATTTGAAGTAGTGGATTCCAATACAGCCCTTCGTTTTGCATCATCAAGAATCACATTCTTTAAAACGAATCACAGCATTCCAGACTCTGTCGGTATATGCATTGACACGAAAGAGGGAGCAATCGTATATACAGGCGACTTCAAATTTGACCAAGCAGCACAGGGTCATTATAAAGCGGAAGTAGGCAAGATGGCAGCCATAGGGGATGCAGGAGTCCTTTGCCTGCTTTCTGACAGTTCAGGTGCTGAAAAAGTCGGATTCACGCCTTCTGAATCACTGGTAGCTGCACAAATGTCAGATGAATTTTACAAGGCAAAAGGCCGTATTATCGTTGCCTGCTATGCTTCAAACGTTAATGGATTACAGCAAGTGTTCAATGCGGCGCATGATAACCAAAAGAAAGTGGCTGTTGTGGGCAAATCCATGCAAAAGGTACTTGATATTGCTCTAAACTTCGATTACTTAAAGGTAGCGGATGAAACGCTCATCCCAGTTGATCAGCTTGAGAACTATAATGATGATGAAGTGGTAATCCTAGCTGCAGGCCAGCAGGGTGAACCGTTTGAAGTTCTGCAGAAAATGGCCAAGCATGCACATAAGCAAGTGAACATTAAACAAGGCGACACAGTATTGCTGGCAGCTAATCCTCTATATGGCGGAGAGCTGCTCATGTCAAGAACAATCGACCTGTTATTCAGAGCTGGAGCAATGGTGGTTGCCGGCAAGAACCGCATCCATGTCTCAGGACACGGCAGCCAGGAAGAGCTCAAAATGATGCTTAACCTAATGAGACCAAAATACTTCATCCCTATTCAGGGTGACTACAAAATGCTGATTGCCCATATGCGTATCGCTAAGTCCATTGGGTTCAAACAGGAACAAATTCTCATTCCGGAAAACGGGGAAGTCATCTCAATTTCGAAGGAACATATCGAAAGCGCTGGCAAAGTAACAACCGGCAATGTTTTGATTGATGGGATTGGCGTCGGCGATGTTGGAAATATCGTCCTTCGCGACCGCCGTTTATTGTCACAGGACGGAATCCTGATTGTCGTGGTTACTCTCAGCCGTAATGATAAAAGTATTGTCGCAGGTCCTGAAATTATTTCTAGAGGATTTGTCTATGTCCGTGAATCAGAAACATTAATGGAGAAATCCAACACGATCGTCCGTGAAATTGTTCTTAAGAATACATCTAAAGACCATTTTGACTGGGCTGGAATGAAGCAAGAGATTCGTGATAACCTGCATTCATTCTTATTCGAAAAAACAAAACGCCGTCCAATGATTTTACCAATTATCATGGAAGTATAAAAAGGACAGCTTTAAGTCCTTAACCAGACAGAGGCTGGGACAAAAAGGCTTCAAACAACTAAAAACGCCGAACTATTTTAATGCGCAGTTTAAAATGGTTTGGCGTTTTTTATATTTAGTTTAGTTCTGTTAAGAGATGAATATTGCTAATAGAATGCCGGTGATTTATATTAAGCCTAATTTTCAGTGCAATATTCGCTTTTGGACACAATAACTAGTGGAATTTCGCTGCGGCTATTCGACTCCTGCGGGAAATAGAGGAAAGGCTAAAGACCTCCGCAGGCGTAGCCGAGGAGGCTCTGCTTCCTCCCCGCGGAAAGCGAGTGGCTGC
>X410_Impala__coassemble_92_pt1 | contig 18519 bp, 20 predicted proteins | sample X410_Impala__metabat2_high_PE_006 | metagenome-assembled genome bin X410_Impala | reverse complement strand
TACTAATCATACATAAGAGAAAACAAATAAAAACCTGAACAATTAGGCGTAATATTAATTAAAATATCACCTAATAGTTCAGGTTTATCATAGGCTGGAATACTTATATCCCAGCCCATTACACCTTATCGTTCAAAAGCTTCATATACTTTGAGCTTTTTCCCTTTTACTGTTTTCTTCTTCATGGCGCTTAGGACATACGGCCCTTTCCCATTCAAAATTTCAACAAATGTTGCCTGGTCTTCAATTGTGATGATGCCAATATCATCGGCTGTTACGCCATCGATTTTGGCAATTGTCCCTACAAAATCAACTGCACGAAGCTTCTTTTTCTTCCCGCCGTTAAAGAAAAGCTTCATAATATCCTTGTTCAGTTCCGCACCCTTGGCTTCCTTCCATTCCATTTTGAACATCTTGCGTTCAAATGACTCACGTGCGGCCGCCACAGCTGTCTCTGCCGGCGGCTCTAGCAGGGCAATCGAAACATCTGCATAATTTTCCGTTTCGGCAAGGAGTTCCAACTCATGCGAGGAAATGAAGGATATCGCCTTGCCGCTTTTCCCCGCCCGGCCCGTTCTTCCGGCGCGATGCACATACGCTTCCTTTTCAAGGGGAAAATCAAAATTGATTACATGGGATATCTCATCAATATCAATTCCGCGCGCTGCCACATCAGTTGCCACTAAATAGCGGAACTCACCTCTCCTAAATTGGTTCATAACGTCGAAGCGGTCCTCCTGATACATGCCTCCATGGATCTTTCCGCAGGAATAATCCCAATCCGCCAATTGCTCAAATAGACGGTCGACCTTCTCCTGTGTACGACAAAAAACAATGCAGCTGTCGGGTCCTTCCACTGTCGTCACGTTTCTCAAAAGAGGCATCTTCTGCTCCTCCTCCGTGAGATAGCCTTCATGAATGATTCGCGGCTTCGTTACAGCTTTATCGGCAATTTGAACATATGAAGGATGATCTAAATAGGTTTCGCTCAATTGCTTTATATCCTCGCCATAAGTAGCTGAAAACAGCATGGTAACCCTTTTTTTCGGCAAGCTGTCAATAATCGCTTTTACTTGGTCGATAAAGCCCATATTAAGCATTTCATCCGCTTCATCAATGACCGCATACTGTATCTTTTCAACGGATAGTGTCCCTTTTTGGATATGGTCCAGCACTCTACCCGGTGTACCCACAACGATATGGCATTTTTGGCTAAGCTCAAGCTTCTGTTTGGCAAAGGGCTGCTTCCCAAATACAGCGGCTGCCTTGATTCGTTTAAAACGGCCAATATGGATAAGGTCCTCTTTCACCTGAGCTGCCAGTTCCCTTGTTGGTGTTAGCACAAGTGCCTGAGGCTTATTCTCAAGCCAATCAGCATGCTGGCAAAGAGGTATGCCATAGGCAGCTGTCTTGCCGCTTCCGGTGGAGGCTCTCACAACGACATCCTTATTTGAAAGTAAAAGCGGGATTACCTTCTGCTGAACCTCTGTCGGCTTTTCATACCTCATGCTCTCTAATGCCCGCTCAATCGATTCATCAAGCTGAAAATCTGTAAAACTGATGTTTTTCATTTGTCTTCCTCATTTTCGTTTCTTATCTACCTTCTCAGTATCCGAGAACTTGTATGTCTTATTATACCCGAAATTCGGCAAAATGCAGATGTGAGAAGCTTTTCGTGAAAAGAACAAGGAGAAGTCCTATAAATAAGGCAGGTAGCCTAGCTTGATGCCATTATCTTATTTTCTATATGATTGGTTATTCATTCATAAACTGAGATTTATGATAAACTATTCTATATGTAAAAATATGGAGGTAGACCGAAGGAGGATTTCGAATTGTTTAAAGTGGAAACGAGCGTAAGAGAAAGCTGCCACGCTGGGGTTGATTGTGCCTATGGAGTTATCACACTACCGGGGACAAAGATGAGCGTATATAGCTTTTACATAGACGGGCTCCTGATTGATACTGGTTCTCCATTATTGCTTAATGATTACATCCCAATATTTATGAATAAACCCATCGATCAGGTCGTATTAACCCACTATCATGAAGACCATGCAGGCGGAGCCAAGTGGATTCAGGATCACCTCAGCATTCCTATTTATATACATGAGTCAAGTGTTCAGACATGCAGGGAACCCTTTCATTATCCTGAATACCGCAAGCTTGCCTGGGGTCAAACAGAATCCTTCCAGGCAAATCCGCTTCCGTCCTCCTTTTCTTCAAGGAAGGAGACATGGGAAACCATTCACACACCAGGACACACGCAAGATCATGTCTCCTTTTACAATCATGACAGAAAAGCATTGTTCAGCGGAGACTTATATGTCCTGACACGCACAAAGGTCATTCTTGCAGAAGAGGATATCACACAAACGATGGCCTCCCTGAAAAAGACGCTCGCTTATGATTTCGAGGTTGTTTATTGCAGTCATGCCGGCTACTTGCCAAATGGCCGCAAACGGCTGACAGATAAGCTTCATTATCTTGAGGAAGTGGAAGAGAAAGTCATCCGTTTGCATGAATCAGGTATGGATGCCAAGTCCATCAATATGGAGCTGTTCCCGAAGCAATATCCGATTACCATCGTCTCGGACGGGGAATGGGACTCCAATCATATCGTGACCTCCATCTTAAGAAAGCACCAGGCATTATGAAAGAGTACCAATCAATGCCGGTACCTAATTCACATTCAGAGAAAAGGACCCATTAAAGCCTTTAACCCTTGATAGCCAAAATAACCGCCAAATCCAAGCAATGACAGCCCCGAAATAATGGAGATGACCTTTAAGCTCCTGTCATTGAGATAACGTCTAAAGCCTGTCGCAAGCATGGCAACAAAGACATCCCAGCAGGTTAATCCAAGAAAAATCATAGAAGAATAGAGAAGAAGATCGGCGGCCTCCGTGGCTGCAGCAGTCTTTGCGAGCACAGAACCATAAATACCTATCCAGAACAGGATGGAAAGCGGGCTTGTAATGGACATGAGGAATCCGACCCCAAAAGACTTCATCACAGACTCTTTCTGCCGGATATCGCTTAAAGTAATTGTCCCTGTCTTGGCTATCCCCTCCACTCCGGAATAGATCAGCACAAACCCGCCAAACAGCCAAAGAAAGATTTGTACAACCGGAATCTCGATAAAGTGTACAAATCCAAGATAAACCATCAGCATGAATATACCGTCGGCAAGCATCGAGCCGACTCCAACAAACCATGCATGCCAAAATCCATTTTTGATGCCCTTATCAATCCGTGCAGAATTTACCGGCCCGATTGGCGCGGCCAAGGTAAGGCCTAAAAGGAAGTAACTGAATAAAATTTGTCCGCTCAAAGGATTCTTCACTCCAAGTCTTTTGGCTTTGCTTGTACCAATTTATGAGACAGGCCTGGAAACTATACCTGTACTTTTAAGCAAGGAATCAAGCTATTGAATGAAAAGGATTCATTTAAGGAATAAAAGCTCTCTTATGAAGCAAATCCAAATTCGGAAATAACTATCTTTAGGATAAAGCGTGCCAGCGATAGCCCATACTAAGCCCAGGATATGAAGCATTCGGTCTAACAACGGCATAATTTCAATGAATACAGGAGGTAAGGCAATGATCATCGTAACGACTGATACAATACCAGGGAAGACAATCGCCGAGACTAAGGGAATGGCATCCGCCAGCATCGTCCAAAGCAGAAACATCGGAAAGGATATATTATCTGGCTTGAAATCCATCGTTGGCGGAGAATTAGCCAGCTATACAGAGATGATTGAGGACAGTAAACGGGATGTGATCCGAAAGCTCGAGAACCAAGCTAAGGAAATGGGAGGCAATGCCATTATTGGATTCCGATTCACTTACGCATCCGGACAAACGATTTCTGAGTTAATTGGATATGGCACAGTCGTAGTTGTCCAATAATTAACTGAACTAAAATGTGTCCCTCTCCCTTATCTTCCATGAAAAGCTAAGGCTGATAATGAACGAGATACCAAACAGGAAATTGGGTAGAATCCCGGCATTCAGCATCCTTCTATTCCATGAGCTTGGTCAGATTGTTTAAATCCCAAAAGCAAAAAACCTCCCACATAAATGGAAGGCGCTAAAACTATTTCATATGACGATTGCTCAAACTCAATTGTCATCAAACAGGCCAGATTTATATTTAAGCCAATCATCAATCTCACTTTTGATGAAAATGGTCTGATCACCCAGTTGAACAAACGGAAGATGTTTCTCTAAATCACGGACTTCCCCGGAAGTCCTCTCCATCATATCCTCTTTCATGATCCCTTCAATCGTTTCTTCAGATACGGATAGATAATCAGCTAACTCTTCCATTATCATAACCGCTTCATTGCTGGACGCTATAGCTGGCTTTACAGCCGAAGTCCTCTGGTCCACCCCTGTTTTAGATACTAGGATAGCTGAAGCAAAAATGGAAACAGCCAGAAGCAGAATAGCAGCTGCCGCAAATAGAGAATAATTTTTTGTCATCGGACACCCCCTTCACCTTTACCTGTCAATATAAATTATATTCTAGCAATTAGTAATAAAGGAATAAAAAAACGCAGCAGAGGCGCTGCGTTTCTATGACTCTTATATACGTGATTTTTGTGTTTGTTTTATTCAAGAAATCGATTATTCATTATGCTGCAGCTGATACCGTAAAACCGGCTTGCGTGCTGCAAGTGCTTCATCAAGACGGCTGATAACCGTCGTATGCGGTGCTTCCTGTACAATTTCCGGCTGCTCTTGGGCTTCCTTCGCAATTTGAATCATGGCGTCAATGAAACCGTCGAGTGTTTCTTTTGATTCGGTTTCGGTCGGCTCAATCATCATGCACTCCTCGACATTAAGCGGGAAGTAGATTGTTGGCGGATGATAGCCAAAATCAAGCAGACGCTTTGCGATATCCAGAGCACGCACACCAAGCTTTTTCTGTCTTCTGGCGCTAAGAACAAATTCATGCTTGCAATGCTTATCATATGGGAGATCATAATACTCAGCGAGCCTTCTCATCATATAATTGGCATTTAAGACGGCATACTCCGTCACGGCCTTTAAGCCGTCCGGTCCCATGGAGCGAATATACGTATACGCCCTCACATTAATACCAAAGTTTCCGTAATAAGGCTTCACGCGGCCGATGGATTGCGGACGATCATAATCAAGCTTGAATTCTTCGCCTTCCTTCACGACTAAAGGCTTTGGCAGGAATGGAATCAAATCCTTCTTCACGCCGACAGGGCCTGAACCTGGACCGCCGCCCCCATGTGGTCCTGTGAAGGTTTTATGCAGGTTAAGGTGGACGACATCAAATCCCATATCCCCTGGACGAGCCTTTGAGAGGACGGCATTTAAATTCGCGCCATCATAATAAAGCTTCCCGCCGACACCATGAATGATTTCAGCCATCTCTGTGATTTGTTCCTCAAACAACCCAAGCGTATTCGGATTTGTCAGCATCAAGGCTGCCGTATCCGGACCGACGACCTTCTTCAAGTCCTCAAGGTCTACCAAGCCGTCAGGGCCTGATTTCACCGTAACCGTCTGCAGACCGGCAACTGTCGCGGAGGCTGGATTCGTTCCATGGGCAGAATCCGGTACAATGACTTTCACACGGTCGAGGTCACCATTCGCTTCATGGAAGGCGCGAATCATCATCAAACCGGTCCACTCACCATGGGCGCCTGCGGCCGGTTGAAGGGTTACCTCATCCATGCCGGTAATTTCCTTCAGATGCTGCTGCAAGTCGTACATCAATTCAAGTGCTCCTTGCACCGTTTCGGCTTCCTGAAGCGGATGGATATGAGCAAACCCAGGGAAACGGGCTACACTCTCATTAATTTTTGGATTATATTTCATCGTGCAGGAACCAAGCGGATAGAATCCGGAATCCACCCCATGGTTTCTGCGGGAGAGTGCCGTATAATGACGCATAATATCGAGTTCAGATACTTCTGGGAGGTTGGGCTCTTCCTGGCGGATGAATTCCTCGGGCAGCAATTCAGAAAGGCTTGCCTCCGGGACATCCAATTCTGGAAGGGAATAGCCGATCCGTCCAGGTTTCGTTAATTCAAATATTAATGGCTGATCCTGTTTATGCATGGAAATCCCCCAATTCTTTCGCAAATGTATCGATTTCTTCCCTCAAACGCAGCTCCGTCACGGCAACGAGCATATGATCCTGCAATTCAGGATAATCTTTGCCAAGGTCATATCCGCCAATGATGCCTTTTTCAAGCAGCCTGCGATTGGCGTCTGCAACAGAACCATTCAGCTTTACGACAAATTCATTAAAGGAGGGGCCCTCAAAGGCAATTTCAAGCCCATTCGCTTTCAGCGCTTCCTTCGCGTAATACGCCTTCTGGATGTTTTGGGCAGCCATTTCCTTTACTCCTTGCTTGCCGAGCGCGGTCATCGCAACGGACGCAGCAAGAGCATTCAAAGCCTGATTGGAGCAGATATTGGAGGTCGCCTTATCTCTTCTGATATGCTGTTCCCTTGCTTGCAGGGTAAGAACAAAGCCGCGCTTGCCCTCTTCATCGACGGTTTGGCCAACTAGACGTCCAGGTACCTTCCGCATCAATTTGGAAGTGACAGCAAAGTATCCGCAATGCGGTCCGCCAAAGGCTGCCGGGATGCCAAATGGCTGGGCATCACCAATCACGATATCGGCGCCAAATTTCCCAGGAGGCGTCAAAATGCCCAAAGAAAGCGGATTGCTTGAAACAATCATCATCGCCTTTTGTCCGTGAACCAGCTTCTCGACCTCGGCTAGGTTCTCGATGCGGCCAAAGAAGTTCGGATACTGTACGATAAATCCTGCTGTGTCCCCATCCATCAGTTCAGCTAATTTCTCCAAATCTGTCACGCCATCCTTACATGGCACCACTTCAAGGTCGATGTATTGCCCTTTTGCATAGGTTGCCAGAACGGCACGGGATTCTGGATGAACTGCCTCTGAAACTAGGAGTTTTTTGCGGCGAGTGGAGCCGGCCGCCAGCATCGCTGCCTCAGCAAGCGCTGTGCCTCCATCGTACATAGAGGAATTCGCCACATCCATACCCGTTAATTCGCAGATCATTGTCTGAAATTCAAAGATGGCCTGCAATTCCCCTTGGGAAATCTCCGGCTGATAAGGTGTGTAGGCTGTATAAAATTCTGAACGGGAAATAACATGGTCGACAATGACTGGCATGTAATGATCATATACCCCAGCGCCAAGGAATGAGCTATAGCTTCTAAGGTCAGCATTCTTCGCCGCTAAATCGGTCAATTCCTTTAATAGGGCTGATTCTGACTTCGCCGGCTTGATGTCATAATCCCCTTTGAATCGGACATCTGATGGAATATCAGAGAATAGGTCCTCAATTGAATCAACACCAATCGCTTGCAGCATTTCCTTTTGATCTTCGTCTGTCATCGGTAAATAACGGTGATTCATTTTTGCACTCCTCCTGCTTGCGGACGTTTATAAAATGGGGTTTTGACTACTTTAGCCTTCAATTGCTTGCCTCGAATCTCAACGGTCACTTCCCCATCTATAACGGCATACTCACTCTTGATAAGCGCGAGCCCGATATTCTTCTTCAAGGTTGGGGATTGTGTGCCGGTTGTAACTTCTCCAATTTCTGCCCCATCGGCAAAGACAGGATAGCCATGACGCGGAATTCCGCGATCAATCATCTCTATGCCAACCAGCTTGCGCGGCGCTCCATTTTCCTTCTGGGCTTTTAGTGTTTCCCGGCCCATGAAGTCTCCTTTTTCTACCTTGACTGCAAAACCAATGCCAGCCTCAATCGGAGTGATTTCACGAGAAAGCTCCTGTCCATAAAGAGGCAGCTTAGCCTCAAACCTAAGGGTATCACGCGCTCCAAGTCCGCATGGGACAAGTCCGACACGTTCGCCTTTTTGAAGCAAGACTTTCCACAGATTTACCGCATCCTCGCTAGCACAATATAACTCAAAGCCATCCTCTCCTGTATAGCCGGTCCTTGAGATAAGCGCGCTTATACCAGCAACCTCCACATTTTCGTAAAAGCTGAAGAAACCAAGACTAGATAAGTCTGCATTCGGTACAAGGGGCTGGAGCACTTCCTCAGCAAATGGGCCCTGCAAAGCAAGCAAAGCGACTTTTTCGGAGATATCCTTCAGTTCTGCCTCTTCTGTTAAATGAGATTGAAGCCATTCGAAATCCTTCTCGATATTCGAAGCATTCACGACAAGGAGGTAATCGTCCTCGTCCCTTTTATAAATAATCAAATCGTCAACCGTTCCGCCATCCTCATAGCACAAAGCTGTGTATTGGGCTTTCCCCGCTTTCAATTTGCTTACATCATTGGTGACCATTTTTTGAAGAAATGGCAGTGATCCAGTGCCTTTGACCGTAAATTCTCCCATATGAGAGACATCAAAAAGTCCGGCCTTGGTCCTTACTGCCTCATGCTCATGCTTGATTCCTGAGAACTGCACTGGCAGTTCCCAGCCGCCAAAGTCAATCGTCTTTCCTCCATATTCGCCATATACAGAAATGAGCGGCGTTTGCTTTAAATTCTCCATCCTCTACCTCCCAATGATTTTGCATATTCCCATCCCAATTGCATAAAAAAAGGGCAGAAACCACCCCTAGTTTATAGGAAATGGTCTCTGTCCTGATACCTGAAAGTTTACCGCAAATAAGCTTGCGTTTCCCCTTTGGTGGCTTCATCCAAATAGGATGAAACACTCTCCAGAGTTGCGTCCAGCAAGAGTTCCTTGTACCTGAGAGATTCACGATTCCTTCGCTTGCTCCTTCGGCGCCGCTCATGCGGTCTCTCCCCTTGCCTTCATTCGCTTATATTTTTATGTAATTAGTTCATACTAAACATCATGCAAAGGGATTGGACTATTTTCAAAATAATCTAACAAGATAGTTATATCCTATCACCAACAGGAACATTGTGGCAAACATAAACCTCTCCTAATCAAGAGGATTTGCCAAAGCTTATTAAAAGGAAAGATGGGGTCAGCCATGAGCAATATTCCAGCTATTCATTTTGACGATGAGTGGGAAACTGAACTTGAAAATCGAATCAATGAGGATGGGCCATGGTCAAGCTATTCTCTTTTTCAGCTTGGCATTGAAGCAGAAAAGCATAATCTTATTCCAGATTTCACTGGCTTAATAGGACCGAAGCATTTATCCGGCTTCACGCCTTTGCCCCATCAGCTTGAAGCTGCTACTGAGGTCATTGAGCGCATGAATGGGAAAGCCATATTAGCCGATGAGGTGGGTCTAGGGAAAACAATTGAGGCAGGACTGATATTAAAAGAATACATGATTCGAGGATTGGCACGAAAAATCCTCATCTTAGTACCCGCTTCACTGGTCTCCCAGTGGGGGACAGAATTAAATCAAAAATTTCACATCCCTGCTGTGATATACAGAAAAGGCTATGGCTGGGACGGGGATATTCTCATCACCTCCATTGACACTGCCAAACGGGAACCGCATCGATCGGCTATTTTGGAGCAATCCTATGATTTAGTGATAATCGATGAAGCTCATAAATTAAAAAACAATAAAACCAAAAACTATGAATTTGTTCAAAAAATCCAGAAGAAATTCTGCCTATTGCTGACAGCTACACCAATCCAGAATAAAATCGAGGAGATTTTCTACCTCGTATCCTTGCTGAAGCCTGGGCATCTTGGAAGTTACACAAGTTTCAATGAACGTTTCTCAGCGAAAAAACGCTCCTTGAAGGATGATGCATATTTAAAAGAATTGGTGAATCGCGTCATGATTCGAAACAAAAGGCATGAAACGGGAATTGAATGGACGAGCAGGAAGGTAGAATCTGTTTTCATCGAGTTCTCCGAGAAAGAACGAGCCCTTTATGATGCGGTTGCCTCCTTCCGTGAGGCGTTACCGGAGAAGCTAAACACAGGCTTCTCCTCCTTGATTCTTCAGCGCGAGGCCTGCAGCAGCCGTGAAGCTGTTTACTTTACGCTTCGCAATATGCTCGATAAGTATCCGGATGCAAGCGAGGCATATAAACAGAAAATCCAGGAGCTGATTGGAAAAGTCGAAGAAGTGAACATGAATTCCAAGGCGGAGAAAGCCTTGGAGCTCATCAAAACCATTGATGATAAGGTCATCATCTTCACGGAATACAGGGCCACGCAGCTTTATTTGCAATGGTTCTTGAAGCAAAACGGCATTACATCTGTTCCCTTCCGCGGCGGGTTCAAGCGCAGCAAGAAGGATTGGATGAGAGAGCTATTCCAGAAACAGGCACAGGTACTGATTGCGACAGAAGCCGGCGGTGAGGGAATTAACCTTCAATTTTGCCACCATATCATCAATTTTGACCTGCCATGGAACCCGATGCGGCTTGAACAGAGAATCGGCAGAATTCATCGCCTCGGCCAGACCGAGGATGTACGAATCTATAACTTTTCCGTCAAGGACACGGTTGAAGAGCATATCATGAAAATTCTTTATGAGAAAATCCAATTATTCGAGCGGGTTGTCGGCGAGCTGGATGATATTTTGACAAAGCTAGATGTTAAGAACCTGGAGGATCATTTGACCGATATCCTCGCCAAATCAAAAACCGAGGGTGAAATGAAGATTAAGATGGATAATCTCGCTTCGATGATTGAGTTTGCGAAGCGGGTTAAAAAGGAGGCACCTGCAAGTGCAGCAAGCGGAAATTCATAAATTTCTGAGTGAATTCTTTCAAGCCAATCATTGCGAAATTACAGAGGAAGGTCCAGGTCATCTTATCGTGCAATTGACAATTGAGATGGACAAAGAACTAATGAACCGGCCATTCTATTGGCATTATCTCGAAAAAACCGGCGGGGTTCCGAACCCGATGAGCCTGACACTCATCACGGACCAAAGCGCTGTGCCAGAGGGGCTGAAGGGGGATTTCATCCACTTTGGCTCCCCCCGGCTGCATCAAATCTTTGCCGTTTCGAGAAAGCTATCACGCCATATCCGGCTTTTTGAAAAAATCAATATCACAAACGGGCAGACCCCGTTATTCCCGTGGCTTTGCCTGAATGTCAACATATCCTATGAATGTGATCGAAAAAAAGACCAATTCCATTCGCTTGGCCTGAATCTAATCAATGGAATGATTATGGAAGATTTCTTTGACACGATGCAGGCGGTCTCCCTAACACCGAAGATATCTGATTATACTTTTACCCTATCACCGATTATCCGCTACCAGAGCGGAATCGGCCGCCTGAAAAACCATATACAGATGAAGATTAACGATGATAGCCATTCCTGGGCAGCTGATGCGCTGGAAAGATGGGAGAAGGATTTGGCCTTGCTGAATCATTTCTATGAGGACAAAATGGAAGAAGAAAGAGCTTCCTATGAGGCAGAAAAGGAAGCGCTAAAGCTCCAATATGAGCCCCGCATCCATGTGAGCATTGTCAATGGAGGATTATTTTATTTAACCAGTAACGCTATCTAGATAAGACGCTCAATCTAATCAAAGCAACATAAAAAAGCCCCTGAATGATTGCGGCACACAAGAGGTAGTTTTACACTCTAACTCTTGTTATACGGCAACAATCTTCAGCGGCTTTTCAATTTCGCTTAAAGAGCATTTCAATCCCTAATGGTATAACGCCAAACCAGTAGCTTATCGGCTGTCGTGTTCCCTTATGACTTTTCCTTTGCTCCTTGCGAATTTCCTTTGGCTGGTCCATATAGTTCAGCCATTCGACGGTTAGGTATTTTACGTAATCATTCGTTTTCATCTACATCACCCATCATCAGTTTCAACAGGTATGGGATAATTTATACGTCGTATTCATCCAGGTGTAACATAATCTCATGAACAATTTCATCTGTGGTCTTTCCGGTTGTGTCAACACGCATATGGGAGGTCCCTTCATACAGCTCCTTGCGCGCATCAAAGAGAGTTTGAATGCGTTCTGCCATGTCTCCTCCTGCAAGCAGCGGCCTAGTCTTGTCAGAGTCTAGCCTTTTCAGGATCTCTTCTGTGCTGGCCTCAAGCCATATAATGATGCCGTTCTTCTTCATATGAGCCCGATTCTCTTCCCGAAGCACGACACCACCGCCGGTAGCAATGACATGGTTCTCAGCATGGAGCTGCCTGAGTGTTTGCTGCTCCATATCACGGAAGCCTTGCTCCCCTTCTTCCTCGAAAATTCGCGGAATCGTTTTTCCTGCATACTGAACGATTGCTTCATCACAGTCTGTCACTGGCATGTTTAACCGAGACCCTAATGCATGGCTGATTGTTGTCTTGCCTGTTCCCATAAATCCGATTAAATAGATTGCCTTCATTTATCTTGGCTCCTTATAAGTTCTCCGCCATATTTACGACCCTTTTCTTGGCCGCCGAGTACGTAATTGAACTTTCACGCACTGTCTGGTCGGTTGAAATCTTTAATATGATTTGGTAAACACGGTCTCCCTGCGGAATAATCTCATACTTTATTGTCCCATTATAATAGAGCCATTCGCCATTTGTCTCGCTCGAAAGTCCTCCATCAGCTATCCGTATCGCCTCTTTTGTGCCAGTATTGAGCAAAAACGAGCTACGAAGTCCATTCATTTGAAAAGCATGATACTTGCTGTCATTCTTGAATGAACTCGCTGCAATCAAGCAAATGACAAAGATAACCGTAAAGAAAACTAAGGAGATTGGCAAGAATATCCCTCGCTCGTCATAAAGACGGCTCATATAGATAGCGTTTATAGATTTTTTTCTCAAATTGTCCGCCATTCTGCTTTTGAACTGTGACAGTCAGTTCATCGCCATTGATTTGAAAGGCATAATCCTTCACATTTTGGAGAATAACCTCATGTCCTTCACCGCCAACTCGCCTTCGAATGATTCCTCCATAAGGTTCATAGGTGACCTGCCCCGCTGCTGATTGGAGGGAAAGAATCTTGGGATCTAGGACATTCCATCCGCTTGCTTGCTGAATTTCAAGGTCGAGCTGCCTGATGAAAACATTCCATTCCATCCTATCAACCGAGACCTCTTCAATCCCATCCCACTTATTAACAGAAATAAGGGTGGAAGTCATGAAAAAGGCAAGAAGAGAGAATAATCCCACAGCAAAGAGGACTTCAAGCATCGTAAACCCCTCATCTTGAGGGGACTTTCTCGCAAAAGGACTTTGTCTCCTTGCCTGCGGCCGGATAGTCCACACAGTATGCATCCTCCTTTAGATGAAATCGGAATACGTCTCCATTCAACCTACTCTCTCCAGTAAATAGGGGCTCGCCCATGTATTGAAAGGCATGAATGGCTTCAAACAATCGGCCAAGCGCCTCTTCTTCCATACTGAATTCATGTTTTTGAATAATCAGCCCTGTATACAGAGGCAAAAGAAAGCCCGCTGCCAGTATAATAATGGAGAAAGAAACAAGCCCATCCAGCATCGCAAAGCCATTCGCCTTACGTTTCTGCGAAATAAAATCTCCCCCTCCCAAGTTGAAAAACCAGTTTATAAATAGGGCTGTTCGCTTCATTGGTAAGATAAATAGTCATTGGGTTTTGGATATTGCCGAGGAGTGTGTACGTAATGGTGAAAGTTCCCGTGCTCCTAAACTTCATCGTATGAGGCTGGTAGGAGGTAAATAGTGTCCCATAACCGTTTGCGACACCTGTGTACTTATTATCATTTGTTTGAATCCGAACCGAGACGTTCGTCCGTTTCTCCATCGCAAACATTTGAGCATAATATAGATCCTTCTCCATTTGACGAATAAAGGCTTGCTGCTCATACACATCAAGCAGTTTAACGGCCACAATATTCCCGGCAGCCAGCATGATAGACAGGCAGCCAAGCACAAAGATAGCCTCCAGCAGCGTAAACCCATGCTCAGTACGCATCATGTTTAGCTTGGAACTTCTTCTACACTGCCATCAGCATTAATAACAATATCATTGCCGCCTGGGCAGGAAGCCCCATCCTTAATATATCCCCCGCTAATTAATTCCGCCTTTGACGGCGTCTTATTCTCTTTCAATTTATAGGACTGAATTTGGCCTTCCACCATCTTGATGTAGGCTTCACATCCCTTCTTATTGACGGCCTCCTGGTTCTTGACAATGCTTGGGACCGTTATAATCAAGAGCACGGAAATGACGAGCATGACAATCATCATCTCAATTAAGGTAAAACCGCGTTCATTCAGGATTTTCCTCCATTTATTCATTGATTTCATTGATACCCTACCTCTCATATGGAATTCATTAAGGAAATCATTGGCATTAAGATTGCCAGGTACAACAGAATGACTAATAAAGCGACCAGGCCAAACATGAGCGGCTGGATTACCTTCAGTGCCTTTTCAGTCATTCCCTCCATCTCCTTCAATACTAAACGGCTATAATACAGCAGCTCTTCCCCTAGGAGCCCATTTTTTTGGCCATGGCTAATGATGCGAACAAAATCATCCTTAAATACCGGAGTATCCTGAGAAATATGTTCAAGTGTATCTCCCGCCTTTAACCGTTCCATCATTTGTCCAGCTACTTCTCTGACAAGCAATTTCGGATCCTGACTTTTCATAAACTCCAATGCATCTAATACAGATAGTCCGCCTTGAAGAAGGGAACCAAGCTGGATCGAGAAATAGTAGGTAAATGTTAAACGACGGTAACGACGAATATAAGGAATCTTCATAAAAAGGATTTCCCTTTTCAATATTGGGAGTTTCTTAAGGTAGTAATGATGGAGGACAGATAGGAGCAAGCAGGCTAGCGCAAGCAAAACCGGGGAAAAACGTACAATGCTGGATATGATTCCGGCGGCTTGCATAAATGGATTGGAACCAAGGCCGTAATCATCATACATTTGGGAAAATCGCGGAAAAAGATAGGTCGTAAATAATTGAAGCAGCCCAAAGGTAAATAAAAAAAGAAACACTGGATAAACCAATAGATTTTTGAGCTTGGTGCGGTCCTCGCACTTTTTTTGCCAAATGCGGCCTGCCTCCTTCAATGTCGATGACAGTTGACCATTTTGTTCACCATAGGATACGAGGCCAACGAGTTCCTGTTCAAACGACAGCCATTCAAGAAACTCCCGAAAGGAATGCCCCTCTTTTAAAAGCACCATGGAGTCCTTGATATCTTCCTGATGACACATCTTGCCGTGCAGCATGGAAAATTCAATGCCCTCATACAAGCTGAAGCCATTTTCAAGCAAATCTCCCAGCTCTGCCAGAAACCGCGCTTGTTCACGCCCCTTCCAGCGGCGGCTCCGTTCAAATTTCATGAACCCACCTCTCATATTCTTTCTCTCTCACAAACCCGTAAGCTACAGCCCGGCCGATGATGGCAGGAAGATCCTTATAGTTTAAATCTGAATTCTTCCCTTCAATTAAATCCCATATCTTAGCGAGCTCTGTTCCATATATCAGCTCATGTACGCTTACACGATCCCTTTCTCTTGTCATTAAACAATACGGCGAACAATCCCCCTCACAATAAGGACAATCTAATTCTAGTAATCGCTGCGACGTAACAGCCAATAGCGTTTGCTTCACCTCTTCCTGATCAACACCAAATTCGAGCAGACGCCTCACCGCACCCATCCCGTCCTTTGCATGCATGGTGCTTAAGATGAGATGACCTGTCAAAGCTGCCCGCACAGCAATCTTTGCCGTTTCTGCATCCCTGATTTCACCAATCATAATAATGTCTGGGTCGTGGCGCAGAGCAGCCTTCAATCCAATGGAATAGCTGATACCTGCTTTCTCATTAATCTGAACTTGTATCGCGTCATCTGACTGATGCTCAATTGGATCTTCGAGTGTAATGATATTGCGGTTGATGGCGGTTTTTGCATGATGGAGCATGGAATAGAGGGTCGTCGTTTTACCGCTCCCAGTCGGTCCGCAAATTAACAGCAAACCATGAGAGTGGCGGAGCATAGAAATAAGGGTGGCTGATGTTTTCGGGAATAAAGAGATTTCATCAATAGGCAGTGTTTGCAGATTGGGGATAATACGGATGACGAGGGATTCAGCATGGGGAGTCGGAAGCGTGGAAAGCCGCAGTCCAATCCATTTCTTTGAGATAAACATGGTTAAAGCGCCGGATTGGGGCCGCCTTTTCTCACCAATGTCCATCCCGGCCATAAACTTAAAATGTGAGACTAATCGTTCTGCCCGCTCCTTTTGATAGCTCCCGCCAGGAAATAGGCGATTGTGGATGCGGTAATAAAGATGTGTTTCCTTTCTGCTCGGGACAATGTGAATGTCAGATGCCTTAAAAGAAACAGCCTCACTCACTACCTTGTCCGCCAAATGGTCGATTGAAAGCAACTATTTTCTCACCTCCTTTTTGTTGTATATAGGTAATTTGACATCATTTAGCAGAATCCTTCTTTTTATATGAATTTTTTTCAGAATAAATATGTGAAATAATGAACAAAAGTCACATGATTGCCAAAAATACGTCAAAATCATAAAACACCTATGTACTATAATTAAAGTAACAATATGGATTGCGAGGTGGACAGAATGGAAGAAACATTAAAGGTCGCAAACATCTTATCAGATCCTACCAGGTATTATATTTATCAATATATTACGAGACGCCATAAGGATGTATCAGTCGTAGAGGTCGCTGAAGTATTTGATATTCATCCAAATGTCGCTCGGCTGCATCTATCAAAGCTCGAGGAAGGGCATATGTTAGTCTCCGGCACACAGAAAACAGGAAAGGGCGGGCGTCCCTCCCGATTCTATCGCCTCTCTGATGAGGTCATCGAGCTTAGTTTTCCAAATCGTGATTATCAGACACTTGCCAGGATGGCAATCGAAACGATGCTATCAATGGGTGACGCTGGCAGCGAGGCGCTCTTTAAGACGGGCGAGAAATACGGAAGAGACCTGGCATATGAATATGCGAAAGAGATTGATGAGGAACCTAAAAATCTATCATTTGACCATAAGCTCGCAATATTAAAGGAAGTTTCTGAAAAGGCCGGCTTTTCGCCCGAAATCATGATTCCAGCACACCAGGCGAACGTCCAGTTCAAGGTATTCAACTGCCCATTCAAGGAAATCGCCTCAGAGCATCAGGAAGCTGTGTGCGGGGCTCACTATGCCTTTATCCGCGGTATGTTCAATGCATTATTCGAGTCCATCGAGCTGCATGCCGAAGACAATATTATCAGCGGATGCCCTGCATGTGTTTATCGAATTCAAATCGCTCATTAACAGGTTAATTCATCCCCTGAATATTATGATAGTTTACAATCTTTAACAATATCCTTATAATGTATTTGATGGACTTTATTAGGGGATGGGAGGTTAGCAAATGGACAGAATGTTCAGGGTTTGCGGCTTTTGGACTGGAATTATGGCTGTGATGTTCTATTTAGGTGATATGTATACAACATCACTTCTTTTCGTCGGCCAAACCGTATTCTTTGTGATATTGGGGTATTTGAAATTATCTGAAAGAATGTATTTATACGTATTTGGTGCATACTTAACCGTGTTCTTTGCAGGATTCACTTATTGGACAGTGTTCATGATGACTCCTGGTGCAGCACATTAATAAAGGACAGGAAAAGGCCCTCAAGATTGAAATCTTGAGGGCCTTTTTTCATTAGGCTCTATTAATATTCTAAAGTCAATCGAGAAAAAAGTTTAACTACTCTCCTATCGTTTTTCATCAAGGCAATTAATAAAAGACTCATAATGATTTTTCTACTCTGAACGCACAATTTTTCTATAGTATGTTCTTGGACTGCCACAATACCCGAAAATAATCACTGATCGACTCCCCCATAATCAGTTGGCGTATTTGCCGGTTATGCTTGGAGGCTTGTGAAAAAGGATCTGAATCGGCATGAGGAATGAGCTCTTCTAGGATGCCCCCCTCAATCAGAAATTCCGCCTGGCCGCCCCAATACTCTTCGCAGCAGCCCATTTGTGTCCCACGATCTCTCAAAAGGCCAAAGGGAACAGTGAACGTGATATCCGCCTCTCCAGGGAAGTCTAAAATCGATTCTAACAACTGATGGTTTCGATACGCCCTTAGCGTCCCGTCTTTCCGGATTGGACTAAACCATTCATCAGAATCCACGCCATAGTCAATCGTGAGGAGATATCCTCGCATTAGTTTATCGATAGCCCTCTCATAGGCAGCAATCATTTGAAGCGGAATCTCAATTCGATTCATATAAGATGGAATATCCCATTCTTGGATGAGCTGCCTGCTGGCATCATTCCTGATATCCCTGGCTGTTTCTTTTAACTCATCACCGGAGATTGTAATTCCGGCTTCCTTCCACTCTCCGTTCCGTTTCACTGCCACCTCGACTGGAAAGGCATCAAAGAACTCGTTAGAAAAGATAATGCCTTCAATGACGGGAAGATTTTCTAGAGCAGAAAGAATCTCCACCCTTTGGTCATGATTGGTGAGAAGCTTGATGCTCTCTTGATGATAAGGGCTCGCTTCAATAACATAGTATACAAGTCCCCGAGAAAACTCTTCATCCTCCTCGGAAA
>X410_Impala__coassemble_90_pt1 | contig 18826 bp, 14 predicted proteins | sample X410_Impala__metabat2_high_PE_006 | metagenome-assembled genome bin X410_Impala | reverse complement strand
TGACCACCCAGCTCGCCGCAATCAATCCAGCTGCCGAAGGAACGAAGGCATTAGAGGATGGCGGGAATTTTGCTTTTCGTATTTCAGCATCCTGATTGCCTACCTCTTTTGTCACTTCCATCTTCGGCACAATAGGGCTCTCATCCGAAAAGATAACAGGGATACCTTTATGGATGCCCTCTTTTCTCAGCTTCGTGCGGATGACTTTGGCCAGCGGGTCTGTATGAGTTTTGGAGATGTCTGAAATTTGGAACCTTGTCGGGTCCATCTTATTGGCCGCTCCCATGCTGGAGATCATCGGGATGCCGCGCTTTAGGCATTCCTTCATTAAATGGATTTTGTAGATAATCGTATCGGAAGCATCGATGACAAAATCCGGATTTTGCGCAAAGAACTCTTCATAGGTTTCCTCAGTATAGAACATCTTCAAGGCAACGACATCACATTCAGGGTTAATCTCAAGAATGCGCTGTTTCATTGCATCGACCTTTTGCTGTCCGACCGTCGATAAGAGGGCATGGATTTGGCGGTTGACATTGGTAATATCAATATCATCCTTATCTACCAGGATTAGGCGCCCCACTCCGGATCTGGCTAATGCTTCTACCGCAAACGAGCCGACCCCCCCGATTCCAAGAATAGCGACTGAGGTATTTTTCAAAGTTTCAAGACCGCTTTTGCCAATTGCAAGCTCATTTCGTGAGAATTGATGCAGCATAATTATTGTTCACTCCAATATAAGTAATTTCTTTTTTATTTTCCTTGTAAATATATTCTAAACATATGTTTTCTGCTGAACAGATCCCCTGCAAGCCAGATAAAATCATACCATATTTAACAGATAGGTTTAAATAATGTATACAAAATAAAAAATCCGCCTTGCCTCAGCAAAGCGGAAAATAGTCAAAAGTATGTACAGACGTCCCGACATGTGCCGTTTGATGCCTGATGCTTTGGCCCGCCCTCGGCAGGTGGGTGTCCTGTTCCGTTATGTTACAAGTCCCCTCAGACAAGGCATTTGTGCAAACGGTAAACGCCGGACTCCCGTTAAAAGAAATGTTCGGTCAAAACAATAAGGATGCATAACGTACACTTCAGGACGTCTTTGATTTATATAAAATATTATCAGAATTCTCTTAGTTTTTCAAGGTGCTTTCCTTTTTTGTGACCTTTAGACTAAGTTCTTCAAGCTGGCTTTCGGATACTTCGCTAGGCGCTTTTGTCAGCATGCAGCTTGCACTTGCTGTTTTAGGGAAAGCAATGGTATCACGAAGATTCGTGCTGCCTGAGAGAAGCATTACCAAACGGTCCAGTCCAAGGGCGATTCCGCCGTGTGGAGGTGTGCCATATTCAAATGCTTCCATAAGGAATCCGAATTGATCGTTCGCTTCTTCTTTCGTAAATCCAAGTGCTTCAAACATTCTTTCTTGAATATCACGCTCAAAAATACGCAAGCTTCCGCCGCCAAGCTCATAGCCATTCAAGACAAGGTCATAGGCTTGGGCTTTGACATCAATTGGACTTTCATCAAGCAATGGCAAGTCCTCACGCACCGGCATGGTGAATGGATGGTGGGCTGCATAGTATCTGCCTTCCTCCGCATCATATTCGAATAATGGCCAGTCAGTCACCCATAGGAAGTTGAATTTGCTCTCATCAATCAGCTTGAGATCTTTGCCAAGCTTCACGCGAAGCGCACCAAGGGAATCAGCCACAACCGATTTCTTGTCAGCGACAAATACCAATAAGTCGCCAGGTGCGGCTTCTGTTGCTTCAATCAGCGCTTTTCCTTCTTCCTCTTGGAAGAATTTAGCGATTGGGCCTTTCAACCCTTCTTCCTCCATCTTCATCCAAGCAAGACCTTTTGCCCCGTAGCGGCCTGCGAATTCACCTAAAGCATCAATATCTTTTCTGGAATAATTCGCAGCTGCGCCTTTAATATTAAGGGCTTTGACTTCGCCACCGTTAGCGACTGCTGAAGCGAATACCTTAAATCCGGAATCCTTCACTAATTCGCTTAGGTCAATCAGTTCCATGCCGAAACGAGTATCAGGCTTATCAGAGCCATATCTGCCCATCGCATCTTCATACGTCAAGCGCGGAAGCGGAAGAGAGATGTCGATTCCTTTCACTTCCTTCATGACCTTCTGCATCATGCGCTCGGCCATGCTCATGATATCCTCTTGGCTCATGAAGCTTGTTTCGATATCGATTTGCGTGAATTCTGGCTGGCGGTCTGCACGCAAGTCTTCATCACGGAAGCAGCGGGCGATTTGATAGTAGCGCTCAAAGCCAGAAACCATCAGCAATTGCTTAAAGATTTGCGGAGATTGAGGCAATGCATAGAATTCTCCTTCATGAACACGGCTTGGGACCAAATAGTCACGTGCGCCTTCTGGCGTGCTCTTTGTCAAGATTGGCGTCTCAATGTCGAGGAATCCTTCTGAATCAAGGAAATCGCGAATCGCTTTTGTTGTTTGATGTCTCATCTTGAATGTTTCAAACATGGTTGGACGGCGCAAATCTAGATAACGGTAGGCCAAACGGATATCCTCTGAAGCATCTGTATTATCCGCAATTGTAAACGGAGGCGTCTTAGCTTCATTTAGAATCGTCACCTCAGAAGCAAGGATTTCAATGGCACCTGTCTTCAAATTTTTGTTGACAGTACCTTCCTCACGGGCAATGACTTTCCCGGTTACACTTAGTACGTATTCACTTCTGATTTTTTCCGCTGTGCCGAGTGCTTCTGGAGAAGCATCAGGATTAAATACAACCTGGACAATCCCTGTCCGGTCACGAAGGTCGATGAAGATTAGTCCTCCAAGATCTCTTCGTTTTTGTACCCATCCTTTAATCGTAACTACTTCTCCAATGGCTTTCTCTGGCACTTCACCACAAAAATATGTTCTCCCAAACATCCTACTTCCTCCTCAATTACCACCAAGTTTAGATTTCAATACTGTAACAAGCTCAGGGAGCGCGATGCTTTGCTGCTCGCCAGTTTCCATATCTTTTAGAGCAATTTGATTATTGTTCAATTCATCCTCTCCAAGGACAGCCACATATTTAGCATGTACCCGGTCAGCTGCTTTGAATTGCCCTTTTGCTTTACGTCCTGAATAGTCTTTCTCAGCAGAAATACCATTTAGGCGAAGGTCATTGACTAGCTTTACGGAATAATCCTGTGCCGCTTCTCCAAGAGAGACGATGAAACAGTCAACCTTTTTCTCAATCGGCAACTCGATTTTTTCTGCCTCAAGCGCTGACAGCAAGCGTTCAATGCTGAACGCGAAACCGATTCCCGGTGTTTCAGGACCGCCTATTTCTTGAACTAAACCATTGTATCGGCCGCCGCCGCAAAGGGTCGTAATGGCGCCAAATCCTTCTGAATCAAGCATGATTTCGAAAGCTGTGTGATTATAGTAATCTAGCCCGCGCACCAAATTTGGATCAACGGTATAGGCAATGCCGATTTCATCTAAGTAAGAAGTGACCTTCTTGAAATAATCCAGAGATTCCTCATTCAAGTAATCAATGATTGCCGGTGCTGCTTCCATCAGCTCATGATTGCGGTCCTCCTTGCAATCAAGAATACGGAGCGGATTGCGCTCCAAGCGGCTTTTGCAATTGGAGCAGAACTCGCCGATGCGCGGCTCAAAGTGCTTGATCAATGCTTCTCTATGCTTTGTACGGCTTTCTTTATCACCAAGGCTGTTAATAATAAGTTTCGTATTTTTTAACCCAACTTTTTTGTAGATATTCATCGCAAGGGAAATCACTTCCGCATCAATTGCCGGGTCGGAGCTTCCAAGTGCCTCTACACCAAATTGAACAAATTGGCGGAAACGGCCTGCTTGCGGGCGCTCGTAACGGAACATCGGTCCATTGTAATAAAGCTTAACTGGCTGAACCGCATTCCCATGCATTTTATTGCCGACAAAGGAACGAACAACCGCTGCCGTACCTTCAGGTCGAAGGGTCAGGCTTCTGTTGCCTTTGTCTGTAAATGTGTACATCTCCTTTTGAACGATGTCTGTTGTATCGCCAACACCCTTTTCAAAAAGCTCTGTACTCTCAAAAATAGGCGTGCGAATCTCTTGGTATTGATACAGGTCACATAGGTCCTTCGCAACCCGTTCAATATACTGCCATTTCTCTGATTCACCAGGAAGAATATCCTGAGTTCCTCTTGGAATTTGAATAGCCATCTGAAACTTCCTCCTTAATTTGCTCTATATCCTAATTCCCTAATGGAATGAAAAGGTATTTTTAGGTAAAATAAAAACAACTCCCATCCCATGCTTCATGCAAGGGACGGGAGTTGTTACCCGCGGTGCCACCCTAGTTGGAGACAAATAAACATCTCCCTACTCTAACAGTTAACGCCTGTGAACGTTCAGCCCCTACTAAATGCGAGATTTTTCAGGGAGAATCCTACGGTGTGTTCGTTCATTAAGGCACATGCAGAAACGCTTTCAGCCCAGGACGTTTCCTCTCTTTTCATGTGGGATCAAAATTACTCTTCACCATCATTGGAATTTATTAAATATGTATTTTTATTTAATTAATATTACGAAGGAAATGTTCCTTTGTCAACCTTTAGAGCGTCCTAATTTCTTTTTTAAATGTTTTACATCACGGACCGATAATCCAAATTCGGAAGCAAGCTCCACCATGGAATTATGCTGCTCCTTCACTAGAAAATCATGAAAATCCACACCAAAGAGCTGATTATCTACTTGATGCGCCAAAAAGGCTTTGTCACTATGTCTTGTCATCTATATGCACTCCTTAATCATTTATGATCAATCGTCAATCTTTCGTAGCTTTAGTCAGTATTCCCGAAAACACCGTGAACCTTTCAAGTGATTTCAAGAAATCTTCCTATCTTTAGTTCACGGTGGATGTCACTCAAATCTGGAAGGAAAGGATGACCGGAGAATGAAAAATATAAAACGAAAAACAGGGATCATAGCCCTTACCTTTCTTTTGTCACAATCAATAACTGCACCAGCCATATTCGCTGAAACCAGCGAAGTAACTGTAAAAGAAGGATTCATCAATGTTCGGGACGGTGCCGGAATGGATTTTCCAATCGTCGCGAAGGTGAAAGAAGGTGAACGTTTTTCCGTTCTGGAAAATACCGGTGAATGGATCAAGATTCAAGTGAATGATGAGAAAGAAGGCTGGGTCGCAGAATGGCTTGTCTCCTCAAAGAATGAAAGCCTGACAAGTACAGAAAACATCTCCTCATCCGGTTTCACAACAGTTGACGGACTCAGGATCCGCAAAGGGCCTGGAATGGATTATCCTGTTGTCAGTGTTCTATCAAAGGATACGGAGGTGGAAATTACCGGTCAATCCGGCTCATGGGTATCCGTTAAAGCCGGCTCTAGCTCAGGCTTCATTTCAGAGGAATATATCCGCACAAATTCACACACTCTCTCTTTTGGAAAAATTACCGCTGACTCGGTTCGTCTTAGAAGTGCCCCATCCTTAAATGCCGAGATTCTGGGGGAAATCGAAAAAGATGTGTCTGTTGAGGTGACAAAAGAGGAAAACGGGTGGACGAATATCCTTTATCAAGACCAGTCCTATTGGATTAGCAGTAAATATGTATCCGAAAAGAGCAGCCATTCATCTGGAGGAGGGATGAGTGTCGAAATCACTGCCTCCTCCTTGAATGTCCGCTCCTCTGCCAAGACAAACTCAACCGTCATCGGTACAGTGAAGAAAGGCCATACATATAAAGTGCTCAGCCAAGAGAAACAATGGTATGAGATTAGGCTTGAGGATGGAAAGAAAGGCTGGATTGCCGCCTGGTATGCTAAACCATCAGACAATCGGACAAGCAGCGATTTGAATATGGATGAAGGCGAGCCCATCACCATAACAAAAGACAGAGTTAATATACGAACAGGACCTGGGACGACATACCCAATCACGAAGGTTACAAGCATTGGAGAAACCTATAAGCTCATCGGAACGAAGGAGGAGTGGTCAGAGGTTCAACTTTCTGACGGAAACACTGGTTTTATCGCTACTCGGCTCCTATCCGGCTATGATTCCGACGTTCAGGCGGCCAATAACGGACAGAGCGGTCCATTGTCCGGAAAATTGATTGTACTCGATGCCGGTCACGGCGGAACGGACAGCGGAGCCATCGGGACAAGCGGGCATTTCGAAAAGCAGCTGACTCTTCGCACAGCCCTCCTGCTGTCATCGAAATTAAAGGAGAAAGGCGCAAGCGTGTTGCTTACGCGAACGGGTGATCAATATATCTCCTTAAGCGACCGGGCCCTCCTCGCCAATCAGCAGGCAGCCGATGCCTTTATCAGTATCCATTATGACAGTACGGTAGACATTGAGGCCGGCGGAATTACAACCTACTATACACACAATCAGCAGCAGGAGCTCGCCTCCCATATCCAGCGCAACCTCATCAGAAATGCCACCACAGAAGACAGGGGCATCAGACAAGCCAGCCTGCGTGTATTGCGGGAGAACAAACGCCCTGCCGTTCTTGTTGAATTAGGCTATATCAGTAACCCAGCCGAGGAGTCGCTCCTTCACACATCTGGATACCAGGAAATCATTACTGATGGGTTATTACACGGTCTCAATAGTTTTTTGAACTCAAAGTAAAAAGAGCAATGGCCTGATAGCCATTGCTCTCATAGATAAAAGGGATTGCAGAATCATTTCTCTCAATCCCTTTCGTCTATTAAATCTCCTATATTATGATTTGCTCTCCAAGATTAAGGTTACGGGCCCATCATTGATGAGCGCAACATCCATCATTGCCCCAAAGGAGCCTGTAGCGACTGATATACCATTCTCTCTTAAGCAATCATTGAAATAATTATACAGCTCTTCTGCATAATCCGGTTTCGCGGCAGCCATGAAATTAGGACGGCGCCCTTTTCGGCAATCCCCATATAGGGTAAATTGCGAGACAGACAAGATTTCTCCGTTCACGTCTAAGAGTGAATGATTCATCTTGCCGGCCTCATCTTCAAAAACGCGCAAATTTACGATTTTATCCGCCAGGTAGCGACAATCCTCCACCGTATCCTCATGCGTCACTCCCACTAAAAGGACAAACCCATTTGAGATTTCACCGACAACTTTGCCAGAAACCGTTACGGACGCTTCCTTTGAGCGCTGCAAAACGACTTTCATGTATCAAAACTCCTAACTCATTAGCCTTCTTACGGAATAAATATCCGGAATTTGCTTGATTCGATCGACGACCTTCTGTAAATGAGACACATTATAGATAGAAATCGACATAGTAATTGACGCGCTTTTGTTGCGGTCTGTACGGCCGGAAACAGCAGTTATGTTTGTTTTCGTCTCACTGACAGCCTGAAGCACTTCATTTAAGAGACCGTTCCGGTCAAATCCGCTTATTTCAATGTCCACATTGTATTCTTTCCGGTCTGACAAGCTGCTTTCCCATTCAACCGGGATGATTCTCTCCTTGCTTTCCTCATCCAGCACGTTGACGCAATCAGCCCGATGGACAGAGACACCCCGGCCTTTCGTGATGTAGCCGACAATTTCATCACCAGGCACCGGATTACAGCAGCGTGAGAGACGGATAAGCATATTATCGATGCCCTTCACCCTAACACCGGAATCCTTTTTCTTCGTTGTCGGTATCATCCGCAGCTCGCTCACCGCATCCAGCAAGCTGACTTCTTGCTCCTTCTCCCTCTTCTTGCGGAGTTTATCCGTCAGCCTGGTTGCGATTTGCGCAGCAGTGATCCCATTATAACCAACGGCAGCGTACATATCTTCTTCGTTAGCGAAGTTAAACTTCTCCGCTACCTTTTGCAGGTTTTCAGGGGTGTAAACATCCTTTATGTCAAAGTCTAGAGCCTTCAGCTCTTTCTCGACCAAATCCTTACCCTTTTCGATATTTTCCTCGCGGCGCTGCTTCTTGAAGAATTGCCGTATTTTATTCCTTGCCTGTGATGTCTTCGCAAGCTTCAGCCAGTCTTGGCTTGGTCCATATGAGTGCTTAGAGGTTAATATCTCGATGATATCTCCTGTTTTCAAGACATAATCCAGTGTCACCATCTTGCCATTGACCTTCGCGCCAATCGTTTGGTTACCGATTTCCGAGTGAATTCGATAGGCGAAATCAATCGGCACTGACCCAATTGGGAGCTCAAACACATCTCCTTTTGGCGTAAATACGAAAACCATATCGGCAAATAAATCAAGCTTCAGGGATTCCATGAATTCCTCGGCATTGGTGGATACGTCCTGGAATTCTACGATTTGTCTAAACCAGTCAAGCTTCTTATCCATTCTTTGCGTGGATGTAAGGTCCTTGCCCTCTTTATATGCCCAATGGGCTGCAATCCCATATTCCGCTGTACGATGCATCTCAACAGTCCTGATTTGCACTTCGAGCGGTTCTCCCTTCGGCCCGATGATGGTCGTATGAAGAGACTGGTACATATTAGCCTTAGGCATGGCAATATAGTCCTTGAAACGTCCAGGCATCGGCTTCCAGCATGTGTGAATAATACCGAGAACCGCATAGCAATCCTTGATGCTGTTCACGATTACCCGCACAGCCAGCAAGTCATAAATCTCCTCGAATTGCTTCTTTTGAAGGACCATCTTTCTGTAGATGCTGTATATATGCTTCGGTCTGCCGAAAATATCGGCATGTATCGATACTTCTGCGAGCTTATCCTTCATCTCTGAGATAACATCAGACAAATACTCTTCCCGCTCCGCACGCTTTTTCTTCATCAAATTAACGATTCGGTAATATTGCTGCGGGTTTAAATAACGCAGTGCAGTATCTTCAAGCTCCCATTTAATTGTGGAGATCCCGAGCCGATGGGCAAGCGGAGCAAAAATCTCCAATGTTTCATTGGCAATACGGCGCTGCTTCTCAACAGGCAAATGCTTTAATGTTCGCATATTATGAAGCCTGTCAGCAAGCTTAATCATAATGACACGAATGTCCTTTGCCATGGCAATAAACATTTTTCTGTGATTTTCCGCCTGTTGTTCTTCTTTTGATTTGTATTTGATCTTACCGAGCTTTGTTACGCCATCAACAAGAAGTGCGACATCCTCATTAAAGATGCGTGTGATGTCCTCTAGCGTTACCTCAGTGTCTTCCACGACATCATGCAAGAATCCGCCTGCGACCGTGAAGGTATCCATCTGAAGGTCTGCCAGAATGGCTGCGACCTGCACAGGATGAATGATATAAGGTTCTCCCGATTTACGGAACTGTTCCTTATGAGCTTCCCGTGCGAATTCGTAGGCATTCTCTAAGAACCCCACTTCATCTTCGGTCATATAGTTGCTTGCTTTGTCAAACACTTGCTCAGCGGTATATATTTGTTCGTTTGCCATGAGATCACCTTTTACTCCGTATTTCCACTTTTTTGCCTTTACTTCTATATAAAAACCAATTCAGGTTATGCTTAAAAATGAGGATTGTATCTATTATCTTCAAAAAAAGTTTTCTTGTAAAGTAACGAATGACAATTTAGAGAATAGTTTTGTCAATAATCTGTTATCTCTATGAGAAAAGGCGTTCTATCGCGAGAACGCCTGTTAATATATGCTTAATATTCCATTAATGTGAGGATATCATAGCCTTCAAGCTTTTCACGGCCCTCAAGATACGTCAACTCAACCAGGAATGCCAGACCTGCTACGACACCGCCAAGCTGTTCAACGAGCTTGATTGTCGCATCCATTGTACCGCCTGTTGCCAGAAGGTCATCTGTAATCAGCACACGCTGTCCAGGTTTAATGGCATCTTTATGGATGGTCAGGACATCTTTTCCATACTCTAAACCATATTGTACCTTGATTGTTTCCCTCGGAAGCTTTCCTTCCTTCCGAACAGGAGCAAAGCCAATCCCCATTGCATAGGCAACCGGGCATCCGATGATGAATCCGCGAGCTTCCGGTCCAACAATAATATCAATTTCTTTTTCTTTGGCAAATTCGACAATCTTATCTGTCGCATCTTTATAAGCGGCACCATTTGCCATGAGAGGAGTAATATCCTTAAATTTGATACCTGGTTTTGGCCAGTCCTCTACGATTTCTATATAGTTCTTTAAATCCATTGCTTTGTTTCCTCCTTGTAATCATCACGAGATCCAATCTGCTGGTTGAAGTATTGGTATAGTTGATTGGATGGGGCATACAATAATTCCTGCTCTAATTCCATTCGTGCTTTTCGTGCTTGATAGGCTTTAGACTCTGTCAGATCCCTCTTCGGGCTATTCTTCTCTAAACTAATCAGTCCGTTTCTTATTGTAACAAATTCCAGCTCAAAAAACACCTTTGTCATAAAATCGATTGTATCTTTCGGCCATCCCTTGAAATGAGTGATCCGTTCAGACATATCTTTGTAATCCATCGGTCCTTTTTTTAGCAGCATTGCATAGTACCATTTAAATTGCTCCCTCGTCGGAAACGCTTTAAAGTAATCATCCCCGCCGTTTCGGAAGTAAAGATATACCCTCGCCGGAGCTTTCCCCTCAAAAAGTGACTCCATTATGCCTTTTTCATGCGGAAGGTCCATTAGGGCGACATTAAGTCCATCAAGCTCCTCTGCCTTAGCCGCCTCCGCACTCTCGATGACAATACCTTCATCCTCCTGTGCAAGTAAAGCTCTGCTCTCCTCGCTGAAAAGAATAATCTTGCGTTTTTCAGGTATAGATGCTGGGTTAATAGCTGTTTTTGCATTGCCGCGGCAATCGAACAGCTGCCATTCCGTAACGGAAAGATCATGAAGGAACAATTGAGGTTTCTTCAAATTATTCCATTCATTTATCGCTAATTCTCCAATGGCTGATACCCTCGCAAAAGGAGATAAATGATCACAGACTTCCCCTAGACCGAAGCCGATACTATCTAATTGTACACCATTTTCTTCAAGAGCAAGCTTTAAATGCGTTTTATCCGCTCCAATTTTTCGCATGCTTGCTACGCTTGCCCCTTCAATCAAGATACGCGGCTTCGGATTCTGCATACCATAAGGAGCCAAGCCTCCCATTTGGCCTATCAGCGCCAAGGAGATCTCCTCGATGGAGACGACTCCATCTATTTCCGTGACCGGCTGGAAATCTTTCTCCGTAAGAATTTCCTTGGCTTGCCTGCAAAGACGTAAGCGAAGCTCATCCACATCCTCCATGCGAAGCGTCATTCCTGCTGCCATTGGATGCCCTCCAAAATGAGGGAGGAGTTCCCGGTTTAATGATAAATTCTGAAAAAGATCAAATCCTGGAATGCTTCTGGCAGACCCTTTAGCCATCCCTTTTTCACGGTCAATGCTCAATATGATGGTCGGACGGTAATATTTTTCCACAAGCTTACTGGCAACAATTCCAACAACCCCTGGGTTCCACCCTTCCTTCGCAATCACAAGAACAGGAAAGTCCTCAGGCGGGAAGCAGCTCTCCACCTCATCAATTGCTTCGTTGGTAATTTCCTTCACGATGGATTGGCGTTCCTTATTCAAGAAATCTATTTCCTCTGCAATCCGCTCTGCTTCTTCTCGGTCATTAGTAAGCAGCAGCTCAACAGCCGGGTCTGCATCTTCTAAGCGGCCGACTGCATTGATCCTTGGAGCGATACCAAACCCAATCGAATCCTCGTTAAAGCTGTCCATGGTGATACCTGCCTTTTTATATAAGGCTAGCAATCCAGGCCTTTTTGTCTTCTTTAATGCCCGCAAGCCTCTTAAGGCAATAAGACGATTCTCATCATGAAGCGGAACAAGGTCAGCAATCGTGCCAATCGCTGCAATGCCTATCAGCTCCTCAGGGAGCTCCCCTAAAAGGGCATGCGCCAGCTTCATCGCTACCCCAGCTCCTGCAAGCTCAGAAAACGGATATGTCTCTCCTGGCTTTTTCGGGTGAAGAATCGCTAACGCCTCAGGTAAAACTGGACCTGGCTCATGGTGGTCCGTTATGATGTAGTCCATGCCAAGTTCCTTCGCCAATTGCGCTTCCTCAATGGCAGAGATTCCGCAATCAACCGTAATCAAAAGGGAAGTTCCCATTTCTTTGATTTTCCGGAAGGCATCCTTATTTGGTCCATATCCTTCTGTAAAGCGATTGGGAATATACCAATCAACCTGCTCTGCGCCAAGCTGGTTCAAGGCAAGCTTCAATACGGTCGTGCTGCTGACACCATCTGCATCATAATCCCCGTATATCGTAATTTTCTCCTCATTCTTGACTGCCTTGACAATTCTTTTCACGGCCTCTTCCATGCCGGTAAGAAGAAACGGATCATAGAAATCCTGTTCTTCAGCATATAAAAAAGACCGTGCAGCATCTACGGTCTTTATACCTCTGTTGACCAAAAGCGCAGCCACAATCCGCGGCTGATTGAGCTCATTCATTAATGTATTGATAATCGTTTCATCGGCTTTTTTTAATAGCCATCTCGTTTTTGATTGTAACATTACGTCACCCCTCTGACTTACCTATTATAAAAAAATAATGTCAAAGGTTCAATCCAGGAACCGCAAAATTTTCTTCTTAATCATACTGGCCCTCTTCACGGACCGGTTCCTTTCTATGCTTTTTCAGTTCTTTCGTCAAGTGAAGAATCCTGACAGCAAGTGCCGAACCAACGATTGCGCCGCCCATCACAACAGAACCAAGTATGACCAGAATAAGCGGCCAATGAGCCGTTCCGAAAACATAATTAACTGCGACATCCTCCACATTTGCAACTGCAAAGACAGCAACTATTACCGTAAATACAATGCCGAGTATAACGAACCATTGCAGTTTCTTCATTCCACACACCCCCATCCGCACTTCGAGAAATTAGTCGGTATTCATCTATTCCCCCAACAGCGAATAAATAGACATATACTTGGCAGATGAAAAAAGGCAGCCCGGTTGATCGGACTGCCTTTAGTAATTTCATCCTTATACTTGTGGCTGGTCGGATGAAACTCTTTTTTCCTTGTATGTTTTCAATGTTCCTTTTTTCTTCAATTCCCTGCCTTTTAAAACAGCATACAATGGGGATGCAATCAAGACAGAGGAATACATGCCAGTAATAAGACCAATCAGTAAGGCAAGGTTGAAATTCCAGATGGATTCGCTGCCAAAAATCATCATGGCGATAACAACGACCAGAACCGTGATGACGGTGTTGAAAGAGCGAACCAAAGTTTGCCGAATACTGATATTAACGATTTCGTTCAGTTCAGCCTGTGTCTTAATACGCTTTTTCAGACGCATATTTTCACGGATACGGTCAAAGGTAACGATCGTATCGTTGATAGAGTAACCGATAATCGTCAGCACGGCTGCGATGAAGGTTAAATCTACTTCTATTTGGAACAAGCTGAAGATTGTAATAATCATAAAGGCATCATGCAAGAGCGCCAGCACAGACGGCAGGGCCATTCTCCATTCGAAGCGGATGCTCGCATAGATAACGATGCCGATTGAGGCGATTGCAGTCGCAATCAAAGCATTTTTAGCCAATTCTTTCCCGATGGTCGGAGAGACCGTATTTACATTCGGTTTATGGCCATATTTATCTTCGAAGTATGTGCCTAGTGCTGCAATTTCGTCTTTATTGAATACCTGCTTTGTCCTGACAACAACGGATTTATCCTCATTGCCTGTCAAGACAACATCCTGAGCCACAATATCATTCTTCTCCAAATCGCCATTTATCTCCTCAACGGAAATCTTTTCATCTGATGTGATTTGGATTCTCGATCCGCTGGAGAAGTCTATGCCTAAATTCATGCTTCTCACAAATAAAGATCCAATACCAATTAACGTCAGAACAATGGAGAAGATAAAGAATTTCTTAGCTGGTTTGACGAAATCCCATTTATCAAATCGCGTCGGCAAATATTTGTCCTTCTTAAACTCATCTAAATCATGAATATCTTTCTTCTTAACACCAAACCAGCCTGGTCGAGTATCAAGGAGATTACTGTTTACCCAAAGTCCCATAATGAGACGTGTGCCATAAACAGCCGTGATGAAGCTGACCAAAATACTGACAATCAAGCTTGTCGCAAAGCCCTTAACTGAGCTAGTCCCATAGATGAACAAGACAGCCGCAGCCAGTAAGGTCGTTAAATTGGCATCAAATATCGTGGATAAGGAGTTTTTGTTTCCTTCCTTGAATGCCGCCTTAATTGTCCGGCCCTTCTTAATCTCATCTCGAATCCGTTCATTGGTAATAATATTCGCATCGACGGCCATCCCCACGCCAAGAATGAGGGCTGCAATACCCGGCAATGTTAAAACAGCATTCATCCAGTCATAAACGAGAATAATCAAATAAACATACGCTGAAAGCGTAACAACTGCCACGACACCCGGCAGTCGGTAATATAAAATCATAAACAGGAAGATCGCTAAAATACCAATCATACCGGCAAATAATGTGCTGTTGAGCGCTTCTTCCCCGAAGGATGCCCCGACAGACGTAGAATATATCTCTTCAAGCTGAACCGGTAGTGCTCCTGCATTCAGGACTGAAGCAAGCTCCTTCGCTTCTTCAACCGTGAAGTTACCGGAGATCATGACCTCATCTGAATTAATCTGATAGTTTACGTTAGGAGCAGAAATGAATTTCGGGTTTTCCTTTGCTGCTTCCGCTTCATAGGAATCCTTGCCTTCTTCAAAATCAAGCCAGATTACGAGCTGATTATTTGGGGCCATTGCCAGGATTTCCTTCGTAACCTCGCCGAATTTCTTTCCATCCTTCAGCTTAACAGAAACTACAGGCTGATTCGTCTCGTCATAGCTTTGGCTTGCTCCGCCCTCTTCTAAGTCGCTGCCGTCAAGCATGATTTTATCATTGACATCACGGAAGGTCAGATTGGCAGAGGTGGATAGAATTTCACGAGCATTTTCCTGATCTGCTACACCAGCAAGCTGAACACGAATCCGGTTATCATCCTCAATGGATATGGATGGCTCACTTACACCAAGAACGTTAATCCTGCGGTCGAGTGCACTAGCAGTTGCTGACATCGTATCATCATCAATTTTCTGGCCTTCTTTAAGAGGCTCTACCTTGTACAAGACTTCAAAGCCGCCCTGCAAATCGAGGCCCAGTTTGATATTCTTCATAACATTTTCCGCCGTTCCAAGCATCGTTCCCCCTAACACGAGAACAATGAGCAAGAAAGCAACGATTCTGCTTCTTTTTACCATTATGTAAATTAGCCTCCTAATTGAAATTTTCCGATTGAAGCAGCATAAAAGGACGCTATGCTTGGTAAAACATGTGCCTAGTTGATTCAATCAAAAAGATTGGTTTCCTATAACGCTCTTATTATGAAAGATTGCGGGTTCAGTGTCAATTTGAATCCACAATATATGGAAATATTTCGTACTTTTTGGCGGATTATATCGTACTCACATAGCTGCATGCCTTAACAGGCCTGAGACAAAAACGGGCTTATCAAGAGAATAAATCCTTAAACTCCTCAAGCCCTGCAGCAATATCCTTTTTCATATTTTCTCCTTCCACCATGGCCGTTGTAGTGGCAAAAAGCATATAATCTGACACCTTCACCCTCATAATATCTTGGATAATTTCATATTGCCGTGCATCTGCATTCACCTTTTTCCATTTCTTCTGAATTAAATAAGTCCAAATATCCTCCTCCGTAATATCAGGATATCCAAGCAAGTCGAACTCTTCCTGCTTGCTTTTGAGCGCAGGGTACATTTCTTGACGGTATTTCTCATATGGGTGTTTATCTTCCACAATCTTCATCCCCCAAGCTAAATATAGTATGTATTTTCCACTAAATCCTTGAAGCTTGTCATGGTTGGCCCATTCAGTTGCATATAGATTAATTGTAAAGGATTGAAGCTCTTTTGAGAAGGTGGGGAAATGAATGTCTAGTTTTATTAGGGGTACTGTCATCCTGATGATTGCAGGCCTGATAACAAGAGTGCTCGGTTTTGTAAACCGGATCGTCATTGCCCGCTTTATTGGGGAAGAAGGCGTCGGGTTATATATGATGGCATTGCCTTCCTTATTTCTGGTGATTGCGATTGTTCAGCTTGGCATGCCAATCGCCATCTCGAAGTTCGTGGCAGAAGCGACCGCTCGAGGTGATCATCAAAAGACGAAGAAAATACTTGTCGTTGCCTTATCTGTTACCGGAGGCTTATCGATTATCTTTACCCCTATTCTTTTCTTGCTTGCTCCTTATCTTTCAACTCATGTTTTTACAGATTCAAGAACGTATCTGCCTTTGATTGCTATTATCCCCATCATCCCAATTGCGGCTATCTCAGCTGTTCTGCGGGGATATTTTCAGGGCAAGCAGAATATGAAGCCCCATGCGATTTCCATGGTGGTCGAACAGGTCGTGCGCATTTCCATGATTGCAGCATTTACAAGGGCCTTCTTGCCTTATGGTATTGAATATGCCGCAGCCGGCGCCATGATTGCTTCCGTTATTGGGGAGCTCGCATCCCTTCTCTATTTGATGCTGATGTTTAAATTGAAGAAGGCTTTCCGGCTTAGGAAGAAGTTTTTGCACTATGCGGCCACTGGCAAGGATACATTGATGGAATTGCTGTCCATTTCTATCCCCGCAACAGGAAGCCGGATGGTAGGGTCCATTACGTGGTTTATCGAACCGATTGTCGTTGCCAGAAGCCTGGCCGCAGCCGGTGTAGCAACAGGCGTTGCTACTGCTCAATATGGGGAGCTCGCCGGTTATGCTGTGCCGCTTCTTATGCTTCCGTCCTTTATTACCATTTCCCTTGGTGTATCACTCGTACCCGCTGTAAGCGAGGCGTATTCTAAGGGGAATATCAAACAGGTGGTTCATCGCATCCAGCAGTCCCTCCGCCTCTCTTTTCTGAGCGGGACGCTTGCGGTTGTCGTTTTATTCGTTTTGGCATACCCGATTATGGAGGCAGTCTATCATAATGAGCATGCAGGTGTATATGTCCGCTTCATGGCTCCATTCTTCATCTTCTTTTTCTATCAAGGTCCATTAAATTCAACCCTGCAGGCCTTGAATATGGCGAAGGCAGCCATGTTTAACAGCATCATCGGATCGCTGACGAAAATCGTCTTAATTATGACGCTTGTGGCCCAGCCTTCCTTCGGCATCATGGGCGCTGCTATCGCCATTTGTGTCAGCACGGTCCTGGTGACTATGCTCCATTTCGCCACCGTCATGAAAAAAATCAGCTTAACCATTTACTTGCATGAATATTTGATGGCACTCATTGTAATGGTGTTTACCGGAATCCTTGGTCATCTATTGTATTTCAACTGGCTCACAGATGTTCCTGCCCTGAATCGCATACTCATCTCGGCAGCTGCTATGGGCGGCATCTTTTTGGCCGGCAGCATGGTAACAGGGATTGTCCGCAGGGATGAAATCCGAAGAATCCCATTCATCGGTCCGCTCCTTGCCCCCTTAACACCCTTTAAATAGTTCGGTCATTCTTTTCTATAAATACGTAAACAATCATCCTCCAGACTGCATAGAAATACACCCTTAATGTCAGGATGCCCAGATTTCTTTAACTCTTCTATGAGCCAGCCTTCCGATTTACCGATTCCATGGAGATTGTCTTGTATGACTCTCCCATCCTGGATAAGGGTTATAATCGGTGCTGGCTTTGGCTGACTAAGAACGCTATTCTCCGTAAATTCATACACAGAAAGCTTCCCAGACGCCTCAACAATCCCAAATTCAACCTCACTGATCTTCCTTACTCCATTCTCTCTAAGCTGCATCAATAAGTCTTCAAGATTATAGCGAAGCTTTCTCATCGCCCTTTGATTGATTATTCCATTATGAATAAGCACGGTTGGCTCCCCATCAATAACCTTCCTCAGAAAGGGAATCTTCAAAGAAGCAAAAGCGACGGTCATTTGGATGATAAATAAAATGATAATCGGCAAAAGGGAATTAAACACAGTCTTATCATAATTTTCAATACCAATGACCGCAATATCTGCAATCATGATAAAGACAACCAGATCTAGCAGGCTTAACTCCCCGATTTCCCGCTTGCCCATGATCCGAAATACGAGAAAAATCAAAACATATAGAAATAAAGTCCTCCAAATAATAGTGAGAAAATCCATATCCATTCACCGCTCCCTTTTTTGAATATAGCAATTGATAGTATTTGCCTAAAGAGAGTTTATCAACCACATTAATTAATATTAATGGTTGTACTAAAAATCCATTCTAAATAGACATAAGCTGAATAAAGTAAAGGTAGGACATACTTTTTTGGTTAAAAGGAGCTGGTTCACATCGAAACGAGAAATTTAGGTTCAGCCATTCTTTATGGAGTTGTGACCATTTTCATCATGGCTGCCGTATTCAGCCTGTTCTTCTCCCTAATCCTGCGATTCACAAGTGTCGCAGAATCCTCCCTGACGTATATCATCATGGTTCTCTCTTTCCTCACCCTCTTTATCGGCGGTTTTATTGCCGGCGGAAAAGGAAAAAAGCAAGGATGGCTCCTTGGGGGCGGAACAGGGCTCATCTATACGCTAATCGTGTTTCTCTATCAATACCTTGGTCTTGATTCCTTACTCACAACCAAACAGCTCATCTATAATGCCTGCTTCATCCTTACTGCAATGATGGGCGGTGTGCTTGGCGTAAACTTGAGCGGAGGTCCAGATACGAAAAAAACCTAGTCCATTTAGAATGGACTAGGTTTTTTCATTATTTGTCAGTTGCTGTGTCAGCAGCTACAGCTGCTTCTTTCTTCTGAACCACTTGGCTGACGCTGCGCTTTTCAAACGTTAAGCGTGAACCATCTGGACT
>X410_Impala__coassemble_88_pt1 | contig 18887 bp, 12 predicted proteins | sample X410_Impala__metabat2_high_PE_006 | metagenome-assembled genome bin X410_Impala | reverse complement strand
CCCAATATTCCCGTGGCTGAAGAGGTCGTCCAAAAAGAGCTGGATACAGCCATATTACTGATTAATCAATTAACAACTGAGTTTGAGCCAAGCAAATATCATGATGAATATCGCTCCGCTTTATTAGAACTGATTGAACGCAAAAAGGCAGAGCAAACGGTTACTCCTGCTGCAGCTAAGGCGCAGAAATCCAATGTTGTCGATTTGATGGCTGCCCTCCAAGCTTCCATCGATCAAACGAAGCCGCAAGCAAAACCGGCACGTAAACGAGCCCCTCGCAAGAAAAGGGAAACCTCATAAGAAAATGGAAGTCTGTCGGCAATACAGACTTCCATTTTTTCTTCCAATTAATTCTCACATTTCACAAGAATCCGGCCTTTTGCCTTTCCTTCTAGCGGGATAGATAGGACGTCTAGAAGCTCCTGAAGCGTCACTTCCTTTTGTATGAAGACATCAAGATTATCAGGCTTGAAATCTGTTGCCAGGCGCTTCCATACAGAAAGTCTTGTTTCCATTGGGCAATAAACCGAATCAATTCCAAGCAGATTGACACCTCGTAAAATGAACGGGAAGACGGTTGCGGGAAGCTTTGTTCCAGCTGTCAAGCCGCTGACGGCAACAGAACCCCCATATTGAATTTGGCTTAATAAAGAGGCCAGTGGCTCCCCGCCGACGGGGTCAACGGCAGCTGCCCATTTCTGTTTCCCTAATGCCCGTATCTTTCCATCGAACACTTCATCACGTGAGATGATTGAAGAGGCACCAAGCTCAGTTAAAAAGTCAGCTTCGGATTCTTTGCCTGTGCTTGCCTCGACAGTGAAGCCAAGATTGGCAAGTATGGAAACCGCAAAGCTTCCGACACCCCCGGTCGCTCCTGTGACGAGAGCCTTGCCGCTTTCAGGAGTGATACCGCTCTCGAGAAGTCTTTGAACAGAAAGGGCTGCGGTGAAGCCGGCAGTCCCAATGACCATCGCTTCTTTTAAAGAGAGTCCCTCAGGCAGCGGAACAATCCATTTTGCTGGAATACGGGCATATTCGCTATAGCCCCCATAATGGGAGACGCCAATTTCATAGCTTGTCGCGATAACCTCGTCGCCTTCCTTGAATCGGGAATCATTGGAAGAAACCACCACTCCGGCTAGGTCAATGCCTGGAACGAAGGGGTATGTACGTACAATGTTTCCGTTTGGAATTGTCGCCAGGCTGTCCTTATAGTTCACACCCGAATACTTGACCTTGATAAGAACCTCTCCCTCAGGCAGGTCATCAATGGAGAGTTCTCTAACATTCACAGAGAATTGTTCGTCCTCTTTATTTACGACAAGGGCGTTAAATTTAGCCATCAATAGATTTCTCCTTTCAGAACTGGATTGTATAACTAGTATATAGAAGATACCCTTTCTTCACTAGATGTAATGCCATATAGAAAAAAAGTTCCTTCACTAATCTCTGAACGAGCAGGAATAGGTCGAATAGTGAAAGCTCCTTCTTCAAAAGAAATCTGGAAAATGAATGCGGAGTATTTTTCTGTTTTATGTAAAAGGGACGTAATAACCTAGATATCTCCCCAGATGATTGTTGTATTTCTGTGATATTAAAAAGAGCTAAAACTCCATTTAATAGAGAATAAGGATAATATAGAGTAATATTATATTTGTCAGAATTTATTTTCTTTTGTCGTTGCCGTTTTATTTTAGTTTTTTATAAGTCAATAGTTTTGTGATTATTGAACTATATAAATGTCATATTTTTATTGTTTCTATGAATATAGTATTAAATTAACTACATATTTCAACATAATATTAATTATTTTACAGACAAAAAAATCCATGAAATACAACTGTAATGTTTATATAGTGGAAATGAAATTAATGATTGATATAATTAGTTCCGTACGAAGAAATGAACTTATTGGAAGTTTTTGTAGATAATGGTCGAAATAGAGTATCAATACATAATTGATAGAGTTTATCCAAGTCCGTAATTCTATTATTATCCTCTCGCTAAATATAGAAGAGATTTAAGTGAGATAGAGAGAAAGAGTCGTGGCTTTAAATTGAAAGGGGATCATCCATTTGAAGAAATCGTTTATTGCACTTAATATGGCCGTAGCTATTGGCGCCGGTTCAATGTTTTCAGCTGGGTACGCTTCAGCTGAATCTATTTCAGAACTAAAGAAGAAGGAAAGTCAAATTGAAGAAAACCGTTCGAAGGTCCATTCAAATATTAAGGATGCAGAGAAATCCATCGATAAAGTGAAGGGCAAACAAGCAGACTTAGCCATGCAGCTTCAGATGCTTGAAAAACAAATGAAGCAAACTGAGGACAAAATCAATGAGCTAAATACAAAGATTACGAAGACGAAAGAACAAATTGAAGAATTGAAGAAAGAAATAAAAGTGCTGGAAGATAAGATTGAAAAGCGAAATGAACTATTAAAGGAGCGAGCCCGTTCATATCAGGTGACTGGCGGGAATAAGAATTATCTCGAGGTCGTGCTTGGAGCGAGTGACTTCGGCGAATTTGTTGAGCGGTTAAGTGCTGTATCGGCGATTATGGATGCAGACCAAGATTTGATCGCTGAACAAGAGCGTGATAAGAAAGAATTAGAGGATAAGAAGGCTTCTGTTGAGAAGAAGTTAAGCGACCTAGAATCCATGATGGCTGAAGTGAAAAAAATGAAGGCCAAGCAGGAACAACAGAAAAAAGAGAAAAATCATCTCATGAAGCAATTGAAAAAGGAACAAAAGCATCTTGAAAAAGAAAAAATCGGAATGGAAGAAGAAGCAGACATCCTAGCCGGACAAGAAGCAGCTATTAAGAAAGCCATCGCCCAAGAGCAAGCACGTCAAGCAGAGATTGCCAGACAGAAGGAAGCTGAGAAGAAGCGTCAAGACGAGCTGGCGAAACAGCGGGCAGCGGAAGCGAAGAAGCAATCTGCTGCAAGTGCAAGTTCAAGTAAAAGCTCTAACTCAGGGAAAAGCTCTGGCTCATCCAGCTCAGTGGCTGCGCCTAAGGCGGCTCCTGCTCCAGCAAGCAGCGGTTCATCCGGCAGCTTCATGAAACCTTCTGCAGGTTATTATTCCTCCGGTTATGGCGGAAGATGGGGGAAAAATCATAACGGAATTGATATTGCGGCCTCTGGGAATGTACCAATTGTCGCAGCTGCAGATGGGGTAGTATCCAGATCTTATTTCTCATCTTCCTATGGGAATGCTATCTTCATTACACATTACATCAATGGCAAGCAGTATACGACTGTCTATGCACATTTGAGCTCACGTATGGCAAGTAACGGACAAACTGTTAAGAAGGGCCAGCAGATTGGTATGATGGGGAATACAGGAAATTCATTCGGCCAGCATCTGCACTTTGAGCTTCATGAAGGACCATGGAATATCAGTAAATCAAACGCTGTTGATCCACGTAAATATTTCTAGCCAAAAGAGGGGGCCTATGGAGGGCCCTTTTTCTTATATAAATATTACAATAAAATACTTGTTTACCTAATTATCCCATTGTTGTATAATTTGTTTGTGTCAAATAATATAAATATTCTGTAAATTGTAAACGCTTACCCAGAGGGTAACGGGAAAGGAGACGGATATATGGGAGAAAAGAGTCCGAATTATAAGGAGGACAGGAGCCGAACGAATTATACGGCTATTGTACAATCAGCAGACTTTCAAAAGCTCCTGCATGTTAAGAAACGATTCATCGTTCCTTTGACGCTGTTTTTCTTGATTTTTTACTTTGCATTGCCGCTTTTGACCTCGTATTCGACTGTACTTAATACCTCTTTCTATGGAAGCATAACCTGGGCATGGGTGTTTGCCTTCGCTCAATTTATCATGACATGGGCTTTATGCATGATTTACTCCAAAAAGGCCGGGGAGTTTGACCGCTTAACCGATAGAATTCTCCAGATGCGCAAAGGAGGTACTTCTAAATGAATGTAGCTGCTTTTACAATGTTTCTCGGAATCGTACTGGTGACGTTATTCATTACTTATTGGGCTTCCAAACGAACGGGTAATGCGAGTGAGTTTTATACGGCAGGAAGTGGTCTGACCGGTTGGCAGAATGGTCTGGCCATTGCCGGCGATTATATGTCGGCTGCATCCTTTCTTGGTATCGCAGGCTCCATAGCGCTTGCTGGCTTCGATGGGTTCTTCTACAGCATCGGTTTTTTGGTTGCCTATTTAGTGGTTCTTTATCTAGTTGCTGAACCTCTTCGGAATCTTGGTAAATATACGCTTGCAGATATGCTGGCAGCCCGCTTTGATACAAAAAAAATCAGGGGATTTGCTGCCTTTAACACGCTGGCAATCTCGATCTTCTATATGATTGCTCAATTGGTAGGGGCCGGTGCACTTATAAAATTATTATTAGGGATTGAATATACGACATCGGTCTTAATTGTCGGTACCTTGATGACCGTGTACGTCATCTTTGGCGGTATGCATGCGACAAGCTGGGTCCAAATCGTAAAAGCACTCCTTCTGATGGCCGGGACTTTCATCATTTCTGTCATTGTCTTAGGGAAGTTTAATTTCAGTATCCCTTATATGTTTGAATATATGAGCACAGCCACACCGCTGAAAGAGACATTTTTAAACCCGGGCATAAAATATACGGAAGGGCTTGATACATTGTCGCTTACAATGGGTCTCGTTTTAGGGACAGCTGGCTTGCCTCATATCTTAGTCCGATTTTTTACGGTTAAGGATGCTAAAGCAGCAAGGAGCTCGGTTGTTGTGGCAACATGGATTATCGGTGCCTTCTATGTCATGACAATTTTCTTAGGCTTCGGTGCAGCAGCTTTTGTTGGCACAACAGATATCGTCGCTGCCAATGCAGCAGGAAATATGGCAGCCCCGCTATTGGCACAGGCGCTTGGCGGCAATATGCTGTTTGCCTTTGTATCAGCCGTTGCTTTCGCAACTATTCTGGCTGTCGTAGCTGGATTGGTTCTTACGGGTGCATCTGCATTTGCACATGATTTCTATAATGAGATACTCCGTAAAGGAAAGGCAGGAGAAAAAGAACAGGTAAAGATGGCGCGTTATGCATCCATTGGTGTATCAGTTATCTCCATACTGCTAGCCTTGGTTGCCCAAAACCTAAATGTTGCTTTCCTTGTCTCACTCGCGTTTGCGGTTGCGGCCAGCGCCAATTTACCTGTCATTCTCTATACGATCTACTGGAAGAAATTCAACACAAACGGTGCGATCAGTGCGATGGTCGTCGGGCTGATTTCCTCTGTCGGATTGGTCCTCATTAGCCCGAATGTATTTAGCCCGGATGGTTCAGCCATCTTGACCGGTGAGGCACTCTTCCCGCTGACAACACCAGGCCTTGTGTCCATACCATTAGGCTTTATTGCGGGATATATAGGAACCGTCTTATCACGCCAGAAGGTGGATGAGGCGAAGTTTGATGAGATTTTAGTTAAATCAAATACAGGGATGGACACCATTCATCGCTAAGCCAATAAATTAAAATGGAGGAGGAACCAAATTTGGTTTCCCCTCCATTTTTAGTTTATATGATTTCCCAAGAAATAGTATTAGCCCATCTTGATGACGATTTTACCTTTTGTATGGCCTGATTCGCTAAGCTCTTGGGCATTTCTGACACCGCGTTCGGTGAATGGGAAGGTCTCAAGCTGGGCAGACTTTAATCTGCCTTGTTCCATCAGGCTGGCAAGCTCTTGTAATTGATCCCCGCGCGGGATAAGCCAATGATATTCCTCCCTTATTCCGTAACGCTGCGCCTCTTGTTCAGATGGGGGCTCCACAATGGAGACAATCTTTCCGCCTTTACGGAGCACCTTCATGCTGTTAGAGAGAATCTCGCCACCTACTGTATCAAATACAGCATCATATTCATTTAATATTTGTTCAAATGCTTCTGATTTATAATCAATGCATTGATCAGCACCAAGTGAAGTTAAATAGCCATGGTTCTTTTTGCTGGCGGTTGTCGCCACATAAGCACCCTTTAGCTTCGCCAGCTGAATGGCATAAGTGCCCACTCCGCCTGCTCCTGCATGAATTAGCACTTTTTGTCCCTCCATGATTTCTAAAACATCAAATAATGCTTGATAAGCTGTAAGACCTGCAAGCGGAACGGAAGCAGCTTCCTCAAAGGAGATGTTATCTGGAATCCTTGCGAGTAATAGCTCATCAACAATCGTATATTCTGCGTATGTACCGTAGCGTGTCAGTTCAGGACGGGCAAAAACACGATCTCCTACTTGGAAATCTTGCACGTGTTTTCCTACTTCTGTCACAATCCCGGCAACATCCCACCCAAGAATGATGGGGAAATCAAAGTCATAGCGTTCCTTGAGATATCCTTCCCGCAGCTTCCAGTCAATCGGGTTGACAGAAGCGGCCTTCACTTCCACAAGTACTTGGTTATCAAGCAGGATAGGTTTTTCCACCACTTTTTCCTTTAGCTCCGTGACTCCTCCATAAGCTTCAATGACAACAGCCTTCATCATATTTTTCTGCATACATTCCCTCCTCGTTGGTAATGAGAGGAAAAATCCTCTTATTCCTTCATTCCCTTTTATGAAGAGAGTAATCGTATCCAGGTAAATCCTTACCGGGTTAACAACAAAGGAAATTGCCCTGCCTCGTATAAGACAGAGCAATTTCTAATTCAGCTGCTACTTTCTGCAGACTTAGCACTGATGCATTTAGCGATGAGGATTAAAAGCAAAATCGCCAGGGCGCTAAAGGAGTAAAAAAGATATGATTCATTCTTCTTCATAAAAAAAGACATAAGAGGAGGACCGACAGCAACGCCTAAGAACCGGGCTGAGCTATAAAAGGACGTAATGGTTCCCCTTTGTTCCTTTTCAATGTTTTCTGTAATGAGGGCATCCAAAGATGGCAAAATCGCCCCCAGTCCTGCTCCGAAAATCGATAATATCCCAATCAGCAAATAAAGATTGTCCAGATGTGAGGTGAAGGCAATGCAGGCAGCTGCTATTAGAAGTGAGCATATAATCAAGATTTTCATGGCTTTAGTATTATCCTTAATTTTCTTCCCTGTAATGAAGGATGCCACACATAAAAAGAACAAGGGAATCGCTAATACAAAACCTTTTTTAACATTATGGATATCATATCTGGATTCCAGAATGTTTGATAAATAAAACTGGACAGCAAATAGAATTAACATAATGAATGCTCCGGTAATAAAAACGCAGTAGAGCCATTTTCCGTCTTTGTGAAAGATTTTTTTGACTTCCTGCAAAAAATCATGAAGCTTTGTCGGCTCATCCTTCTTTTTGGGCACTTTGATAAAAAAGAGAACCATTAAGAAGCTAATCAAGCTGAAAAAAGAAATCGAAAAGAATGGGATATACCAAATCCATAAAGCAAGAGCGGCACCGAGAATGGGGCTCAATACTTTTCCGAACGTATTGGATGTTTCAACAATCCCTAAACAAGCGCTTGCATCATCATCGTTCTTGTATAAGTCGCCGACCAAAGGCAGGATAATGGGAAAAGCGCCCGCAGAACCAATCCCTTGAATGATTCTTCCGATGATAATCGTCATATAAGGGTTTCCCATCTTCCAAGAAGCAAAGCCTGATATAAGGCCCCCGATAAATGTGATGGCAAGGCTAGGCAGTAAAATCATCTTGCGTCCGAACCGGTCAGAGAGATATCCGGCTATCGGAATAAGCAAAATTGAGGCGACTGAATAACTTGTGATAATCAGGCTGGATTGGAAGGAGGAGATGGATACCTTTTTCTCCAGTATGGGAAGGACAGGAATTAACATGGAATTGCCCAGCGTCATAATAAGCGGAACGGCAGAAATGCTTGCAAGACACCAAACGCTTACTTTAGACTTATCAGATTTAGAACTCATATTTACACCCTCGTCTCATTCTTTCTTATCGTTGCTTTTTTAATTTGCCTATAAATCAAGAAAGTATGTAAAGGAAACTCTCGGGTAGTCTTGGTAAATGTTCAAGACATAAAAAAACGCCGCAAAAGCGGCGGGCAACGAAGACAGCTTATTAATCCCTGGAGGAGAGAACTCCAATGAAACGAAGAATATATAGAAATAAGTTAACAAAATCAAGATACAGATTGAGGGCCATCAAAGGGACTTCTTCATCTGATAGGCCGTGCTGTTTTATCCGATTGACATCAAATATGACATAGCCGCTGAAGACGAGGATGCCGATAAACGAATAAATGAGCGTTGCCGTTGAGGATAAAGGCGAGAATATATTAAAGATCCCGATGACAATAAGGGCAAGCAGCGCAGCTGTCAGAAAGCCTCCTAAAAAGGAAAAGTCCCGTTTCGTCGTTGAAGCATAAAGCGAAAGGCCGCCAAAAATAGTGATTGTTGCTGTTAGGCTCATTAGAACAGGCTTCGCTCCAATGGTAATCAAGTAACTTGTAACGACCGGATACAATGTGATGCCGGAAATAAAGGTAAATGTATATAAGAAACCATATGAAAGCATCTTTCTTCTTCTCACAAAGAAGGCTGCGATCAGCATTACGAGCTCTAAAATCATGAGCGGGAGGAATATGGCAGGTGGCACAAAGTTCCCGGTGATGAATCCTAGCAATGATATGGCCAATGATAGGGTGAATGCCCGCAGGATTTTTGGGAGGGCATACCGGCTTGATTCAGTATATGAACGCATAATTCTTTCACTCCTTATTTTAATGTCTCTCTTAGCTTTCTCGATAAGTTGTTTTTTACAGAAATCATGAGCAGAGATATAAGAGTATTACGGATGGCAATTGTAAAAGTTTCAATCAGGAAAGAACAAGTTTTTTACATGGGATTTTTTCGGAAATTCGTATGCATAATTACTTGAATGAGGGTATACTAAAGTCAAATAGAACATACGTTCTTATTATTTTATTTCCAGATAGAAAAATGGGGTGGAATCTATGGTATTCTATCACTAAGAGTTAGACTGTTCTTGAACGCTTGAAAGGAGGATAAAAGACGATGAATTTCACATTTATCCATGCAGCCGATATACATTTGGACAGCCCATTAAAAGGCTTGTCACGATACGATGGGGCACCGGTCGGACGATTGAGAAGTGCTACCCGAGAAGCCTTTATCAATCTCGTTGATTTGGCCATCGACAGGCAAGTGGATTTTGTCATCATTGCAGGGGATTTGTATGACGGAGATTGGAAGGATTATAATACCGGCTTATTTTTTGCCAGTGAGATGGCAAGGCTTCAGAAACATCAAATCCCCGTCTTCATGATTAAAGGGAATCATGATGCGGCGAGCGTGATTACGAAGGAGATCAAGCTGCCTGATAATGTCCATGTGTTTGACGTGAAGAAATGCGGCAGCATTCGATTGGATGAGATAGGCGTTGCCATACATGGTCAAGGGTTCAGTTCAAGAGCTGTGCTCGATAACCTGGCCAAAGGATATCCTAATAGTGTGGAAGGCTATTTTAATATCGGTATTTTGCATACCTCTGCAGGAGGGCGAGAAGGTCATGAAAACTATGCTCCCTGCTCAATTGAGGATATGAAAGGGAAAGGGTATGACTATTGGGCCCTTGGCCATATTCATAAGAGGGAACTGCTGTGTGAGAGAGAACCCGTCATCTTATTCCCAGGCAATATCCAAAGCCGTCACAGTAAAGAAACAGGTGAGAAGGGATGTACACTCGTTGAGGTGGAAGATGGCAGCCTGAAGGAAATGACCCATGTCCCGCTTGATGTTATCAGATGGGAAGTTATTGAAGCGGATTTGACAGACAAGACTTTATATGATGACTTCCTGGCTCAGGCTGAACAAGAAATCGTTCGCGCGTTTGATTCAGCGGCTGGCAGGATGCTTGCGATACGGATTATTTTAAATGGAGAAACGGCATTGCATTCAGAGCTGGCGAACAATAAGGAAGCGGTGTTAAATGACCTCCGATCAATGGCTTTTTCAGTTGGACAAGGCGATATTTGGATTGAAAAACTAAAAATCAAGACAAGTGCTCCGCATGTCATTGCTGAAGGCGAACATGTGAATCCGCTTATTGGGATGCTGGAATGGATGGATGAGCTATCTTATGAAGAGCTGCTTGAGGAAATAAAAGCAGAATTCCAGCCGCTTCATAATGCTTTGCCGATGGATTTGAAGCGCGGGGAGGAGCAAGTCATCCCGGATTCAGAGGATACTCTAAAGGAAAAGCTGCTTACCATTAGAGATGTTATTAAAGATGGATTGCTGCAAGAAAGGGGACAAAGGGTATGAGGTTTGATCGGCTCGAGATTAATGCTTTTGGGCATTTTACGAATTTTGCCATTCCTTTTCAACCAAATCACTCGTTTCATATTCTTTATGGAAATAATGAAGCAGGAAAAAGTACGCTATTGCGCTCCATTACTCAGTTATTATATGGAATTCCGCATAATTCGAAGGATTCCTTCCTTCATCCCAATTCTAAGCTGAGAATTGGCGGGACCATTTCTAATTCTGGAGGAGAATCACTTACCTTTTTCAGAAGAAAAGGCAAGTCCAAGACCCTTCTAGGTGAAGATGGACAGGCCCTGCCTGATAATTCCTTACTCCCATACATGAATGTGCTATCTGAGGACACTTTTCGTTCCATGTTTGCCTTAAATCACGAAACATTGCGTGAAGGAGGAGAAACCCTGCTTCAAAGCCAAGGCAATGTCGGGGAAAGTTTATTTGCAGCGGCTTCTGGGTTGAATGCCATCAAAAATGTGATGACAGGATTCGAAACTGAAAGCAAAAACCTATATAAAGCTGGAGGCTCAAAGCCGCCTATTAATGAACTTATACGGAAAGAAAAGGACTTGACCAAGAAAATCAATGATTCACTCATGCTCGCCCGGCAATGGAAGGAGCTTGAGAAAGAATATAAGGATGGGCAAGCCTCCCTTGCGGAACTGAGAGAAAAATATGCTCAGGTAAATGCCGCAATTAAGAAGCTGGAAAAAGTGCGCAAAGCTCATCCGAAAATCATGGAAAGAAATCATTTGATGGAGGAATTGGCCAATTATGAAGCTGTGCCTAGCCTCCCTATTGATTGTTCCCTGCAAAGGATTGATTTATCCAAAACGATTCATGATTGTGCAGATGCAATGCGCTCAGCAAACCAGGAGGCGAAACAGCTCAAAGCTAAGCTAGAGGGGATCGTGGTTGATGAACGTATATTACAGCAAGAGTCCATCATCCGTTCCCTTAACAGTGACATTGGGGCTTACGAAAAGGAACAGCGTGACTATGAGGCGATCAAAGGAAGTGCAGAGAATCGCCTAAACCAAATAAATGATTTGTTGGCATATATGGGTGCCGGGGAAATGGAACAGATGGAAAGATTTCGCATCCTCCCATCACGCAAGAGAGACATTCGTTCATTGCATGAAGCGCATGGCCTTCTTGAAAAGTCTATTGCTGACTTGAGGCAGCGCATATCTGTTTTGGAAGAAATAGTCGCTCAAAAGCAGAGAGAGTGCGAAGAGTTTGGTGAGGTTCATGCAGTGGAGGATTTGCTGGCAGCCTTGTCTGCTGCCCATGAAGAGGGTAGATTAGGCCAACGGATAGCAGAAAAAGAAATGGCATTGGCTGAAATGCATCGGAATATTGACGCTGAGTTAACTCTTCTTCCTTTATGGAAGGGAACACGTGAAGACTTTTCTGACCTGCAAATTCGCATTTTAGACGAAACCATTCAAAAGTTTATCGAGGAAGAACGAATACAAAAGGAAGAGATTCTTTCTTGGAAACAAAAGATTAAGACGGAGGAAGAGCTTCTAGAAGCTGCTCGAATGAACCTGCGTAATCTTGAAGCAAGTACGATTATTCCGACTGAGGAACATTTGAAGGGTGCCAGAGATACACGTGATGCCGGCTGGGAACTTGTTCGACAAACTCTTGAGGGAAAAGAATTAGAGGTAGAAGCGGTTAGGCTTTATGCTGGCAAGGAGACACTGGCGGATGTGTATGAAAGCCATTTAAGGAAGGCGGATGAACTGGCTGATGTGATGAGGCACGAATCTGCTAAGGTCGGTATGAAGCAGAAATATTTGAATGATATTGAGGGAGCCAGCAAGCGGGTTGAGGGTTACAGGCATACGTTGAATCATCTTCTTGAAGAGGAACAGCAATTTAAGGAAAAGTGGAAATCAATCTGGCTGGAGTATGGGATGAATCCTCTTTCTCCTCAAGAGATGAAGGCATGGATGGCGAAATATAAGGAGATAAAGCAGCTGCTCTCAGCATGCAAGAAGGAAGAAGAGTCCTGTGCGCTTCTCTTGCAGAAAAGTAAGCACCTGAAAGAACGCTTATATGAGGCTTTATCATCTATTAAACAACTCGAAGAATCCTTTAATAAATATTCATTAGAATCTTTATTAAGGGAAGCCTCTGTCTTTAAGGATAATGAATTGATGCGCATTAATGAAAAGAAGGCGATTGAAACAGAATGGCACAACAGGAGAGCCGACCTCGCCAAGGTTGAAGAGGAATTAAAGGTAAAAGAACGCGAATTAGATGAGTGGAAAATAGATTGGCAGGAAGCCATCGCTCCGCTGAATCTTGACGCAGCTTCTTCAACTGAATCAGCCCTTGAACAAATCGAACGCTATGATCGTTGCATCAATCTATATGATGAATGGTCAGAGCTGAACATAAAGATGAATGCGTGTATGAGGTTTGTGAAGGATTATGAGGAGAAGGTTGAGGCTATATTGGGTCAGTTAAGCTGGCCTAAGCCTGTGAATATTCAATCCCTTGTCTTTAATTTGGCAGAGGCATTGCGGCAACAGCAGCAAAATCAGCGTGATGAAAAAGAATGGCAAAGTCAGCTGGAAAAACGATTAGCCGAATATGAAACGGCATTTTCGAAGAAAAAGTCAGCTGAAGCTTCCATGCAGTATTTGTTTGAACTAGCTGGTGTTGAAACAGAAGAACAATTGCAAGCCGTCGAGGAACAGTTTGAAAGGAAACAGGAATTGATCAGGAAAGTCGAGGGAGTAACGACTATTCTTCAGGAAATCGCCGGAGGACAATCCGTTCATGAATTAGAGCAGGAAGTGATGGAGCAGGACATGGAGCTTCTTGAAGTCCATTTGGCAGAGCTAAAACTCGAATTGACTGAAATAGATGAGAGCCGCTCCATGGCAAACCAGGCTTTTGGTGTCTGCAAGAAGGAATATGAAGAAAAAATACAGGGGAATTCTGTTTCAACGGTAATCGCTACAGAAGAAAGAGAGTCTATTGTCGCTGAACTTTCCAATCTCTGTGAACAGTATGTGGAAAAGAGACTGGCTGTCATGATTCTGCAAAAGGGAATCGAATATTATCGAGCTCAAAATCAGAACCCGATTCTTACGCGCGCATCTGATTTATTTGCTCGCTTAACCCTCTATTCCTTTGAGGGATTAACGGTTGACTATAATGAGAAGGATGAAGAAGTTCTCCTTGGCATCAAAAATGGGGAGAAGGTTAGCATTGAGGCAATGAGCGATGGAACGAAGGATCAGCTCTATTTAGCCTTGCGCGTTGCCAGTATAGAAAAGTATTGTGAAGAAAATGAACCAATCCCTTTTATCGTGGATGATATTCTTGTTCACTTTGACAATAAGCGCTCAAAGGTAACTTTAGCCATCCTCAGGGAACTGTCTAAAAAGACGCAAGTCATCTTCTTTACGCATCATGCCCATTTGGTTGACCTGATTGGTGAATCGTTAGGAGAAAGTGAATATCAATTTATTGAAGTCAATAAAGAAGCCGTTATGCAATAAGGTGAATAGGATAAAGGGAAAGGCAGAACCGATTATAAAGGTTCTGCCTTTTTTGGTGAAAAAAAAGAGAGCTGAGGTCATTTCCCCAAGCTCTCTGCTGTGAAATTATTTCGCTTTTCTTGCTAATTCATCGACACGGTTAAGGTTATCCTCAAGGCTTAATCTTGTCGCTGATTTGCTAAGGAATTGATAAAGCATGCCCACAAAGACTGCTCCACCGACGATATTGCCAAGGGTAACCGGAATTAGGTTATAGATTGCTGCACCAATGGAAATCGTATCAGGGTGTGGAGAAACCAATGCGATAGAGAATAAAGAAAGATTAGCGATACTATGCTCGAAGCCAGCGCTAAAGAACAAGAACACGACGAGAATCATCATAGCCATTTTAGCTCCATCGCCTTTTACTTGAGTCGGCAGGAAGACCGCTAAGCATACAAGCCAGTTACACAAAATTCCTTTAAAGAAAAGGGCTGTGACAGAACCGTGCATTTTATATGAAACGATTTCGTGCAATAAATGATCGTTTGGAATATGGCTGAAAATGCCTGTTAAATAGAAAAGACCTGCCAGGAAAATGGCACCTGCAGCATTTCCTAAGTAGCAGGCTCCCCAGTTCCGTCCAATATCACGTAAAGCGACTTCTTTGCGCATATAGGCAACCGTAAAATACGATGTATTACCAGTAAATAATTCAGCTCCGCCATATGTAATCAAAATCAAGGCAATGCCAAAGAATAACGCTGGGAATAGATAGGCAAACGGCGAGTCAGCCACGCGGAAATATTCACCTGTTCGGAAGCATGTGACAATTAAGAATCCAACAAAGATCCCTGCCAGCATTGCTCGTATAAAATAATGTAGCGGATAGTTATCCAATAGTCTTTTCTTTTTGTGGGCAAGTGCCACAAAATACTTCAGACCTTGTTCTTCCATGATGTAGTCCTCCTGGTTGTAGATATTTAGCACTAATTAACCTACTATACATGTCCTGAATTATCAATATTATTTTGGACTGGTAATTGATAGTAATTTTTCCTGAATACTGATTACCAATCCCTGAATGCGGGTAATGTGATACAAAGGATGGTGATACTGATGAAGAATCGATTCATGAAAAGAATATTAGTCGCAGCAGCACCAGCTATTCTTGGTTATTTATCCAAGCGCTTTTTTGGGAAGAAAAAACGTGTTGCATAAAGGGAGACGGGCGATAAGCTCGTTTTTTCTTTTGCTCTGATTATAATTTGCCCTGAAAATAGTCCTCTACTATCGATTTAGGCAATTGACTATATTTAACTGGATGTGAGAAAATATGTCTGTTTGACTAATCGTTTATTGGAGGCAATCATTCACATAATGATTGTCTGCGTGGTATAGTGGTAAGATGGACTTTTATATAAAGGATGGCATATATGACAAATTTAAAAGAGCAAATAGAATCAAGACGAACCTTTGCGATTATTTCCCACCCGGATGCCGGGAAAACGACCTTAACGGAGAAGCTGTTGCTTTTTGGCGGTGCGATTCGTGATGCTGGAACCGTTAAAGGGAGAAAGACAGGAAAATATGCAACGAGTGACTGGATGGAAATAGAGAAGCAGCGTGGGATATCGGTTACTTCAAGTGTCATGCAATTTGACTATAATGGGACACGCGTGAACATTCTCGACACACCTGGTCACCAAGACTTCAGTGAAGATACGTATCGAACTTTGATGGCAGTTGACAGTGCCGTCATGATTATCGATGCAGCGAAAGGGATCGAGGCCCAGACTTTGAAGCTGTTCAAGGTATGCCGTATGAGGGGAATCCCGATTTTTACCTTTATTAATAAAATGGACCGTCAAGGGAAAATGCCGCTAGAGCTTTTAGCTGAGCTTGAAGAGGTGCTTGGAATTGAATCATACCCAATGAATTGGCCGATGGGCATGGGAAAAGACTTCTTCGGTATTTATGATCGTTTCTATAATCGCATTGAAATGTTCAAGGCAGAAGAAGGAGAGGAGCGCTTCATTCCGCTCAATGAGGATGGAGAAGTAGAAGGAAGCCATCCAGGCATGGATGAGGTCTTGTACGAACAGACACTTGAAGAAGTTATGCTTCTTAATGAAGCCGGTAATGAGTTCTCCCGTGAGAAGGTATTAAATGGGGAATTGATTCCTGTATTCTTTGGAAGTGCTCTAACAAACTTCGGAGTCCAGACTTTCTTGGATACGTATTTGCAATTTGCGCCAATGCCTAGCCCAAGGGAATCCTCCGTCGGACCGATAGAGCCTGTTCAAGAAACGTTCTCAGGTTTTATCTTTAAGATTCAGGCTAACATGAACCCGATGCACCGTGACCGGATTGCTTTCTTCCGTATTTGCTCCGGTAAATTTGAAAGGGGTATGAACGTCACATTAAGCCGTACAGGAAAACCAATGAAACTGAACAATTCAACCCAGTTCCTTGCTGAAGAACGAAACAATGTATCTGAAGCGGTAGCGGGTGATATCATTGGTCTGTATGATACAGGCACTTATCAAATTGGCGATACACTTACATCTGGGAAGGAAGCTTTTTCCTTTGAGAAACTTCCACAATTTACACCAGAGATGTTCGTGAGAGTCAGCGCTAAAAACGTGCTGAAACAGAAACACTTCCATAAAGGAATCAATCAGCTAGTGCAGGAAGGCGCTATCCAGCTCTTTAAGACTGTAGGCATTGAATCCTACATCCTTGGTGCCGTGGGTCAGCTTCAGTTTGAAGTATTCGAGCATCGGATGAAAAATGAATACAATACAGAAGTCATCATGGAGCGAATGGGCGATAAAATTGCTCGCTGGACGACTAGTGATAAAGTGGATGAGAAACTGTCAAGCTCAAGAAGTATGCTTGTGCGCGACCGCTATGATCAGTATGCCTTCTTATTCGAAAATGACTTTGCGCTGCGCTGGTTCCAGGAGAAAAATCCTGATGTGGAACTTTACAACCCAATGGACCAGCATGAAAGATAAACATTCCATTAAGCTGCCTCAAAAAGAGGCGGCTTTTTTCTGTTAAAAAATGGTTGACATATTTTTCAGAATGTTCTTACAATGGTGTAAAGCAAAAGGGAGTGTTAATAAGATGAAGCATGTATATTTTTTTACGGGATTCCCAGGATTTATATCAAACCAGCTTATTCGCGAGCTCTTGGGTACGGATGCAGACTTCAGTAAATTGGTTGCCATCGTTTTGCCTTCCCAAATCGAAAAGGCACAGAGCGAAAGGAATAAAATCTTACAGGAATTTCATTTGAGTGGGGAACAATTTCTGTTTGTTACTGGAGATATTTCAAAGCCAGGTTTAAATCTGCCAAAAGATGAAAGCGTTTTCGAAAAAGCGGATATAACGCATGTTTTTCATTTGGCTGCTATTTATGATTTGGCCGTGCCAAAGGAGATCGCTTATTCCGTCAATGTAGAAGGCACTAGAAATATGAATGAATTTGTGAAAACTCTTCCGAACATAAAGCGGTATACCTATTTTAGCACGGCATACGTAGCTGGAAGAAGGGAAGGGATTCTTTATGAAGATGAACTGATAAGGCCTGACGCCTTCAAGAATTTTTATGAAGAGACGAAATATGAAGCAGAGGTCCTCGTACGTTCCTTGATGGATGAGGTGCCGGTAACCATCATTCGTCCCGGAATCGTGAAAGGGAGCACATCCACAGGCGAAACCATTAAGTTTGATGGACCATACTTTATCTTGAATTTTCTTGATAAGGTGCGTTTCCTGCCTGTTATTCCGTATATCACGAAATCAGTATGTGTAATCAACCTTGTGCCGATTGATTACATTATTAAGGCAACTTCCTATTTGAGCTTAAATGATAAAGCTGTTGGAAAAACATATCATCTGACAGATCCTAACCCATATACCGTGACAGAGGTTTATCGAATGTTTACGAACATGTATAATGGGAAGGAACCGAGAGGATATATCCCTTTTGTGCTGACGAAGTCGATGCTGAAAATCAAACCCGTTCGTAAATATTTCGGTGTTGAAGTGGAATCGCTCGATTATTTCAGCTGGAAGGGTTTTTTCGATTGTGCAAATGCCCAGGCAGATCTTGAAGGAAGCGGTATCCACTGTCCGGATTTTAAAGATGGAGTCCTGCCAATGATCGATTATTATCGGGCTAATAAACAACGGTCAGAATATCATATTGAAATTACATAAGGAGGTATCTAGTGATGCAGGCTGTTAATAAAGAAACAATTAAAGTATACGCGCCAGCAACTGGAGAACTTATCATGGAATATGAGGAAACGCCTGCAGCTGCCGCAGCTGCTATGATGGAGAATGCGCGGACAGCCTTTTCAGATTGGAGAGACTTATCTGTTCGTGAGCGTGTTTCCTATATTAAGAATTTGCGTTTGGCGGTTGTTGAACAAATAGATGAGATTGCCGATTTGATTGCTAAAGATGTGGGAAAGGTCAGGACCGATGCCCTTGTCGCCGATATTATGCCTTCACTGGATGCTATGCTGCACGTCGAAAAGCATGCTGAAAAGACGCTGCGAAGCCAAAAGGTGAAAACACCCTTTCTCTTGATGGGCAAAAAATCTTCGGTTGAATATATGCCGCTGGGTACAGTGCTCGTCATATCCCCTTGGAATTATCCATTTCTGTTATCCTTATCACCAATGCTGTCTGCGCTTGCTGCGGGAAATACCGTTATATTGAAGCCTTCAGAGGTAACCCCTGCTGTCGGGAAGCTGATTGAGGCTTTATTTGAAAAAGCGAATTTTCCTCCGAACGTGGTCCAGGTTGCCCATGGCGGAAAAGAACTTGGAGCAAGCCTAACTAATGCAAAGCCGGATTATATCTTTTTCACAGGGTCGGTGGCAACAGGGAAGATCATACAGCAAACGGCGGCTAAGAATCTGATTCCAACGACATTAGAGCTTGGCGGAAAGGATCCGATGATTGTTTTAAAGGACGCTAACTTTAAGCGTGCGGCCCAAGGAGCCGCCTGGGGGGCGTTTACGAATAGCGGCCAAGTTTGCATGAGTGTGGAAAGACTAATTATAGAGGAAGAGGTTATGGAGCCATTCATTGAGGAGCTCCT
>X410_Impala__coassemble_85_pt1 | contig 19127 bp, 18 predicted proteins | sample X410_Impala__metabat2_high_PE_006 | metagenome-assembled genome bin X410_Impala | reverse complement strand
GATTTCATCGAAACTGCAATCAGGAGCTGTACTGATTAATGATGTGGTGATTACTGTCGCGAACAATCACCTTCCGTTTGGCGGTGTGAAAGAGAGCGGACTAGGAAGGTATCATGGAGAGAATGGAATCCGTATGTTCTGTCACGAAAAGGCGGTTATGGAAGACTTAGGGTACAAGAAATCAGAGATTCAATGGTACCCATATAAGGGGAAATATGATTCTTTCCGAAATCTTCTTGTTGCGAATTTTAAAAAGTCACCTTCTTTAAATGATGTACTGAAAGAATATCTTAAATTAATCAAGATGACGAAATCTTAATTTGTCCTTGATGACTGGGAGTAGGAAAATATTATACTTGCAGAAGTTGAAGATAGCCCCTATAATAAACATACAAACCAATATGAACCCAATCATCAAAGGGGAGTAGCGTTAGGGAAACCTAAAACAAAGTCGTCATTACGTGGATTGAAATCCATCGGCTTTGTTGGCATTTATTTATTACAAATGCTTAGCAAGACCTTTGCCAGTAATTCTATTACTTGGCATGGGTCTTTTTTGTTGGATTGGAAAATTAAAGGAGGTTATAACTCTAATGGATGCAGCATTAATACTAGAGTATGCATGGGTGTTAGTAGTTTTAATAGGATTAGAGGGAATATTGGCCGCTGATAATGCCGTTGTTATGGCAGTTATGGTCAAGCATTTGCCGAAAGAACAGCAAAGAAAAGCTTTGTTCTATGGCCTTGTTGGAGCATTTGTATTCAGACTTGGCTCTCTGTTCCTTATTTCTTTCCTCGTCAATGTATGGCAAATACAAGCCATCGGCGCAGCGTATTTGTTATACATCATGATCAATTATCTGATTAAACATTATGTCGTGAAGAAGGATAATCAGGAAGTAAAGGAAAGAAAACAATCTGGTTTCTGGATGACAGTTCTCAAAGTTGAAGTGGCTGATATTGCCTTCGCAATTGATTCTATGCTCGCGGCAGTAGCACTTGCCGTGACTCTTCCTGAAATAGGCAGCTTCAATGTCGGCGGCATTAACGGGGCACAATTTGCTGTTATGTTCACGGGTGGTTTCATTGGATTAATCATCATGAGATTTGCCGCAACACAATTCGTTGTACTATTAAACAAACGTCCTTCTCTTGAAACAGCTGCTTTTCTTATTGTAGGCTGGGTAGGTGTGAAATTGGCTGTTTTAACTTTAGCGCACCCAAGTGTGGGTATCATTGATGCACACTTCCCGCATTCAACTGTATGGAAAGCCATCTTCTGGGCAGTCTTATTAGCAATTGTTGTAATTGGCTGGTTTGTATCTGGCAAATCAGCGAACAAGCAAGTTGGCGAAGATTCAAGTATTAGCTAAACTACACTTCATTAATCCGTATGCATTGCATACGGATTTCTTTTTTTTTTTTTTTTAGGAAAATTATACTTAATTTTAAGAACAACCCCCATTAATTAAGTGGGTATAACGTACCATGTGATAGAGTCGTTCATAATGCTAAAGAAGGTGATGGATGAAGAAAGGTAGTTATTTAGAAGTGCTTTGGCATGATATATAGTTCAATAATATGTATATATCTCCTTTATAACCTAAATTTACATCCTGTGGTATAATTTGTGCAGGGTGGGGTGAATTCTATGTTAGGAGTGTTCTTTCCAGCTCTGAAGAAGCGTCAGAGTATGGAGGATATGGTGTATTCAATACAAAATGGGGATTTTGATTTACGCAACGATCTTATTGAGCAATATAAGCCGTTTATCAAAAAATCAGTCTCCTCTGTCTGCAAGCGATACATAACAGACACAGATGATGAATTCAGTATTGGGTTAATCGCTTTTAATGATGCCATTGACCGTTTCTCATATGAAAAGGGTACGGCCTTGCTGGCCTTTGCAGATACGATGATCAAGCGAAGAGTCATCGATCATCTTAGATTACAATCCAGAAAAAACCAAGAATTATCTATAGATTTTAGCGTTGCTACAGAAGACGGATATGCACAAAGTCTGCTAGAGGCAGATCGATCAATTGAATTCCATAAGGAAGAAATTGATGCTGAGCGAAGAAGAGATGAAATTGCAAGCTTTACTGGCAGATTACAATCTTTTGGTATTACATTTGGCCAATTGGTTCAAGCGTCACCTAAACATGCGGATGCCCGAAAGAATGCTATATCCATCGCCAGGATAGTGGCTGAAGATCCTTCTATGCTCAATTACTTATTCCAAAAGAAGAAGCTGCCTTTAAAAAGTCTGGAGAGCAAGGTGAATGTCTCGCGCAAGACAATTGAAAGAAATCGGATTTATATCGTGGCCATGGTTCTGATATTCTCAGGTGATTACCGGTTTTTGAGTGACTACTTAAAGGGGGTGCTAAAGGATTGAAGGAAGGGGTCATTATAGAGGTTTCCAAGAATAAGCTAAAGGTTATAACACCAGAGGGCGAATTTCTAGAAATTAAAAATAACCATGAATTTAATCAAATAGGGGACCTTATCTACTTTGAACCTCACATTTCAAATGGTATTCCAAGAACCCTCTCAACGAGGAAGAAAACGGCTATCAAAACCATAATAGCATTGGCTGCATCTATATTATTGGTATTTAGCATTTTGCCGCTTACTTTAGAGAATTCGAAAGTATATGCTTATGTCAGTTTAGATATGGATTCAAGTGTTGAATTGAGTGTTTCAGAAGAGATGAAAGTATTAGACATCCAAGGGATTGATCAAGAAGGCAAAGAGATGCTCACTGACTTGAAGGAGTGGGAGAATCAAGATTTAGACATTGTTGTCACTAAACTCCTTTCGCTTCTCCATAAAGAAGGAAAGATACAATACGAAAAAGAAGTGGTGTTTTCGACAGTGGTTCTGGACCAAGATAAGAGTCTTGAGAAGAATCTAGAGAAAAAGTTGACAAATGTTCAAGCAATTGAGGTAAGTTCCGTGAAAATAGAGACACAAAAAGCAACGATAGATGATAGGCAAAATGCCAAGGAAAAGGGATTATCGACCGGTGCTTATTTAGATGCCCAAACTGAAGAAGATACAGCGAAGAATGAGAATAGGAACCAAAGCTCCTCAAAGATTGAAGATGAAAATAAGGATAATCTCATAAAGGAAGAGCTTGACGTTCCAATAAAGGAGCAGTCCTCAACGATTAAGAAGGAGAAAAAACCTTCAATTCCTTCAAAACCGGCCCAATCCAAGGAGCAGTCAGAGAAGGAAAAAAATCCAACTGCATCATCACCTTCTAAAAATCAAAAGAAAAACAGCTCAAATGAAAACAAACTTAATAAAAAAGACGGTCTAAAACCGCCTATTAGTGATATGAGAAAAAATAATTCCAATGTAACGGATAAAAAGCATCGCGAGCAGACTAAAAAGCCTAGTAACCAAGGTAAAGACACCAAAAGGGAATCCGGTACAAATCATACGATAAAGAGAAATGATGATAAATCGAAGAACCGCCACAAAGAGCATAAAGATAACCGAAATAGACAAATGGATTCAAGAAATAAGAATGAGCAGAAAAAGGAAAAGAGAAATATTAGCGAACAGAAACATAAAGGTCAGCAAGATAATTATGATCACAGGCCAAAATAGGTAAATGAAATGCCCGGATAATACTATCCGGGCATTTCCTATGCCATATATTATTTAGTTTTTCCTGACATTTGCGATTGCGCAAGTTTCACAAGCTGCTTAGTTATTTCCCCGCCAACAGATCCGTTCGCTCGTGCAACGGTATCAGAACCTAAGGTCACTCCAAATTCAGCGGCAATTTCATATTTATATTGGTCAAGCATCTCTTGGACACCCGGAACAAGCAATTTATTTCGGCTTGTCATTTATAAGCACCTCAGCTTTCTTCATTCGTGCTGGAATTTTGTTATTCCGCTTTCATAATATGCATGTCAAACCGATTCTTCATTCGGTTTAAAGGATGGATGAGCAGGTATCGTTTCCCTTTCATCAACACGCATGATTCGAAAGCCAAGAACAAATAGTAATAAGGATCCTGATAAGGAAAGGAAGATTTCGAATGAAAAGAAAAGCCCAATTTGATGCGGCAGAGAAAGCAAGCAAAACACCAAAAAGAAACTTAAGAGAGACAAATGAGCAGGAGACGGAATTCTCGGCAGAATTTTCTGGCGGAGAGAATGAAATGAAGGGCTTTAATCGTAATTCTAACCGCGGCAGAAAGGGTAAGTAAAAGAAAAGCATACTATGGACGCCAAACTTGATGGTCAGCGTCCAAGTATGCTTTTTAAACGTTTTGTAATAGAAGATTATCCGGTCTTGTTATAAAGAGCTTGCTTCCGCCTTCTTTTGGATTAAAATAAGCAAGCAGCAGGTTTTTCTGTGTGCGATATTCACCTGTTTTGAGGTAATGGTGGTAATCAAAATCAATTTCCTCAATTAAGACATGCTTATACATATCCTTCTCATTTAAATGGAGCTCAGCAAATTCCGGGCTTACACGTTCAGGCTCTTTAATGGCAGCCTGATAATATGGTGATTTCTCTTGCTTGGTCATGGAAGACACCCACCAAGGTTTCCGCGGTTTAAAGGCGAGCTTCTTGAGGTAATCAATCTTTAGCAAGGATAGCAGCATTTCTTGACTCTCTGGATGGGTATTCTCATTAAATTCAGCGAGACGCTTAAACAAATCCTCCGGCTGGTGACCAATTCTTGACCAGTTCATCTCTTCCCAATAGGAACCGAACTCTTGGAAGAAGTCGAATGGGGAAGAATATACCGTACTGACCAGATATTCAACACCAAGGTCCATGCGGTGATCATTCCAATACTTTTCAAGGACATCTTCAACCTGTTTGATGCGAATAATATCCGTAAACGGCATCACATTATTGCTGACAATCTCATATGGTGCCTGGTCCATGTATTGATAATCCCATTGCTTCGCCTGCTGGCGCAGACCGGTACCGCGGAGCATTTTCAAGAATCCAAGCTGCAGTTCCTCCGGTCTCATCTCAAATACATCATTAAAGGTTTTTCGGAAGGAATCATAATTTTCTTCAGGCAGACCTGCAATCAAATCTAGATGCTGGTCTACTTTGGCCCCGTCCTTAATCATGGTTACCGTACGCTTCAGCTTTTCGAAGTTTTGCTTCCGTTTAACCAGCTCGTTTGTGTAATCGTTTGTTGATTGAACACCAATCTCAAAGCGGAACAAGCCTTTTGGCGCTTTCTCATTCAAGTATTCGATGACTTCAGGCTTCATGATATCGGCCGTGATTTCAAATTGGAATACACAGCCGGGCTCATGCTCAGCTATGAGAAAATCAAAGATATCAAGTGCATAACTGCGGCTGATGTTAAAGGTCCGGTCCATGAATTTAATGGTTTTTGCACCATTTTTCATAAGGAACCGAATATCATCTTTAATTCGTTCGCGGTCAAAGAAACGGACGCCTGTTTCGATTGAGCTCAGGCAGAACTGGCAATTGAAAGGGCAGCCCCTGCTTGTTTCAATATACGTTATCCGTTTGGATAGATTCGGGATATCCTCTTCAAAGCGGAAAGGGGACGGCAAGGTTTTTAAGTCCACTTTTGCTGCTGGAGGTGTGATGATTGGCTTAGTGCCTTCCAGAAAAGCGATGCCTTGAACTTGATGGAAGTCTTTTCTGCTGTCAATTTCCGCAAGCAAGTTCTTAAATGTTGCTTCTCCTTCCCCTATGACAATGAAATCAACTCCTGGTATCTCCCTAAGCCAGAAGAAAGGATCATAGGTAACCTCAGGTCCGCCCAGCACAATATGGACATCAGGCAGTACTTTCTTCAAGATCGTGACGACCTTTTTGATTTCTTCCATATTCCAAATATAGCAGCTGAACCCGATAACATCAGGATTTCTCTTATATAGATCTGTGACTATATTCATGACTGGGTCTTTGATTGTGTATTCAACAATTTCAACATTATAATCTGGTGCAGCATAGGCTTTTAAATAGCGAAGAGCCAAATTCGTGTGGATATATTTGGCGTTCAGTGTTGTTCCAATTATCTTCATGAGCGTATGATACGTCCTTTCAGCGTTTTCCTAGCAATTAATCTTACCATATTTCTGTATAGGAATAACAGGAAGGGGATGATTTCCAATCTTATCTATCAGGGATTTATGGAAAACATAAGAAAAGCCTGCCATATAGGCAGGCTTCATTTCAGTTGTTGACGATTTTGGAGAACTTCTCTTTATAGAAATAAGCGTAATATTTCCATTCATGCAGCATTTTCTTTGCATTCTTCCATTTCAGCTCTATAAATGGCTGGGTGATGGAGGCGACAAATTGGCTGGAAAGAAGAATCGTCAGCAAGAGTGCAATACCAGCCAACAAAAGATAACTTTCAACAGTCGTGAAATATTCCTTCAATCCGGTAAAGCGGAATGTTCTCACAAAGAACCCGTGCAATAGGTAAACATATAAGGTTTGAGTACCCCATCTCGTAAAGAAGTATTGCCCTCTGGGAACTAAAGCCATGAAACTGATAATCATGATGGCATTCAGTCCGAACATACCTAGCCTCTTGAACATTGAAATGACAGTAGCTGTCCCTTCCATTTCAGAATATGGTTTGGAGCCTAGCATCCATTGGCTGTCGACCGTGATAAAATAGTAAAAGCAAATAAACAGGATGATAAATGGCACCAAAGCAATGATTCGACTCTTAATTGAAGTTAAACGTTCAAAGAATTCCTTCTTCAAATGATATCCGGCTAGAAAGAAAGGGAAAAATACAAACGTTCGGGATAAGCTCAAGAAATTGGAAACTGAATCGACATACCCGATGCCAAGGGCAATGGCGACGGCGATCAATAATCCGGTTGACGGCTTAAACTTCGTATAAATGAAGAGCATCAAGTTCCAGAAAAATAAGCTTAACAGAAACCAAAGAGCCCAATTTGGATTGAACGGTTCAATCTGAAAGGTCGAACGCTCAAAGAGGAAGTAATAATAAATGGTATAAACAACCTGGAAAATTAAATAAGGCAGGATTAATTTCTTTGTCAGCTTCTTTATATAGCCCGGTTTATTAAAGCCTTTAGCGAAAAAGCCGGAGACAAGAATAAATGCCGGCATATGGAATGTATAGATTGTAGTGTAGATGGCATAGATTAATTCGTTTTCATTTATATAGGTTCTAATGATATGCCCGAATACAACGAAAACCATCAAGATAAACTTTGCATTATCAAAGTAGCAGGTTCTTTCCTTCATGATATCCTCCTGGTAAGTTCATCTTAGAAACCCTTTCTTTATTTTTCCCATTCGATTGTATACTAAAACAATCTTTCCTAAAACAATCCTTATGTACCATATTTAACTATGTGAATAGATACACAATAATATTATAATTGTACTGTTGTCAAAAGGTGTCTTCAAGAAGAATTACACAAGATATCGATTGTTAAAAACATGAATTAAGCAATATAATGTTCTTTTTTTTTGCTTCAAGAACGATAAGGGGGAAAGAAACATGACCATACTGCCAAAAAAGAATAAAAATGGCTTCTATGAAATCAGGTTAGAGTCCATTGGAGGGCTTGGAGCAAATCTGGCCGGTAAAATGCTAGCGGAATCGGGGGTACTTGGATCAGGATTCAATGGTTCAAACTTTGCTTCTTATGGATCCGAGAAAAAAGGCTCGCCTGTGAAAAGCTTTATCCGTTTCGCAGATGCAGATACTGAAATCAGGGATCATAGTCCGATTGAAGAACCGAATGTCATTGGGATCTTTCATGAGGCTTTATATAAAATGGTGGATGTCGTCAGCGGCTTGCAGCCGGACGGGATTGTCCTCGTTAATTCAATCAGGAACTTTGATGAAATCAAAGAAGACTTGAATCTTTCTTATGGAACGCTCGCTATCGTTGATGCGCTTGGAATAGCCGTAGAGGAGAAAACAAAAGTCAATACAGCGATGCTTGGCGCATTGTTCCGTATTTGCGATTTCCTCGATGCAGATTCAATGAAAAGTGTCATCAGAAGAACATTTGAAAGAAAATACCCTCATCTAGTCGAACCGAATATCCGCACGTTTGAGCGCGGGTATAATGAGGTGCAGTTTAAAGAATACCAGATTCCGGAAGATGCTGCGGCGAAGAGCTTTACTAAGCCATCCCCTATCCTCGGATATGAAACACAGGTCATTGGCGGAACCATTCTCGCGCAAGGAAATAGTTTGCTAAAGGACATGAGTGGTTCAAGACAGGGATTCCTTCCAAGCTGGGATTTAGAGAAATGTATTCACTGCGCTGCATGTGATACAGCATGTCCAGACTTCTGTTTTGTATGGAAGGAAGGAGAAGATAAGCGCGGCCGTAAGCAAATGTTCCTCTCGGGTATTGATTATCAATACTGCAAAGGCTGCCTAAAGTGTGTCGATGCGTGTCCGACAAGTGCTTTAGCAGAGATGCGCGAAACACTTGGATTCGCGGAAGAAAATACCGTGAAGCATCACCATTCTTTACTAGAAGGGAGTGTTGAATAATGGAAGTGAACGAACAAATGAAGCCGAACCAACTCACAGTTTTTGAATCCGGCAATGAAATGGCAGCCATGGCGGCTGCTCAAATCAACTATCATATTATGGGTTATTTCCCGATCACTCCCTCAACAGAGATTGCACAATACTTGGATGTGATGAAAACAAGAGGAGAACATGACATCAAGTTAATCGCAGCAGACGGCGAGCATGGATCTGCGGGAATTTGCTATGGTGCAGCGACAACTGGCGCTCGTGTCTTCAATGCAACAAGCGCGAATGGTCTCATGTACATGCTTGAACAGCTTCCAGTTCAAGCCGGTACCCGTTTCCCGATGGTCATGAACCTTGTGACTCGTGCCATCAGCGGTCCGCTTGATATCCGCGGAGATCATTCAGACCTGTACTATGCCTTAAATACCGGATGGGTTATTCTGACTGCCCGCAGTCCTCAGGCAGTTTATGATATGAATATCATGGCACTTAAAATATCAGAGCATGCAGATGTCCGTCTGCCGGTCATCGTGGCTTATGATGGTTTCTTTACGTCTCATCAAAAGCGTAAAGTGCGCTATTTCAGCGATCGTGCAACCGTTCAGCAGTTTGTTGGTGAGTGCCCATCACAATTCCCGCATGTTGATGTAAATAATCCAATTACGATTGGCGCCCATATGAATGGGGATGACCTGACTAATAACCATTATCAGCAATCGAATGCGATGTACCGCGCCGGAGAGATATTCAGAGAAGTCGCTAAGGAATACGCGGAAATATCTGGCCGTTCGTATGAGGCACTAGATCTATATGAAATGGAGGATGCTGAGGTAGCGGTATTCCTCTTGAATTCAGCTGCTGAAACGGCAAAGGATGTTGTCGACCGCTTGAGAAAACAAGGGGTTAAGGCTGGGGTAATCAGCCCCAATATCATTCGCCCATTCCCCAAAGAAGAAATTAAAGCTGCCCTAAAAAATGTAAAGGTACTGCTGGTCGGTGAACGAGCGGATTCTTATGGAGCAAACGGACCGAATTTAACGCATGAGGTGAAATCGGCCCTCCAAGAGATCAAGGGAAATGAAACGCTTGTATTAAGCCGTGTATTTGGATTAGGCGGGAAAGATTTCTACCCGGAAGATGCCCAGTCCTTCTTTAATGAGGCAATAGAAACATTGCAAACAGGAGAAATCCAAAAATCATTTGACTATCATGGTGTTCAACGCGGGCAGGATGATAAAGCCATAAAGCCTATCTTAACACCACATACAGGGGATGTTTATAAGACGGGCTTGATTCAAGTCACTCCAGATGAGGAAACCGGCAAGCTAAAAGTCCGCATTCCGCCAATACGCGCACTTATGGAAAAGCCTAAACGATTGGCACCAGGCCATGGGGCTTGCCCGGGCTGCGGGATATTCCCGGCTCTTGAACTATTCTTTAAGGGCATAGAGGGGGATGTCGTCGTCCTGTACCAGACAGGGTGTGCCTATGTTGTCACAACAGCTTATCCGCATAGTTCGCACAAGCAAACGATGATACACAATCTATTCCAAAATGGACCAGCGACTCTGTCGGGTACATTAGAAGCATTCCTCGAGAAGAAACGCAGAGGTGAGATAGCGGTAAGTGATGAGGCGACCTTCGTTATGATTACTGGTGACGGCGGGATGGATATCGGTATGGGATCGGCAATTGGTACTGCACTCCGCAACCATAAGCTCATTATGCTTGAATATGATAATGAAGGATATATGAATACAGGATCCCAAATGTCCTATTCAACACCAATCGGAAATATGACCAGTACGACAGGTGTCGGCAAAACACAGCAAGGGAAGGCATTCCATCATAAAGATACGGCTCAAATCATGGCGGCAACTGGCATTCCATATGTATTCACCGCTTCTGAAGCCTTTCCGCAGGATTTAATTAAAAAAGCGGCCAAAGCCCAGTGGTATGCTCAAAATGTCGGCACAGTCTACGGGAAGATTCTCATTACCTGTCCATTAAACTGGAAATCGAATGACCGAGATGGAGCGAAAATTATGGAGGCAGCCGTAAATTCCTGTTTCTTCCCGCTGTATGAGGTGGAAAATGGAGATACTGTTATCACGTATAATCCTGATGCAAGGAAAAAACGAATTGAATTAGCGGAATGGCTTCAATATATGGGCAAGACAAAGCATCTGCTAAGAGAAGAGAATGCTCATTTGCTGCGCGAATTTGAAGAAGAGGTTAATAAACGCTGGATGAAGCTGCAAGCTAAGCACGAACATCCGGGATTATAAAGAAAGAAGAAGGCTGTCCCAATTATTCAGGGGACAGCCTCTTTTTGTCTAGCGAACAGGAAGAAGAGAATGTATGCCCTCCCTTTCCTAGTTTAAATGGGACATTTAGACCGTTTGCCACAATATTATCAAAATAAAGAGGAAATGCCCGTATTTTGTAGAAATTTTAAAAGGGATAAAGGTCGGAAGTAAAAGGGGGATTTTCTTGAGTGATGGTCAAATGACGAATTTGGGCGAAGGGTTGACTAAAACCAAAGAGGAAAACCAAAAATTAAGAAAAGAAGTTCAGTTATGGAATCATTTTTATCAATTTCATTCAGAAGCCATTATTATCACAGATAAGGATTTAAATATTCTTTCTTTAAATGGCCGGGCGAGCAAGCTCTATCAGCAGCTAGGTCAGGTAGACCGTCCTAGGAACCTGAAAGATTTCTTCGCCAGCATCTCAAGTGAATTGGTGAAGTTTCAAGTGAAGAAACTAATTCAGCATGGATATTCCTTTGATAAATGGACGACCTTTCTTCATGCCGCACACCCTCTTGAAATTGAAGTATTTGCTGCCGCAGACGGCAAGGAAGATGGGAAACCTGAAAAATTCATATATATGCTTATGGTGAGAGATGGGACACTCCTTCCCTCCTCAATCGGCAATCAGAATCTATATACCGATTTAATTAATGGCATTAGCCATTCCATTGTTATCCATAATGGGAAAGGCATCATTTTAGATGCTAACGAATCTTTTGCCAATCTCATGGTCAAGGAACGGTATGAATTGCTCGGGAAGAATTTCCTTGGACTTATGACAGAAGAGAGTGCTCATTCTTTTGCTGAACGCTTGGGGGATTTGCGAACAAGTAAAGAATATAAAGGTTTTTTTTATGTAGAGAAGGAAGGAGTAGAAACCAAGTATCAATATCGGGCAAGCTATAATTTGCATAGCGGATTGTATTATACGATCTTTTCTGAGGTTCAAAAGCCTGAAATGTCTCATGATTCCGCACATTTAATAGAAGAGATATCTGCACTGATGGAAGAAGCCGTCATCATTGTTCAAAAGAATGGACAAATTATTCATATGAATGAACAGGCCAGCATGCTATTCGACTATCCGAGCTCAGAAATATTTCACTATCATTTAGGTGATATATTGGGTGATGAATGGGGTAGCGTGCTGAAACATACAAAGGGTCATAGCATAGTAGAAGTTAATGTTAACAGTACGGATGGAAAAGCGAAAGTGCTTGAAATTAGCATTAAACCGATTAAGAGTTTGGGATATACCCTCTTGGTATGCAAACCTGCAGTGACAACGAAGAAAGATGACGATCGATTCTTGCTCCAGCAGGATAAGTTTCGCGGAATTTTTGATGGAACATTTGATGGTATCTTGATTTGGCGGGAAGATGGACGAATTATCGATGTAAATGAACCGGCATCTGATATCATCGGTCTGCCTCATGATCGGTTGATTGGTCAAACCTTTCAAGATATTTTTGACCTTGACCCGAACCAAAAGAAACATTTACAGCGTCATCTTTCCTTAATGGCCAAGAATACGCAGCATAATTTTGTTTGTGAGCTAACCTGTAAGAATGGCCAAACAAAGCAACTGGATTTTTTGTCCCGGCCAGATATCGTGAAAGGTATTCATTTGACCGTTTTTCGTGATATCACGGATAAGCTGAAGATGGAAGAGCAATTGAAGAAATCAGATACATTAAATGTGGTAGGAGAGCTTGCCGCAGGGATTGCCCATGAAATCCGAAATCCTATGACGGCGCTTAAAGGGTTTATTCAGCTGCTTGAAGGCAGCATGAAGGGGGAGTATGACAATTATTTTCAGGTCATCACCTCGGAATTGCAGCGGATTGAAACCATCATTACGGACTTTCTGATATTAGCTAAACCACAGGCCATTTCTTATCAAATTAAGCAAGTGAACACTGTTTTAAGCGAAACACTTGATTTGCTGAGTGCGCAAGCGGCGATGCTTAATATTCAATTTAACATCAAATACGGTGAACTGCCGCTCGTGCATTGTGAAGCGAATCAACTGAAGCAGGTATTTATCAATCTGATTAAGAATGCCATAGAGGCTATGCCTGATGGAGGGGTAATTGAGGTCTCGACTGAACAGTTCTTTGATAATCATGTTCTTGTTTCCATACAAGACCATGGAATTGGTATTCCAAAGTCGGTTCTAAAAAAACTTGGGGAACCCTTCTATACAACAAAGGAAAAAGGGACTGGGCTCGGTTTAATGGTTACATATAAGATAATTGAAGAGCATGAAGGCTGGATTGAAGTAAACAGTAAAGAAGGGGAGGGGACGTGTTTTCAGCTGTATCTCCCTATTGTTCACGAAAATGCCTGAACCTTCTTTCGACAAGGAGGTTCATTTTATGTCCTTTAGCGTAATAATTTTACAATTTTATGAAATATATGGGTTTTCGATTTACATTTATAAAGAATTTTGACATAATCCAAAAAGGAAGATTGCATAGGAGGAATAGTCGTGAAACAAGCGAACTTTGTCACTCTAGAAGCAGATATTAACATCGCGAGAGAGAAGATGATCAACTATGCTTCTGAATACGGATATTTAGATCAAGGAACGATTACTTTGAGCAGGCAGCTAGACCAGTTAATTAATCAATACACACGAATGAAATATAACCGAACCTAGTGATTTTATTGGTTATCCAATCATTTACTGCAAGGTTGACCATACCTCGACATATGCCTCAAAAAAGTGTTGGCCCGCTCTAAACCACCTATGAGTGTAAACAAATACCTCAATTATTTATCGGTAAATAATTTACTTTTGTGTATTTTAGAAGTATAATAACGCAAATCGAGATTCTTGAATACAAATGAATTCGGAGGGTTAGAGGAAATGGGCGAACCAAATCAATCACTAAAGCTCTTTGTGGTACTGTCTAAAGCCTATAGAGCGATTAATGATTATGCGAATAAATTCATACAAAAAGAAGGGATAAACCCGACGGAATTTGCCGTGCTTGAGCTCCTGTATCATAAAGGGGAGCAGCCGCTTCAGCATATCGGTGATAAGATTCTTCTTGCGAGCGGCAGTATAACATATGTTGTTGATAAGCTTGAGAAGAAAGGTTTCCTCCGAAGAGTGGCTTGTCCAACTGACAGGCGGGTAACCTATGCGCAGATCACCGAAGACGGGACAGAGTTTCTCGAAGGAATATTCCCAGCTCATCAAGAGCGGATTGAAGAGATTATGAATATCTTATCAGACGAAGAGAAAGCCATCGCCATCGAATGCATGAAAAAGATAGGGAAGGCAACTCCAGCTAAATAAATGAAGGAACAAGGGCCGAATTGAGAGAATTCGGCCCTTGTTCCTTTCTTATACCGCTCGTTAAAGAAATCTGCCAGGTTAAAGAGGATTATTTAACGGTTGTATTCATATCAGCCCTTCCTTGGCATAAAGTGTCTATAAGCGGAGGAGGGACAAGTTTGAATAAACAATGGATGAGCGTATTCCAGGTCGCTGCCGTGTATGTCGGAACGGTGATAGGTGCTGGTTTTGCAACAGGCAAGGAAATTTATGAATTCTTCACACAATACGGATTGTACGGGCTGCTAGGAATCATTTTAGCTGGATATATATTTATTTGGTTGGGCAGTAAGATGATGATGATTGCCCTTAAACATGATTTAAAGAATTATATGGAGTTCAATGCATGGCTGTTCGGACATCGCTTGGCCATTTTTATTAATGCCATTTTCATGATTATGCTTATCGGGGTGACAGGCGTGATGATGGCCGGTGCTGGCGGGCTTTTTGAGGAACAGCTTGGATTCTCGAAAATGGGCGGGATGGTGTTTACGGCCTTTTTGGCCGTTGTCGTCATGAGCTGGGGAATTCATGGTCTGTTATCCATTAACACCTTCGTCGTCCCGGCGATGGTCATGTTTAATCTTATTTTAATGGTTATATCCCTTTTTACGCTGAAGGGAGCGGGTCATTTGCTGAATATGCCAGACTTGGTTAGCGTTAAGGCGTTTCTGTCCCCTTTTTCTTATACGGCCTTCAACCTTGCTTTAACCCAAGCTGTGCTCGTTCCCTTGGCTACGGAGATTGGTGATGAGAAATTGATTAAAAGAGGCGCAAATTTAGGCGGAATTTTGTTAGCTCTTGTTCTCCTCAGCTGTCATATTTCATTATCATCCGTCAGCGGGATAGCGGAAATTAATATCCCGACGGCATATGTTATGAAAATGGTCGCTCCGTTTTTGTATGGACTATATTTATTCATCATTTTTGGTGAAATTTTCACTTCACTGATCGGCAATGCCTTTGGTCTTGAGAGACAATTAAAGAAAGTGACCGGGCTGCCATCATGGTCACTTTATGTTTTTATATTGAGCTTTTGCCTGCTCATTGGCCAATTTGATTACGGCCCGCTTATTTCGTATCTATACCCTTTGTTTGGCTACATTAGTTTATCCTTTCTGGTCTTACTGATGTTAAAGAAGGAATGAAATGAATAGTCAAACAAGCGGAAAGGCCACTAGCAACATTAAATCAAACAGCAGGTGAGAGATGATCACCATTGAAAGGCTCCGTTTCCAAGCATAGATGGTTCCCCATAATAATCCGCCGCCAACCCCGGCTAGTACTAACAGCAGATTTCCCGAAAAGATAAGCGGAAAAGCATAGAGCAGGGTAGAGAGAAGGACAGCTGGCACCACTTTAAGATGAATCAGCAAACGCTTCTCGATCAATCCCCTCCAGAAAATTTCCTCCCCGGGGATAATCAGAAGAATCAGCACGGAGTATTGCCAAGTCTCTGTTGGCGATAGAAGTATGTATAAATCCTCCAGCTGATTCTGCAGTGGAGGATGGACTGCAGGTAGCACCTTACTGGCAGTCCAAGTGATTATATACATAAGTATACCTGATAAGAAACCGATCATGAGCGTATCTTTAAGCTTAAGATCGGTATGAGGCCTTTCCAAGCGGAAGGCAAGCGTCAATAAACAGGCCATAGAGGCTGTATATATGTACCAGAATATAGATAAGTCACGGTATGAGAAGAATAAAAGTAAATAAGCGAATGTTAGGCAAAGCAATAGAGGGCTGTCCCTGATGATATGCTTCATGATCATGCTCCTGTTCAGTCAGATACTATTTAGTAGAAAGGAAAGAAAAGAGAAGGAAGCCCTTCTCTTTTCGCTGTTTCATTATACGGTTAGGATAATAGGTTCATTTTTTGTTACAACAATTGTGTGCTCACATTGAGCGACCAAGCTTTTATCTTTCGTAACATAGGTCCATCCGTCGCCTAGTTCTGTCACCATGGAAGCCTTTGTCGAGATAAATGGTTCAACCGCAAGGACGGTACCTTCCTGGAGCAGATCGCTGTCCCACGGATCGAAGTAGTTAAGGATATGATCAGGACTTTCATGTAAGCTTCTGCCGATGCCATGTCCAGTCAAATTCTTGATGACGTTAAAGCCATTTGCTCTTGCCGTGTTGTAAACAGCCTTGCCGATTAAATTCTTCTTAGATCCTGCTTTGGCCTTCGATATGCCATTATGGAATGCATCTACGGCACATTGGCAAAGCTTTTCTATTCGTTCATCCGATTGTCCCACCATGAAGGAAATGCCGGTATCTGCATAATATCCATTTAAGACGGCAGATACATCAATATTGACAAGATCGCCAGCTTGAATGACACGCTTGCCCGGAATGCCATGAGCGACTTCCTCGTTTACACTGATACATGTATAGCCTGGGAAATCATATTCATTCTTAGGAGCAGAGATGGCACCTGTCTCATTGAATAATTGTTTGGCAATCTGGTCGAGTTCAAGAGTCGTTATGCCAGGAACGGTTGCGTTTTTCATTGTTTCCCTCACGCGGGATACAATCGCTCCGATTGCCTTTAGGCCGTCTAAATCTTTATCCGTTTTTACAATCATAATACTAAACCTGCTTTCTGTTATGCTCTCTGTCTCATGTAGAGCTTAGTGAAAGGTTCCATAAAGGAATCGGTTATAATTATAGCGAAGTTTATTACAAATAGGAAGAGAGTGGCATATACGAAAAAACGAGACACAGGGTCTCGCCTTTATAGCTCGTTGACAATTGTATAATTTTTATGATTGACGACTGTTTTCTCTTCTAGTTCAAGGTCCCGGTAGTTCTCCATTAGGGTTAAGTCGACAATAACGGAATTCTCGTTCACTTTCTCAACAACTCCGCGCAAGCCATCACGGAATTCAATGATGTTTCCTACATTGGCTTTCTTCATACAATTCACACCTTTTCTAGAGTATATGGACATCAGTAAGCACGAGTAATAAAAATCCTTCTTCTTCCATTAATATGCTTGATTTTACATTTTGAAGATTATTATTGTCATTATAGTATAAAACTTGGGAATTGTAAGTCATTAAAAGGGAATTTTTCAATAATTATTCAAAAGTTAAAAGGGCTTGAACGTCCTGATGATAAAAATGTATGATGGAATCACATTAAAGGAGTGGTTAGCGGAATGAATCAGGAAGAAATTGAACGTCTTTTTGAGCAATTAAAAAATAAGGAGATTGCCCAATTAGATGTGAGCAAGGAAGATTTTCTCAGCTTTCGTTCAGTCTTGGTAAGGCGGGCTGATTTTAAGCATTTCAGGGGGATTGCCCATCTCGGAGGCAGCGTCACTTATGAATATTTGGATGAGCCGAGAAGTTAATATGGATTGGCCAATGCTTTCTGCGCATTGGCCAGTTTTTTTTATTAAAGGCTCTGTTAAATAAGTGGCTGCTTTCCGCGGGGCGGTCGGGGAGCCTCCAGAGCGCTTTCAGTGTTTGCGGGGTCTCCCCCTGTCCGCTGGTCCCGCAGGAGTCAGCCACCTGTAACGAAAATCAGCGGTGCTAAGATATCAACACTAAACTTTAACAAAGCCTTATTAAAAGGCATCTGGATGTAATCTATAGTAGGCTTGTAATTTCTTAATCGTTGTCCGTTTCCATGACTTTACGGATGCGATGGTTGTCTGATAGTCATTAGCGATTTCTGCTATGGTTTTGCCATAATGGATGTGATTGAACAGCCAGCAAGATTGATTAGGTGTTAAAGAATCGAGGAAGGCTTTTGGAACGAGCCATTCGAGTGTCTTCATCCCATCTTGAGCAGCGCTCTCCAATTCTATTTCTTTGCTCATCTCCCTGTCATGGAGTTTGTTTGCTTTCTGTATATGAGACAGCATTCTGCCTTTGATGGTCGTAAATGCGTAGGACATAAATTGTCCTTTGGCAGGATCGAAGGACCTGCTTGCATCCCAAAGGGCAATCAAGCCAATCTGTATAAACTCCTCTTTGTCTTTATAGATATTTAACCGCTTAATCATGTGATGAATCAATGGCACATATTGTTCAGCAATGTTTTCGAATTCCTCCATCATATCAGCCTGCTTTGAGGAGCGACCTCGTTTATTCCCGGGTATCTATTAAGGTACAGGGGATTGGAAGATGTGTAAAAAGGGGAAATGTTGGTATGACAAGGAATATTTCATTATAAAGGATGTTTTCTATAGAGAAATGATCAATATTTAAGCGAATCTCTCCTGAAAAATGAATTTTTCCATAAATTAATACAATTTTATAAGAGGTGATTTAAATGGAGGATAAACAATCAGTTGTAGTAGTAACGGGCGCTGCAAACGGAATTGGAAGGGAGATTGCAAAACATTACGGCGAGCTAGGGGCAAATGTTATCTTGGTTGACCAGGACAGAAAGGGCGGAGAGGAGGCTGCTGCGTCCTTAAAGGATAAAGGGGTGAACGCATTATTCATTGAGGGGGATGTCGGTGAAGAAGCGACAGCTCTACATGTAATGGACGTCATTCGAGTCCAGTTCGGGCATCTAGATATACTAATCAATAATGCTGGTGTGTCCGCTTTTGTTCCGCTGCTTGAGATGACGACGGAACAATGGGATCATGTTATTCATTCTAATTTACGATCTGTATTTTTGTTTGCTAGGGAAGGTTCGAAGCTGATGGGGGAGAATGGATGTATCATTAATATTGCATCCACAAGAGCCTTTCAATCAGAGCCTGATTCGGAAGCCTATGCAGCGACAAAAGGGGGAATTGTAGCTCTGACTCATGCCTTGAGCGCATCCTTGGCTGAGAGGAAGATTCGCGTCAATGCCATAAGTCCTGGCTGGATAGAAACGAGGGACTACGGAAAACTTAGTAAAATAGATCATGAACAGCATCTCTCCAAGAGAGTAGGCACTCCAGCTGATATAGCTAGGCTATGCTTATTCCTAAG
>X410_Impala__coassemble_84_pt1 | contig 19147 bp, 17 predicted proteins | sample X410_Impala__metabat2_high_PE_006 | metagenome-assembled genome bin X410_Impala | reverse complement strand
ACAAGGCAACGAAGCCACGGGCGGAATACACTCCAAGCACACATGCATGAGTGACAAGGAACACTAGCAAAAGGCGGCCAGCTTAATCCTAGGTGAATAAGCTGGTATCCTTTTTTAAGCTATCAACTTGTGCTGACTTGACACACCTTATATAACACCTCAAAATAAAGATACCCAATATTTTACATACGCAGATTTTAATTAAGAAGGAGCGATTATTAATGGCATCCCAACTACTCCAACAAGTCAGCCAAATAGGCATCCCAGTGAAAGATCTTGACCGCGCAATTATCTTTTACAGCGACACACTTGGTCTCCCTCTCCTATTCCAGACAGACCGCATGGCCTTTTATGATTTTAATGGTCTGCGAATCATGCTATCCCTGCCTGAGAAGGAGGAATTTGCCCACACAAGCTCTGTCCTTTATTACCAGGTAGAGGATATTCAAGACGCATGCAAGAAGCTTTCAGCAAAAGGTACGGCCTTTTCCGGGGAGCCTCATGTGGTGACGAGAATGGACGACATAGAGACATGGATGGCTTTTTTCACCGATTCAGAAGGGAATACGATGGCCTTAGTAAGCGAGGTATCTGTTTAAAGATGGCATTGCTTCAGAGCCCAACTGAAAAAGGCAGAGCCGCTTGCTGCGGTTCTGCCTTTTCCAACACCTGACATACCTCTACTTTGCCTCTTGCTCTTCAACCTTAAACCCCTGCAAGTCCCATTTCTCCACATCTAAAACCGCCTGACCGGCAAAAACAATACTCTCATCCTCAACATTTGGAAAATAGCGTGCCGTGAATACCTCTTTGCCTTCATCCAGGAAGATTTCCAAGGAAGAATGGTCAAGGAACACATGAATCGCAGTAAGAGACGAGACCGCACAGGTTCTGGCTTCTAGCTCTCCGGTCTTGGCATTTTTCCTTACTAAACTGACCTCATTCCCAACCTTGTCATAGATAAGTTTCGCACTGTTTCGGAAGGTAATCTCGAATAATCGGCCTCTCGTTTCCACGAGCTCGATAAGGAGCTCGATTGTTTTCCCGGCAATCTGAGGGTTAAACTCCTCTGCTCCATCAATGGATAACCTAGCCTCTACTTTTCCTTTTCGCAGCATCTTCATTTCTTGCAAGGGACTTTGATAGATTCGTCCATTCTCGTATTTTAGCTCTCTTGGCATGGTCAGGGCATGGACCCAGTGGTTAGGGATTGTCGGGTGATGCTGTTCGGCTTCATCCGTAATTCCCATCCATCCAAAGAGGATGATACGTCCATTTTCATCAATAAAGGTTTGCGGGGCATAAAAGTCAAAGCCGCGGTCCAGCTCCGTAAATGGCCCATGGTCAAAGGTTAATTGCTGTGCATCAAACGCTCCAGCGAAGTAACCGGATTGAAATAGATTATGGTATTCATGGCCGGCCGCATCCAAGCCTTGCGGCGAAACAAGCAGAATATCCTTGTTGTTCAAGCGAATTAGATCGGGGCATTCCCACATATAGCCGAACTCACCTAATCCATTCAGTCCGCTTCCGGCTATCCTCCCCGCCTCTTCCCATTCATATAAATCCTTCGAATAAAAGAGAACGGCAGCTCCCTGTTCCTCGAGAGTTTGGGCACCCAGTATCATAAACCATCCATCTCCCTGCCTCCATACCTTCGGATCACGGAAATGGGCTGTATAGCCTTCCGGAAGGTATAAAACCGGTCCGACCTTCTCAAAGTGAATCCCATCCTCTGATACGGCCAGGCATTGATAGGTCTCTCGAGTCCCGTCGGGCTGCTTTACATTACCGGTATAAAAGAGGTGCAATTTACCCTCCCATTCAACCGCGCTTCCAGAATAGCAGCCATTTTTGTCATACCACTCACCCGGGGCAAGAGCGATTGGTTCTTCCCTCCAATGAATCAAATCCTTTGAGGTATAATGACCCCAGAATTTCGCGCCATGGGCTGTTTCAAATGGATTCCATTGATAAAAGACATGATAGACTCCCCTGAATTGAATCAATCCATTTGGGTCGTTTAATAGCCCGACTGGCGGCATGAGATGGTAGTGCAGCCGATAAGGATCCTGCTGCACCATTTCACGAAACTTCATTACTTCCTCATTTGCCCAAAGCCTAAGCAGCTGATCATTTTCTGACATGGCAAACCCATCCTTACCTCTATTTTTAAAAGAAAAGGCAAGACGATCATCGCCTGCCTTCTTGATATCATTATTGTTCAATTTCCTTCTTCATCTTATCTGAATAACCAAACATCCAGGTGAGCGCAAATGCCACTGCAATCGCAACCACGTTCACAAGGATATAAGCTAGAAGCTGACCGTTTAAGTAGAGCAGAGTTCCTGGAATAACCGTGACAGACATACCTGTTGCCTCCAATTGGAAAAGCGAGGCCAGGAATCCTCCGACAGCTCCGCCAATAAGACCCATGATGAAAGGCTTCCCATATCTCAGATTGACCCCGAATAAGGCTGGCTCGGTTATCCCAAGGAAGGCGGATAGGGCTGACGGGAAACCAAGTGCTTTCAGCTTCGCTGATTTCGTCTTCATGGCAACCGCTAATGCGGCGCCTCCCTGAGCTGCAGTTGAACAAGTAACGATTGCATTATACGGATTACTCTGGAATTCAGCGAGCAGCTGAATCTCAAGCATATTGAAGACATGGTGTACACCTGTGATGACAATAATTTGATTTAAACCGCCAATGATCAATCCGCTAATCCCAAATGGCCATGAGAGGACAGTTTTTGCCACAGACAGGATTCCATTTTCGACTATATGGAAGATTGGCCCAATGACAAGCAAGGCTAAGATAATCATTACAAGCAGCGTCAAAAATGGTGTCAATATCAAATCCAGTGACTCTGGTACTCGCTTTCTGATCCATCTCTCTAGTTTTGCCCCAATGATACCGGCAATGAATGCCGGCAAGACGGATGCCTGATAACCGACAACTGGAATGAAGCCAAAGAATTCAATTGGGGTCACGTCTCCGCCCGCAACAGACCATGCATTCGGCAGGGACGGCGAAACAAGCATCAGCCCAAGCACCAAACCGATGATCGGACTTCCGCCAAACACCCGGAACGTTGACCAGGCTATAAGTGCAGGCAAGAATATAAAGGCAGTGTCTGTCAGTACTTCCGTAAAAAGAAGGAAGTTTGCAGAGACATCATTGGGCGTCAATCCAAACAGTCCAAGTATTTGCTCCTGCATCAGGAGGCCGCGGAGCCCCATGAACAGTCCCGTGGCAACAAGCACCGGAATGATCGGAACAAATACATCCCCAAATGTTCTGATTGCCCTTTGAAAGCGCGTGCCGCTTTTGGCCGCTTCCTTCTTCTGGTCAGAGGCATTCATCGTGGCAAGGCCAAGGCCAGCAACTTCTTCATATATTCGGTTGACTGTACCAGTACCGAATATAATCTGGTATTGGCCTGAGTTAAAGAACGCTCCCTTAACCTTCTGAATGTCTTCAACCTTTTTCTGGTCAATCAGTTCCTTATTGTTCACCATGATGCGGAGCCTAGTTGCACAATGGGCCACAGAAGAAATATTCTCCCTTCCTCCGACGGCCTCGATCACTTCCTCTGCTATTCTGCGATTCTCTGACATAGCCATTCACCCCTTTTAGTTTTAATTCCTACCCTGTTTTAGAAAATATAAGTTCAGTAACGTTTGTGGAATCGATTCCACATTCATAAAAATAAAAGTGCAACCAATTTATGAAATCGATTACACAATCATTATATACTGTCTCTTTGTAATAATCTATGCTTAACCTCCCTTTTTATGGAACTTTTTACATCTTTATCTATCATCCTTAATATGAGGCCTGCCGCTTCTTTCCCTGCCTCTTCAATCATAAAGTCAATTGTCGATAAGGAAGGTGCGATGAACTTAGACAATTCTGAAGCACCCATACCGACAACAGCCACATCGCCAGGTATGTCCAGTCCTAATTCCTTTAAATGCTGCATAGCACCAATAGCCAATCTGTCCGTTACAGCAACAACAGCTGTTGGCTTCTGCCCGGTTGATTCCATAATCTCCTTCATGCATGTTCTCCCAGACTCTAAGTCAAAGATTCCCGTTTTGACCCAGCTGTCATCAACTGATAAACCATTCTCTTTCATTGCATCCAGGTACCCCTTCTTTCGCAGCACTCCGACGGCCGGGTCTGACTCGTTGACTCCAATGAAGGCAATCTCTTTATGCCCCCTCATGATAAGTGCTTGAACAGCGTCCTTGGCTGCCTGGTAATCATCAAATACGACATGTGAGAAGCCTGGCATATTCTGCCCAACCGCGACAAACGGGATAGCCAGCTCGCGAATCTCCTCCATGAGCTCCTTCTCCGTATTCGTAGCCGACAAAATAATTCCATCAACATGACGGCTCTTCAACAGCCGCAGATTCTCTATCTCCTTTTCGGGAGCCAAATTCGTATTGGCTAGAAGAATCTGATAGCCCGATTCGCCCAATATCTCATCTATTCCCTTTACAAGCCGGCTGGACGTTTCCGTGCTGATTTTTGGCAGGATGACCCCAATGACCCTCGTCTTCTTCGTCCGCAAAGATTGAGCATGCTGGCTTGGGACATAACCGGTCTCTTCGATAACCTTCAAGACAGCATTTCTGGACCTTTCGCTTACATATCCTGAATTATTCAAGACACGCGATACTGTCGTCCTCGAAACATTTGCCCTCTGCGCAATTTCCTTTATTGTTAACATGAAACCTTATCCTCCCTTTAATCTATTCCCATTTTACACAAATCGCCCAAAAAGACATACACTTAGTCAATCCTTCACAGCCTAATCGTTTGGTATATGCGTAAAATTGTTTTACAATACAACAAACGCAACATAATGGAATCGATTCCCTTATTACACATAAAAAGGTGGTAATCTAAATGTTCAAAGGCCTGTTCAAAAAGAAGCAGCCAAATGATCAAGATCCTATGCTCGTGCCGTTAAAGGGGAAAGTCGTCAATCTTGAAGCTGTTCCGGACCCTGTGTTTGCCGAAAAGATGATGGGCGATGGATTTGCGATTGATCCAGCAGATGGAACCATTGTCTCTCCTATTGATGGCGAGGTCATCACAATCTTCCCGACCAAGCATGCAATCAGCTTGAAAAGCAAGCAAGGAAGAGAAATTCTGATTCATGTCGGGCTTGAGACTGTCCAATTGAATGGCGAAGGATTCACTCCGCTTGTCATGGACGGGCAAAAAATCAAGAAAGGGCAGGAGCTGCTGAAGGTGAATTTTGATGCCATAAAAGAAAAGGTGCCTTCTATCCTGACTCCTATCATCTTTACGAATCTAAGCGAGAATGAAAAAGTCGTTGTGGAAGGACAGGAGATTTTTATCCGATAAAAAGTCAGGCAGAGCTAGATGCTCTGCCTTCAAATCTATCACGGCTTTACTTTCCCTCTTCCTCTGGATAAACAAGCCCCCACTCTCTCCGAATTCCGGTCATGATATCCATGACATCCTTCGTAAGGTTCAAATGGGTTACCTCTTTATTGCCCTTGACGGCTGCTTCCATATCGAGCATTTCATAATAGAGGGCATCTTCTGTACGTCCTTCTTCAATGACTTCCTGCTCGCCTGTTTCTGTGTAAGTGATGACCGCTTTTTGGCCTCTTGGGTATTCCATGAGTTCGATATAGCCTTTGTCACAGGAAATCATGCCGCGCTTAGGCTGCTTGGAATGAAGCGTCAGAGCGATGGTTACCATTTCCTGCTTTTCATTCATCATGAGAATGCCGGCCTGTTCATCAACACCAGTTGGCGCATACTTTACCTGGCTCACAACCTGGTTTGGCTTCTCTGACATGAACCAGCGCGCAAATGAGATGGCGTAAACACCGATGTCAAGTAAGGCCCCGCCAGCCAAATTCTTGTTAAAGAAGCGATTCTCCATATCATATTCTTTGTAGCTGCCGAAATTCATCTGAATCATGCGGAGCTCACCCATTGCCCCTGAATCAATCAATGCCTTTAATTTCTTATAGATCGGCATATGGAAGATGGTCATCGCTTCAGCCAAAACGACTTGGTTTTCATCCGCGATGCGAATTGCCTCATCAAGCTCGTCACTATTGAGCGTAATCGATTTCTCGACCAATAGATGCTTGCCGTTTTTAAGCGCCTCTCTCATAAATTCAATATGCGTGTTATGCGGAGTCGTAATATAGATGATGTCGACATTTTCGTCATAGAACATCTCATGAAAATCATCATATACCTTGCCAATTCCATGCTTTTCAGCAAAATCAATGGCCTTGCTATGTGTTCGGTTACCTACCGCATAAAAGGTCTTTCCCGCCTTTTTCAAGGATGCTGCCATTTCATTTGCGACAACCCCGGTGCCTAATACTGCCCAGTTTAAGTTTTCTTTCATAAGCTGATCTCTCCTTTAACTAATGGATTTAGTAATCCTCCGCCTCACAAAAAGCCTAAGGGGAAATGTTATGTATAATTATTTTAATATATCTATTTTTCTCTAACTTTACTATATCAAAATATATTTAGTAGAGTACTATGATAAATAAATTTCTTGGAGGATAATGGTAGAGCCAGCTACAGGGGCTGTAACTGGCTCGATTCACATAGATTAAAAAGGATTTGTTGCAATGAAGCTTGCCGTTTTCACATACATGCGCGGGTTGATTTTCAGCTGTCCAACGATGTATTCAGCAATGTCCTCTGCTTGAATATATTTGTTATCATCGTTTTCCTTCATTAGTTCCAAATCAAGCGCAAGGTCAGTGGCAACGGTGCTTGGCGTTAAGGCCGATACGCGAATATTGTTGCGGCGCACCTCCTGTGCAAGGGATTCCGTGAAGCCGATGACGGCAAACTTCGAAGCGCTGTAAGCACTTGAGGTGGCCGCTCCATTTAAGCCGCTTGTGGAGGATATATTAATGATGTCCCCTCCATTTTTCTCGATTAATTGCGGGAGTACCGCTCTTGTCACATAGTAAGTGCCAAGCAAATTGGTATCAATGATTCTCTTCCATTCCTCCGGTTCCATCTCCAGCACCTTGCCAAATGAAGCAATACCGGCATTGTTGATAAGAATGTCCGCTGCTCCTAATTGGCTGGTCAACGCCTCAATCGCACCCTTAACCTGCTCTTCGGATGAAACATCTGCAGCAGCATAGGCTGCCTTTACACCAAGATGTTCAAGCTCAGCAGCTGTTTCCTTTAAGGTCTCCTCTGTACGTGCGAGCAAGCCTATATGGACTCCCTCTTTCGCTAAAGCAATCGCTGTTGCCTTACCAATTCCTCTTGCACCGCCTGTGATGAAGGCGACTTTATTTGTTAATGCTTGTGCCATTTCGATAGCTCCCTTCTAAACTTTCATTCTATCCTTCACTATACTATTTCGGCGTTAGGATGACTAAAGTTGTGCTTTGACTAACGAAAAAAAACGCTGTATTCGTTTTACAGCGTTTCCTTTTTATTTATATACAGCTTATTATTTATTCTTCAGCATGCCTGCAAGCTCATACAAGGATTGATCATCCTTAATCAGATAATACCGCTCTGTTTTCTGCAAATAGCCCTTCTCACAAAACTGTGCCAGTACATGCAATAAATGCCGGTATGATACACCTAAGTAATCACAAACGCTGACATGCTTTTCCTTATACATTCCTTCATCAGCTGTTTGCAAAATAAAGTCGGCGAGTCGGTTTTCAAGCGGATAGGCTAGGGTTTGTGAATATTTTTCTGCCATGAGGGTTGCCTTTATGCTCAATACCTTTGTTAATTCACGCAGGAATCTTGCGTCCTCGAGCAACTGGCTGCGGCATGGCTGCAAAGGAAGTGCCAAGCAAACCGTTCGAGTCGCCGCTTGGATGCCTTTCGTATAATACACCTCATGCAAGAGCTCCATTTCACCTATAAATTCATTTGCATGCACAAAGTTCAGTAAGGAAACCTTCCCATTCTGATGGGTCATATAAATCTTAGCTTTCCCTTCAGTGACATAAAAGAGATAGTCAGTCCGAATTCCTTCCTGGATGATCCACTCATCCCGTTTATATTCATGCACTTCCATCATTTGTTCGACTGGAGAGGAGAACAATTGGGCTATTGAGTGTTGCCTCAAATACCGCTCCCTTTCCTCGCCTTTAAAGATTTCCATGCTTCACCCCCAAAAAGTATGAGAAATATCATATTATTTTTCTTTATATTCATGATACCATGCAACAAGGGGGGATTATAGAATGAACACACATCGTTGGATGAGTATACAATTTTTCACTTTTTATGTAACATGGGGCATCTTCCTTCCTTATTGGACAGGATGGCTTGTTGATGTCAAAGGGGTTACGGTTGCCGAGGCTAGCTTAATCATGAGTTTAGGACTTGTGGCGAGAGGGCTGTCCACCTTATTTGTCTTCCCCTATCTATCCGGGAAATTCTCGAGCAAGGCTGTTCTTAATATAGCAGGAATAGCGACCTTGCTATCGGTTTTATGCTATATTCCAGCCAATTCGTTTATAAGCTTATTGGTTGTCACGCTCATTATTCATATTTTTTATCCGACATTGATGCCTGCGTTAGATAATGCAGCGACCGTTTTAGTGCAAAATCGTCAATTAAGGGAGTATGGAAGAAGCCGCCAATGGGGTTCGATTGGCTTCATCGTTTCCGGCATGCTTCTGACCGTCTTTACGGGAATGTATGGCGATAATATGATTTTATGGGGGCTATTGCTGTCAGTCGCGATTGCTGTCGGCCTCGCTTTCATGCGTGCTCCCCGCATTCTTTCGGAGAAGCCTAGGACAGATAAGGAGGAAAAAGGCGGATGGCTGAGATTGCTCCGCATTAAGAACTTCCCTTTAGTGCTGATGATTGTCATCCTGTTGCAGGCAGCACACGCCTCCTACTATAATTACGGCTATCTTTATTTGCAGGAAATTGAGGCGCCAAAGTATTTAATCGGCGTAATCATTAATATTGCCGTTCTCGCGGAAATTGCCTTCTTCGCCATCGCAGACAGGAAATTCGGGCGTTATTCCGTAGGTTCCTTGCTTGCGATCGCCTCGCTCGGATCAACCATTCGGTGGATTCTCGTGTTTGCCTTCCCGAGTGTCATCATGTTCTCGATTGCCCAGCTTCTGCATTCGCTCTCATTTGCGATGGGACATTATGCTTTCATGAAATACTTAATCAAGTTTATTCCATCGTCTCAGGGTGCAAAGGCACAAGGCTTGTATTCAGCCTTCGCGCTTAGCTGGAGCACAGCGATATTTACTGTCTTTGGCGGATATTTATATGAAATCAAGCCGCAATATGCTTTCCTAGGTATGATTGTATGCACGATTCCATCCATGCTGCTTGCCCTGTATTATCGAAAACAGGAGCAACAAAATCTTTAAGGCTATGAATAAAAATGGACACGAAGGCTAAACAAAACTGCTTTCGGATCGGTAAAAAAAAGACAGGCGAACTCGCCTGTCTTTTCTCATTATTAAAGTCTTGTATCCCACTTATTGCACCAAACATTTTCATTTGGTGTGCCGTGGAACTCAGATTCACCCATGATTTTGTCAATCACGGATTTGATGGTGATTTCTGTATCCTTGTATGCGTTGATATAGGCTTTCACCATCGGTACATCTGTTAGATGTGTAGTGAAGTTCAATGATACGAAAACAGTTGGCACTTCATGCACATACCATGGGATTTCGTTCGCCATAGCCGCTTTCCATCTAATGCGGTAGTTGTTTTCTGCACCATAGCCGACTACATTAGCGAAAACAAGCGCTGCGTCTACTTCTTCGCGGTATTTCAATGTAGCACCCTTAACGCGAGTGTTCCCTTCGTTGACGGTTACCTCAAAGCCTCTGCTCTCAAGCTCACTCACGATATAATTAAGCGTTTTGTCATCCGCTTTATAAATGCCGCCTTTTTCCCCTTCTAAGTAATAGAGGCGAATGCGTTTATGTGTTTCCGGACGAATTGGCAGCTGATCTAATGTATTCTTAACAAGCGTGATTCCTTTATCAGCCGCTTGCTTAGCACGCTCGATATGATCGTCACAGCCAATTACTTTTAGATCTTCTTCATTACGGAAGATAGATCCGTCTTCTTTCGCTTTGTGCAAGCCAAGGGTTGCTTTGAAGCCCAAGATTCTTTCTAATGCATCTTGAAGACGTTCTTCTGTAATGATTCCGTTTTTGTAGCCATTTAGCATGAAGTTGTAATCTTCATCGATATCATTGAAGAATAAGAACATATCACAGCCAGCTGCGATGGATTGCGGTACATACTCTTCACGTCTCATCGCTGCTGTCATACCTAACATATGAGATGCGTCAGTCAACACTAATCCATTGAATCCTAATTTGCCTTTTAGGAGGCCATTGATCAATTCAGGCGCAAGTGTTGCTGGTAAGATATCACGGTCTTCTAGCTCAGGAGCCAATGCTTTTTGATATTCTGGTAAAGCAATATGTCCGGCCATAATGGAATGTACGCCATTTTCAATGTGGTTACGGTATACTTCACCAAAGGATTTTTCCCACTCATCAACAGATAATTCATTTACGCCCATAACTAAGTGCTGGTCGCGTTCCTCTGTTCCATCACCAGGCCAGTGCTTGATGCAAACACCAACATTGCTTTCTGTCAGCCCTTTGATGTATGAGTTTGTGTGCTTAATAACAGTCTCTGCATTTGTGCCGTAAGCACGCGTATTAACAATTGTGTTTCTCCAGTTTTTCAGGATATCTACACATGGGTCGAAGTTCCAGTTAACACCAACCGCATGAGCTTCACGGCCGCTGACATACCCGGCATCATAGGATACTTGCTCATCACCTGAAGCTTCACACATCGCTGCCGCCGCCACATATGTACCATCATTTACTGCACCGTTACCGCCAGCATCACAGTTTGCTGCCACTAACAATGGAATTTTGGAATCCTTTTGAAGTTCGTTAATCAAGTTTTGTACCTTATCAGAATTAGCTCCCATATAACGCGCTCCGCCGATATGGTACTTCTCAAGAAGCTCTTTGTTTGTGAACTCATTTCCGCTGAATTCATCATCACCGAAGAAGAATAGGTTAATGAATAACTGGCCGATTTTCTCTTCAACAGTCATTCCAGCGATTGTTTCTTGTACCCATTTGATATCTTCATCAGAAAGATTATAAGGCTTCGCCTTTAAATCAACTTTTGGCATTGGAATGTTTTTGGCAATCTTTTGAATCATCCTGTAGTTCCTCCAATCCTTATTTTAAGTTATCGTTAAATTCCTTGATCAATTGTTCTTGGTATTCACCAGCGAAGCTGCCATCTAAGAATTTCGCTAAAGCCTCTTCTCTGAAACGATCCCAAGAGAATTTCTCTTTGCCAACAAGGATTGGGTAATAAAGAACGTTATTTACCTCTGCAGCGGATAAATCTCCAGGAGCATCTCCAATCATCAATACATGTGTATTTTCATAACCGAATTTCTTCAATTGCTCGATGCAGTATGCTTTCGTACCAGCCTCTTGACCAAGCATGACATCAACATGCACGTTCAATTCATGTCTTGTCCATTCATCTAGTACAGCCGCTCCGTTTGCAGATGAAACGATTGCTACGTCTGCAACATTATTAGCTGCTTCCAGTCCAGCTTTAGCACCTTCAACTGGTTTATCGTTACCAGCTAGTTCTTCTTCAATCGTACGGTTAACTGCATGGCTCCACTCTAAAGCTTTCTTTAATTGCTCATCATTCGTTTCAGCAATCGCTCTTTCAAGTGATGGGTTGGAAAGCTCGTTCGTTGTTTCAGCCCACTTTTTGAAGGAAGAGATATCAGGCATTTTGATGCCTTCTTTTTCTAATGCTTCAAATGTAGCAACAACCCCTTTGAAACGGTTGATTCCTCTTGTTCTTGTGTAAAGGTTGATATCATTCCATACTTTAAGGAAGCGATCTTTAATATCGTGAAGCTCCCAAACGTCAACGGCACGCGGTCCAAACGCTTCTTCGTGCTTTACACCCATCGTATCCATGGCACAGCCATCAGAGTCAACACATACTAAAAAGTCTTTCGTCTTTTGGAATTCTTGAATATTATCTTTCATGAATGAAAACCCCACTATCATTGGTTTTGTTTTGCCATTTTGAAAATAAAGGTTGCTGATCCAATTAACTTGGACCAACAACCTTCATATCATCTATATATGGTTTAGATTAAACTCCAGAGTAAGAAGAGAATCCGCCATCGATTGGAATAACGACGCCAGTTACGAAGCTTGCTGCTTCTTCGCTCGCTAGGTATAACAATCCGCCTACCAACTCTTCTGGCTCACCGAAGCGTTCCATTGGAGTGCTGTTAAGAATTTTTCCTGCTCTAGCAGATGGAGTGCCATCTTCATTGAACAATAATTTTTCATTTTGTTTTGTAACAAGGAATCCTGGTGCAATCGCATTAACACGAATGCCAGCTTTCGCAAAGTAAGTTGCACACCATTGTGTGAAGTTACTGATTGCTGCTTTCGCTCCGCTGTATGCAGGGATTTTTGTTAAAGGTGTGTAAGCATTCATAGAAGAGATGTTAATGATGTTTGCACCTTTTTTCCCGATCATATCTTGAGCGAAGACTTGAGAAGGAAGAAGAGTACCTAAGAAGTTAAGGTCGAATACGAAGCTAACTCCTTTAGGGTCTAAATCAAAGAATGTTTTCATTTCTGGATTGTTCTTTACAGCTTCTGCATTGTAGAACTCATCATCTGTTGTACCTTTTGGATTGTTTCCGCCAGCATTGTTGACAAGAATATCAACTGTTCCAAGTTCTTTAATAACGATTTCTCTTGCAGCTTCAAGAGCTTCCTTATCTAATACGTTAGCAGCAACACCGATTGCTGTTCCGCCAGCCGCATTAATTTCAGCTGCAACCTTATCTGCTGCTTCTTGCATAAGGTCCATTACCGCTACTTTTGCTCCGCATTCTGCCAAAGCTTTTGCGAAATAAGAACCTAATACACCGCCGCCGCCAGTTACAGCCGCGACTTTACCTGTTAAATCCATTTTGAATGGAACTGCCATGTTCGTTAACCTCCTAAGAGTTTAATTATTTTCTGTTTTTTTGTTCTGCTTCCCACAGACCGTGTAAGTAAGTAGCACCTAATGCGCGATCGTATAAGCCGTAGCCTGGTTTTCCAGTTTCGCCCCAGATCATTCTTCCGTGGTCAGGACGGATAGCGCCAGTGTAGTTGAAGTCTGCCATTGCTTTGATTACTTCGTACATATCAACAGAACCGTACTCAGATGGGTGAGCACTTTCTTCAAATGACATGCCGCCTGTTAGCTTAACGTTACGAGCATGTACAAAGTTTACGCGGTCTTTCTTACCGAAGTAACGAAGCATTTCAGGGAAATCGTTATCAGGGTGTGAACCAAGTGAGCCACTGCACATTGTTAAACCGTTATATGGGCTGTCATATAGGTTAACGAATCTTTCTAGGTTTTCTTTGTTTGTGATGATACGTGGTAATCCAAAGATATCGAATGGAGGATCATCCGGGTGGATGGCCATCTTCACGCCAGCTTCTTCAGCAACTGGGATGATTTCTTTGATGAAGTACTCAAGGTTCTCCCAAAGTTTTTCGTGGTCCACGTTTTTGTAGTGATCGAATAATTCTTGAAGATCTTCTTTCTTATAGCTAGAATCCCAGCCTGGTAAAGAAAGTTCCCCTGTTAATGGATCCATTTTCTTCGCTACTTCTTCTTCGAAGATAAGCGCTGTAGAACCATCTGGAAGACGGTATTCTAAGTCAGTACGTGTCCAGTCAAAGATTGGCATGAAGTTGTAGCATACAACCGGAATACCAGCTTTACCAAGGTTACGTAAAGTTGTTTTGTAGTTCTCGATGTATTTATCACGAGTTGGTAAACCGATTTTAATATCTTCATGAACCGGTACACTCTCGATAACAGAGATATGCATACCAGCATCTTCTACAGTCTTTTTCAATTCTTCGATTTTTTCCATCGGCCAAGCTTCCCCAACCGGGATATCATAAATAGCTGTTACAATTCCTTTCATGCCTGGAATTTGACGGATGTATTCCAATGGAATAGAATCCGTTTTTCCATACCAGCGAAAACTCATTTCCATAATTAATTTGCCTCCCTATTATCAATCAACATCAACAGCGAAGTAATTTTTCGCGTTGTTGTAACAAATGTTTTCAACTAATCTTTGCAGCAATGCCGGGTCATTTGGAATTTCACCAGATTCCACCCATGTACCAATTAAGTTACATAAAATGCGGCGGAAATATTCATGCCTGCTATAAGAGATGAAGCTGCGTGAATCTGTCAGCATTCCTACAAAGTGACTTAAGATTCCTTGATCAGCTAAAGCTGTCAATTGGCGAATCATACCTGGTTTTGTATCATTGAACCACCATCCAGAACCAAATTGGATTCGGCCAGCGATTCCTTCTTCATTTGTTTGGAAGTTTTGAATCGTTGTACCAATCAGCTCATTTGAAACTGGGTTCAAATTGTAAATAATTGTTCTAGGCAGGGAATCCCTAATTTCTAAAGCATCAAGCAGCGCATTTAATGGTGCCGCTACTTCGCCTTGATCGCTAATGGAATCAAAGCCTGCATCAGGACCTAGCTTTTTGAACATTTTTGTGTTGTTATTGCGGATTGCGCCAAAGTGAATTTGCATTGCCCAGTCTCTTTCTGTGTAGGCCTTTGCAAGTGCAATCAAAATGGCAGTCTTGAATTTATTTTCATCCTCTATGCTTACAGTTTGACCATTACGCCCAGCCTGGTAAATTCCATCCAGTTCAGTTTCATCGAATTCAGCAAATGGAACTTCAGATAGACCATGGTCAGAGATTCTGCAGCCTTTTTCATGGAAATATTGAACTCGATCTAATAGAGCTGCAATATAATCCTCATAAGTAGCTAATGATTTATTAGCTACCTTTTCAAGCGTCTCCACGAATGGAATGAATGTAGCTTTATTGATTTCCAAACCTTTATCAGGACGGAATGATGGAAGAACTTTCACTGGGAAGTCCGGCAATTCAGCGATTTGCGCATGATACTGCAGATCATCTGTCGGCTCATCTGTTGTACCGATAACTTTTACATTTGAACGCTTGATGATTTCACGAACCGCATAATCATCTTGCTGCAACAATTCATTACAGCGATTCCAAATGTCTTCCCAAGTATCTTCATTTAGTAACTCTTCAATACCGAAATAGTTTTTCAGCTCAATATGAGTCCAGTGATACAAAGCATTTCCTACTGTATAAGGAACTGTTTTAGCCCACGCCTCAAATTTCGCCTTAGGATCTGCATCACCAGTGATATACTTCTCAGAAATACCATGGGCTCTCATCGCTCTCCATTTGTAATGGTCACCTTCAAGCCATAGTTCGGTGATGTTATTGAATTTACGATTTTCTGCAATATCTTTCGGAGATAAATGACAGTGATAATCGTAAATCGGCATATTTTTTGCATATGAATGATACAACTGAACAGCTGTTTCATTGTTTAACATAAAGTTTTCATGAATGAATGCAGTCATATAGCACCCTCCTTATCCTTTTAATATCAAAGGATTATTGCGTACTGTTTCTAAGACCATAACAAAATACAGGCTTAATCTTTGGAAATTATTCTCCTTTTACAGAGGCTAATTTCTCAGCGAATTGGCGAGCCACCTCTTGTACAGAACTGTAATCACCATTTTTAACACCTTTAGTTAAAGCACTTCCAACACCAACAGCAAATGCGCCGTTATTGACCCATTTGTCAAGGTTGTCAATGCTAACACCGCCAGATGGCATTAACTCAACATGTGGAATAGGGCCTTTAACATCTTTAAGGAATCCTGGTCCCATTAAGCTTCCAGGGAATAACTTCACAACATCTACGCCTGATTCTAATGCCTGCATAATTTCTGTTACAGAACCGCAGCCAGGTAAGTAAGGAATCGCATAGCGATTACATACTGTTGCGATATCTTTATTGAAATGAGGGCTTACAATATAACGAGCACCTTTCATGATTGCGATTCTTGCTGTTTCAGCATCAAGAACTGTTCCAGCACCTACAACCATATTTGGATCACCTGTTTGTACTAGCTCAGCGATCGCATCTTCTGCTCCAGGTGTAGAGAATGTAATTTCTAGTGAGCGGATTCCGCCTTGAAATGCTTGCTTTGAAATTTCTACTGCTTCTTCTTTACTTTTTCCGCGGATAACAGCTACTAAATAACCGTTATGTATTTCACGTAGGATTTCATGTTTTTGCAACATTACAATCACCTCTTCCGTTATTTTGGTGAAATAATCTTCCTTCACCATAAGTGCATTGGATTGCAAACTGCTTGTATTGTTAAATACAGACTTTAGTATTCGTCTTAAGGATAAAAAAATGCTATCTCGCACTAAATATTTTTATGTGAAAGAGTATTCCAACTTGTATACTTGTATACTAGCACTCAATAACTGGTATTTCAAGTGGCTATACCTTATATTTTCTGCACAAGGACGCCATAAAAACAAAAAAGACAAATTCTCAAGTTAAGGGAATTTGTCTTTGGAAACGGTTATCCTATATTTAATGGAGTATCTTCTAGATATTCGAAATAATGACTATATGGGCCGTTCTTTTTGTAAAGATCCTCCCATAATTTCGTCGCCTCAATAATATGTAGCTTCACGATCTCTTCTACTTGATCACAATCCTGATACTCAAGAATATTCAAAATTTTTCTGTGCTGCTCAATCGCTTCATCGAAATTATGCCGGATTTCGGATAAAAGACGCATCCGGTTATAATGCGTACTTATTCTGTTAATTGCTTCCCAAATATGTTCCTTCTGATTAGCCTTGAAAATAATATGGTGAAATTGTTTGTCAAGTAAATGGAAGTCGCGTTCCTTTCCATTTTGGCCAACCAAATCCTCCTGAAGGGCCAAGTTTTTCTTTAAGTCATACAGGGCACTCTTAGGGAAAGATTCACATGCAAGCTTTAATACCTCTTTTTCTAAGAAGAAGCGCATGAATGAAGCTTCCTTTATAAGCTGAGGATTAATCTTGGAAATATATGTACCCACTTGTGGGATAACTTCAACTAAATGCTCTTCCCGCAATTTCGCTAGAACTTCTCGAACTGGGGTACGGGATAAATTTAAGGCTTCCGCTAATTCAATCTCACTTATTGCCTGTCCAGGTTCTAATTCTAAAGACATAATTGAATTCTTGATTACCTTATAGGCATAATCTTTATTATTTTCTCCAGGAAGCTTTGCCGATACTGTAATAATCATGTCATACTCCCTCTTCCAAGGACACTTTTCACCATCATATCATGGTAATCAGCCATTATTCAATATATATGAGAAGAAGATAGTTAACGAAAAATTAACTATCTTCCCCCATGTTTATTGAACAGTTTTTTTCTCTCTCTTTTCAGCTAGATCGACTGCTAATTGTGCTGTACGTTTTTTGTTTAACGGATATAGGAACATAAGGACTAAGAATACTAATCCAAGTACAATCGCTGGTATTAATGTGCCAAGCATATGAATGCCGCTAAGTGTATCTGCCGTTTGTACTTTAAGTTCTGAGTTGTAGCCTACAGCCGCAATCGCAGCACCACCTACACCACCTGCAATGGCTTGACCGATTTTACGAGCCATAGAATAGATGGAGTAAATTGTTCCATCTTCACGCAAACCTGTTAGGTATTCGTGATAATCGATAACGTCTGTAACAAAAGCCCAAATAACAAGGTTAAGAGCACCCATACCAAGGTTAGCGATTGCTAGTACACCAATAAATGCCACCATACTTATGTTAGGAAGGAAGTATAGAACAGTATAAGCGATTGCACCGATTAAAACACCAGTAGCAGCTACTTCTTTTTTACCGAATTTCTTAACGAGATTAAGAACGAACGGCGCCAATAAAATAACAGCACCAGACTGAACGAAACCAATGACGCTCAAACCTTTAGTATTGCCGAAGTAATCTTTGAACAGGTACACGTTTACTGCACCGATAAACATAAGGATAACCATGAATGTTAATGAAGCAACAAGAAACCAAAGTAAAGGTTTGTTTTTCACTAGACCTTTTAATGTTTCACTTGTTTTCACTTTAGGCTGATCACCTTTGTCAGCTAGTGTAATACGCTCTTTTGTTAAATGATAGCATGCCATGTAACAAGCGATTGCCAAAATACCGAAGACGATAGCAGCCGTTAAGAAGCGGCTTGGTGTTGCTTCATTATCTACGAACAAAATAATTGGACCAAGAACGTTGATAACTAAACCAGCCAATTGAGATCCTACCGTTCTCCAAGAAGAAAGAGCTGTACGTTCAACAGGGTCACCTGTTATAACAGATGCCATGGAACCATAAGGGATATTTACAGTACTGTACAATGTTCCCCAAAGAATATAACTTACATATGCATAAGCAAGATAGAACCCGTGCGACATTCCTGGAATGTAAACGAACATTAAGATACCTGTAATAACTAACGGGAAAGACATACGGAATATCCAAGGTCTAAATTTACCGTTCTTTCCAGCCTTTCTTGTATCAATGAAACGCCCCCAAGCGATATCAGCAAATGCATCCCATAGACGCGCAATCGCGAATAATGCACCAACCGCTAAAGGATTTAAATGGAAGATGTCTGTATAGAATACCATCAAATAACTGGAAACGAGGAAAAAGAAGAAATCGTTTCCGAAGTCGCCAAACAAATATCCCCATTTGTCTCGCATACCAAATTCACGCATGATGTTTTTCACTCCTAAAGTTTAAATAATATTTTGTGATGCGCTGTGTTCTAATTGCTTTTTTGCAATTTATTTTAAAGAGATACGATTAGTATTACATCCATGAGGAATATCATTCATCAACATATTGTTAAACACTTCACATAAAATACATCGAACTTAACCCAAATGGTCCAATAGTTATCCAGCTCTTAAAACTAATTACTCAATCCAGATGCAGGTATCCTTGCATTATTATTTCTACCATCAATTCAGCTTTCTCGCGTATTTGTACCATCCCTAACCCATTTATCAGAATAAAAAAAGCGGAGACAATAATTCTCCGCCAG
>X410_Impala__coassemble_80_pt1 | contig 19439 bp, 21 predicted proteins | sample X410_Impala__metabat2_high_PE_006 | metagenome-assembled genome bin X410_Impala | reverse complement strand
GAAAAACCTGAACGGTCTTCCCACCTGTTTCATAATCTTTATTGCTCATTATTTTTCCGGCTGAAATTCAACCGCTACGGCATTGGTCTTGCCGATTTCCTTAGTCACCATTTGGATAATCTTGTTCGCTGCCTCAGCATTCGGCTTCTTAGCTTTGACGGTGATTTGAATTTGTTTATTATCCGCTCTAACTAAAGCATCCTTATAACCTAATGCGATGATCATCGATTCAAGCATATCTTCCTTCGTGGATAGTTCATCAAGCTCCTCAATTTGTCCATGTGCCTCTACCCGTTCTTCCTCTGATAAATCGCTTGAGGCGACCTTCTCAGTCAGTTCTTCCTTCTCCTTGCTTCTTTCATCATTCAAGTCCATGCGCATCGCTTCAAAGGCTGAATCGTTTGACTCATTGGATACGACTGTCGATTGATCGGCATTGCCGCTCTCATCGCCTCCTGATTTCGTCTCCTCATTTGCTTCCTGATTAACGGTCGTCTCCTGCGGGGATGTAATATAGTAGACACTTAAGACAGCCACCAAACTTAACATCGTTAATAACCAAACTGTTTGTTTTCTAAGCAACACGAATAACTCCTCCTCTTTCCTGTTTATTTTTTGGCACTGACAGCAACGCGATGACTCGGAACATCAAGCACACGTGTCACAGCTTCAACAATTTCCTTTTTGATGCTGATATTATCTGCTCCCTTTGCAACGATAAGGACTCCCCTGATTGTCGGCTTCTTCGTTTGCTGAATAAGCGGTACTTCCTTATCCCCTTCCCGGATAATGACTACTTTCTCATCGGTTGAGAAATCCTCTACCTTTCTCTCTCCGCCGTCACGGTCAGTCTCTTCTGTTATTTGATGCTGGGAAACGGTGTTTTTCTCATACACTTTTTCCTCTGTTGAATCGACATTAACGATAACAGATACATCTGATACTCCGTTCATCGTCTCAAGGGTGTCCTTCAGTTCCACTTCATACGCTTTCTCGATAGAGGCAATTGTGCCAGCTTTCTTCTTACTCCCAGAAGCAAATGTTTCCGCCGCATCCTTGTTCACTTCCTTGCTTGCGGCCTCAAACACCGCGTTGGTCTTGTCCTCCATTTCATCCCCGCGGTTGATAAACAGACTGCTGACCATAAGCAGGATACCAGCAAGGAGCAGGATTGCTATATTTCGATAGGGCGGCTTCTTCCCATCTCCTTCCTGTTTCATGAACATTCCTTTGAATTTGTTCAGCTTTTCTTTATTCAAAGCCCATCACCCCCTTCATTGATTTCAATTATAAGTTTGCTGCTGGTAATGCCCCATTTCTCAGATAAAATTTCCTGTATGAGGGGTGAAGGTGCGGTTATGAGAGATTGCTGTTCTTCCAAGTCGATGTCAACCTTCTCTATAGGTTGTACACCTTCTGCTTCTTCTGCACTTTGTTCCTCGAGGGTAACATGAATGGACTCGATGTTTTCTTCCTTCATCTCCCCCTTTGGATCGATGAGCCGGATCTCCACATCACGGATTTCATACCCACTCCTTTCCATCAGCTCCGTTTCTGCTTCGGTTTTAAGTTGGACAGCCATCTGTTCCAATATATATGCTTGTTGAGTCTCTTCTATTTCTTTTTTCTTCGTTTCTAGTGAATTTTCCATTGTTTGGCCTCCCCAGACCCCATTGGACATAATTTTTTGCTGGATATCACTGGCGAAATCCTGTTTGAACAAAGAGAGAATAGGCGTAAGAAAGATTGCGGTCAGTAACAGTCCAATCACTAGCTTGGTGTATTTTTGCATTGATGAATTGGGAAGGAGCATGTCCAACACAACCGCAAATAAGATGAAAACGATGATATTGGTCACCCATGTTGTCAAAAAAGACATGAATTGCTCCCTCCTTATCGAACCATCATAGTTATATTACCGGCAGCAACAATGACCGTTACCGTCAAGAAAAACATCAAGCTAACAATCGCAAGTGCGGCAAAAACATAGATAATATTCTTGCCAATGACCTCGAGGCATTTGATAATCGGTCCTGCCCCAAGAGGCTGCAAAATAGCTGCCGCAAACTTGTAGACCAGGGCAATCAGCAGAATTTTCAAGGCAGGAAAGGCTGTCATGATCAATAGCATGACTACACCTGCAATACCGACAGTGTTTTTCAAAAGCAGGGAAGCGCCGATTACTGTGTCAGCTGCATCGGTGAACATCCTACCAACAACCGGAATGAAGTTTCCTGCCAGAAACTTGGCGGTTCGAATCCCGATTCCATCAGCCACTGCTGTCGAGATTCCCTGCACAGATATGACTCCGAGAAAGACGGTCATGAAAATACCTAATAGCCCGATGCTCCATGTCCGTAATAACCCGGCCAGCTGGGTCACCTTGTATTGCGCAGACAGCATACTGACAATGCTCAGCAAGGTCGAAAGAAACAGAAGAGGCAGGACAATGTACTCAATCAGCGCCCCGCTCGTGTTCATCAGGAATAAGAGCATTGGATGAAAGAAAGCGGCAGAGAGGGCACCTCCAGAGCTCGCAATCAAAGCGAGTAAGAGCGGCACAAGCGCAATCAGGAAATCGGTAATTTGCGAAATGGTTGTGGTGACATAATTGACCGCTACATAGAAGCTGTTAAGCGCGATAATCATCAATACCATGAAGACAATCGAGTTAGCCACCTTGCTGACAGAGGTCTTCTCAAACGTGCTTTGCAAGGATTGCAGGAAAACACTAAACACCGTCAGCAAAATCAAGGTGCCAAGCAGCTTTCCATTTGCTATCAGCTCATGGAAGATGAATTGAATGATTCCTGAAAGCCACTCTTTAAAAGAAAACTTCTTCTCACCGCTAATGAAATCTACGAAACTTCCTTTTTGTGATTCCGGGAGAAAGCCGCCATATTGATCATAGACCGAATCCCAGAACTGCTTTAGGTCATCTAGCGGAATGTCCTCCACGCCGAATGTTTCAACGGCCTCCTCTTGCTGTGTGTTTACGCTTGTCGTTCCCGGGGCAGCCAACACTTGCTGGCTTTGGCTGCAAAGAAATAGAAGAATGAATAGTAGAATGCTTGTCCGCAGAAAATGCTTCATATATTATTCAGCCCCTTTAATTGCTTCCCGAACAAGACCATTAATTCGGAATCATTTGAATGATGCTTTCAATGATGACGCTCAAGATCGGAATAGCCATTGTCAGGATGAGGATTTTACCTGCCAATTCAATTTTCGAGGCAATCGCCCCCATCCCGGCATCTTTTGTGATTTGAGACGTAAACTCCGCAATATAGGCAATGCCGATAATTTTCAGCACAGTGGATAAATACACCATATTCACATTGGCATTGGTCGCCAATTGCTGAATCATTTGAATAATTTCATAAATCTTGTCGACCAGGAATAGAAAGATGGAGCTTCCAACAAAGACAACAAGCAAAAAGGCGAGATTCGGCTTTTGCTCCTTTATGATCATAGCAAGGAACGCCCCAACTAGGGCCACACCGGTTATTTGCAGCATTTCGATAGCTCATCACCCCAAGCTTTTCTATTGAAATAGGAATACAGACTTGATCCGGTCGATCAGCTGCCCAACTACCTGGGCAACATTAAAAAGGATATAGATGAAACTGACCAAAATCACCCACTGTGAATATTCCTTCTTGCCGACCTGGTCAAGAATCGTATGAATGAACGCCACAATCAGCCCAACACCCGCTATTTTAAAAATAATATCAATATCGATGCCCATTCCGCTCATTTCCCCCTATTCATCACAACAACAGAATCGCAATTAAAAGACCGGAGAAGAATCCAAGGCTTTTAACCATCTTGTCGTATTTGCTTTGTTTATCAAGCGCCATCAGCTCCTCGCGCTCAAGATGCGTCAATGTGAGCTGGATTTGTTTTTGCTGAGTATCACGGTCATGTTTTCCGAGTGTCTCTCCGAATTGGAGGAGGATCTCCAGCTCTTTTTCCTCAAGCTCTGTCCACTTTCTCATTTCTTCCATGCTTTTTCGCCATGCGTTCGTGACTGTCTGATTTTCCTCGTTCAGATTATCAGCAAATAAAGTAAAGCCACTCGAGATGGGGGCAGGAATCTGCTTGGCTAATTTCAATACCGCTTCCCTTAGCGGCATATGACCATACATGATTTCAGCCTCCAGTATTTGCAGAGCTGCTCGTATGTCCCTAATTTGCTTTGGCCGGGCAACCAGCCGTTTAGCCATATCCCAGCCAACCCATGTGGTCGAGAAGACAATCAGTACGGCACCCAGTAACTTGATCATGTCCTCACTCTTTCCATGCCATATAGAATCTTCCCGGCGCCATCCCTGACCTTCGCCACACAGCCGGGCTTGTCTAGCCTTTCAAGTTCAATGAAACGCTCAAACCGGGCTTCTGTCACAATCGCCTTCATGCTTGGCCTTGACAGAATGTCCTCCAGGCTATGTCCATGTGCCGTGATAAAGAGTGCCGTCCCGGCATTGACAGCTTCCATTACAGCGTCCTTATCCTCTTTTCTGCCAATCTCATCGGCAACAAGAATATCTGGGCTCATGGAGCGGATCATCATCATCATACCTTCAGCCTTTGGGCAGGAATCGAGCACATCCACCCTGATGCCGAATTCCATCTGCGGAACTCCATGAACGCATCCAGCAATTTCTGAACGCTCATCAATAATTCCCACCTTTTTGGGGTCAATTCTATTCCGTTCGTTTCCTGCCGAAGCAATCCGAGCCAAATCCCTGAGGAATGTGGTCTTTCCTGATTGCGGCGGGCCGATCACCAATGTGGATAACCATCGGCCTTGATACAAATACGGAATCCATCCTTCTGCTAGTCCCTTCTTCTGCCTGGCAATCCGGATATTAAAGAAGGTGACCTCTCGTATGCCTTTCACATAGCCATTCTCCAAAATTACCTTGCCGGCAATCCCAATCCGATGGCCTCCCTTTATCGTGATATAGCCCCTTTTCAGTTCCTCATCGAGCATATAGAAGGAAAATTGACTGATCTTATTCATGAAAATCTCAGCTTCCTCCCGTATTACGGGCCGTATTCCATAATGAACCCGCCGGCCGGCCATGACTTCTAGCGGCCTTCCGACTCGGATGCGGATTTCTTCCACCTCTTCTTCATTCAAGGTCATTCTCTCCATATCAGCGAGAATAGCCTTTGGCAGCATTTCCAAAACTCCTTCCATACAATCTCCCTCACCATATGTGTCATTTACTTAAAATGTATTCATGGACAGGCATTTTATGTCTTTCAGACAGGAAAAAGATTGGACAGGCACATCATAAAAAAAATCCAGGAGTCTCCTTCCTGGATGCACAAAAAAGCTGCAGGCAAGCCAAGATAGAATTGGCTGTGCCTGCAGCTTATGTTTTAGATGATGATTATCCGCGGGATACGTAAGAACCATCAGAAGTATTAATGATTAGTTTGTCTCCTTCATTAACGAAGAAAGGAACTTGAACTACAAGACCAGTCTCAACAGTTGCCGGCTTCGTACCGCCTGAAGCTGTGTCGCCTTTGATGCCTGGTTCAGTTTCTGTTACTTCCAGAGTAACTGTAGTTGGCAGCTGAACGCCAAGTGTTTCCGTTTGGAACATCATGATTGAAACATCCATGTTTTCTTTCAAGAATTTCAACTCATGCTCGATTTGCTTAGATGGCAATTCGATTTGGTCATATGTTTCGTTATCCATGAATACGTGGTTGTCGCCGCTCGCATATAAGTATTGCATTTTGCGGTTATCGATGTGTGCTTTAGATACTTTCTCACCGGCACGGAATGTTTTCTCTTGGATTGCGCCTGTGCGAAGATTACGCAATTTAGAGCGAACGAACGCTGCGCCTTTACCTGGTTTTACGTGCTGGAATTCGATTACTTGCCAAATACCGCCGTCTACTTCAATCGTTAAGCCTGTTTTAAAATCATTAACAGAAATCATGTAATAATAGCCTCCTACTGCCTTATAAAATAATTAATTCTTTTGTTGAATGGGTCAATCTTTCATTGCCGCCTTCTGTCAGCAATAGATCATCCTCTATGCGCACGCCGCCGATTCCCGGCAAATAGATACCCGGTTCACACGTTACGGTCATGCCCTCTTCCAAAATCATATCTGATTTCAAGGACAAGCCAGGACCTTCGTGAACCTCAAGGCCGATGCCATGCCCAAGGGAATGCCCGAAATATTCACCATAGCCTTTTGCGGCGATTATATCCCGTGCGAGCGCATCTGCTTGTTTGCCCGTTAAGCCTGGTTTAATGTTTTCCATCGCATACACTTGAGCTTCCAGCGTGATAGCATAGATTTTCTTCAGCTCATCAGATGGTTCGCCGACAGCGATTGTTCTTGTGATATCAGAAATATACCCATTATACAAGGCACCATAATCCAATGTGACGAAATCGCCCTTCTCGATCACCTTATCACTTGCAACCCCATGCGGCAACGCAGAACGCGCACCGGACGCCACGATGGTGTCAAAAGAAGAAGAGGTTGCACCCGCTTTACGCATGAAGAATTCAAGTTCATTGGAAACTTCCATTTCCGTCAAACCTGGACGGATAAACCCTAAAATATGCTCAAAGGCAGCATCTGCAATGTCTGCCGCATCCTTTAATATCTTAATCTCTTCAGGAGTCTTAATCAAGCGCAATTTTTCTACAAAGCCGGATGTCGGGACAAGCTCTCCCTCTACAAGACCTTCATAGATTTTGTATGTCGCAAATGTTAGATCATCCTGCTCAAACCCAATTTTCTTTGCCCCCATCGCTTTCGCTTGAGCCGCCACTTCATTCTCAATAGGGCCAGTATGCTTAATGATTTCAAATCCAGCCGCTTGCTTGGCAGCTTGCTCTGTATAGCGGAAGTCAGTAATAAACTTCGCTTCCTTTTCAGAAATCATCACAATACCGGAGGAGCCGGTGAAATTTGATATATATCTTCTGTTATAGGGATTTGTGATAATCATTGCATCTACTTGTTCTTTGGCAAGATTTTCACGAAATCTTTTTAATTTTTCCATCATGATTCTCTCCCTTATATAAAATGATCGTAGACACATTCTCCGGAGGCGGGCAGGTATTCTCCCGTTTATGTATGTATCCGCGGTGAATTGAGCCGCTCAAAAGACAGCCCATTACAGCTATTTTTCATTTTATCACATGCAGGAAAGGCATCACTATAAATTTATGCCTGAGCTTCCTTTTTTTCTGCCTGTATCTTTCTCTCCACTTCCCGCTCATGATATTCAAAGCTGATTGAATACCCAATGAAAAGCCCATAAAGCAAGAATAGGCAGAGAGTCGTAATAATCGTATCAATGGACAGTTCCATAACCGTCTTCATTCCAGGAAAAAGCGGGCGCAAAGCGAGAAAGATCAGAGCCCAAATGGCAATACCGTATCCGACGCCCAGCCAGTAGGAATTAAACTTGCGAAATAAAACCGAATACAAATATGAAAACAGCAGAGAAATGACAGAAAGACAAACAAGCGAAAGAATCACCCCAACCCATCCCTTGACAAAATCCGCCTTAATCCAGGTCCGGATAACGAAAGTTGGTCCTATCTCTGTAAAGTTGAAATACGCAAATAGCTGAAATATCGCTCCCCAAAATAGTCCGCCGAATAATCCGATTATGGATACAGTCACCCCAAAACTCATTGGCTGCTTTACTTCCGGCTTTACTTCCGCTACATTCTCATTCATTCTTCTTCACCTCACAGGATAGTATGCTCCAATTTAGTAAACTTCATAATGAATGAATCCAATAGTAGAGAAAACGCTCAAGATTCGGTAAAATGTAAGTATAAACACGCATACAATAAATTATATGGAGTGGTGAATACATTGGAAAACAAACCAGTCTACGGCGGACAGGCTGTCGTAGAAGGTGTCATGTTTGGCGGCAAGCATTATACCGTGACGACCATCAAGCGGAAGGATGGAACCTATGACTCCTTTTCTATGCCGCGCAAGAGTCATCCAGCCCTTCAAAGCTTAAAAAAAGTCCCCTTCCTTAGAGGAATTGTGGCGATTATCGAATCAAGCGCTGTCGGTTCAAAGCATCTATCCTTTTCAACAGACCGGTATGATGTAGACCCGAAGGATGACGACAGTATCATCAAGGAAGAAGAAACTTCTAAAATCGGCATGATTCTCGGTGTCGCCGCTGTTGGGATCCTTTCTTTCATCTTCGGAAAAGTTCTATTCACCCTTATCCCGGTTTTCCTGGCAGCTATTTTTCAAGATGTAGCTCCAGCAAAGGGAGCTCAAATATTAATAGAAGGATTCTTCAAACTAGCTTTATTGCTTTTGTATATTTATTTCGTATCAATGACACCGCTCATTAAGCGCGTATTCCAATATCATGGCGCTGAGCATAAAGTCATTAACGCCTTCGAGGCAAATAAGGAATTGACGGTTGAGAATGTGCGCAATGCCTCCCGTCTTCACTACCGCTGCGGCAGCAGCTTCATTCTCTTTACCGTTGTCGTGGGGTTATTCCTGTATATGTTTGTTCCGACCGACCCCTTATATGTACGAATCTTAAATCGTCTAGCTTTGATACCCGTTGTTCTCGGCGTATCCTTTGAGGTATTGCAATTGACCAATAAACTTCGCGATGTGCCAGTGCTTAAGTTTCTCGGCTATCCGGGGCTTTGGCTGCAGCTTTTGACCACTAAAGAGCCAAATGATGACCAAATCCAAACGGCAATCGTTTCCTTTAATACAATGCTAGAAGCAGAAATAAAAGCTGAGCAAGGTTTAACCGGAGAGAAAATTGTGTAAATTAAAATTAAAAGGCAAATTTATTGGTTTAGTTGTTTAAATTCCCATAAATACGCTAATGATGCTCTTAAGGAGGTGCTTTCTATGAATCGTAACAAATCATCTATCATCATCTATGTTCTTTTAGGATTAGCGGTACTGGGATTGATTTATACAATACAGTTTGAAGCTGTATCATTCATACGGAGTGTGCTTATTGGAGCGGTAGTCATGGGTATTATCTATCTTGTTTACAGGCGATTCATAATGAAGGGCAGCACAGGCAACTCTGGCAAAGAGCGTCAAGCATACCAGAAGGCAGCCAAGGTCTCTTCTAAGAAGCATAAACAAGACACGATGAAACCAAGAAAAAGCAGAAATAGACACCATAATACACATGGATTAACCGTCATCTCAAAAGAGACATTCATCAACAGACCGAAGAAGAAATCAACTATCCAATTGACCGTTATCGAAGGAAAAAAAGCACGCAAGAAAAATCGGGCTCTATTTTAAACATTAAAAAGGTTCAGGCGACTATACGCTTGAACCTTTTTTTCATTTATTCTATTTTCTTTTTCTTAATTCGATGGGTCCAGTGCTTAATGAACAGAGCTGCCGCATTGCGTCCGCTCTCAATCAAGCCCGTTCTCTGCTCCTTTGTTAGAGAAAACTCTATAAAATTCGCATCCTTCACTGGGATGAAAATAATATTTTTGACGAATTTGCGAGAGATGTAACGCGAGTCATGCGCATTGCGCATTGTTTCAAACAAGGAGGAGAACAGTCCGATTGCATTATTAATTTCCTCCGGATCCTTACTTGTCTTCTCATAAACTAAATTGAGTCCCAGAACCGGTCTGATGGATTTTACATTATCTTGGTCAAATAACCACATCGGGAAGTTTGATAATACCCCTCCATCGACAATGATATATTTTTCCCCAACTGTTTTTAGTTTAATGGGTTCAAAGAAAAAGGGAATGGAACAGCTCATTCGAATGGCTTTGGCAACGGGGAATTGCTTCGGATCGATATTATAGGCAGCTAAATCATCCGGCAGTATGAGCATACGGCCATTCGACAGGTCTGAGGCAATGATGCGCAGCTGTTTATCGGGAAGGTCGCCAAAGGTGCGGACACCCTTTTTTTCAAGAGTTTCCTTAATCCAGCACTCCAAGGCATCTCCTTTATACAATCCCATCGTCCAATATAATTTTAGCCAGCGCGCAAAAGGAAAACGAATCCTTTTCTTTGTTTCCAAGAGCCTGCTGAGCTCTATATCATCCATCAGCAGCTTAATCTCAGCACCGCTGTACCCGGCTGCAAGAAAACCTGCAATAATGGAGCCTGCACTTGTACCTGCAACACGCTTAAAGGCATACCCCTGCTGTTCGAGCTCCATAATGGCTCCAATGAGGGCAAATCCTTTTATTCCGCCGCCGCAAAAAACCCCGTCTATGTACAAACTTATGCACTCCCTCCTAAAGATGCGTTTTCTTTTACTTATCATCTTTAAGCAGAAGGAGTGCATTTTAGAACAGCTTAAGTGAAGTATTTTATTTCAGCCTGAGGAAAATGGGAATGGATGGCTCCTTCAATATGCTCTTTTAGATGGGCCGCCTCATCATCCGGATAGACGTATTTGCCTATTCCATATTTTCCCCATTTATATTTCCTTTTCGATTCATCCATTTCCAGCTTCGACTTTGGGTACCTTGCCTCTATGACCTTTTTCGCCGGCTTTGTGAAACGATGCTGAATCAGCTCAAAATAAAGGGGGGCATCCGCATACTCACCTAGCGCCTTTTCTAGCCGCTCAAATAATTCGGAATACCCTTCCTCCCAGCCTTCATGCATATAAATAGGTGCCACGATAAACCCTAAATGATAGCCAGCCGAAGCCACCTTTTTCGCCGCCTCAAGCCTTTCATCAAAGGTAGATGTACCCGGCTCGAAATTCTTAATGACATAGCGAGAATTGATGGAAAAACGAAAACTCGTATGCCCGTTATGCCGCGCATCTAATAAATGGTCAACATGATGGAATTTCGTTACAAACCGTAAGCGCCCAAGCTCGGTTTCCCCGAAAAAGTTAATCGCCTTCTTCAAGGAATGGGTCAAATGATCAATCCCCACGATATCTGATGTACAAGCAGCCTCAAAGCGCGTAATCTCCGGTGCGCGTTCACCTATGTAGGTGAGCGCTTTGTCAAAAATTTCTTCAAGATTGACATAAACACGGATATACGGTTTGCTGCCAAGCGTAGTCTGCAAATAACAATAATGGCAATGCCCCATGCATCCGGTTGCCAGCGGGATGGCATATTCAGCGGATGGTTTTGACGTGTCAAATTTCAATGTTTTCCGAAGTCCCACTACCATGGTTGATTTAGCGACCCGATACTTTTGAAGCTCTGTATCACCGGGAAGATCCCTGATTTGATTATGAGAGGTTGTTTGCCGTATTTCGACATTCGGCATCGCTTGAAATTTTTCATATAATTCCCGGCCTAATGGATATTCCATGGCCTTTGGTTCAAAATAAACCAATTGCGGTATGAATGGTTTCATCATCTCACCTACCTTAAAGGTAGTATGTACAAGCACATAAAAAAGGATGGCAAGAAACTTTGCCATCCTTTTGAAATCATTGCCTTATTTGATTACAAACCACATTTCAGCTGAGCGCCACAGTTCGTGCATGTGTTGCATCCGCCTAGCTCCTCAACCTTCCCTTTTCGGCATACAGGGCATGTATTGCCGACTTCACTTCCAATCGTCACACTCGTTGATTCTAGCGCATTAATTGTGTCAACTAGAACGACATGCTGTTTCGGACTTTCTGCTTGTATTTCTGCCGTGTCCGTATTTTCTTCCTTCTTCAAGGTCAATACTTGTGAGTCACGACTGCCGTCTACATATACGGTACCGCCTTTGGCTCCACCTTTATAAAGACGCTCGTACACTTTTTCAACCTGTTCAACGGAATACCCTTTCGGCGCATTCACGGTCTTACTGATGGAGCTGTCAATCCAGCGCTGGATAATGCACTGCACATCCGCATGTTTCTCTGGAGTCAGTTCCATCGCAGATACGAACCATGATGGCAAGTTATTAGGGTCTGTTTCTGGGTTTCGTGCTAAATAATCTTCTACGATATCCGCCTTCACCTCGATAAATTTACCAAGTCGTCCGCTTCTGAAATACGTAAAGGAGAAATATGGCTCAAGTCCTGTTGATACCCCTACCATCGTTCCTGTGCTTCCTGTTGGAGCTACAGTCAGAAGATGTGAATTTCGGATACCGTATTTAAGAATGTCCTGACGGATATGCTCCGGCATTTTCTTCATGAACCCTGATTGGATGAAGGCTTCACGCAAGGCTCTTGTATCTTCCTCTGTTTCTCCAACCAAGAATGGGAAGCTTCCTTTTTCTTTCGCTAGCTCAATGGATTCCTCATAAGCTGCTGTTGCAATCGTTTCAAACACACGATCAACAAGCTCATTACCGTCTGCTGAACCGTATTCCTTTTCACAATAGATCAGCATATCATGAAGACCCATTACACCTAGGCCGACGCGTCTTTCGCCCAAGGCCTGGCGTTTATTCTCTTCAAGGAAATATGGGGTTGCATCAATTACGTTATCCTGCATGCGAACACCAACCTTAACCGTTTCCTTCAGCTTATTGAAGTCAACCGTTTTCGCATCCTTATCTGTCATTTCCGCCAAATTGACGGCTGCCAGATTACATACGGAATAAGGAGCAAGAGGCTGTTCACCGCAAGGGTTAGTCGCAACGACCTTTTGTCCGTAGCTCTTTGCGTTCGTCATGTCATTTGCATTATCGATAAAGAAAATACCTGGTTCAGCAGAGTATGTCGCGCAGATGTTAATTAAGTTCCATAATTCCTTCGCTTTTACCGTACGATAAACTCGAACAGCATGTCCGCGTTTTTCCCATTCGCGCACATCCCCGCATTCTGCCCATTCATTATTGTAGATTTCCATTTCTTTCGGGCTGTAGGATTCCACATCAGGGAAGCGCAATTCATATTCACCATCATTCTCTACAGCATCCATGAATTCTTTCGTGAGGCAAACAGAGATATTTGCTCCAGTCAAGAAGTCTGGATTATGGACAGCGTCATTCCCGCCTTGTGCTAATTTATCCTCTGCATCTTTAATGATGTCTTCACTGAATCCGCCAAGCCCCGGAATCGACTTATAATTCACAATTCCTTGATACATAGCTTGTTCCTGTGCTGTAAGCGGAGTGAATTTCAGCTTCTCTTTGGCATGTTTTTGAATCGTCTCATCCTCAGACACCTCCATCAAGAAGCGCAAAATTTTCGGATTCTGCATCTTGGAGATGATGAATTCAATAATGTCTGGGTGCCAGTCAGCGAGCATAATCATTTGCGCACCGCGGCGAGAGCCGCCTTGCTCGACCAAATGCGTCAATTTCGCGATATCATCAAGCCATGAAACTGCACCGGAGGATTTCCCGTTAACCCCACGCGCAAGGGCGTTACGCGGGCGCAATGTTGAACCATTTGTTCCAACACCGCCGCCTCTGCTCATGATTTCCATGACTTGCTTACGGTGTTCAGAGATCCCTTCGCGGCTGTCCTTAATGAAAGGCATAACGTAACAGTTGAAATAGGTTACCTCCGTCTCTGAACCAGCCCCGTACAGTACACGGCCAGCAGGGATAAAGTTCGTTTTGACCAATTGCTGATAGAATTTCTCAAATGATTCCTGACGCTTTTCTTCCGTTGTCTCCACCTGTGCCAAACCATAGGCGTTCCGTTTTGCAATTTGCTCATAGTAAATCTCAAGCGGCTTTTCAATGACGTCAAGCGACTTGCAAATCACGCCTGTTTTGATTTCTTCATGCTTATCCAAGGAAGCTCTGTATTCTTCTTCTACGAGGACATAGGCCTTTTTCTTTTCCCAATCGATTTCTTGAATATATCCTAGTCCGCGGGCTGGGAATTTAGGATCTTCCTTGATCGTCAGGACTACGAAGTCACCATTGGCAAGGGTTATCTTCTCCGTGTCCTTAAACGAATAGCGATCGATCATAACTAGTCTAGATACACCTTTATATGTCTTTTTCATGTCGGGTGTTATCGGAAACACCTGTTTAAAATTAGCAATATCCTTATTTAATCTTTCGACATTTACTGACAGCTTATGATTAATAGCAATATTCAATATGATCTCTCCCAACCTCTTAAGTATTCTTCATGTATATTCTTTCTCAGCTGCACTTCAATTTGATAATTTAACGTTATCACACGTCATATTGAAATTCAACTACATCTTGTGGCTCGAATCTCCAAATACATACCATATATTGTATTAGTGCATGTTTTTGTATTTTTGTCAATTGTCCTTAATGGTCAAAAAATTAAGATATTCTGAGAATACGAACATTTTTCTACCCTTTATGGACAAAATTAAACAATATTCGCCTTATAGGACTTTTGCATTATTTTTTCCTGAGTCACTCCCCGTTTCCGGGCTCATGAAACTCATCTACAAAGGCATATTTCAAATGCCAGAATATCCATTATATCGACCCATTGATAAAGACGTAAAGATTAAAGTCTCAGAAAAATTTTTTGCCAGACAAAATATCTACCTGTATAATAAATGAGGGAACATAAGAGAAAGTGGGGATTTCATTGACATTAACGTCATATATTCTGATTGGCCTGGCTGTGCTGATCATTGCGTATTCAATTTACAGCTATTTCTCTACAAAAAAAATGGTGAAGACCTTATCCCAAGAGGAGTTCAAGGCTGGCTACCGTAAAGCCCAGCTGATTGATGTTCGTGAACCAAACGAATTTGACGGCGGACATATTTTGGGAGCGCGTAACATTCCATCCACCCAGCTGAAGATGCGCATGAAAGAATTGCGCAAGGACAAGCCTGTCTATTTGTACTGCCAAAGCGGCATGAGAAGCACAAGAGCTGCTCAAATGCTGTACAAGAATGGCTACCGCGATCTTTATCAGCTTGATGGCGGATTCAAGAAATGGACTGGAAAAATTAAAAGCAAATAAAAAGAGCCGATGCTGTCAGAATCGCATCAACTCTTCGTCCAAAAGACCAATAACCCCTTTGTTCAGGTTTCTGAATAAGGGGTTTTATTTTTCCTTGCCTGTTCGGCTGCTCTCGATTTTAGCAGCAAGACTTTCGGCCGCACGCTTATACAATTGGCTCATATGGGCAAGTGAAGCAACAGCCAAAAGTTCCTCATAGTATTCTGTATCGTCCTCTTCTCTTTGAAACGCTCCTAATGACTCCGTAAGTTCGTTCATGCTCGCTTCAACACTTTCCGTAAAAATCCCCGCGTTCTTGTCAGCTTGCTTTAGGAATGTCTCATACAGCCAGTCAATAGACAAATCATCCTTTACAATCCTCTCATTGAGCGGGTCTAAAATCCCCTTAATTTCATTGATGGAGAGGCTGCCCTTCAGCTGATAAATGAGGCTGAGCAATATTAGATGCCTTTTTGTGTATTTTTTATTCTTAATCGGGAAGAACACCTTTGCCTTCGCGTAATTATTAATCATCGTCTTGGTGAGAACCTTCTCGCCCTCTGTCCGCTTCGTCTCTTTAAAGTTATTCTCAAATAACTGAATAACTTGATCCATATATAAGTCAATATCCGGTATTTCTTGCAGGCTCAGATTTTCATTCAAACCAATATTCTCCACAAAATCGTATTTACTATTCATAAAAACCCCTCATATCCTCAAGTTATATCCTATTATACGTGTTTCCTTAATGAAGGTAAACAATCGGCACACCATCTAGCAGTGATATATAGTTATCAATACTACGTTATTCTTATTATAGAACTGAACTCTATATTCACGCATCCGGTTCTGCTGTTTCTCACGTACTGCGCCGGATTTTTTTATGAAACCACTCTCATTCAATCCTTGATTTACGTTTCGAACGACACAAAAAACACCCCGCAAATCAACTGGGAGTGTTTCTTTTAACAGCGGATCTTGAGAGCGTTCTCTAACTACTAATGCATAGAATGCTTGCTATTTAGTGTTTCTGATCTTCCTTCACGGATAGAATGTTGATTTCAGTTCCATATTCAAGGCGGATTCTTTTTCTCGCTTCTGCTGAGGTCCGTGCCGTGATTGGCATAGTTTGCTTTAATCCTTGCCCTTCCACTTCCACGAGGAAACATTTTGCCCCGCATCTCATGCGCTCTCCCTCCCAATCAGGTTCTGCTCTCTATTATAGGGCAGATGAAGGCTAATCGAGAAATAATTAGACAGCCGTCATATCAATCACGCTTGTTTTGCCTTCAAGAATTTCCATCGAAAGGCACACGGATTCGCCGATGGCACGATCAATATCATCCTCTTCAACCCCTAATTGATTCACCATAATCTCCCTATCGATAAACAGATTCCTCGTAAACACTTTCGCGAATTCGAAAGTGTCCAATCCGCTCTCTATCCCTTTTTCACGCTCCTCTGCTCCCTTTGCTTGCATCGCGCTTATATACGCTTCTTTCGGTATGACAATAATCCTCTTATCCTCACGGTTCATATATTTATGCATGATGCTGAGCATTTCTGACCATTGCATATTATAATAACCGACCGGATAGTTACCGCTTATTCCGTTTCGAATAGCACCCGCGATTGCCTGTCCGACTTGCCGGATGGTCACCATAGCTGTTCCGCCTTCCGGGTATAGAGTGGCATCCTTCATATTTCTGATCTGTTCAACAAGGAATACCCACACCGGCTTTCTTCCTGCTTGGCTGCCGAACACATAAGGAATCTCAAGCACGGATACATTCATATCTTCATCAGCGAAAGATAGAGCCATCTCTGCCTGGTCAACTCGGCTCCTTATGTAAGGATGATGTTTATATAAATTGAGTTCAGGCATTGCCCGATGAGCCCAGCTGAAATAGGAGCCGAGGATAACGGCGTGCTTGACCCCGCATTCTTTTGCGATAGTTAAGAAACGTTCTAGCGGGTCGATATTATATTTCTTGAAAAATTCATAGACAGGAGAGGTTGCATGAATACGTTCATCCACGCCTGCTGCAAAGACAAACCCATCACACCCTTCCAAGCTTTGACGAATTTCTTCATCTGTCATCTCCATATAGTTGCCAAAATTGATGTCCATTCCGTCAGGCAGCATACTTCCCGCTGGAATAGGCGGTAATGATAAGGCAGAAACCTTATGCCCTTCCTTTAATAACGCCTTTGCTCCTTCTGAACCTAATAAACCCGTTCCGCCAATCATGAAAATTTTCATCTGCCAAGCACCCCTTCACCTTTCTTTTATAACCTTATATTACCACCTGGCTTAAAGAGATTGGGTGGGTGGATATGTAAATTTTGTGAAATATTTCACAAAATTATATTCACACTTAAATAAGGAACTTAGGGTTAACAAGAAGAGGATAGTTAGAGCATTTCTGTTGCCCAACTACCCTTTATCAATTAATCAATGTGATTTTATATTTATTCTTCTGTTTCTTGAAGGAGGAGACTCTCTACATCATTGATAAAACGACGCAATTTCTTGGCGGTCTCCCGGTTAATCTGACCTTCCTCATACATTCCTTGAATGGTGGACCTCTCAATCTCCAATGCCTTAAAACGCAGCTCTTCTTTCTGCTCATCAAGCTTCATTCTCGTGCGCATATTATCCGTACGGGTGTCTTTCCACCTTTCAAGAAAGCGTTCATACTCCCCAATCACTATTTTGATACTTTCTGTGTCACCGCTCTCCGCCTTTATTCCGGCAAGCTTTTCTATAGCTGCTTCAGCCGCTTTTATTTGCAGTTCCTGCATTTGGGCATACTGATCATGCTCGTTAGCCGTAACCCTATCCGTATAACCGGATCTCCTCTTTATCTGCCCTAATAAAAAAGTCACCTTAGATAATAGACTATGGGCCAGCACTTCCTCTCGAAAATCAAGCGACTTCAAAATCCGGTTGATAATATCCTGACTCACCTCACCTTGATTCACGCATTCACGCAAATATTTACGCTCTGCCCTCAACCCAAGGAGTCGATATTCCATCAGTTGTTCCTCCATCTCCCTGATTCGTTTGTCTTCCTTGTTATCATACCGGATTTGTTCAATCAGCCGTTTATATTCACCAATCAATTCAAATGCCGCATCCTGGTTATCCTTTGTTGTTTCTTCTTCAATTCTCTTAACCGCTGCCCGCAATAGCCTGATCTTATATCGGTCATATGAGGGAGTATCAGGAGACATCTTGGCTTCTCGCTTGCTAAACATCGGCAGCAGAATCGCAGCTGCAATTAAGGTCAACAGAATGACCCCTCCAGCAAGCATGATGGTCAAGGATCGCTCAGGAAATAAACCGCCTGAAGCTACGAAATATGGAAGTGATAGCACACCAGCCATTGTGATGGCTCCCCTTACCCCTGTCAATCCTGTTAAGATACTGACCTTAAGACTTGGCTTTGCCGATCCTTCCTTAGAAAGGATAAATTCAAGCCCCATATAACAATAAGTCCAAATCATCCTTATCAGCATGATGACAATACCTATTGATAATATATAGCCAATAATGAGCCAATTGCTGATTGCCGGATTTTCCACTGTCTCCTTCATCGCAGAAGGGATGCTTAAACCAAGCAAAAGAAACACGACTCCATTCAAGACAAATAAAATAATGGACCACATATGCTCTGTCACGACTTGCTCATCGGCATTGCGGATTCCTGCCCTTTCCTTAATGCTCGAATGGATGATACCAGCAGCTACAACCGCAATTACACCGGATGCATGCAGGAAAGCCTCAGCTGCATAGTAAATGATAAATGGTGTTACAAGCTGAAGAAGAGAATAAAATGTTACATCCACAATTCCTTGTCTTCGCAAAGATTTGCGCAAGCCTACAAGCAATAAGCCAACGATAATGCCAGAGACGGCACCTACTGTTACAACATAAAGGAAATCAAGGGCTGCCTCATTTAACGAGAAATAGCCCGTAACAACTGCCGCCACCGCATAATTGAAAGCAATCAGTCCTGAGGCGTCATTAATTAAAGACTCTCCTCTGACAAGCCGTAATATAATTGGAGGCAAATAAATTCTCTCAGCAATGCCATTAACAGCTACCGGGTCAGTCGGAGAGAGGATAGCCGCTAGGGCAAATGCCGCCGCAAGCGGGATCGAAGGAATAAGCCAATGAATGAAATATCCCCCGATGATGGTTGTAAGAAATACAAGAATAAACGCATTCGCCAAGATGGGCCATCTCATCTTCCATAGCTCATCCCTTGGAAAACGGCGTCCATCGTTAAACAGGAGAGGGGCCACAAATAAAAGTAAAAACCATTCCGTGTCCAGTTCGAATGATATCTCCTCCACAAAAACGGCAAACAAAATTCCGAGCGCGATTTGCGTCAATGCGGTCGGAATCATCGGCAAATAATGACTGACAATATTAGAGACTAATAAAAGCACTAACAGAACAATAATTGATAATAATAAATCCATATTTTTTTACCCTCAATCTATAACAACTCATTTCTTTAGCTTGCCACATACCACCTTTTACCATTCCCTATTTTTCCATTCAAGCAAACCATTTCAGG
>X410_Impala__coassemble_76_pt1 | contig 20130 bp, 16 predicted proteins | sample X410_Impala__metabat2_high_PE_006 | metagenome-assembled genome bin X410_Impala | reverse complement strand
ACCTCTCCCTTAATCAATCTGTAAGCCCGTTTATGCTCAAAGAAAAGCACAGGGTCTTCATCGCGAATGGCGGCCTTCAAGAGCCCTTTTGCATCATATGGCGTGGAAGGAATGACAACCTTCAGACCAGGCTGATTGGCGAAAATGGCTTCAACGGATTGAGAATGATAAAGCGCTCCGTGGACACCTCCACCGAACGGGGCACGAATGACAATCGGGCAGTGCCAGTCATTATTGGAGCGATAGCGGATTTTAGCTGCCTCAGAGATAATTTGATTCACAGCAGGCATGATAAAATCAGCAAACTGCATTTCAGCTACCGGCCGCATGCCGTACATGGCAGCGCCAATGCCCACCCCGGCAATCGCCGATTCAGCAAGCGGGGTATCGAGAACTCTCGCCTCCCCAAATTGCTCATACAATCCGGCAGTCGCTTTAAAAACACCGCCCTTTTTTCCTACATCCTCACCGAGAACAAATACTTTCTCGTCTCTTTCCATCTCTTCTCTCAAAGCCATTGTTATAGCATCAATATATGATAAAACCGGCATCAAACCGCCCCCATTCCTTCTTCATACACATGCTTCAAAGCATCCTCTGCCTGTGCATACGGCGCATTCTCCGCATAATCGGTCGCTTCATTGACAAGCTTCATCACACGCTCATTAATTTCTTTCTCAAGACCATCATCAAGAACCCCCGTTTCTTTCAAATAGGCACCGAACGTAATGATAGGATCATTGGTCTTCGCCTCTGCCACTTCAGCCGGCGCACGATAAGAACGATCGTCATCATCACTTGAATGCGGGGTCAATCGGTAGGAGACTGTCTCAATCAGGCTTGGTCCTTCGCCGCGCCTTGCTCTGTCTGCTGCTTCCTTGACAGCTCCATATACCTCGAGCGGATCATTTCCGTTAACCGTCACGCCAGGCATCCCGTATCCAACTGCCCGATCAGAGACACGTTCGCAGGCCAGCTGCTTTTCAACGGGCACGGAAATGGCATATTTATTATTTTCGCACATGAGAATGACCGGAAGCTTATGTACACCGGCAAAATTGGCACCTTCATGGAAATCCCCCTGATTGGAAGAGCCTTCCCCAAAGGTGACGAAGGTGACTAAATCCTTCTTTTGCATCTTGCCGGCGAGCGCGATGCCAACCGCATGCGGGACTTGTGTCGTCACCGGAGAAGAACCGGTCACAATTCGATTTTCCTTTTGACCAAAATGCCCAGGCATCTGCCTGCCCCCTGAATTCGGGTCTTCCATTTTCGCAAATCCGGATAGCATAAGCTGTTTTGCCGTCATGCCAAAGGTGAGCACGACTCCCATGTCCCTGTAGTAGGGAAGGACATAATCTTTATTCCTGTCGAGCGCGAAGGCAGCGCCGACTTGAGCAGCCTCCTGTCCTTGGCAGGAGATGACGAACGGAATCTTGCCAGAGCGGTTCAAAAGCCACATCCGCTCATCTATTCTTCTTGCCATAAGCATCATTTCATACATTTCTAATACTGTTTGATCAGTCAAGCCTAATTGTTCATGTCTATTTTCAGCCATCGATATTCCCCCTATCCATTTCTTTTATTACAAATGGAGCGCCATTCCATCAACCGCCAGTGCCGCCTCTCCAATCACCTCTGAAAGGGAAGGATGAGGATGGATGCTTGATGCCACTTCCCATGCCGTCGCATTTAAGACCAGAGCGAGACCAGCCTCTGAAATCATGTCTGTCACATGCGGACCAATCATATGCACTCCCAGCAGATCATCGCTGTTGGCATCAGAGATGATTTTGGCAAACCCTTCTGCCTCTCCAAATACAAGCGCTTTTCCTAAAGCCTGAAAGGGGAATTTGCCTACCTTCACCTTATGGCCTCTCTTTAACGCTTCCTCTTCAGTAATACCAACGCTCGCTGCCTCCGGACTGCTGTAAATGCAGCGCGGTATCCAGTCATATCGGATTGGCTCTGTCTTCAAACCTGCCATATGCTCAACTGCCTTGATGCCTTCATGGCTTGCCACATGGGCAAGCTGCATCCCCCCAATACAGTCGCCAATCGCGTATATATGGGATTCTTTTGTCTGATAAACCTCATTAACCTGAATGACCCCTTTGCTGATTTCGATGTCGGTATTCTCAAGGCCAATCCCATCCGTATTAGCATCACGTCCGACAGAAACAAGCATCTTTTCCGCTTGATAGTCACGGCTAGTTCCGCTCTCCTCTGCCGAAATAGTTAGGCTATCTTGTACGGAAAGCGTTTCTGGAAGAACTTTAGCGCCAGTCACGATTTTTATCCCTTTTTTCTTCAATGCCTTAGTCATCGCCTTTGATATTTCTTCATCCTCTGTTGGCAGGATTCGGTCAGCATATTCCAAAATGGTCACCTCAACATCGAAATCGCAGAGCATTGATGCCCACTCAACGCCGATGACACCTCCCCCGACAATAAGCATGGATGAAGGGAGCTGTTTAAGTCTAAGCGCATCATCAGAGGTAAGAACCGTCTGGCCATCAATGGTCAGACCAGCAAGTGTACGCGGTCTTGAGCCAGTAGCAAGAAGGACATTCTTCGGAATCAGCATTTCATTCTCTTCGCCGTTATTCATCTCTACCGAAACGGTACCAGCCATCGGCGAGAAGATGGAAGGGCCCAAAAGCCGGCCATATCCCTCATAAAGATCTATCTTGCCTTGCTTGATTAAATATTGAACCCCATTGTGGAGCTTATCCACAATACTTTGCTTTCTCTCTTGCGCAACGCCAAAATCGAAGACCGGCGCTTCCGTTTGTACGCCAAAGCCAGCAGCTTTCTTTACGGTTTGATACACTTCAGCACTTCTAAGCAATGCCTTTGACGGAATGCAGCCAGCATGCAGGCAGGTTCCACCAAGCTTCCCCGCTTCTACGATTGCTGTTTTTAAACCGAGCTGCGAAGCTCGGATAGCGGCCACATATCCGCCTGTTCCACCGCCAAGGATGACAAGATCATATTCTGTTGACATGTAAGACACCCTTCCCTGTATAGATCGCCGCCAGATGGCGGCGTCATTATCTCCTGTTTCATGTTGGAGGCCAAATACACAGAGGCCCTCACTTCCCCATCAACGGCGGCGATTTAAGATATGACGGCCATTCATAAGGAATTGACTTCTGGAATTTTTAAGTTTTTCAATCCGTTCCTCAGCCATACGGTCTGCGGCTACATAGGTCGGAATTCCGTCACGCTTGGCAATCTCTATAACCCGTTCGATGTTATTGTAAATCGTCTCAACCTTCTTTAAAGCTCGCTCCTGATTGTAGCCATATAGCTCATCAGCTACATTGATTACACCGCCGGCATTGATGACATAATCCGGTGCATAGACAATCCCCATCTCATGGATGGCATCTCCGTGTCTGGTTTCCTTTAATTGGTTATTGGCCGCGCCGGCAATCACTTTCGCTTTTAATTGCGGAATCGTTTGGTCATTGATGGTTGCACCAAGTGCACATGGCGCATAAATATCACACTCAACCCCATAAATTTCATCCGGGTCAACCGCACTTGCCCCAAAATGCTCGACAGCCATTTGGACACTTTCCTTATTAATATCCGTCACGATCAATTGAGCCCCTTCTTCATGCAGATGCTTGCACAAATTAAAGGCAACATTGCCAACCCCTTGGACTGCGATTACTTTTCCTTCAAGGGAATCCGTACCAAATGCCTCCTTGGCAGCTGCCTTCATCCCGCGGTAAACACCAAAAGCTGTTACTGGTGAAGGATTACCTGAAGATCCGAAAGCAGGAGAGATTCCTGTCACATAATCCGTTTCTTCGTGGATTATATCCATATCCGCAACCGTTGTTCCTACATCCTCAGCGGTAATGTAGCGTCCATTTAGACCTTGAATATACCGGCCAAAAGCACGGAACATTTCTTCATTTTTATCCTTGCGCGGGTCACCGATGATGACGGTCTTCCCGCCGCCAAGATTGAGTCCTGCAGCAGCATTCTTGTACGTCATCCCTTTGGCAAGCCGAAGAGCATCTTCAATGGCTGCTTCCTCGGAATCATACGTCCACATCCTTGTTCCCCCAAGAGCCGGCCCAAGGGTTGTGTCATGAATAGCGATGATGGCCTTCAATCCAGATTGCCTATCCTGTACAAACAAAAGTTGTTCATAGTCATATTGCTCCATATATTTAAAAAGCTCCATCTGTCATTTCCCCTCTCATCTTTACGTAATCATGTTGTTCTATTTATTTTTTGTTTCCGATAAACCATTAATGATATATGCAAGAATCGTGCCAACGCTAATTCCTTCACAATAAAGAGGATATCAGTGAGAATTCCATGCAATATTTTTCATGAACGCAACTTTTAGCGTGCAAAATTATTCAAGTTTATATTTGGTTAATTTATAATACAGATTCCTGATTGAAAGTCCCAATTCACGCGCTGTGGCTGTCTTATTCCCCTTCAGGCGATTCAGCGTATTTTGTATGATCTCCTTCTCAATATTTGCCAGCTGCTCTGCCAGGCTGACCGGATTATGCGGCCGGCTTTGTTCTTTCCACCCTTCATCCGTCGGGGCATCCTTCAAAAATAGCGAAGGCAGATGCGCCTTTTCCAGCATTCTCGTGTGCATATCCATGAAAATAATCGCTCTGCCAAGCACATTCTCAAGTTCACGTACATTTCCTGGCCACCTATACGCTTCAAGTACCTGAATGGCCTCTGGACTAATGGTCCTGATATCCCGGCCGTATTCTTCGTTCAGTTTCTTGAGCAAATGAATGCTTAGTGGCGCAATATCACGCGGTCTCTCCCTTAGCGCAGGTATGTATATCGGCATACGATTAATTCGGTAATATAAATCCTCCCGGAAATCCCCGTTTGCAATGGCCTTCTCCAAATTCACATTGGTCGCGGCAATCACTCGGACATCTATTTGGAGAGGTTTTGTGCCGCCCACCCGCATAAATTCCCCCTCTTGCAGGACACGGAGCAGCTTAGCCTGAGTCCCAGGGGTTAATTCGCCAATCTCATCGAGAAAGATGCTGCCTTTATGTGCCTCTTCAAAGAAGCCTTTCTTGCCGCCTCTCCTTGCTCCGGAGAAGGCCCCTTCCTCATAGCCGAACAGTTCGCTCTCAAGCAAGGATTCCGCGATTGCCGCACAGTTCACACGCACAAATTGGTTATACCTGCGGTCACTGGCATTATGAATCGCATGAGCGAATAATTCCTTGCCCGTCCCAGACTCTCCCCTTAAAAGGACAGTAGCAGAGGTGCGCGCATAAAGCCGAGCCTGCTCAAGACACAGGCTCATTTCCTTTGATCCGCCAATAATATCATCAAAGGTATATTTCGCCGCGATTTTTCGAATCATCTGACGAGCTCGCTGCAATTCCAATGTTAAGTTTTGAATTTCTGATAAATCATGAAGGACACCGACACTGCCCTTCAGCTCCCCGTTTACCATTATTGGAGCTACATTGACAATTACATCCCGTTTCGCCGGTCCCACCTTCATACGGGCACCGCGAACCGGCTTCTGGGTTTTCAGCACTTGCAAATGCATACTCTCCCCTTCAACGATGTCAGCTGTCGCAGGCTTCCCGATAACATCAGCCTCCTCAAGACCCGTAATTCTCGAATAGGCTGGATTGATCAAAAGTCCCTCTCCCTTCTCGTCGACGACGGAGATGGCATCATCACTTGAATAAATGATGGCTTCCAGCATCTTTTGAATATGCTTTAAGTTTGTAATCTCTTCAGCAAGACGGGTCATTTCCGTAATACCCTTGAATATCGCGAAAGCTCCAAGGATTTCTCCTTGGCCATTTCTGATTGGCATCCTCGTCGTTAAAATGTCCCGACCATTATCAAGACGAGCCCGCTGATTGCTCTCTGTAACCGCTGTTTGGACTATACGGGGGAGAGAGGAAGCAGGCATCACTTCGTGGATATGGCGGCCGATGACCATTTCTCCCCTTAGGCCCGTCAAATTCTCCGCCTCTTTATTGATAAAAACGACTTCTTCCTCTTTATTGATGACAATCATGCCATTGTCCGAAATATTAAAAACAAGTTCTCGCAGATAGGCCTCTTCCTTGGACTGTTTCATTAATTCCTCTTTTTCCTGGATGAGGTTTGCTAGAATAAAGGCGACACGTCCCTGAACGAGAATGGTATGTTCTTCTTTCTTCTGGGCTATTTCCCGGTAGACGGCATCAATGCCAGTTGCTTCAAAAATAATATCAGGCGGATGGTTAATTAAGCGGGACCAGCTGGCAGCCGTTTTAATACCTTGCTTACGCGCTAGTTGAATCCCCGCGGCATCGGGGCTGGAATCAACAACCCCAATCACACGATAATCCTTCGCCATTAGCAGTATATTTAAAATAGCTGTTCCGCCATTGCCAGCTCCGATAATTAGCACTGTTCTTTCCATGTACTCCCCCCACAGCTTGAAACCGTATGCAATTTTTTTCATATTCATACTACCATATTTATCCTGAAAAAACTTGACAGAACTTAGAAAATTTATAAAGATTGGAATTGTGATACATTCTAATTGGATGAGGGTGAGATAGGATGCAACGTGCGATTGCATTTATCCTTTTATTGGTCCCAGGCCTTTGTACCGCTCTTGGAATCAAGTGGATGAGGGATATGCTTTTTGGAAAACTGAGCCCTCTGTTGCCGGCTCTATGGGTACAGTTTATAGTAGGGCTTCTTTTGTTTATTGGCGGCTTAGCCTTTATTGGCGGATTTATTCTATATAGGGATCGAAAGCGAAATAAAGTGCAGGAGCGCTTTAAGAGACAGCCTGTACGAAAATAAAAAAGCCGGGAGAACAGCCTTACTCTGTTTCTCCCGGCTTATTTTCGCTCTTTATCATTTTTTTCAGAAAAAGAAAATAGCCTATTTCTCCTGTGTTTCCCTCCATCTTTTTAATTATATAGACATGAAATGTCGGAATTGGTTTAATAGGCTATGTGTGTCGGTTTATCAGGTGTCTGCTTCAAAAGCTTCCGACGATATCCGGAAAGAAATCGACATAGAGGTCAAAGAGCAGAAATGCCTCCAAATAATTTGATAAACTGACAACACTCAAGAAATCGGCAGCATGAAAAGATAGCTAAATTATTTTGATTCTTTTCTCAGGCTGACAGCCAAATTGGGATCGTCCGTGATAAAGGCTGCACACCCCACCTTGAACAACCGCTTCATCTCTCCTTTTCGGTTCACCGTATATGGTCTAACGGCAATCCCAGCCTGCTGGCATTGTTCAATAATTTCATTCGGGGCGGCTCTGAATTTCGGATGGATTGATTTAGCTCTAATGGATTCCGCATAAACCCAAGGCATGTACAAACCATCGGAATAAAGAGGAGCGGTTTCAATGTCAGGAGCAAGCCTATGGCAATAAACAAGACTATAATGATTAAAAGATGAAAGAATCACTCGCTCCTCCATATCATACTCCCTGATTAGCTCAATTACTTTTTCCTCCATCCCCTCATAAGGATAGACAGCATTCTTTAATTCAATATTTAAAAGCATATCTGATTCAACCAGCCATTCCATCACATCTCTTAATGTCGGGATAGGGGCAAAATCCACCGTATTTGATTGATGGGCCGCGTTCAACTGCTTAAGCTGATCAAGCGTTAACTCACGGACAGACCCGGTACCGTCTGTCGTACGGTCAACCGTCGGGTCATGAATAACGACTAACTCTTTGTCTTTGCTTAGCTGAACATCGAGTTCTATTCCGTCAGCGCCAGCTTTTAGGGCCTCCTTGAAGGAAATCATGGTATTTTCGGGATAGAGAGCCGCATATCCCCTGTGTCCAAATATAAGAGTCACTCGACAAAACCTCCGTTCCATAAATTCTTTCATCTCTAGCATACAATAAAAAGCACCATTATACCGCCTGATTCATAATTCGGCAGGTAATGGTGCTTCCATGATAATTAATAGCGTTCATAGCTGCAATTTATCCACATTAAAACAAAAAAGGTTTACGAGGCTTTATGCTCAAGGCGCAGCTTATCAGCAACCATCGCGATGAATTCACTGTTTGTCGGCTTGGCTTTTGTCATACTGACTGTATACCCAAACAATGAAGAAATAGAATCAATATTCCCTCTGCTCCAAGCAACTTCAATTGCATGGCGGATGGCCCTTTCCACTCGGCTTGCGGTCGTATTATATTTCTTGGCGATATCAGGATAAAGCACCTTCGTGATGGAACCCAATAGCTCAATATCGTTATAAACCATCGAAATCGCTTCCCTCAAATAAAGATACCCCTTAATATGTGCAGGCACGCCAATCTCATGGATAATACTTGTAATGCTTGCATCAAGATTAACAGGCTTCGCCTCCACTGCCTGCCTCGGGGAATACGTATTAGACCGCGCAATGCCAGCCCCTTTTTCCCCGGTTTGTCTAATATGGTTTACGAGGTTTTCCATATCAAATGGCTTTAGGATGAAATAAGAAGCACCTAGCTCAACCGCTTTTTTCGTGACATCTTCCTGTCCAAAGGCAGTCAGCATGATGACATTTGGAATAGATGTGCCTTTTTGAGAATCCTTGATTCTCTCCAAGACGGCCAGACCATCCAAATGCGGCATGATGATATCAAGGACTAATACTTCAGGACTTACTTGTTCGAGCATGCTCAGGCAATCCTGGCCATTATGAGCAACACCGATCACTTCCATATCCGGCTGTTCACTAATATACTCTTCCAATAAAGCAACAAGTTCACGATTATCATCAACGATACATACTTTTATTTTTTTCAACCAGATAGCCTCCTCAAAACTCTTTTTCCGTTTTTCCTATATTTTCTAGTATTTCTAATCTTTATTCTAACTGAGAAATTCGACATTGCAATATAAAAAATACCCAAAAACCAAAAAATGCTTAAAAATAATGCGAAAAACAAGTTTCTCTTTTGTTTACTCCTTATTTCGACCTTTTTCACAACAAATAACAAACTTTCATGCAAATTTGTCGAACCAGCCAAAGAAACGAGCCGATTCGACGAAAAAAAAGCAGGTTGTAATCAACCTGCTTTCGAGTCCTTTTGATAAATATCTATTCCCGCTTCATTCAGCATCCATTCAATATGCACCCCGTACCCGCTTGTCGGGTCATTAACAAACACATGGGTAACAGCTCCAACAACTTTTCCTTTTTGAATGATTGGACTTCCGCTCATTCCTTGGACGATTCCACCGGTCTTGCTCAACAATTTCTTATCTGTTACCTTTAGAACCATGCCCTTTGTTGCAGGAAACTTTTGTGGGATAGTGCTGATTATTTCAATCGCAAACTTTTCAACCTTATTGCCTTCCACAACTGTATAGATCTCAGCTGGTCCCTCTTCTACTTCATTAGATAACGCAATCGGCAGAGGAGTATTTTTGATTCCATTCTCCATTTGCTTTGTAAGACGGCCGAAGATGCCAAATGGGGAGTTGCGGGTGATGTTTCCGATAACCTCACGGTCTGCTGCGAACCGGGCAAGCTTTTCTCCCGGATTGCCATTGCTGCCCTTTTCAATCGAGGTGACCGTTGATTTCACAACCTGCCCATCCTTAACGACAATTGGTTTCTTTGTATCCATGTCAGAGATGACATGACCAAGAGCACCGTATTTCCTTGTTTCAGGGTGGTAGAAAGTCATCGTCCCAATCCCTGCTGCTGAGTCTCGGATATAAAGACCGAGTTTATAGATATCTTCATTTTTATCCTTTAAAGGTTCAATCTTCCGCGTTATTTTTTCGTTATCGCGAAAGATATCCACCACAAGCGGCTTACGGGAATCCCCATAGCCATTAACAAACGGGGAGACATCCTGCATTTTGGTGATTTTCTGGCCGTTGATAGCCATAATGATATCCCCGACCTTGATGCCCGCCGTTTCTCCAGGGGAGAAAGCGCCATCTTCCGTTGTAATTTGATGATGACCCACAACGAGGACGCCAAGTGTGTTCAATTTGACGCCAATCGATTGGCCTCCGGGAATGACTTTAAAATCCTTCAAAACCTCGATGTTCATTTTTTTGACCGGTATGCCGGCAATATTCAGCACGACTTGTTCATATCCATTCTTCGATGCATGGATGCTAAGTGCCTTAGACTCTTTTGCAATGGTTACTCCACTAGTGGCAGAGACCACTTCTGCCTCTAGCAGCTTACTATCTGTTAAGGATTTTTTCTGTCCTTCAAATAGCGTTACGTTGGTGGGAATAGCAAGATAATCTTGCAATGGGTGGCTAAAGATAATCGCTAACAGTGAAACAAGGAGGATTATACCGGTTGTTTTCCTAAATGGTATTCTTTTCATCCATCCACGCTCCTCGTTTCTTGGCTACATCTTTAATTTTGCCGGGAGAGCCTTACTTTATAACCTGCCGAACAAATAAAAAGCTGCCCATTTTGGATAGGAATAACATCACGAATGACAAAAAACTGATGAAGGGATTCATCAGTTTTTCGTGATTTTTCCTATCTATTCAGTTTCTCCGTTTGGGTCTTTTTTATACTATGACGGCTTTAATATGTTCAGCCTGTTCAAGCATTTCTCTCACATGCTCCTCTGTAAGTGAAGTTAATTCCTTACCGGAGATCATGCGGCCGATTTCCTCTACCCGCTCGGCTTTTTCCAATGGTTTTACGCTTGTTTTCGTTCTTCCTTCATTAATCTCTTTTGAGATAAACAAGTGGATATCCGCCATCGCTGCGACCTGCGGCAAATGGCTGATGCAAAGAACCTGTGACCCGCTTGATACGCGGTAGATTTTCTCAGCTATCGCTTGAGCGACTCTTCCGCTCACCCCTGTATCGACCTCATCAAAAATAATGGATGTGATGCCTTGATGCTTGGAGAAGATATTCTTTAAGGCCAGCATAATCCTTGAAAGCTCCCCGCCGGAAGCTGTCTTGGAGAGCGGCTTCAATGGTTCTCCAGGGTTGGCTGAAATATAAAATTCCACCTTATCAAGACCGTCTTGATGGATCGAATCATCACCTGTATCGTTTGTTTCAATGAAACGGACATCAAAAACGGCTTTGTCCATATATAGTTCCTTGAGTTCTTGATGGATAGCCTCGGTCAAGGACAAGGCGTACTTCTTCCTTATATTCGTCAATTCATCTCCAGCAAGAAGCACTTCCTTCTTAACCGCTTCCAGCTGCTTCGTCAGCTTCTCAATATGACTTTCCCTATTCAGGATCGTGTCAATCTCTTCCTCAATCGCTGCTCCGTATTCAAGAATCTTATCGATCGTTTTTCCATATTTGCGCTTAAGATGATTGATTTCATTCAAGCGTGTCTCAATATCATGGAGCCTCTCTGGTTCATATTCAAGCATATCCAGCTGTGAACGCACAGAACTTTTTGCATCTTCCAGCAAATAAAAGGCATTCTTGACTGTATCTGATAACTGCTGATATTCCTCATCAAGATTCTCTATTCTTTCAAGCTCTGTCATGGCATTTCCTACCCAATCCAGACCGGTGTTCTCATTATTGAGCGATCCATAAGCATTGCTCAAACTTTGGTGTACCTTCTCGAAATTGCTGAGCTTCTGTCTTTCCTCAAGCAATCGGTCTTCTTCATCAGGCTCAAGCTCCGCATTTTTTATCTCATTGTATTGGAATTGTATCAAGTCCAGCCGATGTGCCATCGTTTGTTCATTTTCGCTCAGTTTTTTGAGCGACTGGCTTGTTTCCAAGTATTGTTTATAATGACGTTTATATTCGGCAAGAGCTTCACTGATTTCAAGCCCTCCGAACTCATCGAGCAGCGGAAGGTGAAAATCCGGGTCCATCAATTCTTGGTGTTCATGCTGTCCGTGGATATCAATCAGCTTTCGGCCGATTTCCCTTAGAGTTGAAATGGTGACCATTTTTCCATTAATACGGCAAATACTTTTGCCGGATATATACATGGCACGCTGAATGATGATAGCATTGTCCTCTGAATCAATCCCAAACTCCCGTGCTTTCAGGATAGCCGGGTGTGAATTGTCTGTAAGTTGAAAGAAGCCCTCAATTTCCGCTTTTTCTTCCCCGTGTCGGATAAATTCAGCGGATCCGCGTCCTCCCGCCAATAATTGAATAGCATCGATGATAATCGATTTGCCGGCGCCTGTCTCCCCTGTTAAGACTGTCAGCCCTTGATTAAGGGAAATAGTCTGCTTCTCTATGATGGCGAAATTACGAATGGATAACTCCAATAACATATTTTCATCCCACTTTCTACAGCATATCTAAGAAACGTTCTGTAATAATCTCTGCCTGTTCCTTTTCACGGCAAATAATCAAGCAAGTATCATCCCCGCAGATTGTCCCGAGAATCTCTTCCCAGTCCAAATTGTCGATGAGTGCTCCAATGGCTTGCGCATTGCCCGGCAAGGTTTTCATGACCAAGAGATTATCGGCAGAATCAATGCGAACGAAGGCATCCATCAGCGACCGCTTTAATTTTTGAAGCGGATTAAAACGCTGGTCAGCAGGCAGGCTATATTTATAACGGCCATCCTGCATCGGCACCTTGGCTAAATGCAGTTCCTTGATATCCCTTGATACCGTTGCTTGGGTTACATTTACCCCTTCAGCACGCAAAATATCAACTAAATCATCTTGTGTCTCTATATTATTATTCGCTATAATATCACGGATTTTTATATGTCTTTGTCCTTTATTCATGATTCCTGACACCCCTCATTATACATTGGTCTATGCCTCTGTCTTAATGTTAGCGGATTTTGTCGTAAATGTACATGCATTTTTATGCACGCACTGCATACAACAAATCCCCCGCGGCAATGGGCCGACGGGGGATTTACCATTTATAGGTTAAGCTTCTTCACTCTTCGCTTTCAGCGTCAGATGTGCTTCCTCCACCACTTTTGTTAAGTCCACTTTAGCAGAAACCGCTGCTGCATCCTGTTCATTCTTAGGCCAATAGAGATGGAACAGGAATTCAATATTGCCATCTCCGCCTGTGATAGGGCTAAAGGTCGCATCCTTTAGAATAAAGCCCTCGCTTACGGCAAAATCCCGCATATCCTCTACTACCTGCAAATGAACCTTTTTGTCACGGACGATTCCTTTTTTCCCTACTTGCTCTCGGCCTGCTTCAAACTGTGGTTTCACAAGGCAGACAACATCGCCTCCAGGGACCAGGATTTTCTTCAATGCAGGAAGAATGAGCCTGAGCGAGATAAACGATACATCAATAGAAGCAAATTCGGGCATGCCCTCCGTGAAGTCCTCAGGGACAGAATGACGGAAATTCGTTCTTTCCATAACAATGACACGCTCATCATTACGAAGCTTCCAGGCAAGCTGGTTATAACCGACATCGACCGCATAGGATTTCCGAGCGCCATTTTGAAGAGCGCAATCGGTAAAACCTCCCGTTGAAGAGCCAATATCAATCATCAATTTATCCTTTACGGATAAATCAAATTCAGATAGGGCCTTTTCAAGCTTATAGCCGCCCCTTGATACATATGGCATGACTTGTCCCTTGATGGTAAGAGGGGCATCTTGGGCAATCTTTTCACCCGGCTTATCCATCCGAAGCTCATTCGAATAAACCAAACCGGCCATGACAGCCCTCTTTGCCTTTTCTCTTGTTTCAGCAAGGCCTCTTTCTACTAGTAAAACATCAATTCGTTCTTTTTTCATTTTTAATACGCCTTTTTCGTTACTTTATAGGTCATCTTTGTTAAATTTTCGATTGCCGCTTCCGTTGTCAAATGAATATCCGCCAGAAGCTTGTTCACACTGCCGTGCTCAATAAATTCGTCAGGAATTCCCATCCGTTTAATATAGGTTTGGGTATACCCCTGCTCCTCCGCAAACTCTAATACGGCACTGCCAAAGCCACCTTGAAGCACAGCCTCCTCAATCGTTAAGATTGGAAGATTAGCTGCCATAATCTCAGATAACATAGCCGCATCGAGCGGCTTGATGAAGCGGGCATTCACTACCTTGACCTGAATACCCTTCTCAGCCATTGCTTCCGCCGCCTCAAGCGCCATCGGAATCGTTGTGCCAAATGTAAGGATAACGGCATCATTTCCTTCACGGATTACTTCCCATGTGCCGATTGGGATCGTTTTTAACTCATCGTCCATCTTAACGCCAAGGCCATTGCCTCTTGGGAAGCGCATCGCAATTGGGCCATCATCATATTGCATCGCCGTATTAACCATATGTTGCCCTTCATTCTCATCTTTAGGCATCATAAGCACTAGATTCGGCATTGAACGCAGGAAGGAAATATCAAATACCCCTTGATGTGTCTCTCCGTCTGCACCGACAAGACCAGCACGATCAATACCGACAAAGACATTTAAATTCTGGCGGCAAATATCGTGAAGCATCTGATCATAGGCCCGTTGAAGGAAGGTAGAATAGATGGCCAGGAAAGGCTTCATTCCCTGGGTGGCAAGGCCCGCTGCAACCGTTGTGGCGTGCTGCTCGGCTATACCGACATCAAACATTCTCTCCGGAAATTCACTCGCAAAGCCAAGCAGTTTGGAACCGACAGGCATTGCCGGAGTGATAGCAACAATACGGTCATCTTCGCGCGCAAGACGTCTGACCGTTTCACTGACAAGTGCACTCCAGGCTGGCGGGGCATTCAATTCCTTTATGATATCCCCTGTCTCCATTTTATATGGACCTGTTCCATGCCATGTTCCTACCGCATCTGTTTCGGCCGGGTCATAGCCTTTGCCTTTTTTCGTGATAACGTGCAGGAGCACTGGACCCTTTGTCTTTTTGGCATATTTCAGATTTTCAGATAATTCCTCAAAGTTATGCCCATCAACTGGACCTAAGTACGTAAAGCCGAGCTCCTCGAAAAACATGCCGCTAACGACAAGATATTTCAGTGAATCCTTTACACGTTCAGCTGTTTGAGCGAGCTTGCCTCCAACTGCCGGAATTTTTTTAAGGAGTACTTCAAGCTCATCTTTCACATAATTATACTTTCCTGCCGTTCTCATTCGTCCAAGGATAGAATGGAGAGCGCCGACGTTCGGAGCAATGGACATTTCATTATCATTCAAGACAACGATCATATCCTTCTTCTCATGCCCGATATGATTGAGAGCTTCAAGCGCCATGCCTCCTGTGAGTGCGCCATCACCAATAATCGGAACGATATAGCTTTTCTCCTTTTTCAAGTCACGGGCAATCGCCATCCCCATCGCCGCTGACAGAGATGTAGAACTATGGCCTGTTTCCCACACATCATGCTTGCTTTCAATCATCTTCGGAAACCCGCATAACCCTTTATATTGGCGGAGTGTATCAAACTGGCACGCACGCCCGGTCAATATTTTATGAACATAGGACTGGTGACCTACATCCCATAATAATTTATCCTTTGGGCTGTTAAACTCTTTATGCAATGCAATGGTCAGCTCTACTACGCCGAGGTTTGGACCGATATGTCCGCCTGTCTTTGACAGCTGCTCAATTAAAAAGGTTCTTATTTCCTCAGATAACGCTTCAAGCTCAGCGTTCGTCATCTTCTTTAAAAAAGATGGGTCATTTATAGACAATAGATCCAACAGGATCACTCACTTTCGTTTCATATTCTTTTGAGCCGTTTTGCCCTTATTTTCTTTTATTATAACAATATGGAAGTTTCGCTCAAGGAAGGATAGCATTTTGCCGACTCCAAATATGATGTCTTTAGAGTTCTGGATGGCAAATGTTTTTCCCATAGCTTTGCCTCCGACTGTTAGTGCTGCGATTATACTCGTTAACACAATCGAACTGATATTCTCATTCATAGAGGCTTCCCCCCATTGAAAATGAAGGGCCAGTTGCGTGATGACAAGTGCAGCTGCCGTTCCGCTGACGATTCCTGATATATCACCGATCACATCATTGCAGAAGCTTGCGAATCGGTCTGCGTTCCGGATAATTCGAATCGAATGCCTCGCCCCATTTATTCGTTTAGAGGCCATGGCATGAAATGGCGTTTCATCTGCCGCGGTCGCTGCAATTCCAATCATATCAAAGAATATGCCAATTAGTACAATAACAAGTACAATCGCAAGACCAACAGTGAAGCTGACTCCTTGTAAAGCGAGCGTCGAGGCAACGGTAAAAATAGCTGCTAGTATAAATGTAATGAATGAAATCGTAATTGTCCATCTCGCTGTCTTCTTTAATGTTTCTCTCATGTGGAAGTAAGACACATCCTGTATGTAAAATAAAGCTTGCTAAGCGCAAGCTTTTGTCCTTTTCTTATAGCTCCGAGTGGCCATATACAGAGTTAATTTTACGGCTTAGGTCCAGTAGGATTTCCCAATCAGCTACCGAATGTCGCCATCTCGGCGGTTTCCCTTTAAAGCTGATTCAGCTTCGTCTCCGAAAAGCTGGACTGGATTGCCACTTAGTCCGCACCTTAATCCTCTATATATGTCATGCGAACAGTCTAGGGGATTTCCCCGGCAGCCTTTAACCAATTCCTTAGCCTCTTTTGCAAAGCAGATTTCATGCATGACAGACCGGCAAATATATCAATGGCCAACTGATGTATGTGCCAAGTACGCAATCCCCTCATACTTCACTCAAGGCAGGCTACGCTGCAATCAGTTTCCCGGTATGCAGGTTTTTCAATATTCTCCTAAAGACAGGAGAATAAAGCCTCCGCGGAATCAGGGTCAACGCCCACATGCCATTGTGGATCGCCCTAATTCCTTACTCCCTGGACCGACCCAAAGCTGGGCGCTCCGAGCCAATCCAACGAACTTCATCGATGTGCCCTCTAGTGAATTTTTAGCCTCACCCTCCAGAACGGTAGACCGACTAGAATACTGCACCACTCGAAATGTAAAATTAGTATAGCATAAAGGCTTGTTATGCCGTAAGTGGATGTCAGTGGAAATACTGGGATTAATGGTCTCTCTTTGCGACCAAATCAAGCATTTCTGTTAGAATATCGTGCTGGATATCTGCCTGCATGAGTGCTTCATTGGCCAGTTTCACATGATAGTCCAGCTTCTCTTTTGCTCCAGAAAGAGACAGGAGAGCTGGATAGGTGCTTTTGTGATTCGTTTCATCACTTCCTACACGCTTGCCGATTTTACTTTCATTGCCCTCAATATCGAGAATGTCATCCTGAATTTGGAATGCGAGCCCTAAATGGTAAGCATATTCTCTCAGATGCTTCCTCTCTTCCTCATCCGCGCCGGCTAATATGGCTCCAGCAAGAATACTGTAGGATAAGAGCTTCCCGGTCTTATGAACATGAATATACTCCAGTTCAGCTAAACGCAAGTCCTGCTGTTCTCCTTCGATGTCTGCGACCTGCCCGCCGACCATCCCTTCCGCGCCTGCTGCCTTTGAAAGCTCGGCTACTAACTCAAGCGCTGTTGCAGGACTCAATGAGTTCATTTCCATATTGGCAATGACCCCAAATGCGAGCGTCAGTAACCCGTCACCTGCCAAAATGGCAGTGGCCTCTCCAAATACCTTGTGATTGGTCGGCTTTCCTCTGCGCAAGTCATCGTCATCCATGCTTGGCAGATCGTCATGGATTAAAGAATACGTATGAATCATCTCAATGGCACATGCTGTATCAAGACCAATGAGCGGGTCTTTGCCATAAGCGCGCAATACCGCAAGGACAAGAAGCGGGCGAAGCCTTTTCCCGCCCGCCTCCAATGAATAGCTCATCGCGGCCTTCAGATTTCCAGGGGTATTTAATCCGGAAACTATTTCTTTCATTCGTTCTTCAATCTTCCGCTTATATTCTTGTGAAAAGGCCTCTAATAGCATCGCCACCCCTATTCCTCCTCTGCAATCGAGAATGGTTTAAGGGCATCATCCTTCATGATAAGCGTAAGCTGTTCTTCAGCCGTCTTTAGTTTATCATGACACCATTTGGATAATTCCATTCCTTCTTTATAAAGATTAATGGATTCCTCAAGCGGCACCTCGCCATCCTCTAAACGTCCAACAATCCTTTCAAGCTTTTCCATCGCTTCCTCGAATGTTATAGTTGATTGCTCCTTAGTCATTGATATCACTCTCCCTAATCTCATTAACGGTACAATCCAGCTTTCCGTCCTGGATGACTACGGTTAATCGGTCGCCTGCCTTAACAGAATTCCGTGATTTAACCAATTGGTCTTCCTCGTTATAGACAAGACCAAAACCTTTTTCCATAATCTTTAGAGGGCTCACAGCCTTTAAGAGGGACACACTGTTCAAATAAGCCTGCTGCTTATCTTTAATAATGGATGCTTGCGCCCTTGTCATCCTGCTTTGCATCTGCTCGATATCAGCTGTTTTTCTTGAAATCGTACTGAGCGGATTATGACGTTCCATCATCTTCGCAAGATGCGCAAGCTTGTCCCCTTTCCGCTCAAAGTACAATGTGCTGTTGCGTGCAATTCGCTCTGTCACACGGTCAAGCTGTTCCATCTTTTGCTGGTAAAGCAAATGAGGATATTTGAACGCATAGGACTTCTCAATAGATACAAGCCGTTTTTTTTCGTTCTCAATGCGCTGTGTTGTATAGCGGCTGATTTTCGCTTCTATCATCTTGATCTTCTCCGCGATATCGCTCACCTTTGGCGCTGCCATTTCAGCAGCCCCTGTTGGCGTCGGTGCCCGTAAATCGGCAACAAAATCACTGATGGTCGTATCCGTTTCATGACCGACTGCGGAGATAATCGGAATCCTTGAGTTAAAGATAGCACGGGCGACAGGCTCCTCATTAAAAGCCCACAGTTCCTCAATTGATCCGCCGCCCCGTCCAACGATTAAGACATCAATAGGATGTTCATTGGCGGATTCGATTGCTTCGACAATCGATGGGGCCGCTTGCTTTCCTTGCACTAACGCAGGAAAAATCAGTACCTCCCCAATTGGGTAACGCCTCTTTAAAGTGGTGATGATATCTCGTATCGCAGCTCCTGTTGGAGAAGTAATCACGCCTATTTTGGCAGGAAACGCAGGGATTGCACGCTTATGGCGAACATCAAAAAGGCCTTCCTGTTCAAGCTTTTTCTTTAATTGCTCATAGGCGATGAACAATTCCCCAATCCCATCAGGCATCATTTCTTTTATGTACATCTGGTAGCCGCCAGTCGGTTCATATACACGGACCTCCCCGCGCAGCAGCACCTTCATGCCATTTTCGGGGTCAAACGCAAGCCCTCTTGCCGATTGAGCGAACATGACGGCATTAATGCGGGATTTCTCATCCTTCAACGTCAGGTACATATGTCCGCTTGAATGCCTTTTGAAGTTTGATATTTCACCCTTCAAATAAATATTGTCCAAGTTAGGGTCTGCATCAAACTTGCGCTTAATGTATTTTGTGAGGGCGGCCACAGTTAAATATTGATTTTTGTCCATTGGCATGGCCTCCTTGGCATTGTATTTATCCATAAAAAAAAGCTGCCGCAAATCTCATTATAGCAATTTTCGGCAGCCCTGGGGTAACATTGAAATTGGTTGTTATGATTGCTTTATTGCCATCTTTGTTGCCTGAAGGGTATTATACATCAGCATCGTAATGGTCATCGGACCTACACCGCCTGGCACAGGTGTAATATAAGAGGCCTTCGGTGCGACGCCTTCATAATCGACATCTCCGCAAAGCTTGTTATGCTCATCACGGTTCATCCCCACATCGATGACAATCGCTCCTTCTTTAATATCCGCTTGCTTAACCATCTTTGCGACACCGACAGCAGCAATTAAGATATCCGCTTGCACCGTGTAAGCTCTTAAATCATCCGTCTTGGAATGGCAATATGTAACGGTCGCATCCTCATTTAAGAATAGCTGGCCCACAGGCTTTCCGACAATATTGCTTCGGCCAATAACGACGACATGCTTCCCTTTTATATCGATTCCCGTTCTTTGCACCATCTTCAAAATGCCTGATGGCGTACATGGCAAGAGAGCCTCTTGTTTCGTCATCATGCGGCCAACATTAATTGGATGGAACCCATCAACATCCTTGGCAGGGTCAATTGTTTCAATGACCCGATCCTTGTTGATGTGTTTTGGCAATGGCAGCTGAACCAATATGCCGTTGATTTTTGAATCAGCATTTAACTC
>X410_Impala__coassemble_74_pt1 | contig 20321 bp, 17 predicted proteins | sample X410_Impala__metabat2_high_PE_006 | metagenome-assembled genome bin X410_Impala | reverse complement strand
CTGAATATAGTTAACAGAAAATGCAATTTCACCAGGGGACATGTATTGGAATAAGATGAGGGGGACCAGAAATGGAAATATTAAAAGTATCAGCGAAATCGAATCCAAATTCCGTTGCCGGAGCACTGGCAGGTGTATTGCGTGAAAGGGGCGCGGCAGAAATCCAGGCTATAGGAGCTGGTGCGCTCAATCAGGCAGTGAAGGCAGTAGCGATTGCAAGGGGATTTGTCGCTCCAAGTGGCGTTGATTTGATTTGTATTCCGGCATTTACAGATATACTGATTGAAGGCGAGGAAAGAACAGCCATAAAATTAATTATTGAGCCTCGATAAGCGATTGTAGAGCGGACTCATGAAGTGATAGGATGATGATATCGACTTCATAAGGGGATGCTCTTTTTTTATTGCTGTTTAGGGGGAAAACAAACTATGAAAATATTTGATGCTCATTGTGATGTACTCATGAAATTGCTCTTAGAACCAAACATAAATTTTATAGACGGGCCTCATTTGCATGTAACGAAGTCCGGATTGGCAAAGGCGGGTGTCTCGGTACAAATGTTTGCGATTTATGTACCTGAAGCCATTCATCCTTCCATGCGCTTTGAAGCTGCATTAACAATGGTGGAACTTTTTTTTGAGAAAATCATTAAGGAAGCAGGCTTGAAGTTTATCAGAAATAAAGATGATCTCAAGTCCTTAAAAAAAGGAGAGATTGGAGCAATCCTTACGCTTGAGGGCTGCGATTGCATCGAACAGGACCTGCTGCGTCTCAGAACGTTGCTGAGACTTGGCGTAAGCTCTGTAGGACTGACATGGAACCATGCGAATGCCCTTGCAGATGGAGCGCTGGAGGAGCGCCAAGGAGGGCTGACAAGGTTAGGGAAGGAGGCGGTAACTCTTTTAAATGGAGCAGGATGCTGGTGTGATGTCTCCCATCTGTCTGAGGCTGGCTTTTGGGAGTGTCTCAGGCTGCATAAGAAGGTGATCGCCTCTCATTCAAATTGCCATTCCATTGTTCCGCATCCAAGGAACTTGAATGATGAACAAATCAAAGCACTTATTCATCATGATGGTCAAATAGGGTTAACCTTTGTTCCTGAATTCCTTACGAAAGGGACGAGCGCTGTTATCGCTGATGTCATTCATCATCTGGATCATATTTGTTCCCTCGGAGGAAAAGGGCATGTAGGCTTTGGCTCCGACTTTGACGGGATTGAGCGGACAGTTATCGGCTTAGGCAAAGTGGAAGCATATCAGAATTTAGTGAATGAACTGCTTAAGTATTATAGAGAAGAAGATGTCTGCGGATTTTTATATGGAAATTTTGCATCCCGCTTTTAAAAAGATTATTTTTATAATTTTTTGACAAATTACCTTAAAAGGGTTGCGCTTTTCAGGTAGTACGCTTAATATTAAATACGTTTAGATGTTTCTTTTACTAGATTTGGCAGCAAATTCATTGTTTGATAGAAATACGCATTTATGAGGGACTAGAAGGGGTGTAGGGCAAATGATCAATCAACTTTCATGGAAAGTTGGAGGGCAGCAAGGCGAGGGAATTGAGAGTACAGGTGAGATTTTTTCGATTGCATTAAATCGGCTAGGCTATTATTTATACGGTTACCGTCATTTTTCTTCCCGAATTAAAGGCGGTCATACAAATAATAAGATAAGAGTCAGCACGAAAGAAATACGTTCGATAGCGGATGATCTGGATGTACTCGTTGCATTTGATCAAGAGACAATTGATGTGAACTACAAGGAATTACATAGCAATGGAATGATTTTGGCGGATGCTAAATTTGGCCCGGTTGCTCCTCCTGATGCGGATGCGCCATTATATGCTGTTCCATTTACAGAAATAGCATCAGAGCTTGGGACTTCCTTGATGAAGAATATGGTGGCTATTGGGGCTTCTAGTGCTGTCATGGGACTAGATATAGCTGTTTTTACAGAAGTGGTGGAGGAAATCTTCGGCCGTAAGGGACCTCAGGTCGTAGAGAAGAACCTGAATGCCATCAAGGCTGGCTATGACCATATGATTGAAAAGCTTGGCGATAAGGCAGGTATCCTTCAATTAGCAGAGGCAGATGGCCAAAAACGTTTATTCATGATTGGAAATGATGCGATTGCTATGGGTGCACTCGCTGGCGGTGTGCGTTTCATGGCTGCCTATCCAATCACACCGGCCTCTGAGATTATGGAGTACTTAATCAAACACTTGCCGAAGTATGGCGGAACGGTCATCCAGACAGAGGATGAGATTGCCGCTTGTACGATGGCGATTGGCGCTAACTATGCCGGAGTCCGCAGCCTGACGGCATCCGCGGGCCCAGGACTATCCCTCATGATGGAGGCAATCGGCTTATCCGGCATAACCGAAACACCGCTTGTTATTGTTGACACGCAAAGGGGAGGACCATCCACTGGAATGCCGACGAAACAGGAGCAATCAGATTTAATGGCAATGATCTATGGCACGCATGGAGAGATTCCGAAGATAGTCGTGGCGCCAAGCACAGTGCAGGAGGCTTTTTATGACACGGTGGAGGCTTTTAACTTAGCCGAAGAGTATCAATGCCCTGTCATTGTTTTATCCGACCTGCAGCTATCCCTGGGCAAGCAGACGGTTGAACCGCTTGATTTCAGCAGGGTGGAAGTCAGACGCGGAAAATTAGTGCAGGAGGACTTGCCGGAGATTACGGACAAATCTTATTTCAAGCGTTATGAGGTAACGGAAGATGGCATATCGCCTAGGTCAATTCCGGGGATGAAAAACGGGATTCACCATGTGACGGGAGTAGAGCATGATGAGACAGGCAAGCCTTCAGAAGTAGCGGCAAACCGGGTCGCCCAAATGGATAAGAGGATGCGCAAGATCGAATCAGTCCATTTCAAGAATCCCCTTCATATCAATGCTGCCCATGAAGAGGCAGACCTTCTTCTCGTAGGCTTTAATTCTACCAGAGGGGTGATTGAGGAAGTAATGACGCGGCTTGAGGCTGATGGCGTGAAGGTCAATCATGTGCATGTCAGGCTGATTCACCCCTTCCCGAGTGCGGAGATGCTGCCGCATATAGAGAAGGCTAAGAGAGTCGTTGTTATAGAGAATAACGCAACCGGCCAGTTGGCTAATCTCATGAAGATGAATGTTGGCCATGCTCACAAGCTGACGAAGATATTGAAATATGATGGCAACCCGTTTTTGCCGAATGAAGTGTATTTTACATGCAAGGAGCTGGTTTAATTGGCTACATTCAAAGAATTTCGTAATAATGTCAAACCAAACTGGTGCCCTGGCTGTGGAGATTTCTCTGTTCAGGCATCCATCCAAAGGGCCGCAGCCAATGTCGGCCTAGAACCAGACCAGCTAGCGGTCATTTCTGGGATTGGCTGTTCAGGCCGTATATCAGGCTATATTCAATCCTATGGTTTTCATAGCATTCACGGAAGATCGCTGCCAATTGCACAAGGAGTCAAAATGGCAAACCGGGAATTGACGGTTCTCGCCTCAGGCGGGGACGGAGATGGATTTGCGATTGGGATGGGACACACGGTCCATGCCATCAGGCGTAACATCGATATTACCTATATTGTCATGGATAACCAAATTTACGGATTGACTAAGGGGCAAACGTCTCCGCGTTCAGCCGCTGGCTTTAAAACGAAATCAACTCCTTCAGGCTCGATTGAGCAGGCTATATCTCCGATGGAAATGGCACTGTCAGTTGGGGCTACATTCGTGGCGCAAAGCTTCTCAAGTGATTTAAAGGACTTGACGGCGCTAATCGAGGCAGGAATCCGTCATAAAGGATTCTCCTTGATCAATGTGTTCAGTCCTTGTGTCACCTATAACAAAATCAATACGTATGATTGGTTTAAGGAGAATTTGACGAAACTAAGCACGATTGAAGACTATGATCCGAATAACAAGGAAATGGCCATGCAAACCCTTATGAAGCATGATGGGCTCGTAACAGGCTTGATTTATCAAAATACGGAGCAGCCATCCTATCAGGAATTAGTCTCCGGGTATTCCGAAGAGCCGCTAGCTGCGGCAAATCTTGAATTAACACAGGATGATTTTGATCGGTTAACCGCAGAATTTATGTGAATAATAGGAAAAGGGCAGAAATGTTTGTAAAGACGTTTCTGCTTTTTTGTGTGCCGTTCTTTACCCGCATCTTAAAGGCAAGAAGGAGGAGACGAAATTATAATAGAAAAATATCCTCAGAAAAGTCATATGTCTTTGCCGGAAGGAATCACTCTTTACAAAAGATGGTAACTATTCTAAAATTTTTGTAATATTTAGGATCTGGTAAAGGATGTGGGGAAAGTTGGACGGCAAAATGAAAGCGGTTGTAAAGGCTAAAAGGGGATTTGGTGCTGAATTGAGCATGATTGATATACCATCCATTGAGGATGATGAAGTGCTTATTAAGGTGATGGCCACCTCTATTTGCGGGACCGATGTGCATATATACACATGGGATGACTGGGCTAAGAACAGAGTGAATCCTCCTTATGCTTTCGGACATGAATTTTCAGGAGAGATAGTCAAGATTGGTGCGTCCGTTACCGGTATCAATATAGGCGATCATGTGTCTGCAGAAACACATATCGTCTGTGGTAGATGTTCTCAATGTATGACGGGGCAGTTCCATATTTGCCAAGAGACAAAAATAATAGGGGTCGATACACAAGGCTGCTTTGCGGAATACGTTGCCCTTCCTGCCCGAAATATATGGGTGAACCCAAAAGATATGCCGGCAGCTATGGCCTCCATACAGGAGCCGATGGGCAATGCCGTTCATACGGTTCTCTCAGGAGAGATTGCCGGCCGTACGGTCGCTGTAATTGGGTGTGGACCTATCGGAATCATGGCGGTTGGCGTAGCAAAGGCAGCAGGAGCATCAACGGTCATTGCGCTAGATGTCAATGAATATAGATTGGGCTTGGCTAAGGGCATGGGAGCGGATGCCGTTATCAATTCTGCCAAAGAAGATGTACTCGAAACCATGAAGATCTTGACAGACAATATTGGGGTCGATGTTGTATGTGAAATGAGCGGTCATCCCGAAGCAATCAACCAAGGGTTCAAGATGGCGACAAATGGCGGAAGGGTGTCCATCTTAAGCCTTCCTGTTAAACCTGTCTCCATCGATCTGACCAATGATATTGTATTCAAGGGATTGACCGTCCAGGGGATTACAGGGAGACAAATGTTTAAGACCTGGCAGCAAGTGTCTCGATTGCTGAAATCAGGCCAGATTGATACAGGAAAGCTTATAACGCACGAGTTTCCGCTCGAGGAATTTGAGAAGGGGTTTGACTTAATGATCAAGGGGCAATGCGGCAAGGTTGTCTTACGGCCTTAAGCTAATAGAAAAGAACCATTAATATGTGAGGAGGAATGAGATTGAAAGGGTTGGAGTATTTACAAGCTGAGCTAGATGAGATGAAGGAAAATGGGGTATTTCGAACACTCGTGCCACTGGATACAGAGCAAGGCTCGAAGGTTCAGATTGAGGGGAAAACGGTCATTCAATTATCCTCTAATAATTATCTAGGGCTCACCTCTCATCCTCGCCTGCGCGATGCGGCTATGGAGGCCATTCGTTCATATGGTGTAGGGACGGGTTCAGTACGAACCATTGCAGGAACATTTAAGATGCATGCAGAGCTTGAACGAAAGCTTGCGGAATTTAAGCATACAGAAGCGGCATTAGTGTTCCAATCCGGTTTTACGACCAATCAGGGCGTTCTTTCAGCCATTTTGACGGAGAAGGATGTTGTTATTTCTGATGAGCTAAATCATGCTTCAATAATAGACGGAATTCGACTGACAAAGGCTGCTCGCAAAGTATATACACATGTGGATATGGAGAGCCTTGAAGCAGCCTTAAAGGAAACGCAATCCTACCGCAAGCGTTTGATTGTGACGGATGGCGTATTTTCAATGGATGGGAATATTGCCCCGCTTCCTGCCATCGTAGAGCTGGCAGAGAAATATGATGCTCTTGTTATGGTGGATGATGCACATGCTTCAGGTGTATTAGGCAAAAACGGGCGCGGTACCGTTAATCACTTCGGACTTGATGGGCGTGTGCATATACAGGTCGGCACATTAAGTAAAGCGATTGGTGTACTTGGCGGATATGTGGCAGGTCCGCAAACATTAATAGACTATTTGATTCATAAAGGTCGTCCATTCCTCTTTAGCACTTCCCATCCGCCCGCAGTGACCATGGCGAATATGGCCGCTATTGATGTGCTCATAAATGAGCCTGAATTAATTGAGAAGCTTTGGGAGAATACGAGATTCTTTAAGGAGGGACTTTTATCCCTCGGTTTTGATATAGGAGAGAGCAAGACACCAATCACGCCTGTTCTCGTAGGTGAAGATAAGGCCGCTTATGAGTTATCCGACCGGTTATTGGAATATGGTGTATTTGCCCAAGGAATCGTCTTTCCGACGGTTGCCAAGGGAAAGGCGAGGGTTCGTACAATAGTGACGGCTGAGCATACCAAAGAGGAATTGGAGGAGGCTTTAAGTGCCTTTGAACGAGCTGGCAAGCAATTGAATCTAATTAAATAACGCATGGAATCGATCAGTCGCCTATATATATTAGGCGGCTGATTTTGTGTTTTTAGGGGAATGATTATGCGATTACCCGTTTGTAAGATGATTTTTGGGGAAATATTGGTAAAGAGAAAATGATAGGTTTATCCACCATCAAGAACAGTTTGGAAGGAGTAATAAAGAGGAATGGATAACCGGAAAGTAACCGAAGAAATTGCCTCATGGCTTAAACCCATCCTAATTGCGGTTATAGTTGTGCTCGTTTGCCGTCAATTTATCTTTTTGCCCACAACCGTCAGAGGTGAATCAATGATGCCTAGCTTACAGGATGGCAATCGCGTCATCTTAAGCAAGATTACTCATATAGACCGGTTTGATGAAGTTGTGTTCCATGCGACGGATTCGCCTGATAAATATGTAAAACGTGTCATCGGTCTTCCTGGAGATACGATTGAAATGAAGGATGATACTTTATACATTAACGGGAAGCCTTATGAAGAAGAGTATCTCGATGAACTAAGGTCCAGTCAGGTTCAGGATGCTTCGTTCACGGAGGATTTTACGTTACAGGAGCTGACCGGGAAAGAGACAGTACCGGAAGGCCAAATGTTCGTATTAGGTGATAACCGGCCGAACAGCAAGGACAGCCGTGCTTTTGGCTTCGTACCGATGGAGAGAATCGTCGGAGAAGTGAAAATGCGCTATTGGCCGATGAAGGATATTGGTTTTGCTTTGTAGGAAGAAGACAGCCGCGCTCATCTAAATGGGTGCGGTTTTTTACGTGCCGGTCATTTTCCTAATCTGCATAAGCTTCCAGCATATTGTGAATTTCCCCTAAAAGCTTTATACTTACTTAATGTAAACTTACCTATTACCAATCCCGTGGAATTTTTTCCATAAATGATGAAATTGGATAGAAAGGGGATTTTTATGAACGAACAGCAACGATTAGATTCGGCCGCTGCTAAATCTGAAAAGAAACCTGATAAGGATTACAGCAAATATTTTGAAGCTGTCTATATGCCCCCTTCCTTGAAGGATGCAAAGAAGCGTGGAAAAGAAGCGATTAGCTATCATCAAGATTTTAACATTAATGAAACATACAAAGGTATGGGTGAAGGACGTAAATTCTATATTCGCACATACGGCTGCCAAATGAATGAGCACGACACAGAAGTCATGTCTGGAATTTTGATGGCCTTAGGCTATGAACCGACTGATAAAGTGGAAGATGCGAATGTTGTGCTCTTGAACACATGCGCTATTCGAGAAAATGCCGAAAACAAGGTGTTTGGCGAGCTCGGTCACCTGAAAAGCCTGAAGAGAAATAAGCCAGACCTCCTGCTTGGAGTATGCGGATGTATGTCTCAGGAGGAATCAGTCGTCAATAAGATTCTCAAGAAGCATGCCTTTGTTGATATGATTTTCGGTACCCATAATATTCACCGGTTGCCAGAGATCCTGATGGATGCCTATATGTCCAAGGAGATGGTCATAGAGGTTTGGTCAAAGGAAGGCGACATTATCGAGAATCTTCCGAAGGTGCGAAAAGGAAATATTAAAGCATGGGTCAATATCATGTATGGCTGTGATAAGTTCTGTACCTATTGTATCGTTCCATACACGCGAGGCAAGGAGAGAAGCCGCAGACCTGAGGACATTATCCAAGAAATCCGCGGACTGGCAGCGCAAGGGTATCAGGAAATCACCTTGCTTGGTCAGAACGTGAATGCATATGGGAAGGATTTCGAAGACCGTCATTATCGTTTAGGTGATTTGATGGAGGAGATCCGCAAGATTGATATCCCGCGCATCCGCTTTACGACAAGTCACCCGCGAGACTTTGATGATCATCTCATTGAGGTGCTTGCTAAAGGCGGCAATATGATGGACCATATTCACTTGCCTGTTCAATCCGGCAATAACGAAGTGCTGAAAATCATGGCGCGTAAATATACACGTGAACAATATTTAGAGCTCGTCAGGAAAATTAAGGCGGCCATTCCGAATGTCACCTTAACGACGGATATCATTGTCGGTTATCCGAACGAAACGGATGAGCAATTTGAAGAAACGCTCTCGCTCTATAAAGAAGTTGAGTACGACTTGGCCTATACATTTATCTATTCTCCGCGCGAGGGCACTCCAGCAGCGAAGATGAAGGATAATGTGCCGATGGAAGTGAAGAAAGAGCGTCTGCAGCGATTGAATGCGGTCGTGAATGAAATGGCGCTTAAAAAGAACCAGCAGTATAAAGGACAAATCCTGGATGTGCTTGTTGAAGGGGAAAGCAAGAATAATCCAGATGTGCTTGCTGGCTATACAACGAAGAATAAGCTGGTTAACTTTGCAGGTCCAAAATCAGCTATCGGCAAAATCGTCAAAGTGAAGATTACAGATGCAAAAACCTGGTCGTTAAACGGTCAGATGGTACAAGAGATGGATATGGAGAAAAAAGGGGTAAAGGTGGGCGTATAAATGGAGAAATTCACGAAAGAACAAATTATTGATAAGGCAAAAGATTTGGCCAGAATGATTTCTGATACAGAAGAGGTAGACTTCTTTAAAAGAGCGGAAGCACAAATAAACAGTAATCAAACTGTCGCTGAGCTAATGTCTGTCATTAAGGGACTGCAAAAGCAGGCGGTCAACTTCCAGCATTACGGAAAAACAGAAGCCTTGAAAAAAACGGAGGAGAAATTGGCGAAAGTGGAAAGGGAACTTGATGAAATTCCGATCGTCCAAGAATTTAAGCAATCACAAATTGAAGTAAACGATATGCTGCAAATGGTGGCTACCGTCATTTCAAATACTGTTACCGATGAGATTATCAAATCTACAGAAGGTGACCTCCTTCATGGAAAAACGGGCTCTAAGCTAAAAAGTGAAGAAGGCAGCCACAGCTGCTGAATAAAAAGAAATCCAGATGGGGATATACGCCATCTGGATTTCTTTTTTCTGTTTTGTTTTACCAAGTTCACCAATAAAAGTGTCTCTCTTGTACATACTAACTAGAAATAAAGACTTGATAGGAGTATGGTATGTTCAAGAAATTTATATACACGGTCTTATGGACGCTTGGAATCTTGCTAGTGTTTTTTGGCCTGCTCTTAACATGGATTCATCAAGATATCAGGAATGGACGAGAAGCCGCTAAGGAGGACAGCAAGCCGATTGTCTACCCCATCAGGAAAAGTGAATTCAAGCTATATACGGATTGGGATGCCTTTTATCCGCGTTTTGCAAAGGATATAGAGAATGCAAAGGAATATGTGTATATCCATTTCTTTTCAATTGGCAGCGGGAAAGCTAGCCGCCAATATTTTGATTTATTGAAAAGAAAAGCGAAAGAAGGGATCCAGGTTTATTATTCAGTAGACCGTGCCGGCTCTCTTAAAGGAAATCGCCAATGGTTTAAAGAGCTTGAGAAGGCAGGTGTCCATGTCACCTATAGTAACGAACCTCATTTTCCGCATTTATGGTATACCATTCAGCACCGAAATCATCGCCGGATTGCCATCATGGACGGGAAGGTTGCTTATACGGGCGGAATGAATGTTGGGGAAAAGTATACGAAGTCCAGCTGGCATGATTATCAGCTGAGGATGACAGGAGAAGGCATACAGGATTTTGAAAAGCAATTTTGCCATGATTGGAAACACAACACAGGTCAATCTCCTCCTGTTCACGCTGCCAGAGCTGGATCAGGGACCACCTCTCATTATTTAAAATCATACTCAAGCGGATATGAGGTGGTGGATGATCTTATAGAAGCGTTTGATGCGGCAGAAAAAGATATTATCATTGCTACACCATATTTTATTCCTGATAATGAACGCTTCATGGATTCTTTAAAGGCTGCGAAAAAGCGCGGAGTGGAAATCACGATTATGTGGCCGAAGCACTCTGATGGGCTTATGCTCACGCAAGCAGCCTATCCATTTGTTAAAGAAGCACTCAAAAATGGAATGAAGGTGTATCAGTATGAGAAGGGGATTTTTCATGGGAAGCTAGTGATGATTGACCGCAAGTATCCAATTATAGGAACGGTAAACATTGATTCACGCTCTTTCCGCCTAAATGATGAAATGTCACTTTTCATGGATGAATCACCCTTTACTGATATTATAATGAAGCAAGTGGAGAAAGACCTTGATAATTCTTCTAGAATTACATTGGATTACTTCGAAAAACTCTCCACAAAGGATAAAATCTTAATGAAAATTGCAAAATATACCCATTATTACTTATAATGGACATAACCACAAGAGCGAGCACCTGCAAAAGGAATCTCGCTCTTTTTTTTATAGCGATTTAAAAACCAGCTTGAAGGGAGCCAGGAAATGAGTAAAGTAAAATGGGGAATTTTAAGTACAGCTAACATCGGACAAACACAGGTTATTCCGGCTATCAACCGTTCCACGCTGGGAGAGGCATTGGCAATCTCTAGCTTAAGCGGGAGGGCAAAGGAAGCGGCCGAAAAACTGGGTATTCCAAAGGTTTATGATTCATATGAAGACTTGCTTGGTGATGAAGAGATTGATGCGGTTTATATTCCGCTGCCGAACCATCTTCATGCCAAATGGGTCATGGAGGCTGCAAAAGCGGGCAAGCATGTTCTCGTTGAAAAGCCTGCCTCATTAACGGCACACGAAATGCAGGAAATGCAGGAGGTGTGCAGCCGTCATGAAGTCCTTTTTATGGAGGCCTTTATGTACCAATTCCACGCCCAGCATAAACGTGTGAAGGATATTATAAAAACAGGCGAGATTGGTGAAGTGAAATATATGTATGCCAGTCATTCCTTCTTCCTGGATGATGATGGAGATAATATCCGTTTATCCCCTGAAAAGGGAGGAGGAGCATTATATGATGTCGGCTGTTATAATATACATGCCATTCGCCATATTTTGCAGGCTGAACCGGCAGAGGTGAAGGCTTTTTCCAGGATTGATTCCAAGTTTAAGGTGGATATGACGACAACCGGACATCTTTGGATGGACAATGGGATTCAAGCGATGTTTGATTGCAGCTTTCAGATGAAATCGAGGGATGAGTACAGAGTGGCTGGCACCAAGGGAGAAATTATTTGTCAGCATGCCTATCGTCCCGACCGGAAAGGCCATAAGGGGACATTGATTATCAGAACGGATGGGGAGACAAGAAAAGAAATTATCACCTGTGACCAATATCTCATGCAGGTTGATCATTTTGCCGAGTGTATCCTTGAAGGGAAACAGCCGTTATATACAGGAGAAGATACGCTGCAGAACATGAGGATCATTGATGCTTGCTATGAATCCATTCAGTCTGATAAAACGGTCAAGCTTACTTAATGGAGCTATAGCTGCTATGAATACTATCTAGTTTATGACTCTGTTAAATATAAATGTTGATTTTCGTTACAGGTGGCTGCGCACCAAAGGGCGGTCGGGGAGCCTCCTCGACGCTTTCAGCGTCTGTGGGGTCTCCCCCTGTCCGCTGGTCCCGCAGGAGTCAGCCACCTTCCACTTCAATCAACGGTGCTAAGATATCAACACTAAAGTTTAACAGAGCCTAGTTTATTAAAAACAGGCGGAACCCCTTTCGAATGAGGGGTTCCGCCTGTTCATTTTTTCATTGATTTCTACCATCCGCGAGAGGCACCGCCCCCGCCGGATGACCCGCCGCCCCCTCCGCGAGGACCGCCTCCTCTGCCGCCGCTTCTTGCAATGCTAGAGAGGATATTCAGGAGTATATACGTAAATGTACCCCCGAAGAATGATATATCAATGATGATGAAAACAATGACAATAGCTGCAATCAACATCTTTTTCCAAGTAGCCATTCCGCCATCTTGCCCTGTGGTGCCAGAGTCATTTGTTATTCCTGGGCCGATATTGGAATCTTCCGTTTCATCAAGCCCATATTCTGCTGCAACCTCATTGAATAATTGCTTGTATGTAAGAATGATGGCTTCATCTGGCTCGCCATTCTTCCAATAGGGCATCGTATATTCATCGAGGATGCGGCCGACCTTGCCATCTGGCAAAGCGCCTTCTAGTCCATACCCGACTTCAATCCTGGCTGATTTATCAGCATCATTTTGCTCAAACGCCATGAGAAGAAGAACCCCGTTTTCAAGCTCCTTATCACCCAGTCCATATTTTCGGAAAGCTTCAAGCGCATATTCCTCCGGTGAGGAACCGTCTAATGAATCCACGGTCAAAACAGCAATTTGCGCTCTTGTCTGGTCTTCCAGTTTTCTTCCTAGCCCATTCAACTCCTGTTTTTGCTGATCCGATAAAACTCCCGCGAAATCTTGAACATAAATATCTCCTTTTGGCTCTGGGACCTCAGCGTAAGCGATATTCCCTGCAAAGCTTGAAGCAATGATTGCTAGAAGACTTAGAATAAGGAATAATTTTTGGCGCATCATTCGGTACCAAAATCAACTGTCGGCGGTTGGTCGGCACCGGCAGAAGAGCGGAAATATTCCTTTTCATCAAAATTGAACATGGCAGCAATCATAGAACCTGGAAAACGCTTCACCTTTTTGTTATAGCCGGCGACTTGCCCGTTATAATCCTTGCGGGCTACGGCAATGCGATTTTCTGTGCCGGCAAGTTCATCCATTAATTGCTGATAATTTTGGTTTGCCTTTAAATCGGGATAGTTTTCAACGACGACGAGCAAGCGGTTTAAAGCACCGGTTAATTCGTCATTGGCGGTTGCCTGGTCTGCAGGGGTATTTGCATTAGCCAGGTTTGCCCGCGCATCCGTTACATCCTTTATGACCGATTCCTCATGTGAAGCATAGCCTTTGACCGTGTTGACTAAGTTGGGAATCAGATCAGCTCTCCTTTGCAGCTGTGTCTCAATCTGAGAATACGATTGGTCCACATCTTCTTCAGCTGAAACAAAGCTGTTATAGTTTGACGCGAACATGGCAATTAAAATTCCGACAATGGCAATGCCGCTGATGAGAATAATTGTTCCTCTTTTCATAGACAGACACTCCTTTCCTCTTATAAGCTATATAACGTTTTACTCTGCGAAAGGTTTCACCTCACCATTTTACCCTGAAAGAAGCCAAAACAACCTTTCTTATGCGCTGGTGTTCTAAATTGTTTAATTTTGGCCTAGATAGGGGATAGGATTCTAAAAATATTAAAAAAGAGGTAGCTTAATGAACAAAAAAATCTTGAATACAATTTTCTTCCTGCTGGTCATTATCACAAACGCACTCGCAAATATATTGCCGATTAACGGGAAGACAACAGGAGAAATATCCAATCAAATCAATGTATTAATTACACCGGCAGGATATGCCTTTTCCATTTGGTCTCTCATCTATTTGCTGATTGGAATTTGGATTATCAGACAGTTCGTCGGTGACAGGGGAGACTCCGCTGTTTATACACAGACTAGCACGTGGTTTATCTTGAGCAGTCTGTTTAATATCAGCTGGATTCTTGTTTGGCATTATGAGCTATTTGCCCTAAGTGTAGTGGTCATGCTCCTGTATTTAGTCAGTCTGATTATGCTGTACCGAAAGCTGACCGAGGCTGGAGCCTCTTTCTTGGAGAAATCTCCCTTCTCCATTAATCTCGGGTGGATCAGCGTGGCTACCATTGTTAATATTGCCTATGTGCTTAAAGTGAACGGGTGGGATGGCTTTGGTCTGACTGATGAAACCTGGACGGTGATTATGCTTATCATTGGGGCTGTTCTTGCCGTCGTATTCAGAGTGAGGGAAGGGGATTTCCTGTACCCGCTCGTGTTTGTTTGGGCGTATATCGCAATTGGGGTCAAGAATTATGGAGAAACAGACTTTGCCGCTTATACAGCCTTTGTCTTTGCTGCTATCATTTTAATCGCTAACCTTATTCCGTGGCGTAAAATGAGCTAAGAAGGGAAAGGAGAAACTGAAGAGAAAAGCAAACTGTATATAATAGGCTGATCATCCTTCCCAAGGGAGTAGTGATCAGTCTTTTTCTAATCAAATTGGATGAAGAAAAAACAGCGTCCAAGAAAGGACGCTGCCGCAGCACTTATATGGAAACCGCTTTGATTTCCTTTTTTACGTAAAGGCGGTACATGATGAGATAAATAATCGCTGAAGCAAAGGCAACGAAAGCCAAAATGTAAGTCGTCTCTCTAGAACCAATGAGACCCGCTAAAGTGATTGAGAGCGGAGCGAGCACCCGGCCAATGCTGAAACGAAGCTGGGCAGCTGAGAAATACATGGCCCGCTGGTTTGCTGGCGCAATTATGGAGACGAAATTTTGGGCAATGCCAACGGTCATCAGTTCAGCGAGGCTGAATATGAGGATGCTAATAATATACATCCACGGGTAAGGGAATAACCCCATTAATAAAATGGATACCCCATAGAGGATGGAGGAGCCGGCAAACACATATTTCTCCGGATAGGTCATCATCCATTTTGTCACGAGTACCGTACATAGAGCGACAATGCCTCCGTTAACGGCCACAACGAGTCCAAACAGTTCCGTTGCGTTCAAGGTCAGGTCAAAATGACCTATGGATAATAGGCGTGCTTCATCAACGGTCTCTGTAATATGAATAGGAATAAATAAATCCAGCTGCATGAATGTTTGGGAAACAAGAATTCCAGCCAGGATGAAAAGCAATAGCACCCGATCGGTAAAAATGATTCGGTAATCGGCAAACTGTCCTTTGACAACTTCTTTGAAGGTTAATGGTTTTTTCGTTAAAGCTGTGCCTTCAGGTATGGTTTCATGGGAGAATAGGAACAGCAGCAGGAATAAAAGCGCCGAGCCGATTGTTACGACAACCAATAGCCAGAAGCGGTGGTTTGTGAAGAAGATAGCACCGATTAACGGACCGATGACAACCGCAATATTCATCATCATATAGAAGACAGAAAATACATAGCTTCTATCCTTAGGCTCTACCACATCCGCTACCATTGCCTGTGCGGCCGGCTGATAAATATTTGAGAATAAGCTTGCAATCGTAAATCCGATAAATCCAATTATCGCTGAATCGATTCCAGGATGGCTTGCTGCCGCAAAAATGCCATAGCCAAGAAATTCTCCGGCAATCGCAATGAGCATCATTCTTCTTCTTCCGAAATGGTCGGCAAAAAAGCCACCAAATAGGCCGCATGCTACCGCGATGATTTGTGAAAGCATTAAGAGAGCACTAGCGGTAGTCACACCCATTTTTTCAGCAAAATAAATCGCAAGGAAAGGAAAAACCGTCCAAAAGGCGATTTGAACAAATGCTTCGCCAAGCAAGCGGATTTTCAGGTTAATATCCCAATCTCTAACTCTCATATGTCTTACTCCTTCTGATGCCCATTAAGATTAAGCAAGCTTTTGAATAGCTAATCTGATCATTTCAAATAATGATATCTTTATTCTTCTATAATACTTCTTCTTTATGAAAATTCAAATTTATTTTTTGAAATAAAAAAGACCCCTTTACAGAGGTCTTAGAGAAGATTGTTCGCTAAATAGCTGTGAGGCTGATTCCAAAGTTACGAAGGGCCTGCTTTAAGGTGCTTGCCGTGGAAAAATGGCTTAAATTAATGCCAGATTGGACGGTATAAAGGGCTACTTCAGGCTTCATGCCGGAGATGGTAACGGAAATGCCCAGCATACTGAGAATCTTGGTAAGTTTAGAGAGCTGTTCTGCGATAAAAGTATCCATGACAGGGACTCCTGACATATCAATAAAAAGATGATTAACATCTAAGCTGATACATTGCCGAGGAACGGCACTTAGAGCAAATTCAAAGCGATTAGCATCCATCTGGCCGGTTAAAGGAAGAACACCGATATGCCCAATGAGAGGTATAACAGCGGTGCTTATTTCATTAATAAGATGTTGTTGTTTGGATAATTGCGTGTTTTTAGCTTTATCCATCTGGTAAATATAGAGGGATATGAGACGGTCAAACCCTTCATTAATAACCTTAAACCAATGACAGGCTATTTCGGGTTTTATGGGGTGTTCTTGACTCAGGATAAATTGTTCAATATATCGGGAATAAATTTGACGATAATTTGTTAGCAAATCAGCCAAATAGGATACAGATAAATCAAGGCATAAACGGCTTTTCGTAACCACCGCAATCCACTCATTTTTATGGGATTCAAAAAAATGAGTGCTGTCCAATAATCGACTCGTGATGGTTTTGACTGTAATGATTGGGATATCTTTTGATACATCCATAGACTTGCCTTCGCAGGTTATTTGTACGCTTGTCATATCTTTAATAATGGAATCATTGTTTTCTTTTAAAAAGTCATACAGCTGGATATCCGTTAATGGTTTCATTTCATTTCCCCAATTCTAAATTTGATCTCTCTATGGACGTGGATATGTTTAGTTTAACGTACCATGAAAAAATTAGTAACTTACAAATAATTCTAAAAAATGTGGTAATAGTAACTAAATATGTAGGTCGGGGTCGAAAAAAATGAGAGGAAGCTTGTTCATTTTGATTTAAAGCAAGTAAATCCGATGAAAATATAAACAATTATTGTTTTAATACATCTTTAGTGGCGTTTTTGCTCAAGTGATTAGGTACGAACATCATCCTTTTGCATTTGATTGAGTATTTACATATGTCGAAAAATTTTGTTAAAATATAACAGGATAAGAGGTAAAAATTTGTGAGAATACCAGATATTGATTAGAATAAAGGGGAGTGTTGGTATTCTTTGTTAATGAGCAGGATAAGTAATAAAGACTGAATATTCAGAACAACACGATTTATTAGGGACAGGAGGGTTTTAATGGTTACAAAGCAGGATACAAGTTTGCCCCTTCGCAAGGAAGTTAAGATGCTTGGCAATATTTTAGGGGAAATTTTAATTTACCAAGGCGGGAATGAACTCTTTGATACAGTTGAACGAATCAGAATTATGTGCAAGTCCCTACGCCTTCATGTCGAGGATGAGACGTATCATGAATTGAAAAGAGAAATAGCTTCTTTGTCTCCTGATATGAGAATGCAGGTTATCAGGGCATTTTCCGTTTATTTTCATTTAATTAATGCGGCTGAACAGAATCATCGGATACGCCGCCGCCGAGACTACCAATTAAATGCGGATCATGAGCAGCCTGGATCCATTGAACAGGCCATTCAATCTATGAAGGATAAACAAATATCCGGTGAAATCATTCAGGATGTGCTAAAGCGTTTATCTTTAGATTTAATTATCACGGCCCATCCAACTGAAGCAACAAAGAGGTCTATATTAGAAATACAGAAAAGGATAGCCAATCTGCTAATTCGCTTAGATAGCCCTCTATTAACAAATAAGGAAAGAAAGAATATTGAAGAAAGCTTATATAATGAAATTACGACTTTATGGCATACCGATGAACTAAGGGACCGAAAGCCAACAGTCATTGATGAAGTTCGCAATGGTCTCTATTATTTTGATAAAATCTTTTTTGATGTCCTTCCCGACATTCATCAAGAGGTGGAGGACAGCTTGAATAAACATTATTCCGATGATGATTGGAGCGTGCCCACATTCCTTCGCTTCGGTTCCTGGATTGGCGGGGATAGAGATGGCAATCCGTTCGTAACGTCGGACGTAACGTGGGAAACATTGACACGCCATCGGTCACTCGTCTTGAAAAAATATGAAAAAGGATTAATTGAATTAATGAAGCGTTTATCTCACTCCAATGCGCGAACAAACATAAGCGAATCCGTTCTTCAAGCAGTAGAACACGGCGAGAAGCACTATATTACAGACGACAAGAGATGGCCTGTACATAATGAGGTATACCGCCGAATGCTCGCGATTATGATTGAGCGTTTGCGCATGGTTGGAGATAATAGATTAGGATATGGTAAATCCAGTGAATTACTGGCCGATATGTTGATGATCAAAGACAGTATTTACGGTCATCATCCAAAAGCCCATGAATTAAAACTTCTGCAGAAACTTATCCGTCAGGTTCAATTATTCGGGTTCCATCTTGGTACGCTAGATATAAGGAATCATAGTGAAGAGCATTCTTCCGCCTTGGCAGAGATTTTGAAGAAGGTGAATGTGGAGAAGGATTACCAAGCCCTATCAGAAGAGAAGAAAATGGCACTCCTCAATAATTTGCTTACCGACCCCCGTCCTTTAATCCTCGCTCGTGAGGAATATAGTAAGGAAACAAGGGAAATGATTGAGGTTTTCGATTTAATCAAAAGGGCACACAGAGAATTTGGAAAGGAATCGATCCGTGTCTATATTGTCAGTATGACAAGGTCAGCAAGTGATTTACTTGAGGTGCTGCTTTTGGCAAAAGAGGCAGGATTATATAGACTCCATGCCGATGGCACGGTCGAGAGTGACTTGAACGTGGCGCCTTTACTTGAGACCATTGAAGACCTATCCAATGGCCCAGCAATCCTTAAGTCCCTTCTGGATATGCCGGTTTACCGAAATCATTTGCACCTCTTGAATAATCAGCAAGAGATTATGCTTGGCTATTCAGATGGAAGCAAGGATGGCGGAACGCTAACGGCGAACTGGAAGCTATACAAGGCTCAAATCGAGTTACATGATATGGCGAAGGAATATGGTGTTTCAACGAAGTTCTTCCATGGAAGAGGCGGTTCACTTGGAAGAGGCGGCGGCCCTCTTAGCAGGAGCCTCTTATCCCAGCCTCTTGAGACGCTTGGTGATGGAGTGAAGATTACAGAGCAGGGAGAAGTGTTATCTTCCCGCTATCTCATTAAAGAGATTGCCTCCCGTTCACTAGAGCAAGCAGCTTCAACCTTGATTGAAACAGCTGCTAATGTTTCAAAGCGATCTGAACAAGGCCATTTCCGCGATCCGGCATGGGTAAAGATCATGGAAGATATATCGGCTGTTTCCTACAAGACCTATCAATCTCTTGTATTTAAAGATGAAGGATTCCTGACATACTTTAACCAGGCTACCCCGCTGAAGGAAATCGGGGAGCTCAATATCGGCTCTCGTCCAATGGCCAGGAAGAATAGCGATAAATTTGAGAATTTACGAGCTATTCCATGGGTATTTGCGTGGACTCAAAGCAGGCAATTATTCCCGGCATGGTATGCTGCAGGCTCCGGTTTAAAGTGGTACATCGATCAGGCGGATAGTCATATATACACCTTGAGAGAAATGTATAAAGATTGGCCTTTCTTCCGTTCGACAATAGATAACTTGCAGATGGCGCTGATGAAAGCTGATTTAAAGACAGCGAAGGAATATGCAGCCTTAGTACGCGATCATGAAATTGGTTCAAGAATCTTTACTAATATAGTGGAAGAATACAATCTTACCAAGCAGGTGCTTCTCGAAATCACGGAGGATATCGAGCTGCTGGAACAAACGCCAAATATTAAGGAATCTGTTCATCGCAGAAACCCATATGTCGACCCGCTAAATTTCATACAGGTTCACCTAATTGAAGAATTAAGGGAAAAGGACGGAAGAGACACTGAATTGCTTATTCAAGTCCTGCACACGATTAATGGAATTGCAGCCGGCTTACGGAATACAGGTTGAGTAATAGATCAAAAATTAACCGGGATAGAGAGTCTTTGAGATTCTCTATCTTTTTTTTGCTTTTTTCGAATAGATTCTGAACTTAAAGAGAGAATTTACTTTTTTATAGTGTTAGATAAGGAGAGGCTTATTCAGCTAACATGGGAAAATTCAAAAAAAGTGAAACGGCAACTTTTAACAAGTAATCATTCATTTAGCTGCAATCTATTCGCT